>Ga0316190_10000217_pt1 | contig 38110 bp, 38 predicted proteins | sample Eddworburrow2_MG_FD_204929 | JGI IMG/M metagenome (GOLD analysis project Ga0316190, IMG submission 204929) | Coastal sediment microbial communities from Maine, United States - Eddy worm burrow 2 | ecosystem: Environmental > Aquatic > Marine > Coastal > Sediment | place: USA: Maine | collected...
CGCCGACCTCTACACTGCCAGTGTAGCGCTCTCCCAGCTGAGCTATGGCCCCTAAAACGAGACGCGCATATTAGGCGAAGCGCCGCTTTTTGTCTACCCCAGACCGGGAAAAAACCCGCTTTTCCTGCGCAACTCAGCCCTTCTGCTGCTGTTCGATCTTGGCCCAGCTGTCCCGCAACCCCACGATACGGTTAAAAACCAGCTTCTCAGGGGTGGAATCAGTGCCATCGACACAGAAATAACCCTCCCGCTCGAACTGGAAGCGCTCACCCGGTTCTGCCTGGGCCAGACCGGGCTCCACCACGCAGCGGGTCAGGGTATGCAGGGAGTCTGGGTTCAGGTGCTCCTGGAACTCCTTGCCGTCCTTGGTGGCATCCGGCGTGGGGTGGTTGAACAGACGGTCGTAGAGCCTGATTTCGGCCGGCAATCCGTGCTGGGCCGAGACCCAATGGATCACCCCCCTCACCTTGCGCCCCTCGGGATTGGCCCCCAGGGTAGCGGGATCGTAGCTGCAGCGCAGTTCGATGATCTCCCCATGCTCATCCTTGATCACCTCATCACAGCGGATGACATAGGCGTTGCGCAACCGCACCTCGCCCCCACTGACCAGGCGCTTGAACTTCTTATTGGCCTCCTCCCGGAAGTCATTGGCATCAATGTAGACCTCACGGGTAAAGCGCAATTTACGGCTGCCCATGGACTCATCCTTGGGGTGGTTGGCGGCCGCCAGCTCCTCTTCCTGGCCCTCGGGGTAGTTCTCGATCACCAGCTTCAGTGGATGCAGCACCCCCATGCGCCTTGGGGCATTGCTGTCCAGATCCTCACGGATACAGCTCTCCAGCACACCCATCTCGACCAGGTTGTCAGCCTTGGTGACACCAATACGGTCGCAGAACTCCCGAATGGCAGCCGCTGTATAGCCGCGACGGCGCAGACCGGCGATGGTCGGCATGCGGGGATCGTCCCAGCCATGCACATGGCCCTCATCCACCAACTGGGTGAGCTTGCGCTTGCTCACGATGGTGTATTCCAGATTGAGACGTGAAAACTCAATCTGCTGGGGATGACAGGGGGTATTGATATTATCCAGCACCCAGTCATAGAGCGGGCGATGGTCCTCAAACTCCAGGGTACAGAGGGAGTGAGTAATGCCTTCCAGGGCATCTGAAACCGGATGGGTGTAGTCGTACATGGGATAGATACACCACTCCTCCCCGGTCTGGTGATGGATCACACCATGACGGATACGATAGAGGGTGGGATCACGCAAATTCATATTGGGTGCGGCCATGTCGATCTTGGCACGCAACACCCGAGCACCGTCCGGAAACTCACCGGCCCGCATGCGCTGGAACAGCTCCAGGTTCTCTTCCACGGAACGCTCACGAAAGGGGCTGTCCTTACCCGGCTCGGTCAGGGTGCCACGGTATTCCCGGCCCTGCTCCACATCCAGGTCACAGACATAGGCCTTGCCGGCCTTGATCAACTCAACCGCAAAGCCGTGGAGCTGTTCAAAATAGTCCGAGGCGAAGAATGGCCGCTCACCCCATTCAAACCCCAGCCAACTCACATCCTCCTGGATGGCCTTTACAAACTCCATATTCTCCTTGTGGGGGTTGGTGTCATCGAAGCGCAGGTTGCACTGTCCCTTGTAATCCCGGGCAATGCCGAAGTTGAGGCAGATGGATTTGGCATGGCCAATATGCAGATAGCCATTAGGCTCTGGCGGGAACCGGGTATGCACCCTGCCCTCGTTCTTATTGGCCTGCAGATCCGCATCGATAATGTTGCGGATGAAATTCGTGGGGGTTGAAGCCTCTGTACTCATGATGCTGCGCTAATCCTAGTCCAATACGAATGTTATGACGCTATGCTGATGTAGGGCCGGTTTTAACCGGCCATGGCGGACTAAAGTCCGCCCTACATATTAATCAATTTCCCTGCGCCCGCTTCTCAATAAAGGCCAGCGCCTTATCGATACGCCGTAGACAGGCCTCCTGCCCTACTAGATGCAGGGTCACATCGATACCCGGAGAGGCGGCACGTCCCACCACAGCCACCCGCAAAGGCTGGGCCACCTTGCCCATCTTCAACTCCAGGGCCGCGCTGACAGCCTCAACGGTCTGATGCAGTACCTCGGGGGTCCACTCTTCTAGCTTCTCCAGGGCCTCACGCATCTTCTCCAGGGGCTCCTGGGCCACCGGCCGCAGGTGTTTCTTCGCCGCCTGCTCGTCAAACTCCTCAAAGTCCTTGTAGAAGAAGGCACTGATATCCGCCATCTCCACCAGGGTCTTGGCCCGCTCCTGCTGGGCCTCGGCCACCTCGACCAGATTGGGACCGTTGAACGGGTCGATATCCAGCCTGCCCATATGGGGGCTCAACAGGTGAGCAATGCGTAGCGGATTGTCGGCCTTAATATAATGCTGATTCAGCCACTGCAGCTTTTCGGTATTGAAGCTTGAGGCCGCCTTGTTCACGTCATCGATATCAAACAGCTGGATCAGTTCATCCAGGGAGAAAATCTCCTCATCCCCATGGGACCAGCCCAGGCGGACCAGATAGTTGATCAGGGCCTCCGGCAGATAGCCCTCCTCCCGGTACTGCATGACACTTACCGCCCCGTGACGCTTGGACAAGCGTGCCCCGTCGTCTCCCAGGATCATGGGCACATGGGCATAACGCGGCGGCTCATGGCCCAGGGCGCGCAGGATATTGATCTGGCGCGGGGTGTTATTCAGATGATCATCACCGCGGATCACTTGGGTAATCCCCATATCCAGGTCATCCACCACCACCGTCAGGTTGTAGGTAGGGGAACCATCGGTGCGGCGGATAATGAGATCGTCCAGCTCCTCATTGTTGAAGGCCACCTTGCCGCGCACCATATCATCCACCACCACCACACCCGCATCCGGGTTGCGAAAACGGATTACGTGAGGCTCATCGGCAGAGACATTCTGATGCCGGCAATGCCCGTCATAGCGTGGCTTCTCCTTACGCTTCATGGCCTCCTCGCGCAGCATATCGGTGCGCTCCTTGGAGCAATTACAGCGATAGGCCAGCCCCTGATCCATCAGCTTCTCAATCGCCGCGTCGTAATGGGCAAAGCGCTCGGTCTGGTAGAAGGGCCCCTCGTCATACTCCAGACCCAGCCAGGTCATCCCCTCCAGGATGGCATTGACCGACTCCGTGGTCGAACGCTCCAGATCGGTATCCTCGATGCGCAGCACAAAGGTGCCGCCATGCTTGCGGGCATGGAGCCAGGAAAACAGCGCCGTGCGGGCGCCGCCAACGTGCAAATAGCCGGTAGGGCTAGGGGCAAAACGGGTACGGACAGTCATATCTTCCAGAATAGAGTCGGGTTGAAAAAAGAGCGCATTCTACCACGGCTTGGCCCGAAGCAATTGACCTTTGGGGGCCCAAAGTCTAGAATTCCGCCTTCTTCCGGGCGGTTAGCTCAGCGGGAGAGCACTGCCTTCACACGGCAGGGGTCACTGGTTCAATCCCAGTACCGCCCACCAATAACAACTTGATTTACAAGTAAAAAAGGCGCAGTCATTGAGATTGCGCCTTTTTCATTTTGAACGCAGCCCCATTCCCACGTTAACAACTGATTTGTGGATGTCCTAGGACGCAATCCGGGACATCCACAATTTAAAAAATACAATAAGCTAGCTCCAGATTGTTTAACTGATCTGGGACACCCACCAATCAACTCTCTCAGTAAATTCCAGGAATCAACCGATAGCGCACGCGTCGTGCATAGTCTCGATAGCCCGGCAACTCTTCCTGTAAAGTCTGGTCTTCAAGTACGGTTCTAATCACCGTGATGATTGATGCCACCGCCGCAGGTATCAGAGTCCATACCGAGCCCAGGGCAAGAACAATACCAAACAGTGGAAGAATATTTCCGGCATAACCCGGATGCCGAACAAACCGGTACGGGCCGGTATCACACACCACATGCCCTCGTTCCGTCTGAATACGTACCACGCTGGAGAAAAAACGGTTCTCTACTATTGCCCATGCAGCAAAAGCGTAACCGAACGCGATCAATATGAATCCAATTACACTTAACCATAGCGGAAATTCGGGGGACCAGTTATAGCGGTGGTCCAACCCTGCCACTATAACCATAGGGTAACCGATACTCACCGCCATCAGTGGAGCAAGCACTTTATCCCAGGCCTTTGCGTTTTGGATATTTTCAACATTTTGTCGTTCGGCCGTCAATCCGGGATGTCGCTGTTCCGCCCATATACGTCCCCCAATACCAGCGGCTAAGATCAACAGGGAATAGACCCACGCCTGCCACCAACCGAGGTCCCCACCGCATATCAATAAAATCACCGGGATAAGGAGATACACCACAACTAATCGAATCCACTGGCGAGGGGATACTGTTTGAGCTTCCTCTTCACTAACCGTCTTCACTGATATGTCATTCTCCAAAATAAAACGGATTTGAGTGTGTGCCTAACAGTCAGATAAGCGATAACTCACGTCTCGTTATCAATTTTTAGCATCTTTATCTCTCCGCGATCACTAACATTTCATAGTCCTCGGTAGTTAACGCATCAGAACGCGAGAACTGGCCAAGTTTGGCTCCATAAATGTCTACTTTTGTAAGACCCAAGGACTTAACCAGCCAAGTAACTTCCGATGGGACATAGTACCGTTCATTGCATTTCAGCGATAACTTATTTCCTGAATCATCCTCTGTTTCATATATTGAATGATCTCGGAATGTCATTAAATCGAATGTGTTCTCAGAAGCTTGACCCTTTTCTGCTCCTGAATTAATAAACTCTTTAACAGAGTGGAACAGTGGAAATAACCCATTTAATGTAGTAAAAACAAACTTACCGTTTGATTTTAGTGCTTTTGATGCGTTATTCAGAATTTGATAATTCATTTCATCAGTTTCCATGAGAGAAAACCCACCCTCACATAACATAATTATTAGATCAAATTCCGCTTCAAACTCTAGACTGCGGGCATCAGCCACGCTAAAATCAATGCTCAATCCTTTTTCTTTTGATTTTTCTATAGCTCGATCTATTTGGGCTTGAGATAAATCTATTCCTTTAACTGAATACCCTCTTTCAGACAGTTCAATTGCGTGCCGTCCTGTACCGCACCCGATATCAAGTATTTTAATGGACTTGTTGTGACCTATTTCTTCTTCGATAAAGTCACATTCGCCCTTGGTTCCTTGAACGAATGACTCTTCATCATATTTTCTACTATAATTCTTGAAAAGCTGTTCATACCATTGCTTCATAATGATTACCCTCAACTTTTCAAAATGCTAACGCCTCGCTTCACCGGCAAAAAAAGCGTAGTGAGGAACGAACGCAGCTTTATTTTGTCCGAGCGCAAGCAATTGTTGGCTCTCTTTTAGGTTGTTCAATCATGTATTTCTACTAGTTTACGGTTTATTTTTGATAAATGGTTTCCACCATGCCTCACGGCCACCTGCCATACCAGGAATGACGACCTCTCCAATTTTAGGCGTAAGACAATCGATCCGAGCTTGATTAGTTGCAATCAAAAACCGCTCGATCGGTTCGTGCCATGGGAACATCCCAAGATCAAAGGTACCCCAGCCACTGGGTACCATCAGTTTACCCCTTACGGCCTGATGTGCTTTGGCTGCTTGTTCGGGAGTGTAATGGATCTCCTTCCAGCCTCTTATTTCACCGTAGGCCCCAATCTCAAAAAAGGTCACATCGAAAGGGCCTAGTCGTTCACCAATCTCATATAGACCCTTAAACCAACCAGAGTCTCCGCTAAGGTATATATTCTGTTGGTTTCCCTGAATACCATAGGAGGCCCAAAGCGTCTTGTTTTTGTCAAAAATGCCTCGCTCGGAAGTGTGTTTGGCCGGAGCGGCGGTAATCGTTAAGCCATCAATGGATTTTTTCTGCCACCAGTCAAGTTCGGTTATCTTTTTAAGCGATACACCCCACTCTTCCAATAATTTCCCCACGGCCAGGGGTGCGATGAAGTGTTTGGTCTTAGGAATAAGTGCCTTAATAGAATCCTCGTCCAGATGGTCGGAATGATTATGGGTAATCAATACCACATCGATCACTGGTAGGTTGTTGGCTGAAGTAAGCGTTTTAGAATATCGTATAGGGCTAAACCATCCATAGGTGCCTGCTTGTTGTGAGAACATGGGATCGGTCAGGATCAGTTTGTCATCAATCTTAATAAGGAAGGTTGTGTGCCCCAGCCAGGCGAATTGTAAATCGCGCTGTTCATTCCACTGGGAAATATCAAATGGTTCCGCAGGCAGCGGGGGGCTAGGTGTATATCCTTCTGGTTTATTGAAGAAATAATCCCAGAAGGTCGTCAGACTTTTTCCCCATTCAGTAGCTGGAACCCGTTCCTGGTTTTGGAATGTTTCACCATTCCATTGTGGGCTTTTTTCTATGCATTGTTGTCGATTCAAATCAGATGCATTTGTAGTGTTATATCCAAACATGGAAATCTGTATAGCAAGAAATCCAATAAGGAGGGGGTAGTTAATTACTAATCTTTTTCCTGACAGCACATTCTCTCTCGGTATAAAGAGCTAACAGGTGGCTATGTTGCTGGCACCAATATTGTAATATGCCGCCTAATTGGTCAATTTTCATCCATTTTCGCGTAGATATTCCTGACTAACCTGTAGGGATTATCTGGTACGGCTTCTTCCTCATGGCAATGTCCGCTTATGGCACCTTGTTGCCTGTCAGGATATCGAGGTCAGCAGGCAGAAACCGGCCATAAGCGGACTGCCATATTTCATGGTCATCAAGCGGATGGTAGACACTTAGAGGCAATCAGGCAATCCGGGCAATCCGGGACATCCACAATTTAAAAAGCACAATAAGCTAGCTCCATCTCCGGCAGCACCCGAAAGCACCTCTTAGATGAGACTCTTCAAGGCCTCTTTCGTGTAGGGAGCAATTTCTGAAACCCGGCCTTTACAGATTTTGTTCCCCCACTCTGGTTCGGATAATAAGGCACGGCCTATTGCAACCAGGTCAAACTCCTTAGGCTCCAGACGTCGGATGAGCTCAAGCTTCTCCGGAGCCGATGCCAATTTTGCTTCGAAGTCTGTGGGCTTCCGGTAGGAAAAGCGAAATACATCCGGTGGGTGTTTCTTCATCACTTATAGCGGTTTTTCCTCGCCTCGATATTGTTTGCCGCCCTTAATTCAAATCACCCCGGTTTGGCTTCGACGATGAACGCTTCTTTGGGGATACAGAACCAGCGTCACGCCTTGGCTTCTGCCTACGCCCCGTAATCACTTTCGGCTTGTTGCCATCACGCTTTTGTTCAATACCAGCTTTCTGGCCTTCACCCCGTCCCTGCTTTGGCTTTTTTGGTTTCTTTGGTTTGCTCTGGCGATCACTCAGTTGGGTCAACGGTACACTATGGGTCGGCACAAAACCGGTCTCGACCTCGCGCACCAGTGTCTGGCGGATCAGGTTCTCGATCCCGGCAAGGAGCTTGACCTCATCGGCACTGACCAGAGAGATTGCCTCCCCCTCGGAACCGGCACGACCGGTACGGCCGATGCGATGAATATAGTCCTCAGGAACGTTGGGCAGTTCAAAATTGATCACGTGTGGCAGTTCAGTGATATCGATACCGCGTGCGGCGATGTCGGTGGCGACCAGAACACGGATCTTATTCGCCTTGAAGTCAGCAAGGGCGCGGGTACGTGCTCCCTGACTCTTGTTGCCGTGAATCGCCGCAGCGGTGATGCCGTCACGTCCCAGCTTCTCAGTCAGGCGGTTGGCGCCGTGCTTGGTGCGGGTGAAGACCAGCACCTGTTCCCAGTTATTGTCACGCACCAGGTGGCTAAGTAGGGCTGGTTTCTTGCTTTTATCGACCTCGTAGGCCGACTGTTGCACGCTCTGTGCGGCGGCGTTTCGTGGGCTGACCTCAATCTGCACGGGATTGTTGAGCAGGCCGTGGGTGAGCTTGCGGATTTCGCTGGAAAAGGTGGCCGAGAAGAGGAGGTTCTGTCGTACCTTCGGCAGCAAAGCGAGGATCTTGCTGATATCGCGGATGAAACCCATATCGAGCATCCGGTCCGCCTCATCAAGCACCAGGATCTCCAGCTGAGAGAACTTCACTGCATTCTGGCTGTAAAGATCAAGCAAACGCCCCGGTGTCGCCACCAGCACATCAACCCCGCCACGCAGCTGCATCATCTGCGGATTGATCTTCACCCCACCAAAAACAACACCCGACTTTAGCGAAAGATGTTTCCCATAGGTGGCAACACTATCAGCAACCTGCGCCGCCAGTTCACGGGTCGGCGTCAGTACCAAGGCGCGGATGTGGTTCCCCTTTACCCTGGGGCCGCTGGCAAGGCGCTGCAGCAGCGGCAGTGTAAAGCTGGCGGTCTTGCCGGTGCCGGTCTGCGCTGCGGCCATGACATCCTTGCCAGAGAGTACAGCAGGGATCGCCTCGACCTGTATCGGATAGGGAGTGGAATAGCCCTTTTCATCTACGGCACGAAGAAGAGGCTCAGAGAGTCCGAGAGTGGTGAATGACATAGATTAGTTGTTCGATTAGGGAGTGAAGATCACGACAGCGGATAATGGCGTTGCATGTCGGGACGGAGGGAGAGTACGCTGCGGCGGATTATACCCACCTCACAAGTATGTCGCTACCTCGGTAAAGTTATTGCGGCACGCGCCTTCGGCGGATACTGCAATAGCCTCGCCTATCGGGGACTTCCCGCCCCCGCATCGCTCTCCATAACGGACAGCGATAGCAAAACACTAAAGGCATATTATTGGTTCAACTTTTACTGAAAATCAGAGTACGCGAAAAATAGAGCTAATATGTAAGAAATAGCCCTAATTCGACATTTTAAGCCCCCCGCTCCTTTGTGCGATAAATCCGATTTTTGTGTGAAGCACATCACTAAAAACGCAAATTTGCCAACTCCATCACAAATAACACTTCGGCCTTAACCTACTCTTTCACTCAATTACTGGCACGCAAGATCCGGCCGCTTTACATCAAAACCAAATCCGGCTCTTCGTCCCAGTAGCTCCGCGGTAAATCAGATGGTCCGCCTTGCCTAGGCACTGCAGATCACCTGTGGGCAGCACCGGCGGATAATGACAATCAACAATACGTAAGAAAGGGCCAGGGGCATGAAAAACGAACTCTTATCCAAGAGGGTGCCAGCTAGTGCTGCGGCAACCCAACACAAGATCCAACCACTGATCATCTGTCGCTGATCCAGCATCACATGAGCGCGACCGGCCACACATCCCTCCCCTCTCCGTCATCCCAACAACAGCGGGAAGAGCAGGAAAAGATCGTTATCGTCGATGACGAGGAGGTGTCGCTCATGCTGCACACCCATCTGCTCGCATCGGACTATGAGGTCAGTACCGCACGCGACGGAGTGGAGGGGCTGAGTCTGATCCGCAGTGTAAAACCGGACCTGGTCCTCGCCGACAACATCATGCCCAAGAAAAGCGGCATCGAATTGGTAAAAGACATACGTTCCGATCCAGAGCTGCAGGATACCCCTGTGATCATCCTCAGCGCCTTGACCGAGGCGAACCATAAGATCCAGGGCCTGAATGCTGGCGCCGACGATTATCTACCCAAGCCTTTCGACCTGCATGAACTCAAGGTACGGATTCACAGCCTACTCCTGAAGAAGCGCTACGAGCGGGAACTGGCTGAGAAGAATAGCCTCCTGGAGGAAGCCCTCGAAAGGCAACAAACCACACTTAGCGAACTGAAGGAAGCCCATGCGCAACTGGTGCACTCATCCAAGCTTGCCGCCATTGGTCAGCTCTCCGCCGGCATCGCCCATGAGGTTAATAACCCCGCACTCAGCATCAGCAATACGCTGGAATTGCTGGAGAGATCCCTGGCCAAGGTCAGCGACGGCAAAGCATCCTTTGATGAAGAGCTCGCCTCCCTGATGCATTTTATCGGTCTTGCCAAGACATCGGTTGCGCGCATCCGTCACATTGTTGAGTCTCTCACCAAGTTCTCACGCAAGAATCGCGAAGGCATGGGCACAGTGGATGTGACGGATGGTATCGATAGCACCCTGGACATACTCAACCACCAGTTTGGCGAAACAATCCACATTCATCGTCACTATGGCACCCACGATCCAATCGAGGCCGACCTGCAGCAACTGAACCAAGTGTTCATGAATCTCATCCTGAATGCGGTGCATGCCATCCAGGCCAAGCAACAACTAGGAGAGTCCACCGGCAATATCTGGATCACCGTCAAGTCACAGGATGGCGACATCACCATCAGCGTACGTGATGACGGCATGGGCATTCCCCACGAGGTCCAAGACAAAATATTCGATCCCTTCTTCACCACCAAGGATGTGGGCCAGGGCTCAGGGCTTGGACTGGGTATCAGCTATCAAATTGTTGAGGCACATCATGGAGAGATCAGCTGTGCCAGCGAGGAGCAGATCGGCACAACCTTTACCATCAGACTGCCATGCAAGGCACCGCTTATGGATCAACATGATCCAGGCGACCCAATTGACAACAAGGCAAACGATTTAGGGCGGAGCACATCATGACAATGAAAAAGATGTCGGAGCTGAATGACCTGATGTTCATGCTGGATGACATCGACTACAAGAAGTATCCCATCCTTCTGGTCGATGATGATCCCACGGTACTGGAGACCATGCTCTCCCTGTTTGCCGACAGTTTCAGCATCGAAGGCGCCGGCAGCGCGGATGAAGCACTGGAGCTCATAAAAACCAGGGATTACGCCGTCTGCATCTCAGATCAGCGTATGCCTAATGTAAACGGTGCTGAGTTCCTGTCCCTGGCCAAGATGATTTCGCCCACCATGATCCGGGTATTGATCACCGGCTATACCGACCTGGAGGCCGCCATCGATGCCATCAACGAATGCGAGATCTTCCGGTTCATCAAGAAAAGCGCCCCCACCGATGAGAAGGAGGAGCGAATCAAAGAGGCGATTCATCAGTACATCATCCAATCGGAACTGTAACCGAATGGCCACTCGGAGATCCGTTGGAATACGAGGAAGCGGGATATGAACATTGAGAAAAAGACATTTGCGGTCGCCCTTCTTGGCGTAGAGGATGCTGAACAGGCCATCCTCCAGCGCACCTTTGGCTTTACCACCTCCCTCGACCGAACCCGTGCATATGAAATCGTCAATGGCCACACATCCAGAGCACCCGACATCCTGATCGTGAACACCGACGACCCGGCAGCCACGACACAGTTGCAAACCGTCTATTCGGATCCACAGGGTAATGCCAGGATACCGACCGTCTATGCCGCCGCCGCCCGTCCAGACAACGCCAAATATTACATCCGGCGCCCCTGGTTCGCCGCCCGCATCCTGAAGACACTGGATGAGGTGACCGTAGGGGAGATGGATTTTATCCCCGAGTTCACCATCGACGACGAGGCACCGGCAAACATCTCTTCAGCAGTCTCCCGCGCCCAGGAGGCAGCCATACCGGCACCTGCCCCATCCGCGCTGACCGCCCTGGTGGTAGACGACAGTCTGCCGGTGCGCAAACAGGTGGAAATGGAGTTGAGACAAAACGGTATCAACGCCGATCTGGTGGAGAGCGGCGAGCAGGCACTGGACGCCATCAAGGACAAGAAGTATGACGCCATCTTTCTTGACGTCATGATGCCCGGCATCAACGGCTACCAGACCTGCAAGGCCATCAAGGCCGACCCGGTCAACCGCCACACACCAGTCATCATGCTGACTGGCAAGTCCTCATCATTCGACAAGGTCAAAGGCAAATTCGCCGGTTGCGACTCCTATATCACCAAGCCGGTAGGTCGCACCGACTTTCAGAAAATAGTTCAGCAGTATCTCTCCGATGGCTTCGAGGAGGGGCGGTAAATTCCATACCCGCCAATATGTCATGCCCCTATCACCACCCATAAATCAACACGCAACAACAGGAGCACACCCATGACTATCCGCAAGGTTCTTGTTTGTGACGACTCGGCAACCGACATCACCAACATCAAGGGCATCGTCGAAGATGCTGGCTATGAAGTAGTCATGGCCAATAACGGGACTGAGGCCCTGAGTCAGGCCAAGGCAGAGAAGCCTGACCTCATCTTCCTCGACATCCTGATGCCGGAGATGGATGGCTATGAGACCTGCCGCAAATTGCAGGAGGACAAGGCCACCAAGGATATCCCGGTAGTTTTTGTTACCAGCAAGGGACAGAAGGCGGACCGGCTGTGGGCACAGATGCAGGGTGGCCAGGACCTAATTGCCAAGCCCTATACCTCCGATCAGATCATCGCCAAACTGCAAGAGTTTTAAATCAAGCAGCCATGACCATCGAAAATCTCACAAACGGAAGCAACCCGGTCACGCCTACGGAAGCCTTGGCCCAGTTCGCTCCCTCACAAACGGCCCTTGCCAGCCAGAGCCCGGCACAGGTCGAGGATGAGGCCCGCTTCGGCATCCGCATCGGTGACGTGGGACTGCTGCTGGCACGTCGTCTCTATAGCGAAGTGCTTGAAACAGCCATGGTACACCCAATGCCGACCACCCCAGCCTGGTTCCGCGGCATCCTGAATCTGCGTGGCAACCTGGTGCCGGTGTTCGATCTCGAATTGCTGTTTGGCGGCCAACAGGATGACGGTGATGCACTGGCACGACTGGCACTACGGGCCCAGGCTGAACGGCTGCTAATCCTCGACAAGGGCGAACGCAGCGTCGCCATTGTGATCAACACCCTGCCACGCCCTGTCGACACTTCGCATCGCCTTGGCCAATTGCCTCCACTACCTGACCGCCTCAACGGACATGTCTCAGGCTCCTATGAACATGACAGTGAGGTTTGGCTGGAATTTGATCATCTTGGATTTTTTAAGGCCGTTGGCACACAGGTCGCCACCTGAACATTCACCGGATATCGATGCATACTCAAAGCCCTACAATGGAAGCCCCTGAACAGAAACCAGGCACCGCCCTGTTCGAGATAGTTGAACAGCTGGCCGACTTTCCGTTTCCTGCGGATGTAGCGCCGGACGACACCATAGCTTCCGAATATCTGAGCGGTTATGCGGAGCAGTTGCAACTGCTGGCCGATGTATCGGGTAGCGCCAACTATAGTGGTCTCTCCACACTCTGCATGCTCTATCAGGAATTGCTGGCAAATCTGGCACATTCAGGCTGGCCTACCGAGGGGCAGCAGGCGCTCATCGACATCTGGCCGTCTTTGGCTCAGGACTACCTCCTGACACCCACAACGAACTACAGCGACACCCTGATCAGCCAACTGATGGACGATGCCTGGAACACGCCGACTACCGACGAAGACCAGGAGATGCTACGCATGCTGTTTGCGGATGACAGTAGCGCACTAACAGCCATCCCGAAGGAAATAGCCGACACACAGGAACCGGAAAGCTTAGCCCAAGAAGACACCGCGCCGACCCCCATACCTGAACCCGTTGGCGAAACTTCAGCAACCAGCCAGGAAATCTCACCCGAGCTTCAGGGTCTCCTTGAGGTATTCCTGGAAGAGTTGCTCATGGTTGAGGAGTCTCTGGGCCGTGTATTCGAACTCACCGAAACGACCGATAGCACGCCACAGGCCTTGGACGATGCGCTGGAGATCTACGCCGGCCATATGAGTCGCTTTGGGGACGGCGCCGGCTCGGTCGGTTTCGAGGGTCTACATGCAGTCTGTATGCAGCTCGCCGAAAACATCACCCTGATGCAGCGTCTCCAGCAAACGCTGGACTCTGACAAGATCGACGCCCTGCAAACCATTAGCACACAGATTCACGCCTACCTGACCAACCCACTCGATGAGACCATCTGGCAGGGCCTGGTCGAAGCCCTATCCGCCGATGCCTGGCCCCAGCCACTGGCAGACTACGAGGCTCAGGCACTTCTACCATTGCTGACACCACCCGAAATCAGCGAGTCACTGGACGAAACACCGGTCCGTCCCAGCGAGGCCTCAGCTGAAATGGTATCCCTGGAGTTGCCAGCGGACGTCAACCAGGAACTGCTGGAGGCCATGTTGCAAGAACTGCCGGGGCAGGCCGAAGAGTTCTCCCAGGCCATCCAGCGCCTGACCCAGGGTGGCAACCTGGACGATGTGAATATTGCCCAGCGCATTGCCCACACTCTGAAAGGCGCGGGCAACACCGTTGGCATTCATGGCCTCGCCACCCTGACCCACCACCTGGAGGACATCCTGGTCGCGCTGGCACAGCATAAGCTGCTGCCTACCCGCACCCTGTCCGGCTCACTGATGAATGCCGCCGACTGCCTGGAGGCCATGAGCGAGGCCCTCAGCGAAATGGGCCAAGCCCCACAGGAAGCCCAGGAGGTGCTGCAGGAGGTTCTGGATTGGGCCAACTATATCGACCATGCAGGACCGCCACAGGATGAGGCATCCGCGCCTGTTTCCGCCCGGGCCGTACCCGCCAAGGCAACCGAGACACCTGCTCCGCTACAACAGACCGAGGAGCAGCCACAAGCTGAAGTTGAAACCACCACGACACCCATGATGCGGGTACCGGCCAGCCTGGTGGACAACCTGCTGCGCATGGCCGGGGAATCCATGATCCTTACCAGCCAGGTCCATGAACTGCTACGTCAGGCCGCACAGCATAGCGGCACCATGCAGGCACAATTCAGTCGTCTGCAGCGACTGGGCACGGACCTGGAGACTCTCATTGACGTCAAGGACCTGAGTCAGGGACGCACCATCAGCAGCGACCTGGACAGTCTGGAGCTCGATCAATACAACGAACTTCACACCGCCAGCCGCATGCTGGTGGAGACCGCCACCGACGCGGGCGAGATCGGTTACAACCTCAACAATCACCTCGACAATCTGGACGAACTGTTGATCCGCCAGGAGCGCCAGAACCTCGATCTGCAAGAGGCGGTACTGAATGCCCGCATGGTACCGATCAAGACCATCGTGCAGCGTCTGGAACGCAGTGTACGCCAGACCATGCGTCTCACCGGGAAGTCGGTGATGCTACACACCCAGGGCGAAGGCACCCTGATCGACAGTGACCTGCTCAACAACATGGTCGACCCCCTGATGCACATGCTGCGTAACGCCATCGATCACGGCATAGAAGACAGCGACCAACGCATGGCTGCCGGTAAAAACGAGTCCGGCAACATCTGGCTGGAGTTCGGCCGCGAAGGCAACACCATCCTGTTACGGTGCAGGGACGATGGCGCGGGGATTGATTATGACAGCATCCACCAGCGTGCCGAAGAGCGTGGACTACTCACCCCCGGTAAGACGAGTTCCCAGGAGCAACTGCAACGTCTAATCTTGATGCCCAACTTCTCCACTCGCGCCGAGGTTACCGAAACCTCGGGCCGTGGTATCGGCCTGGACATGGTCTACTCCCGGGTATTGGAACTCGGCGGCTCCATGAACATCGAGTCAGAGCGCGGCCAGGGCTGTCTGATGGAGCTGCGCCTGCCGGTAAGCCTGCTCTCCATCCATGCCCTGCTGGTTCGACTGCGCTCCCAGGTGGTGGCGATCTCAGATCATGGCATCGAGCAGATCCTGCACGGGGAAGACGGCAGCATCTACCCATTAGGTGGCCAGCAGGTCTTCCGCGCCGAGGATAATAGCTACCCCATCACCTTCCTGGAAGATCTGCTAGATCTGGGACCAGACCCCCGCAACAGCTCCCGCAGCACGGGGGCCGTTTTACTGGTACGCGGACAGACCGGCGTCAGTGCGGTACAGGTACAGGAAGTGCTGGAAACCCGTGACATGGTGGTCAAGGACCTGGGCCAATACATACCACGGCTTCACGGCATCACGGGGGCCACCATCTCCGGCGATGGCTCCGTCACCCCGGTGCTCGATCTTCCAGAGCTGCTGCGTGGCGGCAGTGTCGCCAGGAAGACACCCCATGCTGAAATTTCACATAATGCGGAAGAAGCAAGCCACCTACCGATTGCACTGGTGGTGGAAGACTCCCTCAGCGCACGCCGCTCTCTCGTACAGTTGCTGGAAGATTCCGGCTGGATAGTGCGCGAAGCGCGTGACGGCATCGAGGCGGCAGAGCTGATTGGAAAGCAACGCCCCGCCATCGTGTTGACCGACCTGGAAATGCCACGCATGAACGGCCTCGAACTGACCTCACATCTGCGGGCACACGAAGAAACAGCCGACCTGCCGATCATCATGATCACCTCACGCTCCGCGAACAAGCACCGGGAAATGGCCGAAAGCGCAGGGATCAATGTCTATCTGACAAAGCCTTTCCTGGAAGATGAATTGATGAGTCACGTACAAGCCCTGGTGAGGAAACAGAACTGACATGGCACTGCATTCACGATCATCATCTCTTGAACAAAGCCCGCACTACGCCAAGTTGGTCATGGGTGAGCGTGACTTGTTGCTGCCACAACACGAAGTACTCAGCCTGGAGCCAATTCAGGATCTGGAGAGTGCGAAGGCCGACGGCAACAATCAGGTAGGTTGCATTACTCTGAAGGGGCAACAGGTGCCAATCTATTGCCTTTCTCAGGATCTGAGACCGATAAAAGAGATTCCGGAAGACCATCGCCTCTGCGTCCTGCTTCAGGATCAGCATGGCGTTTCCTTTGGCATCCTCTGCAATGATGTAGTCACTATGGAGAGTGCCAGATTCCGGGTTATCCCATTGCCTGAGTGCATGCGCCTGCCGGGGACCCCTATTCGTGCCCTAGTGCTTGATGGCGAACAGGTGCTCTGCATCTCCTCATCTAACAACCTGACTGCCCTCATCGCCACCAGCGGTCAACCCCAGCCTGACCTGGATGATTGCGATGAAACAGGCATTGTCGAAAGCGCATCAACCGAAAACATGGAACAGCTTTGAATACGTGACTGTAACCGACCAAAGACATATTGAATGAACACATAGATACAACAAACGATGATCGAGCCTGATAACAGGCATTACACACCCGACCCGAGAGGGACAGTACAATGAAATTTTTTCAAAATCTCAAGCTAAGCCAGAAGTTTCTATTGCTGATCGTCGTATTGCTGATCGGCTTCGGCGTCATCGGCCTGGTTTACAACTCGGTGCTAGATACCGAAAAGGTAGCCCTTGCCCGAGCACAACAGGTGAATAAACTGGGCGGCCTGGTCGATAAAATCGAAATCAACGTGCTCAATGCCAGTGGTTTCGAGAAGGACTTTCAGCTCTCGAACAAACTCGAGTTTCTTGAGCGGTTCGATAACACCATGACAACGGCCCGACAAGACGTTGAAGAGCTGGGGACCCTCCTGAAGGAGGGTGAAGAAAAGAACCTGCTCACACAACTGCAAACCGTTCTGGAATCCTACCAAACGAACTTCTATACCCTGGCCGAGGATACAGTGGCCGTAGGTCTCGACGAAAACAGCGGTGTCCAGGGTGAGGTAGACGATGCAGCCAGTGAACTGGAAGAATCCCTGCAACGGGCCAGCCAGCCAGATCTTTCCGTCTCCCTACTCAGGATGCGACGCCACGAAAAGAACTTTATCTCCCATGGTACCGAGGAGTACCTAGAACTGATAGCCGGAGAGAGTGCCGCCTTTACCAGGGGGCTGAAAGAGGCCAATTTGGATAACGAGCTTCAGACTGAAATCCAGGATCTATTGACCGCCTACGAAGAGCGCTTCCAGGAACTGGTCGATTCTGTATCCCAGAGAAACCAGCAAATCAAGATCGTCAATGCAACCATTGCGGAAATGAGCCCCACGCTGGATGCCATGCTGGAAGTAAGAGACCAACGTCGCGCCGATAACATCAACATATCGGAATCCGAGCGTACCGCCAATACGGCACTGTTTCTCGCCACCCTGGCCATCGGTGCCGGCGTTATCTCCCTGTTGGTCTTCCTGCTTTCACGCGGTATCACCCAATCCATTACCCGACCTATTGAGCACCTGCAGAGCGTGGTGAACCAGATAGCGGCGGGTGATTTCGATGTTCGCGCCAAACTCGATACGGAAGATGAGCTTGGCAATCTCGGTAGCGCCCTGGATAATCTGCTGGACGAACGTGTGGCACGTTTGCAAGAAGCGGAACGGGAAAATGAGCTTCTGAATGAATCTGTAATCGGCCTGCTGACCGGTGTGGCCCAGCTCAGTCAAAGAGATCTTACGGTCAAGGTTCCCGTCACCGAGGATGTAACCGGCCCCGTGGGCGACGCCATCAATCTGCTGGTTGGCGAAACCGCCGCAGTGCTCGAAGGTGTGCGCAAGGTATCCAACCAGGTTGCCGCCAGTTCCAAGGCAGTGAAAAGCCATTCAGACATCGTGGTAACAGTTGCTAAAAACGAGCGTGAAACGGTGGATGCTACCGCGGAAGAGCTGGTCAATGCTGCCAAAACCATGAACCAGATCAACCAGTTGGCACAGACGAGTAACGAAACGGCCGACAAGGCCATCAAGGCCACCATGGCAGCCCTGGAAACGGTGACCAGCACCGTTAATGGCATTGATGACATCCGTGAAACCATTCGCGAGACAGAGAAACGCACCAAGCGCCTGGGTGAACGTACCCAGGAGATCACCGGTACCGTAAACCTGATCAACAACATCGCGGAGCGTACCCACATCCTCGCCCTCAACGCCAGTATGCACGCCGCATCAGCCGGTGAGGCAGGCCGTGGTTTCGCGGTGGTTGCCGATGAGGTGCAGCGTCTGGCGGAAAACGCCCGTGAGGCCACCTCACAGATCTCATCCCTGGTGGGCAACATCCAGATGGAGACAGGCGATACCCTGAGCGCCATGAACAAGGCTATCAGCCAGGTTGTCGAAGGCACCCGAATGGCACAGCAGGCAGGTACACAGATGCAGGAAACCCAGCGATCAACCGCTGATCTGGTGCAATCGGTGCAGCATATTGCCAAGAGCTCAAGAGAGCAGGTGGATATCACCAACAACCTGCTCAAGCGTGCCTCACAGATCCAGCAAGGCACCCAACAGACCCGCAAAAGCCTTGATGACCAGTCAAAGCAGACCCAACAGCTGCTGAACTTCTCCAAGCAGCTGCTGGGAGCGGTGGGTGTATTCAAGCTTCCCTCCCAGAAGGAAACGCCCCCCGTAAAGGAGGCAACGCCCATCAAAGAGGCAGTCACCGTAGTTGAAGTAACCCCCGTAGCGAAGGCATCAAATTGATGCCACTTGAACAGATGCCCCGTCTGTATATGTCATGAAACCAAGTAACAATTAAAGAGAGGTACAACATGAAACGCACATCGATATTTGCACTGGCCCTCCTCCTGTTCCTAGGCGCATGGACCGCAACCATGGCACCTCCAGCCCAGGCCGCAATCAGCAATATGGGCGATGCTATCAATAAGGCGGGGCGTCAGCGCATGTTGACCCAACGCATCGTCAAGACCTATTGCCTGATTGGTCAGGATATTAAACGCAGTGATTCACAAAAAGAGCTAAAAGAGGCCATTGCTCTGTTTGATACACAACTTGCCGAACTCAAGCAGTTTAAGGTCAACAATGAAGTGACCGCAGGGTTAGGCGATGTGGAACAAGTATGGGGCCCCTTCAAGTCAATGGCCACGGCATCCCCCTCAGTCTCACAGGCCCCGGAACTGAGGTCTCAGGGTGAAAAGGTTCTGCGGGCTGCACATGAAGTCGTGCTCCTGCTGCAGGATGCCTCCGGCACCTCCTCCGGCCGTCTGGTCAATATTGCCGGCCGCCAGCGCATGCTCTCCCAGCGCATGGCAAGTCTCTACCTGCTCAAATCCTGGGGTCTCAAAAAATCCAGATACGATAGCGACCTATCCCAGTCAATGAGTGAGTTCAAGGGTGCCCTGGCCGAACTCATGGCTGCCGATGTAAATTCGTCTGAGATTGATCGTGGCTTGAAGAAGGTCAAGACCCAATTCTCCATGTTCGAATACAGCCTCAAGACCGACAGTGGAGAATTCATTCCCCAGACAATCTCCAAGGCATCACTGAAGATCCTCTCGGTAATGAATGATGTCACTGGCCTTTACGCAGGCATCGCTGTGGGCCGGTAACAAAGTCAGCCGGGACCTCTCATTCATGTCATTACCCGCGAGCAAGCCGGCATGGCTCCTAAACCTGGGCGGCGACTGCTATGGTGCAGTGGGACATCTGCATCTAGTGCACCTAGTGGTCGCCCCGGCCTGCTCAGATGTGCCTCATAGCCCTTTTTACTGTCAGAAAGTGTATGTGTGGCAGGGAAACATCCTCCCGGTGATGGATCTAGCATCCCGCCTTGCCGGCCACCCTGCCCTCCTGGAGGAAGACGGCGAAAGCCTGCTGGGTATCGTTGCCTTTCAAGAGACCGCAGACGAACCCCCTCGGTATGGAGGAGTACTATTGAGCGCCCCACCCCAACGAATCGATGTAACCGATGAACAGGCCGCAGAATTGCCGGAACACCCCAGCGGATGGCAGATTCTGGGTTCGGCCTGTTTTGAGCATCCAGAACATGGCCCGGTCCCCATACTCAATCTCCCCGCCGTTTTTTCCCTGCCGCATCCCGGTGAAAAATGGCAATGCTGATACATGGCAAACACACTACGAGTAATCCGATGGGGCAGGGGCTAAGAGACTCAGTTGAGTGGTGACAGCCAATCGCCATAGATCCCTTTATATTAACCATCCACAACAATGACTGCCCTGCTAATAGAGTACCTGTTCAGTTTCGACGATGGTCGAGAGCTGAACTATCCCGTATCCATAGACAGTGACAGCATGACCCTGCTCGAAGCGGCTGGTGAAGAATTCCCCCCTTGGGCGCGGCTCGAGCATTTTCAATGCCCCACCTGTCCCCTCTCTGCGGCTGAACATCCGTACTGTCCGGTAGCAAAGAATCTGCACCTGCTTGTAACCGCTACCCAGCATGAACCGAGCAATGTGCGCACCAAGGTAAGCGTCATAACCGCAGAGCGCCGTTATGAGAAAGATACCGACCTGCAAACCGGACTATTTTCGCTTATGGGATTACTGATTGTCTCCAGCAGATGTCCACATTTCGATTTACTCAAACCTCTGGCCAGATTCCACCTCCCGTTCGCCACCCTGACCGAGACCCTCTACCGCACGTGCGGTAGTTACCTGCTCGATGCCTATCTAAATGGCCATACCATAGAGCCGGACCTTGCCGAGCTGAAGCGCTATTTCCAGGATCTTGGACAGATAAACGCCTGTATCCTTGAGCGCATTAAGAGTATTAGCGAAGGTGATGCCGACCGTAATGCCATCGTCACCCTCAATATGTTTGCACAGATGTTCGTGCTGGAATCGGAAACCAACTTTTCAATCCTCACTAATATATTTAAAGCCAAGGGCACCTTGCCTCGATCTGCTGGCAACGATTAGTTTTGAGAGATAGATTATGTGGAATCGTGAGGACCAGGCTGAAGTAAAGTCCAGAGGAAAAATTAAAATCCAATAAAAAAGCCCCGCATTTGCGGGGCTTTTTCTAGAAAAATAAGCGCTTATTTTCGCTTATTTTGCTACCTTCTTCTTAGTAGCACGGCGACGGCGTTTCTTCGGCGCGATCACAACACCATATTTTGCTACGGCATCCTTCACCCGTTGGCCCAAGAATTTAGTGGTTGCGGTCTGCGTGGCCTCCAGCAATTTCAGAAGTGCGGCTACCTGCTTCTCGCCTTCCCTTGCTTTCTTAGTCAGTTCGCGGTTCTCTTCTTTCGCTTCCTTCAAGGCCTGACGGAGGTTCGCTACGACATCTGTATTACGAGTAGCGGCCGCCACTTTTTTCCTAACTACTTTCTTTTTGGCCGCGCGCTTCTTGGTAACCCTTTTTTTCAGTGCCATCGTTTATTTCACCTCTTTAGTCATAAGTTTTTATATGGAGATTATCGTTTCAATCTGGGCCAATCTCAAACTTCCGCACTCACTGGATCAAATGCTGAAAGCTGGCGACAAACTATCACGAAATATCTACAACGCTAGAAGCATAGCAATCATTATTGCTACTTGCAATTTATGCCCTTGTTTTATGCGGTTAATACGTCTAATAGTTATAGAGCAGAAATGCTGTTGCCATCGAGCCATTCAGGTACTTGTTCGGTATAGATTCATTCATTAGCACAAACTCCATATCCAGGGGTACACAATTAGGTAATTGAGATTTAGAGGCATACGAACATGGGTTTAATCGAATGGAATGAAAATCGATTCAGCGTTTTGGTCGATGACATGGATGAGCAGCATAAGCAGTGGATCAACCTGATTAATATTCTGCATGATTCTCTGATTGGAGAAGGCAGCGAAATTACCCCGGAAACAGCAATCCAGGAAATGCTGGATTACACCCGTTATCATTTCAAAGAAGAAGAGCAATTGATGCGCGATGTCCAATACCCGGGATTTACCACCCATAAGGCGTTACACATTGGATTTATCGCTGATTTGAAGACCCTGGAGAAGGATATCAACTCTGGCCACTTCGTATTACGGACACAGGTGATGAGTATATTAAAGAGCTGGCTGGAGGATCACATCACTACTGAAGACAAACGCTACGGGGAATACATCTCAAAAACAAAGACTTAGCACATTTCAGATATAAGAAAACCCAGCGCCCAAGATAACCGCTCTTAACCCCTTGCCACCACGGGTTCCCACTCACCAGCCGCAGCCACGGACAGCAATTCACCGGACAACAAATTGTAATGCCAACCATGAAGGCTCAGGCTGCCAGCATCAACGCGATCCTTTATCCAGGGGAAGGTCATAAGGTTACTTAAAGAGATCGTTACCGCCTGCTTTTCACAGGCCCTGGCCTGTTCATCTAGGCTGGCCAGACCGGCATCATCCAACACCTGACGTTGCGCCTGCTTAACGATGCTCATCCATGCTCCAATAAAACCATCGTCCTCACCACCAAGATCACTTTGCTCTACCAGTGATCGTATGCCGCCACAGTTGGCATGCCCGAGGATAATAAGATGCTCCACCTCCAGGTTGCATACCGCATATTGAATTGCCGCACTGGTACCATGCCAGGATCCCATCTTCTGCCCTTCACAGGGCGGAACCAGATTGGCAACGTTGCGGATCACAAATAGCTCCCCTGGCGCACTGTTGGTAATTACGGCGGGATCAACCCGGGAATCGCAGCAGGCGATTACCGCTATTTTGGGGGATTGCCCTTGCTGGCCAAGCTCAACCAGATAATCCTGGTTTTCACGATAATAGCCATCCAGGTATTGGGCGTACCCTTTTAAAAGCTTTTCGATTGCATCCATATTTTTTTCTATTTAGCAGAATAACCAGGCACAGCGCCTGACAGGGTTGTTCTCACTGCCCCAGGCCAAATGATAATTATATTCAACCTTCGTATCAGGGCCATGTTTTAGTCAACGCAATTCTACCATCGTTCCCATCGAATTGGTCTCACAAAGCAATTTCCCGGCAGGGTAAATGGGCATCACCGGCAACCATAGCGTAAACAAACAGGGCTCATGGCGCAGAGGGCCCATGCTCGCGTACCATTGGCCCCATGACCGAATATCCACTTTGGGAGCTCTTCATCAGCGCCCTCATCTCCTCCACCCTGTTTCCGGGCGGATCAGAGGCCGTGCTCATATACCAGGCAAGCAATCAACTGGCCGCTCCCTGGGCGCTACTCATGGTCGCCACCGCTGGCAACACCATCGGCGGCATGCTCTCCTGGCTTCTGGGACGCTGGCTGGTCTGGCGGTTTCCTGCCAGGCGGCTGGAGCAGAAGCATCAGACGGCCCTGCACCGAATACAGCACTGGGGCAGCCCTGCCCTGCTCTTCTCCTGGCTACCCGTGGTGGGGGATCCCCTCTGCCTCGCCGCCGGCTGGCTGCGCATCGGCTGGCCACTTTCCCTGCTGTTCATTGCCGTTGGCAAAGGTCTGCGCTATGGCGCGCTTCTCTACCTCGTAGGCTAGTGTAAATAGCCAACGGTGATATTTACCCCACTGTTTATCAGAAAACTCTAAATCACAACGGGTTTGCTCTATACTTGGCCTATTGTACGAAAATCACCCCTCTCAGCATAATAAGGAGACCCCCATGTCCTACGGCTTACATGTCACCGTCAAAGGTTATTTTGATGACGTTGTGGATCGCGTTATCGAAGAACTGGGAAAAGAAGGCTTTGGCGTACTGACCGATATCGACGTCAAGGCCACCCTGAAGAAGAAGCTGGATGTAGACCGTCTTCCCTACCGCATCCTGGGCGCCTGCAATCCACCACTGGCCAACCAGGCCATCAATGCCGAGCCGGACATCGGCCTGCTGCTGCCCTGTAATGTGGTGGTGCGTGAAGAGGAGAATGGCTCCATTACCGTCGCCCTGATCGATGCACAGGCCATGCTTAGCATCGTGCCACGTGATGATCTCGATGAATTGGCGGCAGAGGTACTTGCCAGACTCACGCGGGTACGTGACGCCTTGGCATAAAGCACAACAATCCTTATTTGAATGAAATTATTAAGGCGCCCCAGAAAAGCTGGGGCGCCTTTTTTTGTTAGCCTGAATAATCCCTAACAACTTCAACCATGAAGCACTTCATGTATCGGCATTCGATGCGCCTGCATCTTGCGACTGACCGCTGAAGATAAGCGCTGATACCTGTCACGACCAAATTCGATCAGAAAAACAATAGCCGCAGCAGTTGCTGCTATCACAGTAGCAAGCGTGGAAAATAAGACAACATACCAAAATCCCCATATTGCCGATTCAGCCCCAGCTGCCATCCCAATAACCAGAACACCGATTGAGACCAAGTTGATGGCAATCAAGCCAAAGGTCAAAACCGCTAAGAATTTAAAAAATGGTTTCATAATAAAAGCCTCCAACGTGCTGCATTTTTAAGGAGCTAATCCATCATTCTCCTCGCCTAACTTTGACTATAAGCAAGCCAGCTGAATTCATGCTGAATTCCATTTCAGATCAGGGCTTAGGCTCATTCACAAACACCACACCCCTCCCGCAGCTCCTTATTAAGTTAGACACAGCAGCTCCTATAAACGTTCTATTCCCCACATAGAACTCAGCGCTTCAGATCGAGATGGCATTTTCAGCTTTAGTTCAGCTTGCCCTCGTAAACTGACCTTCATAACGAGCAATAGCAGGGCAAAACGATGAAAGACTCTCAAGATATTAAGGTTTGGGACCCGATGGTCCGCATCTTCCACTGGGGCTTGGCGGCAATATTTGTCATCGCCTATGCAACAGAGGATGAATTGATGACAGTGCATGCCTATGCAGGCTACGTCATCATTGGATTGCTGGCATTCCGCCTGATCTGGGGCTTTATCGGTACCCGACACGCACGATTCTCCGATTTTGTCCGCCCTCCGCATGAAGCCATTGCCTATGTGAAGGATATGGTGGCTCTGCGGGCCAAGCGCTTCCTGGGCCACAACCCGGCGGGTGGGCTCATGATTATGGCATTGCTACTAAGCCTGCTGCTAACCACTCTGACGGGCCTTGTAGCCTACGGCGTGGAAGGCGGCGGCCCTCTCGCTGGCGGATTATCCGGAGCAGGCGAGTTTGCCAAAGAGGCATTTGAAGAGATCCACGAATTCTTCGCCAATTTCACCTTGTTCCTGGTGGTTGTCCATGTGGCGGGGGTCATTCTTGGCAGCATCCTGCACAGTGAAAACCTGATTCGCGCCATGTTCACCGGCAAGAAGCCGGCCTGATCCGGAGGAGTCCCCATGACAACCAATCTGCAACACGAGCAGCCTGTCCGCGTCTGGGATCTTCCCACACGGTTTTTCCACTGGGGAATTGCCATCTGTTTTCTCATTGGCTGGCTCACCCTGGACAACCGCTATCTCGATATCCATGTCTTTTCCGGGTATCTGATGGGTGGCCTGATGGTGTTTCGCCTGATTTGGGGTTTTGTCGGCGGCCCCTATGCCAGTTTCCGCAGCTTCTCCTACAGCCTGGGGGAGGCCCGGGATTATGCAAAAAGCCTCCTGCAACCCAACCCCAAGCGATTTCTGGGACACAACCCAGCCGGTAGCTGGGCCATCTACCTGCTCTTGGCACTGATGCTCTCCATGGTGCTCACCGGCCTGTTGACCCTGGGCGGTGAAGAGCGCCATGGCCCTCTCGCCGGCTGGCTGAGCTTCGCACAAGGGGCTTTTTTTCACGATATTCACGAACTGCTGGCCTGGGTAATGCTAAGCATAGTGGCCATGCATCTTGTTGGCGTTGTGGTCGAAAGCCTGATCCATAGAGAAAGTCTGGCGATCTCCATGTTGACTGGTTACAAAAAGGGCAGCCCTAAGGACAGCTCATCACCATCCCATTGGGCGACCGGGGCGGGAATGCTGTGCTTCGCCCTCGGCGCTGGACTCATCTGGTTCTCCGGGCATCTCACCCAGACTCCCGAGAAGCCTTACCTGCCCTTCGTGGGGCCAGTGCTGGCAGATGATCCTCTCTGGCGTGAAGAATGCGGCGGCTGCCACCTTGCTTTCCATCCCAGCCTGCTCCCCGCACGTTCGTGGAAGGGCACCATGGCAACTCAGGATTCCCACTTTGATGAGGACCTGGCCCTGGAGCAGGAAACCATTACCCTTATTGAAGACTTCCTTGTAAAGAACGCCGCAGAGCAATTCGCAACCGAGGCAGCATGGAAAATAAACGCCCGCATCCCAATGAATGAAGCCCCCCTGAGCATCACGGAAACAGCCTACTGGCGGGACAAGCACGCCGAGCTCCCAACGGCAATCTGGGATCACCCTAAGGTGAATGGCAAAAGCAACTGTGCCGCCTGTCATCTGGATGCCGAGGCCGGCACTTTTGAGGATGCCGCAATGCGCCTCCCAAGTGACCAGAAAAGTGAAACAGGCACCAAATAGGCTAAAGAATTTCTAGAGAATCTTCAGTATTTCAGCTTCAGTTCAGCTCTCTTCCATAGACTTATACATAAGGCCGGTAACAACGATCGGCGTCCACTGACAAGATACACCAGAGGTAATTATGAACAGAAAACTTATCGCCATTGCGGCACTAATAATGACTCTTCCGCTTGGTGTTCAGGCGGACGCCATTGCTGACCTGGAGGCTGAATATAAAGCCAATGGAGCCGGCAATTTCAGCACTGCTGCAGGAGAGGCCCTGTGGAACAAGGAATTTGTCAATGCCAAAAGCGGCGACAAACGCAAATGCACCACCTGCCATACCACAGACCTGAAACAGGCTGGCAAGCACGCAAAAACGGGCAAGACCATAGAGCCCATGGCGCCCTCGATTAACTCAAAGCGCTTTACCGATATCAAGAAGATCAACAAGTGGTTCAAGCGCAACTGCAAATGGACCCTAGGTCGTGAATGTACCGCTCAGGAAAAAGGCGACATCCTCGCCTTCATCAAGAGCCTTTAAACAATCGAATACATGAGGTGTAATATGAAACACAAACTCCTAGTCACATCCACATTACTGCTGACCACCGCCATGCTGGGCATGAGCGGAGCCGCTTTCAGCGACGATGATGAAGCTAAGCGCGGCGGTTTGATGAGCAGCTGGTTTGGCAGCAGCAAGAGCAAGCCCGGCGTGGCCCCGGTTGAGAACCCGCAATACCTTGAGGAGTGCGGCAGCTGTCACTTCCCCTATCAGCCTGGCCTTTTGCCCGCACGCTCCTGGAAAAAGGTGATGGCCACCCTGGAGGATCATTTCGGGGAAAATGCCGAGCTTCCAACCGAGGATGCCGATAGCCTCACGGCCTATCTGGTGAAAAATGCGGCTGACCGCTCCAACCATAAACGCTCGGTAAAAATCATGAACTCTATTCGCTCCGGCGATGCCCCCTTGCGCATCAGTGAGACGCCCTACTTCATCAAGAAGCATGACGAGCTATCACGCAATATGGTGCAGGACAATCCAGAGGTTCGCTCACTCAGCAGGTGTGAGGCCTGTCACACCCAGGCCGATAAGGGCTCTTTCAGCGAGCGGGAAATATTGATTCCTGGCTTTGGCCAGTGGAAAGATGACTAAGTCCTACAAGGGCAATATGCACGAAAGCCAGGGATGGCATCATCTCAGAAACTAGCGGCAATCCAATATGGCCATGTCAAATACTACACCCCAAAAGCGAAACCCTGGCTCGGGACTAGGTGTTACCACTAGCTTGAGCTATATAGGGTTTATGCGCCAGTTTAAAATCCTCCTTATCAGCATCTGTCTTACCTGCTTGCCCGGCATCATGCTTGCCGGTGACAAGGACGACCACCTTAAGGCGCGCCAGCTAGTGCAAGAGGGTACTATCCTACCGTTAGAACAGATTATTGAGCGTACCAGGTCTCAGCATCCGGGCAGAATCCTGGAGGTAGAATTCGAGCAGGAACACGATCGCTACGTCTACGAAATCGAACTGGTTGATGAGCAAGGGCAGGTATGGGAACTTGAATATGATGCCGCAACCGGCGAACTTATAGAAAAAGAGCAGGAGAAATAAGGCGTGCGCCTATTACTGGTTGAGGACGATATCACGCTGGCTGAGCACCTAAGCGAGGAACTCAGCCGCCGCGGCTTTGCCGTGGACCATGCGGACAATGGTGTGGATGCCGAACTAATGGGCGACCTGGAACCCTATGATGTGGTGATTCTGGACCTTGGTCTGCCACAACGTCCGGGCCTGGAGGTACTCACTAACTGGCGTCAGCGGGAAAACCGAGTGCCAGTCATCATCCTCACCGCCCGCGACGCCTGGCATGAGCGGGTAGATGGCTTCAAGGCCGGTGCTGACGACTATTTGGGCAAACCCTTCCACACCGAGGAACTGGCAGCCCGCATTCAGGCATTGGTCCGCCGTAGCCATGAGAAGACCGGACAGATGCTGCAGAGCGGGCGTCTCAGCTTGGATGAGGAACGTCAGCAGGCCATCCTGCCCGATGGCACAGAACTGCCCCTCACGGGCACTGAATTCCGCCTGCTGCGCTATTTCATGCTACATCCTGGCAAGGTTCTTTCAAAAACAAGACTGACCGAGCATGTCTATGATCAGGACTTCGACCGGGACAGTAACCTGATAGAGGTTTATGTGCGTCGCCTGCGCGAAAAGCTCGGCAGTAAAAGCATCGCGACAAGGCGTGGACAGGGCTATATCTTCATGGAAGATGAGATTTGAAAAACTCGCTGCATACAAGACTGCAATTCGGCCTCAGCCTAAGCCTGATGTTACTCATGGCGCTACTGTGGTGGGCAGGCAGCCTTGCTGTACGGGAGCTTGGAGAGGACCTCATCGAGTCACGCCTGGAGCATGACGCCGAGGCCTTGCTGGCGGCCATGGACTTTAAGGGGCAAGACAACGTAGAGATAGAGTGGCAGCACATCAACCCCATCTATCAGCAACCCTTCTCCGGTCACTACTATGTTGTCATCACCCCGGATGGGGCCGAGGTTAGTTCCCGCTCAATCTGGGATCATAAATTGCAGGTTTCCCATCTCGCAAAGGGCGAGACCAAACAGTGGTATGCAAAGGGCCCCTCTGCGCAGCAATTACTGGTATGGGCAAGGCATTATGACAAACAGGGGCAATCATTTACCTTGGCCGTGGCAGAAGATATCTCCCCGCTTGAAAGCCATCTCTCTCTATTCCAATGGACCTTTGCCGGGCTCGCTCTGGCTGCGCTGTTTATATTACTGGCAATCCAAAAACAGGTCATCACGCGCTCACTACAGAGTCTGGAGCACGTACGTATAGAGATGCAGCAGCTTGAAAAGGGGGACATCACAACCCTGTCTGAAGATGTGCCCAGCGAACTCCTGCCCATGGTGCAGGAGTTCAACAGCCTGCTGGTGCTGCTTGCCCAACGCCTTGAACGATCCCGTAACGCCCTTGGCAATCTGGCCCATGCCCTCAAGGCACCACTTAACCTGCTTATGCAATATCTCGACACCCAGGAGTTGGATGAGCACCCTACCCTGCGCAACCAAACACAGGTTCAGGCACAACGCATCCAGCAACTGATGGAGCGGGAATTGAAGCGCGCCCGACTTGCCGGCGCCAGCACACCAGGCCAACGCTTCGACCCGCACAATGATCTGCCGGCACTGGTTACCGTGTTACAACAAGTGCACCAACAAAAGGGTTTAAACATCCAATATAAAATTGATAATGAAACCCCAAATTTCGCTGATCGGGAAGATATGCTTGAACTCTTGGGCAACCTGCTGGACAACGCCTGCAAATGGGCCAAGCAGCAGGTAAACTGCAACATATCCGGCAGCAATACCATCACCATCCTTATCGAGGATGATGGCCCTGGCAGAAGCGAACAGGAACTGGATCAGATGATGCAAAGAGGTGTCAGGCTGGATGAAACCGTCGATGGGCATGGACTCGGGTTGGCAATTACCACAGACATTGTAAAGCTATATGGCGGGGATATGCGGTTTGATAACTCCGAACAGCTTGGTGGTTTAAGGGTGACGGTTCATCTTTATCAGAGCTAGCAGTCACTCACGTTACTATGCAGGCATCATCCGACTTTAAACAAAATCCAGCTCAAAGCTCTATATTTTATATACTAAGCATATAACCCTGGCCGATGCTTCAAAAAAGGTTAGAAAAAATGCGGAAATATAACACCGACTTTAACTGGTACAGCGCACCAGGAATACTCCACAACTGGAAGCAGCTATTTCTACAGACATCAATAGCTTGTCTTCTTATTGTGCCGACATTAACTGCTGCCGACACCCACGGCTTTGCTTTGCGAGATCGCCTCGCCAATGGCTCTGAAGGTCCGGAAATGGTTTCGATTAGAGCGGGTTGTTATCAGATGGGCAGCCCGGAATCGGAAAAAGGACGGGTTTCCAATGAACGCCGGCATGAGGTCTGTGTAAACGCCTTCGCCATCGGCCGGCATGAAATCACAAACGCCCAGTTCCGCAAATTCAGGCCAAGCCATGACAGCGGTTCCATAGAGGGTCACCACTCAGTAAATGATGATCCCCAACCCGTGGTCAACGTCAGCTGGAACGATGCGACCGCTTATGCGGAATGGTTGTCCCAGCAGACCGGACAAAAATATCGCCTGCCGACTGAGGCGGAGTGGGAATACGCTGCCCGTGGAGGCAGCTTCGCCTCACGATTCTGGGGGGATAATCCTGACCGGGCCTGTGAATACGCCAATGTGCATGAGCACACATCCGCAAAAGAACTTTCCGGCCACACCTGGACCCACCATCACTGCGATGATGGTTATCCCGCCTCAGCACCTGTCGGCTCCATGCGCCCCAACGGTTTTGGCCTTTTTGACATGCTTGCCAATGTCTGGGAGTGGACCTGTTCTGTCTACCAGGCCGACTATAATGGGGCGGAACTGGGCTGTGCCAATAAAGACAGCAGCGATGACCGCGTGTTGCGAGGTGGTTCCTGGCTCAACTTCCCACAGCGGGTGCGTTCCGCCTATCGGGGCCACCACACGGCCGATTCCGCTGATGCCTTTCATGGTTTTCGGTTGGTGAGGGTGCCTTCCGCCAAACCATAAAACTCAGCAACCCGTAGTTCCGCAGCTTAGTGTTGTTCTACGTGTGAATTAAAGGCCAGGCAAAACTTTGCCTGGCCTTTACCCTTTTAGTAACGCTTATACACCTGGGTTTTACCTTGCTGATCGAAGCTCAGCACATCATAGCCGGCAGGCTTTTCACTCGCCGGTTGCATGCCAGGAGACTTCAGCGGCATACCTGGCGCAGTTAGGCCAACAATCTTCGGCTTTTCCTGCAGCATGCGTTTGATGTCACTGGCCGGCACATGGCCCTCTACCACATAGCCATCTACCACAGCGGTATGACAGGACTGCAGGTTACGCTTCACGCCATATGTCGACTTAATGGCATCCATGTTGTTGCGGTCATGGGTAACGACCTTGAATCCTTCGTCACGGAGATGATCAACCCAGTCTCGACAGCAACCACAGGTGGGCGACTTGTAGACCATGATCTCTGTCGCATTGGCATCTGCCATTGGCTCCAACCAAAGCAGGATGCCAAAGACGATGGCCAGCACACTGCCAGCTCCCGCAAAGCCTATAGCCTCGCGTTTGGTTTTCTTTTTGGTCTGATTCAACTTTGTCATCGTGTATATCCTCATAAACAATGGATAGCACACAGCACTGTGCCATCACCACTAATAGCAAGCGCCGGTTGGCGCCATTAAATTTAGCGGGAGAAGGATATAGGAGGGGGTAGGATTAACTCACTGCTGACGGCAGTCAGCCTGGGAGAAGCATTCTCATCATAATCATCCGGTAACTGCATAAATCCATGACCTTGCATGGGGATTGCCATCGTAATCTGAAAACAGAGGGAGCAACCCTCGCCACACTCAGGGCACGACTCGTCTAGCGAAGCCTGATGGGCCATTTCCATGGGCCCAGATCGCTGGGAGTGGCAATCCGAGGGTTCCATGGATACCTGATGATCCATCGGCATGCCAGCATGAGTAGCCGCCAAAACCACACCACTCCCTGGCACCCCAATGAGCACCAGGTTCAGCAGGGCCGCAATCAGGACCCAGGCAACGCGTTTTTTGTATTCTTGGCTCAGCATTATGCGGATTTGATCATATCAACCAGCGTAGGTTCCACATCATATTCCGGCAATGACAACATTTCCAATTATAGTTCGTTGAATACAGCCCCTTGACGAAAGGACTCCTACACCGGAAGATTCCCATTCTGAACTTTCAGCGGCCAGACACCTCAAAGTGAGGGCGGCAACTGGCAACTTGAACCAGAAAAACACGGATCCGAGGTATTTTGTAAATGATTAATCGCCGTTTACACACAATTGGGAAATTGAGCGCACTCTCAGGTGCACTGGTTACAGCCATCATCCTAAGTGGCTGTGAAGGTGGCAATGAGGCCAACTCCACTATGGCTCCAGCACCGGCGCAGCAATCAGTCCCCGCCTCCGCTCCTCACCCTGACGTCATGTCCAAATCGGCCCAGATTGAGGCGGTCAAGGCCGCGCTGTTTGACGACCCGGAAAATCCCCAACTGCTGGCAGCACTTGGCGACTCCTACTTTGAGGCGCAGCGCTTCCAAGAGGCCATTCCGGTGTATGAAAAGGCGATAAAGGCCAATGCCAAAGATGTTGACACCCTGAATGACCTGGCCCTTGCCTACTTCTATACCGGCAACCCCGACGCAGCCCTCACCACCCTCGAAAAGGCAACTGGAAGCGTACCTGAATATAAGTTCGCCTGGCTGAGCACCGGTTATATCCTGATATCGATCGGGCGCTATGACGAGGCTATACCTCCACTTCATAAGGCCAAGGAACTCGACCCCTCAGGGACGGTGGGCATAGAGGCGGATAACTTCCTGAAGAAGATTGAGCAGCTCAAGGCACAAAAAGCCGGCCAGGGCTAAATCCACCCTACATCATCTTACCCCAGTGGCTTAGCAAGCCAGAACGATACGCAACAAAAAACCTCGGCCACCATTGGTGACCGAGGTTTTTTGTATACAACTTAGCCGTGGACTTTACTTACTGGCCATTGTTGCCTCAGCCGGCAGATTCAACTCCATGGTCTCCAGCAGGTTACCCATGCCGACCAGAATGCGGTACTGGGCGTAGAGATGGGTGTAATCCGCCTCGTTATGGGAACGGTTGGCCTCGAACACCTCATTCTCGGTATCCAGAAGGTCAAGCAGGGTGCGCTGGCCGATATTGAACTGCTTGGTATAGGCCTCACGGGTCTGCTTGGCCGAATCCACATGCCGCTTCAGGTAGTTAACCTGCTGCTTGGTGGCTTCGTAAGAGGTCCAGGACAGGCGTACACTCTCCTCAACCTCACGCGCGGTGTTGTTCTGCACCTCGGATGCCTCATTGATCTCATGGGCGGTCTGCTCAATCCGAGCCTTATCCTTGCCGCCGTTATAGAGGTTCCAGCGCATGCGAAGCATGGCATAGGCATCCTCATTACGGCCATTGACACCATCCAGATCACTGTTCTTGCTTATCCCCATCTCCACATCGAAGCGTGGTGAATAATTAAACTTGGCTGCCCGGTGCTGTGCCTGGGTAGCCTCAACATCGGCCATGGCCGACTTCAGGGTCGGGTGAAGCTGCAGCCCCGTGGCGATTGCTTCCTCAACACTCTGAGGCAAGACACCACCCAGGGCGGTTGGACGCTGAAGGGCCATCGGCGCGCTGCCTACCACACGACGGTAGTTGGCCTCTGCCTCATTCACGTTATTCTGGGCTGATACGACGTTGGACCTGGCCAATGCCACGCGTCCTTCAATCTGGGCCATATCGGCCTTACGTCCAACACCGGACTCACTGCGCAGCCTGATCTGGTCATAGATGCGCTTGTGGGCGTCGAGATTGTCCCGAGCCAGTTCCAGATCCGCCTGCTTCTTCAGCAGTTCCAGGTACACCTCGATAGCACGCAGGCCGGTATTCTGGGCAACCCCATGGATGTCATGGGCGGCCACCTGGACCCGTGCCTGGTGACGCTCCACCTCATTCTTGGTGAGGTAGCCATCAAAGATCATCTGACGCAGGGTCAGTTCAAGCTCGGTGCGGTCCAACTCCTCGCCTCGGTTTGACTTCCCATTTTGCCTGAGTACCGCACGCGTGGAGTTGTTGTCGCTGTACTCGTAACCAGCACCCGCCATCAAATTAATATCTGGCTTGTACCCGGCACGTGCCTGGGCCACGTCCTGATCACGAGAACGACGCTCGTTAACCGCTTGTAAAATGTAGGGATTTGTTTCGATTGTCTCTATGACTGCCTCTTTCAACGTCGCTGCGTTGCTGGTCAGCGGCATTACAACACCAAGTGCCAACAACGCACTCGTCAGAGCTGAAAACCTGCGTTTCATTTCCGTTCTCCCCCGGTCCTTAAAGCATTATTAATATAGGATTACTCACACGACTTAGAATTTACGTCGTTGGATACACCAAATCTATCCCAAAGTTCTTGTAAATTCAAGGAGTTCTTTCCTTAAAGAGACTAAACAGTTTCCTCTTTATTTCAATCATAATCATGGTCAAAAAACATCGCACCCACTTGGATACACTGCCTAGCCAGATGGCCATCCCCTCTAATCACAACAAACAAAAACCCTCCTAGTATCTCAGGGCAAAAAAATGCCGCTGGGCCTTCAACCCAGCGGCATTCCAAGCTACAAGCCAATCCTTACAGGCTGTCGTTTGCGACTCTTAGTAAAGTACCTCCACATTGAAGCCGGCATCGACCAAATCCTGCACTGTGGCAATTGAACCGGTACCAATACCCTGAAGTGTCAGGGAGTCAGCACCACTATTGAATTCAATCGTCACATCAGTACCGTCATCATTAAGCGACGTCACCATGGCCTGCAGGTTATCGATGTCAGTGGCACTACCACCAAGATCAAGCACATCGGTAAACCGCAGGACCTCACCAGCTTCAAGATCGGTAATGGCATCATGCCCATAATTGATCCCGGTACCACCAGCGTTGAAGACAAAGGTATCTTGACCTGCGACACCATCGCCTCCCGTCAGGGTGTCGTTGCCGGTGCCACCATCCAGGAGGTCAGTACCCGCGCCACCATAGAGTTGGTCATCACCACCTTCTCCATAGAGGAAATCACCATCAGGGAGCGCTAAGGAGCCGCCTCCGACCAGGATATCGTTGCCTTCACCACCGTAGATGGTATCAGCACCGCCTCGACCAACCAGAATGTCATCTCCAGTTCCACCCGTGAAGGTTTGGTCGGCATCATTACCATAAACGGTTTCCCCAGCAGGGTCGGTGACCGTGTAGTCTCCTGTCTGGTAATCGGCGCTCCACTGAGGATCAATGGTCAGATCGATAGTGGCTACATCTGAATCACCATCTGCATCTGTGACCGTATAGTCGAAGGCCATATCGACAGGGTTACCGATATCAGGACCAGCAAAGGTCAGGCCGGACAGCAGGAAGTCTGCCGGAGTGTAGTGATCCCCAAGTGGATAATGGTAGACCCTGACGGCATCGAATTCGTCACCAGCCCCTGATACCGTGATGGTCACCTGATCCCCGTCGGCAAGATTGTGGAAAACCCACCCACTCAACGTCGGACCGGTGGGATCATCAGGATTCACGAAACCGGTGACCCATGTGCCTGGGGTGGGAGTGCCGGTACCATCCCCATAGGTCCCTACAACATTGTCGTCCACAGTCGGTGTTGGGTGGGGAGGGTTGTTTGGATCAGCATCAGTCGCACCATCAATGGCCTGGACGAAGATGCTTGTTACCTTATTAGATTGCGTCTGCCCCATGGTTATGGTCACTTCCGAGACGGTACGTGGCCCATCATGGTCATACGCGATAGTACCCCCCGACCCGCTAGTGGTCAGGTTTTCGACAAAGGCCAGTTGGACCGCCTCGCCCACGGTGATCTTCAGGTCAGGATCAGGCTGCCCGCCAACACCCAGGCCACCATTATTGGAGTTGATGGTAGAGGTATTCCCAACCAGAGGCGTGGCAAACACATCATCAAGGCTCTGATCTGTCAGTTCTGGATCCGGGTTGCCATCATTAGTATCGGAACCAAGCGCATACCAAGGAGAGTTGCCTCCACTGATGCCACCAACCAGGCTAACATCGACTGCGGATGAGGCCTGATCCAACGTACCTATCATCGTTATTTCGTAGGTACCTGCCCCATCATCCAGCGTAATCTTGAACGCCGGCGAACCGAAGGTCTGAGTTCCTGCATCATAGACTACTGCATACAGGGTTTGTGCAGACTCATAGCCGGTTGAACCAAAGGCCTCATAGGTATCAGGCCCCGTCCCCGTCTGTACGGCATAGTAGAGATTCTCGCCTGCGCTGGTGAGCCAGGTAGCAGCCGTATCAGTCACCTTCAAGCCGGTACCATCAGTGACCCCAAAATTGACGGAATCGAAAGAGAGGGTTCCAGGCTGATCGGCACCTACTGAGTAATCCAAGGTACCGCCACCAATGTATACATCCGGTATGCCGTCAATATGCGCGACGCGGGCATAATCTGCGCCGACCGCAATCGGCGTGTCATCATCGATCAGGATGCTGATGTTGCCCGTGTTGGCGGCTGCTTCGCCTTCGGCGTCCGTCACCGTCGCTGTGACGTTGAAGGTCACGTCGTCTTCACTGGCCGGATCGCTGTGCTTCACCGCTTCATACAGGTTGAAACTGTAGGCACCCGTCGATACATCGGTGATCTGCAGGGTGAATACCGTGTCGCCTGTGCCCTGCTCAACACCGGTCAAGGTGTGGGTCGCCAGATCCCATGAAGTGTCGACCCCATTACCCGCCACTGTCTGCATGACATTGGTTGCTTCGGCCAGGACGATGTCTCCCGGGCCGTCCACACCAAAGTCCAGACCGCTCAGGTTGCCCGTTGCACTGACATCTTCACCGGCCAAGTCGCCCGGTACCACTGCACCTGGATTGCCGCCCAGACCCTCTTCGTCCACCAGAATGCTGGCTGCACCTTCATCGATCTGCGGACCTTCATCCGTCAACCGCACCTGGAAGGTCGCCGTGGTGGTATCACCATCACCGTCCATGATCTGGTAGGTGAAGGTCTCCACTGCATCATTAAAGGGAGATGTGATGTTTGTGGCCGAAGTGTAAACCAGGTTGCCACCCACGATCGAGACCGTGCCACCCAGGTTGCCATTGCCCACGATGCTGATGGGGGTGCTTGTATGCGCACCGTCCGCACCATAGCTGTCACCCGTCAGCAGTGTCGCCGTGGTGCCAATGACAACACCTGAGGCATTATCATCTACCGAGGCCAACTCACCTTCATTATCCGCAAGTGGCGTGTCATCATCGATCAGGATGCTGATGTTGCCCGTGTTGGCGGCTGCTTCGCCTTCGGCGTCCGTTACCGTCGCTGTGACGTTGAAGGTCACGTCATCTTCACTGGCCGGATCACTGTGCTTCACCGCTTCGTACAGGTTGAAACTGTAGGCACCCGTCGATATATTGGTGATCTGCAGGGTGAATACCGTGTCGCCTGTGCCCTGCTCAACACCGGTCAAGGTGTGGGTCGCCAGATCCCATGAAGTGTCGACCCCATTACCCGCCACTGTCTGCATGACATTGGTTGCTTCG
>Ga0316190_10000218_pt1 | contig 38061 bp, 31 predicted proteins | sample Eddworburrow2_MG_FD_204929 | JGI IMG/M metagenome (GOLD analysis project Ga0316190, IMG submission 204929) | Coastal sediment microbial communities from Maine, United States - Eddy worm burrow 2 | ecosystem: Environmental > Aquatic > Marine > Coastal > Sediment | place: USA: Maine | collected...
TTGACCGCCTAAAAACAAAGATGCGTGGACTCACCGAGTCTATCTACTCATCGCTTACCCCCTGGCAGATAGCCCAGATTGCACGCCATCCTCAGCGCCCCTACATGTTCGATTACATTGAACGTATGTTTGATGGCTTTGAAGAGCTGCATGGTGATCGTGCCTATGCTGATGATCATGCCATTGTGGGTGGAGTTGCCCGGTTTGAAGGTCGGCCAGTAATGGTCATTGGCCATCAAAAAGGAAGGGATACCAAAGAGAATATCTTCCGTAATTTTGGCATGCCTCGCCCAGAGGGCTACCGTAAAGCGCTGCGTCTGATGAAAACGGCTGCACGGTTCCAGATGCCAATCATGACCTTCATCGATACGCCGGGTGCATACCCTGGTGTTGGTGCTGAAGAGCGTGGTCAAAGTGAGGCAATTGCCCGTAATCTGCTGGTTATGGCTGGACTCAAGGTGCCTATTATCTGCACTGTGATGGGTGAAGGTGGTTCAGGTGGCGCACTGGCAATCGGCGTTGGTGATCGCGTTCTGATGCTGCAATACAGTACCTATTCGGTTATCTCCCCAGAAGGGTGCGCTACTATTCTGTGGAAGAGCGCAGAAAAGGCATCTTTGGCTGCTGAGGCAATGGGTGTTACTTCAGATCGACTAAAAGAGCTGGGGCTCATTGATGAGGTTGTGCCTGAACCGCTTGGTGGTGCTCATCGTGATATAAACACTATGGCAGGCAACCTGAAGCAAGTGCTAGCCGAACATTTAGCTCAATTGGATGGCATGAGTGTTGATGAGCTAATGGAGCAACGCTACAGCAGACTTATGAGTTATGGGCAATTTACCACTCAGTAGTAGATGCCCACTGGCCGGCACTCTTCTACGGTAGCGATGACCTCTCATGGCCTTTACTCCGGCCCGTCTCTTTCAAATCCTCAATAAACTGCCGTCTCCCCGACGCTATTTGATTGCTCTTAGTGGTGGCTGTGATTCTATCGTGCTATTGCATGCCATGGCTGCAATACGGAATGAACATGCGATAGAGTTGGTTGCAGTACATGTTAATCATGGACTACAGGCTGATGCTGCCGCCTGGGCAACGCATTGTACGCAAGTTTGTAAACAGCTTGATATTGCTTTAATTCAAGTAGCGTTGAACCTTCAAGTCAATAAAGGTGATAGCCTTGAAGCAGTAGCTCGTGAGGCACGCTACCGCGCCATGAAAGAGCATGTAGTAACCGGGGATATGCTGCTTACTGCACAGCATCAAGATGATCAGGCTGAAACTGTCCTATTGCAATTATTGAGAGGAAGTGGCCCCAGTGGTCTCTCAGCCATGCCGCAGATAACCTCTTTTGGCATGGGTTTGCATGCTCGGCCTTTATTGATTTTCACCCAAAATCAACTTAACGAATATGCTATTAAGCAGGGTCTAGCTTGGGTTGAAGATAGTAGTAATCAAGACACACGTTTTGATCGAAACTTTCTTAGACAAAAAATCATGCCATTGCTAGCTCAGCGCTGGCCAGCCATGTCCCGTACCTTATCCCGAAGTGCTCAACATTGTGCTGAATCGCAACAATTGGTTGATGAGATGGCTATTGCTGCTCTTAAAAAGATAGAGCAGCCAGAAGGCACGCTTTCAGTTCAGGGGCTGGGCGCATTGCTAGCACCACAGTGCCGGGCTGTTCTCAGAACCTGGATTCAAAAAAAGGGATTTCAGCTGCCAGATACACAGCATTTGGATCGCATCCAAACAGAAGTGTTGGTTGCTGCATCTGACCGCAATCCATTGATTGCCTGGGCTGGTAGTGAATTACGACGCTATCGTGACCAGCTATTCATCATGTCCCCACTTGCTCCACATGATCCTAAGCTTGTATTGAGCTGGGATGGACAATCATCCTTACAGCTACCCGCTGAGCTGGGAGTTATCACTGCAAAGCAGGCAGTGAAAGGCATTGATCCGGAAAAATGGCAGAGTAGCCAAATAGAGATTCGTTTTCGCCAAGGAGGTGAACGCTGTCATCTGGTCGGGCGAAATCACAGCCATAGTCTAAAAAAACTATTGCAAGACAAAGGATTGCCTCCATGGCAAAGGGATCGCATTCCTCTTATCTACATCAATAATCAACTGGCAGCCATTGCCGATTTTTGGGTATGTGAGCCTTTTTTAACTCCAGATAATCAACCTGGAATAACCCTTCATATATTGAATAATCTCAAATAAACTTCTATAGTTCTGAAAAACAGAACATAAAGGAGTCTATTTTGGATGGCTTTTTCGGCGGGTTAATTACCTCTAAAACACGCATTCGGATATTGATGCGTCTTTTCCTTAACCCCAATCAGCATGCCTACCTGCGTGAAATGGCTGGGGAGTTTAGTGTCTCCCCTAGCCAAGTGCGCGATGAACTTCAGCATCTAAACGATGCGGGCTTGCTTGAGCGTGAGAAATCCGGTCGGCAAATCAACTATCGGGCGAATCAAAAGCACCCGCTTTATCCTGAACTACACTCCATGGTTCAAAAAGCACTGGGTATGGATCGAATTCTCGATAGCATCATAGAGCGGCTTGGTAATCTCGAGCAGGCATGGTTGCTTGACGATTATGCAGAAGGAAAAGATACCGGGCTGATTGATTTGTTGTTGGTGGGTAATATTGACCAGGGGAATCTTACGGATTTAGTGGCTAAAACAGAACGATATATCGGGCGCAAAATAAGAACGTTAGTTCTACATCCGGATGAGCATCTTACCTGTATATTATCTGACAGGTCTCGACTTTTGCTATGGGAGCAAAAGCAAGAATGAGTGGCTGTCAACGTAGGCACAATCATTCAAAATGAAATATTTTGATAGCCCCGGTTTTCGTAAATACTTTGCAAATACTTCATGGTTATTGGCAGAACGTGTATTTCGCCTGGCAGTTAATCTGTTTGTTGGTATTTATGTGGCTCGTTATTTAGGACCTCAGCAGTTTGGAATACTGAGCTATGCACTAAGTTTTGTTTCCATCTTTTCAGCTTTTGCGCTGCTTGGGCTAGATACCATTATTGTTCGTGAGCTTGTAAAAGAAGAAGGCCATCGAGATGAAATTCTAGGGACTGCATGTTGCCTCAAGTTATTTGGTGCACTTGTAGTGCTTCTGATGATTACACTCGTTCTTCCTTTTATTGATGTTACACAAAGAGAGATGGCGCTAGTCTATGTCATTACAGTTGGGCTGCTTTTTCAGTCAGTCAATGTGATTGATTTTTTCTTTCAAGCCAAGGTTCAGTCAAGATATGTCGTAAAAGCTCAGGTTGTACAGGTGGCCTTGTCAGCTGCTGTGAAACTTTTACTAGTTTGGAATGACGCTCCTTTGTTATGGTTTGGTATAGTCATTGCTGCAGATCATTTTGTTCTTGGTGTTGGATTAATCTCCATGTATTCCAAGAGTGGAAGAACTGTTTTTCGATGGTGCTATCGTTGGATGCTTGCTAAGAAATTATTGCGTGAGGCGTGGCCACTGATTTTTTCAGCCTTAGCGGTTTCAGTTTACATGCAGATTGATCAGGTGATGATTAAAATCATGTTGGATGCGGAAGCAGTAGGCAACTATGCTGCTGCAGTGCGTATATCTGAAGCCTGGTATTTTATTCCAATAGCGATTACAGCTTCGTTATTTCCAGCAATTGTTAAAGCTAAAGAGGTAGAGGAATATCACTATCGTCAGAAACTACAAAAGCTGGGGGATTTAATGGTCTGGCTAGCTGTTGGCGTGGCTTTACCTATTACGTTCATTGCTGATTGGTTAGTGAAGTTGCTCTTTGGGGCAGAATTTCACTCCGCAGGGCCAGTGCTTTCTATTCATGTATGGGCTGGCGTATTTGTGTTTATTGGGTGTGTGGTGGGACGCTCCTTTGTAGCAGATAACAACCAGATATTAAATCTCTATAGAAATGTTGCTGGAATGTTAGTAAATATTGGGTTAAATCTTTTATTGATCCCTGAGTGGGGAATAAATGGTGCAGCTATAGCTACCATTATATCCTATGCAGTCTCATCATATTTTGTCATTGTGATATTTAAATCTGGGAGAGCAAATTTTATTTTAGTTACAAAATCACTCTGTTTTGCGCATCTGTTTGCAAGAAAAAGAGAAGAGGGGCTGGGGTAAGCTATGCGTGATAAACAAGGTGAAAATTTAATTTTCCTGATTTCACAACCAAGATCCGGGTCAACACTGCTGCAGCATATGCTGGGATCTCACTCTAAAATTCATACCTTACCAGAACCTTGGTTTATGTTGCCGCTGGTCTATATTATGCGTGAATCTGGGTGCAGTGCTGAATACAATTCAGCCTATGCAAGGCTTGCATTATCTGATTATTTAAAGCGAATACCTGATGGAAAAAAGACCTATTGTAGTGCTGTTTGTGGTATGGCAAGTACTTTATATGAGAAAGCACTAGAGGGAACAGATAAAAGCTATTTTCTAGATAAAACCCCAAGATATTATCACATTATTCCAGAGCTAAAAGAGATCTTTCCAAAAGCAAAATTTATACTCCTTATTCGAAATCCATTGGCTGTTCTACTCTCTATTCTTGATGTGAACTTTTCTGGGGAGTGGACAGATTTCTCACATCAAGATCGGTTGCATGACGTGCTTTTAGCACCCAAGTTGATACTTAATGGTATTGCCAAGCTAGGTGATCAAGCAGTAGTTGTCCATTATGAAAAGCTTGTTGCTAATCCCCAAGCAGAACTGATGCGAATTAGTGGTGAGCTTGGTTTAGCCTTTGAGGACGGAATGGACACATATGGAGATAAGGTAAAATTTGAAAATACAACATTCGTTGATCCAAAAAGTATATATAAACACAGTGCCTCAGTTCCTGATTATATTGATGGATGGAAAAAACGATTAAACACTGCTGAAAGAAGGCAAATGGCTAGAGAGTATCTTGAGCGCCTAGGAAAACAGACGGTTGATGCACAAGGCTATTCATATGATGCGCTGTTAGCCGAGTTAAATACAGATAAGAAGGTACACGCTGCAAGTCTTATCAGTTGGGCTATGCTAGAAAAAGATGGGGAAAACTTTAGTAGTAAAGAAAAGGGAAAGCTTGCTTTGTATAACTTGATGCGTGGGTATGGCATTGGACGAGCTGTAAAACGGGTGATACGTAATCGTTTAGCCACTCATCTAAAGAAGGAAAATTGATTGATGGAGTGGATGAATGTTGTTGGCCTGTAGCGTATAACTTTAAATATACGTATCTCTTAATGTATCTATATAGTAGATGAAAGATGCACTGATGGGGGCATTAAATGTTAGAAAAAATATTGTATAAAAGTGAATTATTAGGCCTGATTGTACGCCATGATTATGATGAGGCAGGTGTAAGTTTTTTTACAGATAATGACTTTTCTCAGCAATTGGCATATATGCAGCACCCCAAAGGAAAGGTTATTGATGCACATGTGCATAACTTAATGCCACGTACAGTTCATCTTACTCAAGAGGTATTATTTATAAAAAAAGGCAAGCTTCGTGTTGATTTCTATAATAGTGAAAAAGAATATATAGAAAGCAGAGTGCTATGTGCAGGGGACGTTATTCTTCTTGCAAATGGTGGGCATGGCTTTGAAGTGCTTGAAGAGATAGAGATGATAGAGGTTAAACAGGGCCCCTATGCAGGTGACCAAGATAAAACCAGGTTTGCATCTGTTGAGTCAGAGAAATTAAAGGTGCGCGGGAGTAGCAAATGATCCCTGTTAATCAACCTTTGTTAGAAGGAAATGAAGAGAAATACCTACTGGAATGTATTAAAACGGGGTGGATCTCATCGGAAGGACCGTTTGTTAAACAGTTTGAAGAAAAGTTTGCTGCCCGGGTCAATCGTAAACATGGAATAGCAGTATGTAATGGTACGGCAGCATTGGATGCGGCAGTAGAGGCACTTGGTATAGGACCGGGTGATGAAGTTATCCTGCCAGCATTCACTATCATCTCTTGTATTACACAAATTGCACGTTCTGGTGCTAAACCCGTTCTGGTAGATAGCGATCCAGTGACATGGAATATGGGTGTGAACCAGATTGAAGCCAAAATCACGCAATGCACCAAGGCTATTATCGTTGTGCATATTTATGGTTTGCCAGTTGATATGGAGCCAGTGCTGGAGATTGCTAGGCGATATAATCTAAAAATAATTGAAGATGCTGCTGAAATGCACGGGCAAACCTATAAGGGGCAGCCATGTGGTAGCTTTGGTGATATTAGCACATTCAGCTTTTATCCCAATAAACATGTGACTACCGGTGAAGGTGGCATGATTGTAACGAATGATGATCAGCTTGCTGAAGATTGCCGCAGCCTGCGCAACCTTTGCTTTCAACCAGAAAAACGATTTGTGCATGAGCGTTTGGGCTGGAATTTGCGTATGACCAATATGCAAGCAGCGCTTGGTTTAGCCCAGCTGGAACAACTTGATGATTTTGTAATGCGTAAGCGCTGTATGGGAGAACTCTATACTGAGTTGTTGTCTGATGTGCCAAACGTGCAATTGCCATTGGCGTATACAGATTATGCAGAAAATATCTATTGGGTCTATGGTCTGGTGTTAAGTGAACAGCTTGGTTTTGATGCTGAGGAAGCCATGCGTAAGCTGGTCGCGAAAGACATTGGTTGTCGGCCATTCTTTTGCCCTATGCATCTACAGCCCGTGCTCAAAAAAATGGGCTATTTTAATGGAGAAGCCTATCCGGTTGCTGAGCAGCTTTACCGGTATGGGTTTTATATTCCAAGTGGCATGGCGCTGACGCATGAGCAGATAAAACAAGTAGCACAAAGTGTAAAGGAGATTTTAGTGTGAATCATGTTTTCGATACTTATGCTGCCTATTATGACCTTTTATACAAGGCTAAAGATTATGCTGCTGAAGCTGAATATGTAGAATGCCTAATTCGTAAGCATGCACCAAAAGCAAAATATATTCTGGAACTAGGTTGTGGTACTGGTGCGCATGCCGAACATTTTGCTCGTATGGGCTACACGGTGGAAGGTGTTGATATAAGTGAATCTATGCTGAGTTGTGCTAAAAATCGTTGCACTGGTTTACCTGATGAGCTGGTGCGGCGGCTGAACTTTGAGCAAGGAGATGTACGTACTTACCGCAAGAATACGCCCTTTGATGTTGTGCTCTCTCTTTTTCATGTATTTAGCTATCAGGTTTCTAATCAAGATCTTGCTTCTACTTTTGAAACAGCAGCAGCCCATCTGTCAGTAGGGGGGCTATTGATCTTTGATTACTGGTACGGTCCGGCTGTTCTTACGCAGTGCCCTGATGTGCGTATTAAGCGACTTGAAGATAAAAAGATAAAAGTTTTGCGAATTGCTGAGCCTGTTATGTATCTTAATGAAAATCGAGTTCAGGTTAATTATACCGTCCAGGTAGAAAAGAAAACTGGAGGAATGCTACGTGAGATTCACGAAAGCCATGATATGAGGTATTTGTTCTTACCTGAGATAGAGAATGTTGCTCGCCCATGGTTTAAGGTAAATAAACATTTTGCTTGGATGAAGAAAGAGTTGCCTGGAAGTGATGATTGGGCAGGTGTAAGTATTTTGGAAAGATTACCGTGAAAATAGCAGCAATTCTCGAAGGTAGTGTGGTAAATGGTGGCGGGTTTAGTCAGGCACTAAATGCTGTTCTTCAAATGGCATCTATATCTAATGGTAAGTTCGAATTTGTAGTATTTACGTCTATTCTAGAAAATATTGACTATCTAAAGCGCCTTGAAATAGTAGCTAAGCCCTTCAAACCATCATTAAAAGAGAAATTTATTACGGTTTGCGCGCTAAATGTAGTCGGTCGCTGGATGCAACGCAAACTAAACTTGGTTGGTAAGTTTGAGAAAAACCTATTAAAAGAAAAAGTTGATCTGGTTTATTTTGTAGAGCCTTCAATGTTGGCGATTTCACTGCAAAAATTAAATTACATCACAACGGTTTGGGATATCTGTCATCGTGATTCACCTGAATTCCCTGAGGTGCGTGTATGCAACGAATTTTATGAAAGAGAGCTATTCTACAAAAATTGCCTAGCCCCGGCATTGGCGGTGCTAACTGATTCAGTTATATTATCCGAACGCATTTCAAGAAGATATGGCATAGATTTTGATTGTATGATTGCTATGCCATTTGCTCCGGCCCCTTTTATGACAGAGCAACATGCTGAATGTCATAAAGGCGTTCTTCAGAAATATAATTTGAATAAAGGTTACTACTTTTATCCTGCTCAATTTTGGGCACATAAAAATCATGTGCGAATCCTTGAAGCCATGTCAATTCTCAATGAGCAAAGCGTCCCTTGTCAGGTCGTTTTTTCAGGGGGTGATCAAGGTACGCGTGAACATGTGGCCAATATTGTGGAAACGCTAGGGCTGGATGAGCAGGTTCGGTTTCTTGGATTTGTTCCCGTAGAAGATGTCAAAGGGCTTTATGATGGGTGTTTGGCTGTCGTTATGCCATCATATTTTGGACCAACCAATCTACCTCCGCTTGAGGCATGGTCGATTGGAAAACCGCTAATTTATTCTAAGCATTTTTCTGAACAAGCTGGTGATGCTGCATTACTGGTAGATCCAGATGATGCCCAGTCAATAGCAAAAGCGATGAAAGAAATTATGACCCCCCATATTGCAGAAAGGCTGGTGAAACGTGGGCATGAGCGCTTGCATGAAATTGCTAATCAACGGGAGCATGCTGAAGTAGAGTTGGTTAAGCGATTAACTCAATTTGAGGTGCGGCGGCGGACTTGGTTTTGATGCAGAATACTTATAATCAGGCTAAACCTGTGCTGCCTGAATCTGTTGGTTCACTGATGCCCATTTCTTCATCTCTTCAATCGAACGAAAGGCGGATAGCAGAAGGAGGGGAAAGAACGTTTGAGCTAGATAAATCTCATGCTAAAGAGTCGCTATTACTAACTGTAGTAACCGTTGTGTTTAATAGTGATCGTTATATTGAGCAAACGATACAGAGTGTAATCAATCAAACCTATGATGGAATTGAATACATAATAATTGATGGCGACTCTACTGATGGAACGCTTGAAATCATCAAACGTTATGAACATGCAATAGATTACTGGGTATCAGAGTCTGATAAAGGCATTGCACATGCAATGAACAAAGGAATAAAGGCATCAAGTGGTGACTATATTTTATTTTTGCATGCGGATGATTATTTTTTAAATGAGCAGGTTGTGCAAACTGCCGTTTCTTATATGGATAGTAAATCTGACATTGCTGCATTTAATATCATCTTTCAAAAGCAAGATAAAGAAATTGAGTGTAGGCCAAGAGGGTTTAATTATTGGTTAAACTTTAAAACAGGCCTTTACCATCAAGGGGTATTCTGCTCCAGAGCAGTTTTTAAAAAGCTTGGTGGGTTTGATGAAAGTTATACGATTGCAATGGATTATGAATTTTGGTTACGTGCATACCGGCAAGGAATAACTCTAAAAATATTTAATTACTCTATCACTTATATGCGTGATACAGGTATTAGCTCGAAGAGTGACTGGCCCTCTATGAAGAAACGTTTTTTGGAGGAAAAACGCGCACATTATCAGCATGCACCTAACTATATTATGCGTCTAATATATAAAATATATTGGACTCTTTATATTCCATACCGCTATTTCACCCAGAAAACATCAATTAATTAACCCGATTGATCACTCGCCATGCTACTAACTAGTTGCTTTAAAATCCCATTTAATAGGTCTCTTGATTTACCAGAGGCAATTCAACCCAACATCAAGAAATAATTCTGTGATAATTAAATTCCGACAAAAAATTGAAAATGGATTTGGCCATTTTGCACACCTGATCTATCGCAATCATTGGAAGGTGTTGTTTCTTGTATTGATCCTGATTGCAGGCTTTATCTCGCAATTGCCTAAGTTAACAATGGATACTTCAACTGAAGGTTTTCTTCATCCTGATGATCCGGCAATGATTGCTTATGATGGCTTTCGTAATCAGTTTGGAAGGGATGGAGTGCTGGTGGTTGCAGTGACAGCCTCAGATGTATTTGATCTTAGCTTTCTGACCAAACTCAAACAGTTGCACGAAGAGCTACGCACCAACGTGCCTTATCTGGATGATATCACCAGCCTGATCAACGCCCGTAATACCAGAGGTGAAGCATCAACATTGATTGTTGAGGATCTACTGGAACAGTGGCCGGAAGATGCCCATGCACTAGCCGCAGTAAAACAACGTGCCATGAACAACCCATTCTACCAGAATCTGCTGCTGTCAGAGGACGCTACAACAACAGTCATTGTTATCAAAACTGATGTCTATAGCAGCATAGGTATAGATAAAGAAGAGGTAATGGATGGGTTTGATGATGAGGCGTTTGAGAGTGATATGACGGAAAGTCAGCGTAAGTTTATTACGGATGAAGAAAATAATGAATTAGTGATTGCTACGCATCAAGTTGCAGAGCGCTTTGATGGCCCTGATTTTAAAATTCGTATTGGTGGTGGCCCAGAAGTGATGTATATGCTGAAACAGACCATGCAAACCAATATGAAACGCTTTATTCGGCTTGCTTTGACAACGATAGCTATTGCCCTGTTTATTATGTTCCGACGCATCTCAGGAGTAATATTGCCGCTATTGGTGGTTATCCTGTCGTTGCTATCTACGCTGAGTGTCATGGCTATGGCAGGCATTGCATTTAAGTTGCCTACTCAGATTTTACCCTCATTTCTAATGGCTGTAGGTGTTGGTGCATCAGTGCATGTGCTAGCTATTTTCTTCAGTCATCTGCAACAAGGTAACAGCAAAGAAGAGAGCATTGCCTATGCCATGAGCCACTCTGGGTTGGCTATTGTAATGACCAGCTTAACCACTGCTGCGGGGTTGGCCTCTTTTGCGGATGCGGAGGTTGCACCGATATCTGATCTAGGAATATTGGCAAGCAGTGGTGTTCTATTATCACTGCTCTTTACCATTGTGTTGCTGCCTGCATTGTTGTCGGTTATTCCGTTAAAAGCTAAAAGTGGTGATAGAGCAGAGAAGAGACATCTCAGAATGGACAAGATTGTGATAGGCATTGCCAACATCGCCACTTCTCATCATAAGCTGATACTTGCAGTTAGTGGCATCATTGTTGTGATTGGTCTTTTAGGTGTGGCTCAAGTCAGATTTTCTCATGAACCCTATAAATGGATGCCTGAATCCATGTCAGTTAGGCAGGCTGGGGATTTTCTCGACCAGAAAATGGGTGGTGCCAGTATGGTAGAGGTAGTGGTTGATACAGGTAAAGAAAATGGCCTATATGAACCGCATATTATCAAAGGGCTAGAGAATCTTAAATATGAGATCGAACAGATCAATGATGGGCCACTCACTATTGGTAAGACACTCTCTGTAGCAGACATCATCAAAGAGACCAATCGTGCCCTCAATGAAAATCAGGATGCATTTTATACAGTCCCAGAAAATCGTGACCTTATTGCGCAGGAGTTCTTGCTGTTCGAGAACAGTGGCTCAGATGATCTGGAAGATTTTGTAGATAGTCAGTTTAGTAAGGCGCGCTTTACCATAAAGATGCCGTGGACTGATTCAATTTATTTGGACAAATTATCAGTCGAGCTAAAGAAGCGTTTTCATCAGCAATTAGGTAATGATGTTGAGATAACCGTTACAGGCATAAATGCGCTGCTTGGTCGTACTATGGCTGCCACCATCTTCAGTATGACTCAAAGTTATCTGATTGCTGTCATTGTCATAACCATAATGATGATTATATTATTAGGTGGCCTGCGGATTGGCCTAATCAGCATGGTTCCAAACCTCACACCCATTATTCTTACTGTAGGTGTAATGGGGTGGCTTAATTTACCAATGGATCTTTTTACTATTCTGATTGGTTCGATTGCCATTGGACTGGCTGTGGATGACACCATCCATTTTATGCATAACTTTCGCCGCTATCATTTGGAAACAGGTGATGTTGCTGATGCTGTACGTCGTACATTGCTAACTTCAGGTCGCGCTATGTTGGTGACATCTATTGTGCTCTGCATCGGTTTTTTCATCTATATGTTTTCGATACTGACCAATCTGTTTAATTTTGGCTTGCTCACAGGGTTTGCAATTGCCATGGCGTTGCTGGCTGATTTCTTTTTAGCCCCCGCACTGATGATGCAGTTTTATAAGCAAGGCAAAACCGTTGTTGAGGAGTAAATAATGAAATACATGCTGTCACTATTTTTAACACTAATGACCACTATGCTGCCATTGCAAGCAGCTGACTTAACAGCACGCCAGATTATGGAACATGTGGATGATCGTGATGATGGTGATAATGGTGTATCTGATATGGTCATGACCCTCATTGATAAAAACAATAACAAACGCGCTCGTAAGATTCGCAGTTACACCAAAGATAAAGGTAAGGATAAGCAGCGCATCATGTTCTTTGTGATGCCTGCAGATGTGAAGGATACAGGCTTTCTAACTTACGATTATGATGAATATAGTAAAGATGACGATCAATGGCTCTATCTGCCAGCGCTGGGCAAATCGAAACGCATTGCGTCCAGCGATAAGAGTGGTTCCTTCATGGGGTCAGACTTTAACTACTCAGATATGACCAGTAAAAACCTGGATGCTTACGACTTCCGCATACTTGATGAGAAAGAGGTACGCAAAGCAAAAGTATGGGTAATTGAAGCGATTCCAAAAACAAAAGAGGAGATTGGGGAGACTGGATATACGAAGTCTGTGCTATTTGTAAGGCAAGATAATTACATGGTTGTACGAGCTGTGCACTGGGTTAATGAGGGAGGTCGCATCAAATATTTGGATTCTCCAAAAATTGAACTAATCGATGGTATCTGGGTTGCGACAAAGCGCACAATGACAACCAAGAAAAATAAAAAGACACTGCATAAAACAGAACTAAATTTTTATAATGTAAAATTTAATCAGCCTCTAGATCAAGAGACTTTTAGCTTGCGCCGCCTTGAAAAAGGGCTGTAATAAAATATGTGGAGCAGGCCTCTACTCATACTCCTGCTGTTTTTTGTAAGCGGTTGCTTTTCTCAATTGTCAGCTGAATCTAACACCAGAAGCAGTGAGATGGATTCGGTCATGGATGGTTTTGATGAAGAGGCAGTGGAGCAGGACGTGGAGGAGCTTCTGGATGATTTTGGTGATGATACTGAACAGGCAGTTGATGCCGATACCACAATTGCCACTGCTTCATCATCCTGGCAGCTTAATGGCTCACTGATACTATCCAGTAGTTACAACTATGCGCACAATACTCCCGTTCTCGGTGAAACTGACCATCGTGGTCTGTCACGTCTACGTGGTTCACTCAAGCTAGAGCTTAAAGCTAACCTTATTAATAGCTGGAAAGGCTATTTAGAAACTAATCTCTCTCATGATCTTGTCTACCAAATACAGGGTCGCAGTGATTACTCCAATGAACAACTGGATAGCCAGGAGAGTGAGGCAGAGTTGGGGGAGGCCTGGATACAGGGTAGTCTGTCCCATTCACTTGATGTAAAGCTGGGTCGTCAGCTGGTGGTGTGGGGAAAGTCAGATAACCTTAGAGTAACCGATGTGTTAAACCCAATGGATCAGAGGGAGCTGGGGCTGGTAGATATTGAAGATCTACGTCTACCACTCACAATGGCGCGCATGGATTACTATTGGAGTGATTGGAATCTGTCAGCTATTGCTATACAGGAAATCCGGTTCCATAAGAAAGCACAGCTTGGCAGCGACTTCTATATCAGGCCAGCTATGCAGTTAGCTGAAAAAACGCCAAACCACAGCGGTAGCAATATGGAGTATGCTATGGCGCTAAATGGCCTCTTTAGTGGTTGGGATCTCTCGCTCTACTGGGCGCGCTTATTTGATGATCAACCTCATCAAGAAACAATAAATAGTGTTACAGCATTAGCACATAGCCGCGTAACCATGCTGGGTGCAGCCACAAATATTGCACTGGGTAACTGGTTGTTGAAAGGCGAATTCGGCCACTTTAGAGGGCTTGAATTTACAACTGCTCCCGATCATAAAAAACAACGCTCTGATCTACTTCTGGGTGTTGAATATAGTGGATTTGATAATACGACATGGTCACTGGAGGTTGTTGATCGACACCTGCACAACTATAAATCTGTACTGTCAACTCAAGGCATTAAAAAAGATGAATGGCAAACTGCCCTGCGTTATACCGGTGAGTTTATGCATGCCCGTTTAAAGGTGACTTTTCTTACACTGCTGTTTGGTACACCTGATGACGGTGGGGGAGTTGCGCGCCTACAAGGTGATTATGAGTGGGCAGAAAATATTAGATTTATAGGTGGCGTAGTGGCCTATCATAGTGGCGACAAACGACCGTTTACCCACATAAATGATAATGATCGACTGTTTTTGGATCTGAAATATAGTTTCTAATGGTGGTTCTCTATTGACCTACTAATCCAGCAAGTCCCATTCTTGCGGTTCCTCTGGTTTAGTCTCAGCTTATCGTTTTGTCATTGGCAATACCGTAATGTATTTTGCAAGACACATGGCTTTTTTTGCATATTGCCACACTCTTAAGTGGCTATTTGAGACTTTTATATAACATTCCGAAACATATCCGGATATTTTTATATGCAAAATATCAATGGGTTATTGGCTGCTTTTATTTATTTTGCGCTTGATTATTAGTAGATGGCTCACTTTATGCCCATTCTTTTATAAAGCCTCTATACTATCCAAGGCCTTTGAAATATAGAGGAGTAAATCATAGGATGTATTTGTAGAGCCAGGGTGCTGAAATGAAAAAACAAACAGATAATGATAAAAGCTCACCTATTAAGCTTGGCTTGCTAGCGCCATTGTCGGGGCTGGTTGAACTCTACGGCCCTGAAATCAGCTGGGCTGCGACTATTGCGACAAAAGAAATCAATGAGCAGGGTGGTGTACTGGGTCGACCATTGGAGCTGGTTATTGCTGATGATGGTAGCCTGCCTGATAAAGCTGTACCCGCAGCGATAAGATTGATTGAGGAGGAGAGCTGTTCAGCTATCATAGGTAATTTGCTCTCTAACTCTCGAATTGCCGTAGCTAATCAGGTTGCTGAACCAAGACAAGTCCCCTATCTCAATTTCTCATTTTACGAAGGAAGTATCCGAGGGCATTACTTTTTTCATTTTGCAGCCCTCCCTAACCAACAAATCAGCAAGATGATCTCCTATATGTTGAATCACTATGGATCAAAGATCTTCTTTGCTGGGAGTAATTATGAATGGCCGCTAGGCATCGATTGATGCAGCTAAAAAGGTGCTTAATAGAGTTGGTGGTGAAATAGTGGGTGAAGATTATTTTCCTTTGGGCACTAAAGACTTTTCTGGCCTGCTTGATCGGGTAGCAAAATCAGGTGCTGATATCTTTGTGCCTTACTTTGCAGGGAGTGATCAGTTAAACCTGCTGACGCAATTTACCCAGCGGGGGCTTAAGAGTCATATGGCTGTTGTAATGGGGCACTATGATGAGGCAATGGTGGCAAAGCTGCCACCTGAGGTAAGAGAAGGTTTCTATTCTAGCAATACCTACTTTATGGGTATTGAAAGTGAAGAAAATAAACGTTATTTGGAGCTGCTTGCGCAGCATCCTGAAGTAAACGGTATTTCACCACAAGGGAATGGTGTTCTGACTAATTTTGGTGAAGGGACTTACCTGTGTGTAAAAGCCTTTGCAAAGGCGGCAGAAGCAGCTGGTACTGTTGAACCTGAAGCTCTAATAAAAGCGCTTGAATGGATTTCTGTAAAAGGACCGCAGGGTGAGGTGGTAATGGATGCGCTAACCCATCATGCCAGAATCAATAGTTATCTGGCACGCTGTAATTACGATGGCACCTTCACAATTATTGAGCAATTTGGAAGGATAGATCCTGTCATACCTGACCGCTATAAACGCACAAACATGCCAGAATCAATGAAACAAAAAATCACTCAACAATTAACTAACGAGAGTATGATAAAAGGGAGAGAGCTTACACCAAATCATCGAATTGAATTAAATAGTAATACAACAGAACAGATTCTGGCGAAGGCTGATATCGCCATTCTTGCGATCAATGTGAAAGGTGAAATCATTCAAGCCAATGAAGCAACGGTAAAGATGTTTGGTTATTCACACAATGAACTCATTGGATTGTCACTAAATGATCTTTTACCCCCAAGATTTCGACATGGGCATCATCACTTTATCCACTCATTTATTGATTCATCTGAGCAGAATAGGGATATGAGTCATCGTAATGAAATTGCAGGATACCGCAAGGATGGTTCAGAGTTTCCAGCATCAGCCACTATCTCTAAATTCATGTCGCCTGATGGCTGGGTTATGGTGGCAAGCTTGAAAGATATATCCAAGCAGAAAAATATTAAGGAGCAATTACAATGGCAGGCAACCCATGACCCATTGACCGATCTTCCAAATAGAAAGCTTATACAGGATCGCTTGGTTAATGCATTGGAGCGCTCAGATAAAAGTGGGCAGTCAGTGGCTTTGCTCTTTCTTGATCTGGATAATTTTAAACTGATTAATGACAGTTATGGACATACAGTTGGCGACCAACTTCTGATCGTGATTGCTCAGCTGCTCATTAGTCATATTAGGCCTGGTGATACGGTGGCAAGGTTTGGTGGTGATGAGTTTCTGGTGTTATGTGATGAGGTTACTGATGCTCTAATGGTCGATCAGATTGCATCCAAACTGGCAGAGGTTTTTATGCTGCCAATGATAGTGGGAGATCAAAAGTTTTATATAACTGCCAGTATCGGCATTGCGATGACACAGGGTCTGTCTCATGAGGCAGAAGCACTAATAAGCAATGCAGATACGGCCATGTATGCAGCTAAAGAGCGTGGACGTAATCGTCGGCAAATCTATGATGAGACCCTTCGTCACCAAATGACCGAGCAGCTGTGCATAGGGAATGATTTGCGTAGTGCTATTGCCAATGATGAGTTCTACCCTGTATTTCAACCAATCATGGCCGCACAAAGTAAACAGATTGTTGGTGCAGAGTTATTACTACGCTGGAAAACGAATCGCGGTGATATATCACCAGCTGTCTTTATTCCCATCGCAGAGATGACTGGCGCTGTTGTTCAGATTGGCGAGTGGGTGTTCAGTCAGGCCTGTCAGGCCAGTGTCCAGTGGCAGAAAATCATGCAAAGCGAACGCCCGCCCTATATCTCTGTAAATGTCTCCGCCCGCCAACTGAGTGAACCGGATATCGTGCAAAAATTCACTCATCTGCTTGAGAAGTGGGGAGCCAATCCTACCTGCATTGTACTTGAAGTGACTGAAACGGCCCTTATGACTGATATGGAATTGAGTCAGGATGTATTGCATGAATTTAGCAACCTTGGGCTAAAGATTGCGGTTGATGATTTTGGCACAGGCTATTCATCACTTGGTAAGCTGATTCATTTGCCGATAGACAATCTAAAAATTGATAAAGTTTTTGTTGATGCATTAGGTAAGCGTAAGGACTGCCATGCAGTCACCTCTGCCATTATCAGCATGGCGCATGCGATGGGAATGCGTGTGACTGCAGAAGGTGTAGAGGTTGTTGAACAACTTGAGATATTAAAAGCTCTCTCTTGCGACACCATTCAAGGCTACTATTTCTATAAGCCTATGCTGGCACCAGATTTTGAAGCACTCTTATCAAACCAGCATGCTGTATTGACTACAAAAAGAGAGGGGATTAGATCCTCAGTGCTGCACTGATTGATTTTTAAATAGCCTGATCAGCTGTTTTCTTATATCGAATTCTGTGCCTTGATTTAGAATAGTTAGCCCTGGGTTGTCTGGTGTCAGGTAGCGCAGGTGGCTCTCTCTCCCGCTGGTAAGAAAGCTGTTGATGGCGACTTTGTAGCGCTTGCTCTCATCTATGGGGCTACCATTAATAAACCATTTGCCATCTTTGTATTCGGAGTTGGCAGATTGCAAATAGCCCCCAGTATTGATGCTTGCCACTCCCTGGTCGAGCACCTTTTTCAATAGCACACCCGTGAATTCAGCTAGTTGTATATGGTCACTGAATGGAAGCACGCGAATGACATCATAGACGGTGATTTTTCCAGCTGGAAGAGTGTCGTCAATCCGAATAGCTCCACTGTTATAGAGGGAGAGTTCTGCTGTGGGGTGGGGCAGTAATAGTGCTTTGGCGAGGAGCCTGGTTAGGTTGGTTTGGCCATTACGTACACTGGCCTCCAGTCCGTCCAATGATTCTGTTGTGGTAGTGACGCTCTCTTCTGGGTTTAGTCCCTCTGTACGAAAAGCATCAAATGCAATTTTGACCCATTTGTCAGCCGCTGTTTTTACTATTGGGTCTTCTGTCAGGCTGTCATCAATGGGCATGAAGGTGGGTTTAATTTTGGTTTCACCTGTCGCAGGATCAAAATAGAGATCAACGATATAGACTGACCGGACATTAGCATCTCCTTTCAGTAGAGGAGTAAAATTTCCTCGCCAGCGTTGGTAATTAATATGTTCATGGCCACCAAGCAACAGGTCTATTTGTGGATAGGTTTGTAGCAAAATCTCATCATCACTGAGAGATTGATGAGTAAGGGCAATCTGGAAATCACTGTTATCTTGTAGTTGTTTTAATTGTTCGCCTGCTGTTATTTTTGGATCAGTGTAGCTGACATAGGTGGGCTTGTTGACTTCCAGTGTTAGGCCAAAAATGCCCAGTCGGAATGTTTTGCCACTCTTCTCATCTTTAAATGGGATAATTAGGTTCTTTTTAACACCCGTATAGGGCTTACCATTGGCATCAAAAACATTGCTGGCGATCCAGGTGAACTTGGCTTCATCCATCCGTTTATAAAATTGCTCCTCCTTAAGATCAAACTCATGGTTACCGAAGGTAGCGTAATCAAGCTGTAGTTGGTTAAGTACATCTACCATCTGCATTCCAGCCAGTTGATCACCCTGATAGGGTGCTGTGCCAATAGCAGAAGGGCTAAATAGATCGCCACCTAAAGTCGTTATGGTATTGGGGTTCTCTGCTAATAACTTTTTTCGCAGGGTGGCAACTCTTGCCAGCCCTCCTTCAGCTCCACCACTGACCGGTGTAATTTCATAGACATCATTGAAATGAAGAATAGTTACATGAATTTTGCCATCGCCACTTTGCTTGGGCTTTGTGGCGACACAAGCACCGAATGAAAAGAGTATAAAGATGCTAAATAGGGTGGCATGAGTTTTTTTCATGAGCGTTTATTTGACCCTTCAATATGGCTATAGATTGGGGAAAGCCAAAGGCTGGAGTAACCTTGGCTTAATCCAGTTATCAATTATTCCCTTTATCTCTCTTTAAATAATCCGGATGGCCGTCTGGTGCAATGATGATTAATTTACGTAACCGTTCAGCAAACTCAGTGGTCCTCGTGCGCGCATGTTTTCGGGTGAACATGTAGCCAATATAAATCACTGCCGCTGCAATGCTATAACAGGGCTGTTGAACAATAGCTGTTTCTATGAGTCCATCGAAAAACATTGGTGAAAAATATTCCAGAATCTCCGCTACATTTTTATTTAGACCATCTCGCGGTATTTTGTTATCTATTGGTCCATTTATCCAGAAATACAAAGCAAAGCCAAGAACAGCTATAGATAGCTCTAATAAAATGCCGTATAACCATTTCCTGAATTTGATCCAATAATTAATTTCTTTGTGAAATAGCTCCCAATGAGCATCATGAACTACTGGACTGGGTATGGTATTACCCTGTGTGTCTGCTATTTCAAAGCTTTTGGGTAATAGGGTAGGTGCATAGTTAGCCGTTCTAAGTTTTAATCGAGATATAACGCTGTCATGGATTTTAACGGTTGTATTTGCCTCCTTACACAGGCTTTCAATTTCGCGTGGATGGTAGCGGTAATAGGTCGCAAAACCTTGACGAGAGTCGTACATGCGCCCATGGACATTGGCATCAGCCCTTGCGGACTCTAAAATCCCGTCCTTAAAAACAATGCCATTGATGTTCTCCAGCATCCAGGAAAAAGTCACATTGGCCAAACCTGCTCTTTCATAACCACCTCCAACATTAGAATGCATGCCAGTAAACCAAACTTGCATAACGTCGACATTCTTTGCATCAGGTAATTCTTCATCCCATACTTTTGGCCAAAAGGCTGTACGCTCATCATCAATTGCCAATGCCTGATAGGCCTTGGCAACGTTGCTGGTTAATTCGTAGTTATAAAATTTATGGGGAATAAATTTGTCGGAGAGAGTGCCTAATGCCTTAAAGGCAATGCTTAATAGCTTTAAACCTACACCAGCTATGTCTGTACGTTCTGGAAAACCTAAAGCAGATACAGTATCCCAGACGCCGATAAAAGTAATTTCAGGGATCTCTGTGTGACGTTTGAGACCAGACAGCAGATTTGAACGTTCAGATGGCTTCGAATAGGCCTTCATAGCTGTTTTGACATCAAGCTTTAGTTCTTTATTACCTTTTCCTCCCCCATCAATCAATCCGCAGGCATCAATGAATCCATTAAAAGCACGAATGGTGGCAGCACCGCGGCTGAACCCAAACATATAAATACCATCACCTGGATTGTAGTGTCGGGCAAGATATTCATAAAGGTCGCAGACATTGGTTTTAAAACCAAAGCCTAATCCTCCCGATAAAGCCCTGATATATTTATTGGTTTGTGTTCCTACACCATTATCATAAAAAACAATTTGCTCTATATCCTGATGGTGTAAATCAATGGCATTGTACATTTTGAAGACATTGCTATCGGGTGTATATCCCCCTTTATTACCTGTGCCATCGGCGCATAGAATTATATTTTTCATAATGCTCTTCCTTTAGATTGCTATCTGTTCTGCCTAATGACTCTTTTTAGGACATGATATGGGTTTGAAGTTAGTGGCGAAACAGATGCCAAATTCATGCTTCGTTACGTGTAACCGTTTATCTTTCAGTTCAGCATTGTTATTTTTAACCCATTGAACTGCACTTTTTGCATCAAGATGGGCAGGTGGAATATTAAAGCGCTCATACAACTCCTGTGTTTGAGCAAAATATTCTTGTGCTGTATTAAAGTCACATGAACCATGCTTTTCCCACTCACCCTGTAGCAGGCTTGTACCTGGGCTCATGCATAAATATGGCTTTAATGTTTCAAGGCTCAGTGCCTCAAGATCACCCTGGCAAAAGCGCGGATGCTCTTTTCTAAAACCATTAATATATGCTGATTTTGATTCTCCCCATAGACCATGAATTACCCATCCAAATTCGTTTGGTGATGAACATTGAAAACGTGCGTTATTCAAGTTACCGCGTTTTTTTTGATAATCACAAAAGCTTGGTGAGTTAGAGTAAACCAGCAAGAAAAAGTCTGTAGGTATGTCGGAATTTATATAATCAACTTTATGGTCATAGTCTAAGTTCAACCACGCTTCATCTACAATGCAGTCTGTTTGTGCGGTTAAAGAAGCTGCTTCAGCTTGGTAGCGATCTTCTGAATCAATTTGCTTTGCTTGAGAACAAGCAATATTTAAAACAACTAAAAACAAAAGAATAATTTTTCTCATGTTTGTTAAACCTTAAATTTAAATGAATTAAAATTATACGTTCGCAGTGAGGGGCTTGCCGGAACAACGCTTGGATTTCATTAAATGAGTGTAATGAATGCGCAATCTGAGCGGTGCAGAAGCCAGCCCCTCACAACTGCATTGGTTAGGCAATGAATTATTATGACTCCTCTTCGCCTATTTGCTCTGCTGCGGTTGTAATCCACTTTCTTCCGTTGGTAGATTCTACGTAATATACAGGCTTTTCATTACGCAGCATATCTGATAGATAAACTGCGTTTTCTTTCGGTGGAATCCAGTTTACATTTCTCCAGGCACCGTCTATTTGATAATGAAATATAAACCATGGGCGTTCTTCAGCTAGGTCGTACCTAAGAACATAGTTTTTAATCATGTGAACAGCCATATCAATCTCCTTATTAGTATGCAGAAATCATGTAGTAACTGACTCTCTCTTTGCCCTGGCTTGTCACAGGCAACAAATTGTTGGCGAGATTACTTTACTCATCCTTGTATATAACGCCAGCAATAAGCTGACTAGCTTAGTGGGTGGCTTGTACAATAATGAAGTCAAGCGTAACGCACAAGCCGCACACTGAATATATAGATGCCTAGATATATAATCGTTAACTAATACTTTGCATTTAAATATGCGCTTCCGAACCTATTTATCATCTCACTAAGTATTAATGACCACAAACCACATAGAAAATCAGGAATTCACACAAAAAATGCATCATCATAAATAGTGTGGATTTAAGTGACATACCTTTAGTTTGCTATTACTCAAAGAAGATATGAGCTTTAATAGTGATAATAAGATACCAATTAGTGGAGAGTAATGAAGCATATGTCTAGACCAGCTAAGCAAGGCTCGCAGTTTGCTGCCATGATTAGGGGTGCCATATGGGAGGTACAGTTCTCTGAGCTGCCCAGCTGGAAGCAGTGGTTGATTAGAGTAGTACGCATTGCGCATCTGGTGATACGCGACCTGATGGGGGAGGGGCTTACACTGCGCTCTATGAGTCTTGTTTACACCACGCTGCTCTCAATGGTGCCGCTGCTTGCGGTTAGTTTCTCTGTACTCAAGGGGTTTGGTGTACACAATCAGATTGAGCCTATCCTGCTGAATCTGCTTCTCCCGCTGGGTGAGAAAAGCAGTGTGATCACGGCACAAATCATTACCTTTGTAGAGAATACCAAGGTGGGTGCACTTGGTACGGTGGGTTTAGCCTTGCTTATCTTCACCGCTGTCACGCTGGTGCAGAAGATTGAGCGGGCTTTTAATCACACCTGGCGGGTTACCCATCACCGTTCGCTGGGTAACCGCTTTAGTAACTATCTAAGTATTATCCTGATCGGGCCGGTGTTGATCTTCACTGCCATTGGTATTACCGCCACCATTACCAGCCATAGCCTGGTACAGCAGCTAATGGCCTATCCGATATTGGGAGGTCTGATTCATGCTGGCGGGCGCATGATCCCGTATCTATTGGTGATTATTGCTTTTACTCTTGTCTATGCTTTTGTTCCCAACACCAAGGTAAAACTAAAATCGGCTTTTATTGGCGCCTTGGTGGCAGGTCTTTTGTGGGAGAGTGTAGGTTGGGGCTTTGCTACCTTTGTAGCCTCTTCAGGGCAGTACACAGCAATTTATTCGGCACTTGCCTCGCTGATTGTTTTTATGATCTGGATGCAGCTTAGCTGGCTCATTCTGCTTATTGGTGCAAGTATTTCTTTTTATCACCAGCATCCGGAACACCACACCCTGCAGAGCCATGATCGATTGAGTTCTCGGCTGAAGGAGAAACTGACCCTGACAATCATGGCATTGATCACCAAAAACTATTATGAGAAACAGTTGCCTTGGACAGCAAGGGCTTTGGCGCAGCACCTACAGATGCCGTTAGATGCCATTACACCGCTTTTGAAAAGTCTAGTGGCTAATGAACTGCTTGTGCATACTGATGAACCTATCCCTGGCTTGTTACCCGCTCAAGCACCTGAGAATTTGAAACTTAAAGATATTATCTCAGTTGTTCGCTGCATTGATGAAAACAGCCATTTCAATTTGGATCGTTTACCAGAGAATGAACGAGTAGATAATGTTTTCAATAATCTTGAACAGTCTATGCAGGAGAGCCTGCATGAAGAGACTATAAAGCAACTATTGCCGGTTGAGATGCAGAAGAAATAGGCCGAAACACAAAAGTGCCTACTTGGCTTCTTGCTGGTCAGTACATGCTATTTCCACTCGATTACGTCCTTTTTCTTTGGCTTTGTATAAAGCTTTGTCTGCTGCGTGATATATGGCCTCTGGAGTCTCCCTGTTAGATGCTGGCATGATCTTTATCCCTATTGAGGCAGTTACAAAATCTGATGCTCTGTTTTTGGTGTGGGGTATCTTTAAATTCTCTAGGTTTTGACGGAATCGTTCCGCCATGGCTACGAAATTCTGCTCATCGTTTGCAGTTAGGATTACACCGAATTCTTCCCCCCCTAAGCGAAAGGTAAGGTCGCTCATTCGCAGAAAACTCTTCTTCAAGATCTCTCCAAATTTCTGGAGAACATTATCACCTTCCTGATGCCCGTAAGTGTCGTTGTAGTGTTTAAAAAAATCTACATCTATCATCAGTAACGCAAGATATTTTCCATCTCGGCGTGCACGATTAAGTTCTCGCGGATAAGTGGCATTGAATTCACGTCGGTTGAACAGACCTGTGAGTTCATCTGTTATGGCCAGCAGTTCAAGCTGCTGCTTGTCCGTAATATCCTGTTGAAAGGCAGTGTAGCCTACAATCTCTCCGGTATCCCCAAACCGGGGGGAAATATCGATGTGAACCCATAAGGTGCTGCCATCCTGTTTCTGAATGGGTATCTCTCTCTCTCTTGTCTTTTCTTTTTTAATCTTTTTTAAAAGTGATGCGCAGATTGGCCTGGAACATTCTGGGTGGCATATCTCCTCATAGCTTTTGCCTACGATGCTATCTTGAGAGTAACCGCTAGCCTCACAGAAGGCCTCGCTAGCACGAGTGATAGTACCTTCAGGGTCCATATCCAGTGTCATTACGTAATGGTCAATAATATCGAGATGGTGCTTAAGGTTTTGGTTGAGTTTAGTGAGCTCTTGATGGACTGCGCTCAGCTGTAGATGGGCTTTTACTCGTTGCAGTAGCTCAATAGGCTCAAATGGCTTGGTTACGAAGTCTACTCCTCCACACTGAAAGGCTCTTACCTTGTCCCATGTCTCGCCTACAGCGCTGATAAAGATGACCGGAATTTCGCGGGTGGCCTCACTTGTTTTCAGCTTTGTGCACACATCATAACCGTTTATATCTGGCATCATGATGTCGAGCAGAATGAGATCAGGAGGGTCGACCTTGGCCGCCTTTAATCCTAGTCTGCCGTTGGGTGCAACACGGACATGGTACTTATGCCCCCGCAAAACCTCCTGCATATATTGTATATTTGTTGGCATATCATCAATGACAAGAATCTGTGCCGCTTTTTGATTTGTCATGACTGAGCCTCTGGAGAGATAAGTGCCGTTAGTTGGTCAAACTCATAATTGTCAACCAACTGTGTAAGTTTGTGTGCAAGCTGCTCATCTTCTGCTTTCAGAATATTAATCAAATCATGCATCTGTTCAAACTTTCCGGCTGACAACGCCTGCTCAAAATCTTCTCGCCATTGCGCCTTTAAACTTGCCAGATCACACTGTGCCAATGGCTTTCGGGAGGCTGATGACTGCTTCATCATGGTGCTCTCATTTTTATACTCGAACTTTAACCCCAGATGCTGTGCCAAAAGGTCAAACAGCTCTCTCTTCTCATAGGGTTTATGCAGCGTATCATCGAATTTATCCAATGATTGCCCATCAACATGCATCCCCAGTAGACTGGCTGAAACGGCGATGATTTTGCATTTCCGCCCTTCGGGTAACTCCCGGATTTGAGCTGTTGCCTCATAGCCACTTATACCAGGTAATCTTAGATCCATGCATATCAGGTGAGGATGCCATTTGGCCGCCATCTGAACGGCCTCTTCTCCGCTTTTTGCTTCCTGGATCACTAGACCAATAGGTTTAAGATAGTGTTGCAATAAGAGGCGCTGATCCTCGCTATCATCAACTATTAAAATTCGGTATACAGGCTGCCCAGCTGCCAGCCCTGTTACTATTTGTTTGGTTGATTTAAGGTTAATGGCTTGGTCGGCAATTGCTACTTCAGCCACTTCCAGTGGGATTGTAAAGGTGAACCTACTCCCTTTATTTGGCTCACTGGTAGCGTGGATCTTACCGCCAAAAAGTTCGACAAGATTGCGACTGATAGCAAGCCCCAAGCCAGTACCCACCGTTGATTTCTGACCTTTGATCCGGACAAACTTGTTGAAGATACGGTCGAGATCTTTAGCAGGAATGCCTTGGCCGGTATCTTCCACATCAACCTGCAGGCAACACCTTCCTTTAGCATCGCCAGTGCACTTGGTACGGAATATGATGCTGCCATGGTCAGTATACTTCAGGGCATTGCCCAGGAGGTTAATGATCACCTGCATCAGTTTTTGTTGATCGGTATAGATGTACTCAGGCAGGGTAGAATCATGAATGACTGTAAAGTCCAGTCCCTTCTCTTCTGCCTGGATTCTTACCATTGCTGTAGCATCAGCTAGTAACTGTGGGAGTTCAATTAGATCCCGTTCCACAGTGACCTCTCCAGATTCAACCTTTGCGATATCAAGCACATCATTTATGAGTGAGGTTAAGTGCCTGCTGCTGTTAATGATAGTGTTGATATTTTTCTTTTCAGCATCAGTGATATTACTGCTTTTTGTTAGTAGCTGAGAAAAGCCAAGGATGGCATTAAGAGGAGTTCGCAGTTCATGGCTCATGCTAGCTAGAAAGCTACTCTTTGCCTTGTTGGCTGCTTCTGCCTGCATTCTGGCCTGGAGATTTTCTAGTGATAGTTGCTCTATTGTGTGCAAGTATTCTTTAAAAACCTGAGCTGCATCTGCCATTTGGCCGATTTCATCTCCTCGGCCTATGCCAGGTACATCGACTGATTTTTTACCATTGGCCAACAGCCGTAATGCATCCGCCATTTGGTAGATTGGTTTGGCTATATCCCCGCCAATCAAGTATGACGCCCCTCCACCGATGCACAAGGCGGCAAAGAGAGATATCAGAATTGCATAATTAATTCTTTGACTGGTTGCCTGATATTCAGCTTTCTGTCGTGCCATGAGCTGCTCTTCTTCAGCTTTAAAGTCAGCCATAACTTTGCGAAACTGGTCGACATAATCTTTGCCTCTCCCTTCTGCAACCAAATCAGCTAAATCATCCATGGTTTTGGCGTTGCCGATTTTACGCCGCAGCTTGATCATTGGGTGGACTACTTCATCTTCCCAAGTTGTAATGGTGTGGCTAATCTCCTGTAATTGTTTTTCCAATTGAGGTTTGCTGCCGACCATTTTTCTCAAATCTTCTAAAGATGCAAAGAGCTGCTTCTCCCCTAATTCATAGGGCACAAGATACTCATCTTGACCAGTGAGAAGGTAACCGCGCATGCCAGTCTCCATGTCAGTAGCCAAGCTCAGGAGTTGCCAGGCCTGAGTGATTACATCATTAGTATGGATTATCGCTTCAATGCCTTTTATGTCATCTTCCAATAGCCGGTTTTTTCTCTCAGTAACTGCATGAAAGTTAGCGCGATATTTTTTGTTGGTGCTTTGTTCAAAATCAGTAAAATACTTGATCTGTTGGCGAAACTTTTTGGAAAGCGCCATGCCGCGCCCTTCAGCAACCAACTGGGCAATATCGTTCATTGTTTCGGCAGTACCGATGATACGGCGTAGTGCAATTGCAGGATGAATGACACTGTCATTCCATTCGTGGAGTATGCGCTCGGCCTCCCACAATCTAACACCCTGGCGTGGATTATCGAGCACATGTTTTCTTAAGGTATCCAGTTGATCATAGGTTGCCTGCTCTCCTTTTAGATAGGGTGCTAGGAAATCATCCTTGCCTGACAGCAGATAGCCACGCATGCCCGTTTCCATATCAATTGCTGAGGCTATAATAGCGTTAGCATCGGCTAACACTTGATGCGTCTGATCAACCGCATCAATGCTCTCACCCCGAATCTTGATGCCGTAGAGAGCGGTCATAGCAAGAACCAGTAAAAAGAAAAGGGGTAAAAAGATACCTATCAGCACCTTCTTCCTCATCTTTATATCTGATAAACGCATCATTTATTTCCTGTACACATAAAAACCCTCCTGTATCTAATAGATAGTTGATAGCAAGGAGAATGCCAGCAAAAATACAGGGTATATCTGGATATGTGTAAGTTTTATGGCAGATTTGGACAGAACCGGATGAGATCTAGGGCGCAATGTGCAGCTGCTATTGCAAAATGCATGGGGTTTTTATTGCATTTTGCCAGGCCGTTGATTGATGGCAAGGGTATAGCTGAAATAAACTCAGGCTGAATATGGATAACGTGTTAGAAAGCCTATAATTTAAATTTTGGTTCCTTAATATGTTCTAAGGGTGGCGTGGGTTTTGCAATCTAAATTGATGAGACACCTGATTAGTAAGATTCTCATTGAATATTGAATAGAACCTCTCTTCAGTCAGCCTGATGAACATGGAAGAAAGAAGTATGAAATTAAAACCCGCCTCTGTTGTACTCTTGTTTGCATCTGCATTAATGCTGAGTGGCGTGCTATTTTTTTATCACCAAAAGCAGGAGAATCTTAAGGCAGAGATAACTGAAGATTTGCAGGTTAAAACCCAGAAAATAGCTCGCAGGATTGATCTGTTCCTACATGAAAAAATTGAGAGCGTAAGGAATCTCTCTTCTTTAAATATCATTTTAAAACAACTTCACCAGAGTAATCAGGCGCTCGCTGAGCTTGATGAAAAAGAGAGGAATAGGCAGATCGATCACCTGAATGCCTATTGGGTTGCTACAACCGATGAAAGAGATCCTTTTATAACATCCTATACGGATAACTCCGTGGCACAGTATCTGATGGGGGTAGCAGCAAACAATCCGGATGAGATTGGTGAGATATTTATAACCAACCGTTATGGTGTAATAACCGCAACAACAAATAAACTTACAACCCTTGCCCATGCCAATAAGTATTGGTGGAAGGCTGCCTACGATAGTGGCAAAGGGAGAGTATTTCTGGACGATCGAGGTTTTGATCAAAGTGTTAAAGGTTATGTTATTGGAGCAGTAATACCGATTAAAGAGGGAGATGAGGTTATTGGTATAGTGAAAATCAATTTCAATGTATTGGGTGGATTAACCCATGCGCTTTGGCCCATCCAGTCAGAAGATAATGCTGAGGTGATATTGGCAAGGTCAGGTGGGCTGGCTATTCTAGAAAAAGGAAAGCCCCCTCTGAGCAGCTTGGTTCCTGTAGAACTGTCAGCAAATATGAATCCACTTATCACTGAATCTAGAGAGATCTCATTTGCTAAACCGGAAGGTGGTGATAAAAAGCAATGGATTGTGGCTAATTCCCCAGTCCAAGTTTCCTTTGGAAGCGAAACCGTTGGCTTTGGTGGCGCCTATAGATCAGCTGATCACTACAAAGGCAACAATGGTGAAACCTGGTTAGTATTAGTGATGTGTGGTCACAAAGCGGAATAGTATATGAACTGCTAATGCAGCACAAAGGCGAGGATGTGACTCTAATGCTCACTACTGCGCTTAAGCTTCTGCCCCAGCCCCTGTGCCAGATTACGGTAGATAATGACGCCGATATCGGGCCGTAGTCGTGCCAGCTCATTGATGTCACTGTGCTTAAGCACAGCAACATCAACTTGAGTTTGTGCGGTGGCAGTTGCTGAATGAGGAGTTTGAGCCAGCAGTGACATTTCGCCAAGACACTCACCCACGCTGATGTCACCAACACAGGTGGGTGGATCGCCACAGCAGATCTCAATCTCTCCGTTTAATAGCAGATAGGCTTCATCTCCAACTTCTCCCTGGGTGAAAATCTGTTCTTGTGAATTGTAGCTTTGCAGGGTGCAACGACTTGCCAGGAGTTTAACTTGTCCACTGTTCAATCCACTAAACAGAGCAATTTTGGGTATGGCTTCAGAAATTTGTGGATTCACTTGCCGTTCCACAAAGTGTTGCAGGATCATATCTGCAATAGGCTGGGCTTCTGGGATAAGCTCAATACCTCGGGTATCTGCAGGCACCAGAAGCCGCACCATGCGGATGCCGTCCAGCCGTTCAACACGGTGGAAGACCATGGCTGGGATATAGGCGGCAGGGAAGTAACCGAGTTCCAGCAGGGTGCGTTGCATCTGTGGTGCATGGGCGTTGATATCCACCTCCAGATATTCGATGTTCCACTGTTCTTGGCAATAGTGTTCAAACTCTGTGAGCAGAAAACGAACAGGGCGGTGAGTAAGGCCGATTAGCTCAAAGATGCGTGCAGATTTCTCTACCTCATCTATGGTAAAGCCGATGGCTCCGGCAATCTGGTCTTTGGTGTAGGCCAGCAGGTAGTTGGACTGTTGGGCTCTAAGTTTAAACAGCCCATAGTGCAGACGGATGGGGCCGAATATCTCCCTGTTGCGTACTCGTCCCCGCTGGAAATGGAGCAGGGTGGTGTAACCTTTGGTTGTTAGCTCATCCAACTTAAAATCGTTGTCGTAGGGGTAGGCGGAGGTCTCATCATCCACCACGGCATCACACTCCAGGCCACAGTTCTGCATGGCAAGAGCCGCCAGGTGATAAACCTCTGGAATAACGCGTGGATTATTACGGCGTAGCTTGAAGGCTTCACCAAAGTACTGAACCATCAGCAGCAGGCTTTCTCGCTTGGCGAGTAACAGTTTCATCGGAAGAAAACCCACTGTAGAGAATCCGTGTGAGATAGCGATCTTTTGCGCCAGGGGATGTGCAACCCGGCAATCAACAATCGCCAGCTGTAGTCGATCCCGGATTCGTTCCAGTCGACCTTCCATCAGCAGTTTACCGATACCCATTCCTCTGGCATCCGGATGCACTGCTAGACGGCCAAATTCACCTACCAGATCGGCATGGGCACCCACCTCAAGCAGCACTGATGCTGTGCCCATAATCTTCTTCTTGTCAGTATCCTTGGCCACCAGTAGCAGGGTGTCTTCAGCAAAGACCATCTTCTTCAGCAATTTGGGATCGTAATACTGCGGGTGGGAATAATCCTTTCCATAGACGGCAAGGAACACCTCGCGAATCTGAGGTACGTCGGACTCTATTGCTTCACGGATGATGATCATCTGTTTTTTAAAACCCACTCACCAGCCAGATTTGCAATGGTGGAGTAATAGGCTGCTCCGGTAGTTAAAGCACTTTCGTCAAAGTCGAAGCGGCTGGAGTGGGCAGGGAAGCCCTCGTTACCGGGAACCTGTCCGCCGAAACGGACATAGCAGCCAGGTACATGGTCCAGATAGTAGCTAAAGTCTTCGCCGCCCATGTTGGCGGTGGCCAGTTGGCCCACATTGGCGTTACCAACTGCTGTGATAGCAGCCTCGCGGGCAAGTAATGTCATCTCATGGGAATTGATTACGGGTGGAACCCCTTTAATGATCTCTACTTTAACCTTGGCATCATGGAGTTGCCCCACTGATTCTGCGATGCGTTTGATGGAATCATGCAGATGTTTGCGGACTTCAGGCTCTTGCGCTCGGATAGAGCCCTCTAATGTTGCATGACCAGCGATTACGTTGGATGCAGTGCCAGCATCAAAACGTCCCACGGAGATGACAGAGGGGTGGGCTGGATTGATCTCTCGTGAGACGATGGTCTGAATGGCCATCACCATAAGGCTGCCAACCACCACGGCATCTACAGACTCATGAGGTCGAGCTGCATGTGCGCCCTGGCCAGAAATTGTTATGCAGAATCGGTCGCTGGATGCATTTACAGGCCCTTCAGTCACAATGACTTTGCCTGCCAGGTAGTGCCGATCCAGATGGCCACCAAAGATCAGGGCAACATTTTCCAGTGCGCCATTGTCGATCATCGCTTTGGCACCTTTCACGGTCTCCTCAGCGGGTTGAAAGATTAGACGTACGGGCAGTGGTGGCGGTGGCTGCTGGGAAAGATGCATGGCAGTCCCCAACAGGATGCTGGTATGACCGTCGTGACCACAGGCATGCATGACACCGTTTACCTCTGATGAGAAGGGTAGGCCGGTTTCCTCCTGAATGGGGAGGGCGTCCATATCAGCGCGCAGGGCAATATATGGCCCGTCCTGCTGGCCAGGAATCTCTGCCAGAATACCGGTTTTTGCCACATTGGGTTGATAGGAGACTTTTATCTGATCCAGAAATTCACACACCTTTGTGGCTGTGCGCCGCTCTTTTGAGCTTAGTTCGGGGTGTTGATGCAGATCCCGGCGAAGGGCGATCATGCTCTCTTGGGTTTTTTTATCGATGGCTTGCATGGAGGGCTCACATGTTGAATAAATACCCAGCGCTTTTGCGCTATCTCTATCTATCAAAGATAGATCTGCTTGCATAGTAAAAGCAATGCACAATGTGCAAAAAAGATTGTCAAGATCAGTGAAATATACAGGTTAGCCCTTTATACAGAGTACCGGTTTCAGTTTGGCGACCCGGCGCGACAAGCCTGCCAGTTCAGTAGCTTCAACCACTGCATTGATATCCTTATAGGCTCCTGGGGCCTCTTCGGCAACGCCGCGCAGAGAGGGACTGCGCAGAGCAATACCCTGTTCGGCCAATGTATTGATGACTTGCCTGCCGTGCCAGCTTTTAGTTGCTTTGTGTCGGCTCATACTGCGTCCTGCGCCATGACAGGCTGAGGCGTAGGAGAGTGTCTCACTGCCTGCATTGCCCGCCAGAATATAAGATGCTGTGCCCATGGAGCCACCAATCAATACCGGCTGTCCCACTTCACGGAAGGGTTCAGGCAACTCGGAATGTCCTGGGCCAAAGGCGCGGGTTGCTCCTTTACGATGGACATAGAGCATCTTTGATTGGCCATCAACAGCATGTTTTTCCAGTTTGCAGGTGTTGTGCGAGACATCGTAGAGTAGTTCGAGCTCAGCCTGAGGGAATAACGCTACGAACACCTGTCGTGTCAGATGGGTGATGATCTGCCGGTTCGCCAGGGCACAGTTGATGGCTGCACGCATAGCGCCTAAATAACGCTCACCCACCGGAGAGTGAATTGGGGCGCAGGCCAGTTCACGGTCCACAAGCTTTATCCCATAGTGGCTTGCGTTATTGACCATCTCTGCCAGAAATTCGGTACCAATCTGATGACCCAGACCACGAGAGCCACAATGGATACTGACCAGCAGATCTCCCTGCTTGATTCCAAAACAAGCGGCAGCCTTGGCGTCATATATCTGCATGACCTCCTGCAGTTCGAGATAGTGGTTGCCTGAGCCCAGAGTTCCCATCTCTTTGCGCTGGCGTTCTTTGGCGCGATCCGATACCGCCTTTGGCAGTGCACCTGCCATACAACCTTTTTCCTCCGTATAGCTTAAGTCCCGTTGTGCGCCATAGCCGGACTCTACCGCCCAGCGAGCGCCGCCACTTAGCATGGCGTCTATGCCGCTTTTACTGAGATGAATGTGGCCGGTGCTGCCAACACCAACAGGTATCTCCCGAAAGAGTGCATCTGCAAGCTGCTCTGTTTTTCCGGTGACATCAACACGCTGTAGACCGGTATGCAGTGTCCGCACACCGCAGGAGATATCAAAGCCGACTCCACCGGCAGAGACCACTCCACCTGCATCGGCATCAAAGGCAGCCACCCCACCAATTGGAAAACCATAACCCCAGTGGGCGTCTGGCATGGCATAGCTGGGGCCAACGATGCCAGGCAGGGTTGCGACATTGGACGCCTGCTCGTAGACCTTGTCATCCATGGCGTGGATTAATTTTTCATCACCATAGATGATTGCAGGTACCTGCATGTTGCCGTGCGGTTCAATCTGCCAGGAACATTCGGAAAGGCGTGTCAGACGTTGGATATCCATTTCTTTGTCTCCTTTTGCATCTAAACATCAACAATGCATTGAGCCAGCCAGACGCCATCTTCTTGCTGGCCTACCTTCAGCTCTGTATAGGTAGCACCTTTTACCTCTACAGTAGGCATGTGCCGCTTCTGGTCAACTGGTTCACCATAGGCGACTGCCATCAACTTCAATCCGCTGATCTCTATTTGGAACCGGCTAAAGAGCATGCCTTGGACTGACATTTCATAGATCAGGGCATTTAGCCATTGCACCAACAGCAGTTCATTATCTGTGGCCTCGCAGTTAATGTTGACCGCCTTTTGTGGTTGGACCAGTGTTGGATCACAAATGACAGCAGTCATGGCCAGTGCTGTCTGTTCGAAGCTATCAGCCAGGGAGTGACCATAGCCACGTACCCCTATATCGGCCACGTGGGAAAAGTGCTCCCAATACTGGGATGGATGAGATTCAGGCATTATCACTCCTATTGTTCTGCCACCATGAAGGCAGATCAGCAATGGAGTTGAGAATAGCATCAGGCGTTATGCCCTGTTCCAAGTCATCAGGGCGATATTTGCCGGTACGTACCAGCACGCCACTGAGCCCAGCCTGCTGAGCACCGTCGATATCACCTTTAATGTCATCTCCAATCATCAGCGTATCGGCGGCAGTGGCTCCGAGGATATTCAGTGCTGCCTGAAAGAAAGGGGCTGCGGGTTTGCCAAGCACCACTGCTTTAACGCCAGTGGCATGTTCTAATGCCATCACAAAGGGCGCCGTATCCAGACGCAGGCCATCAGGGGCACGCCAATAGCGGGACATGCCCAGGGCGATCAACTGTGGCTTTGAATCACTCATCAGGAGGCGAAATGCCTGATTGAGGGTGGCAAAATTCCACGCCTGCCCAAGATCACCGATAACTACAGCACCGACCCCGAGTTCGGTGTCTCCATCCAGTAGTGGCAGACCTCGGAAATCCTTTTTTGTCTCTTCAGGAATAAACAGGGCTGTATGGTTTGAAGCATGAGTTCTTAGCCAATTGACTGCAGCAATAGCTGGAGTAAATATTTTTGCCTCATCAACCGCAATGCCGATGCCAGCAAGTTTTGCCACAATGGCGCTACGGGGGCGGGAGCTTGTGTTGGTTAGAAAGAGATGGGGGATCTGTTGATCACGAACCCAGTCCAGCACCTCAATCGCACCGGCAATGGCTTGCCCTTCTTGATAAATGACACCATCCAGATCAAATAACAGTGTTTGCATCGTGTTCTCTCAATTAATGGCAGGCCGCAGAGAGCGATTGGTTTTGTTTGTGTTCTGCTAAATAGCTCATGACACTGTCAGCAGTTAATATAAAAGTGGGGGATATATCCATACCTGCACTTTGCAACCCTTTAGCTGTCCATTTGTTGCAGGTGTTTGTTAAAGAAAACTTACCTGTGCCTTTATAAAATTGGCTGTCTCCATATATTCCATTACCAAGCTGCAATATTTCACCACTTTCATTTTTTTGAAAGCTGCTTGAAATAAAACTGATGAGTGATGAGTACTCAGCAGAACTGAGGCACAATTTTATAACTTCGCTATTGGGAAAATAATTATGAGCCTTTACAGGTACAGCGACGGCATGAATGACAGATTCCGTTGGCCATGTGATGGCGCTCAGCGTTACGCCTATTGTTGCCTCTTTAGCTTGATAGAACGCTTCATCGCCCCAGCCGAACTCAATGTATGGTATGTCACCAAATCTTTTCTTTAACTTAGGAAGCTGAGCCTGGATTTGCTGTGAAGGGATAATAAACCCAGTATGCCAATCATGGCTTACTACATATATCTCTTTCTCTCTTATGACATTGGCCTTACCAATGGGTTTAACTGCATGAGGCTCTGAAAAGCATGCAGAGAGCAAAAAGGAAATAAGAAATGAAAATATAATTTTCATTCAACAATTCGTAATGCTAAATAAGGAATAATATTAAACAGGAATATACAAATCTTGAAGAATGCCATGCCCGCATAATGGATTGCATCGAACTTCTCTACCGATAGTGTGAACCATCTTCCATGTATTCTATAAATCCAATCATGGGCCAATGCAAAAAATATAAACCACCAGAGCAGTAGTGCAAAATTAATTGCAGAGCACCAAGCTAGCACATCACGAATTATCTCAACTGTCATGGTCTATTCCCCAGAATATTCATTGATAAAATCAATTATAGGTGGCCAGTATGCGGCCCCATAAGTGCTCTGCAAATTGTTATGGCCTGCACCCTCAATCTTTACAAACCTCTTTTCAGTTTGGGCAGCGTTAAATACCTCTTTACCCATTGAAAATGAGATAACACGATCACGTGTGCCATGTATAACAAGTAAAGGAGCTTTTATATGTTTTATTTTTGATAAGTTATCAAAGGAGTCACCGGCAAGTGAAGATAAGATGCCTAAGCCGATTGCTTTTGTATGTGCTTTACCACTGGTTAGCGGGGTTATAAGAATTAAGCTTCTGATGTTTCTGTTGCTTGAGATATTCAGTGCGGCTGCAGTCCCTATTGATCGCCCAAATATAATGATGTTATTTTCTGAGAATCCCAGCTCTTCAGTGGCATATTTAAAGATGGCATTGGCATCCCGGTATATTCCCTCTTCACTTGGGGAGCCTTCACTTTTTCCATAGCCCCGGTAGCCTGAACCAATAACGTTGACCCCGGATTTTTGCAACTGAATTAAATCAGGTATTCTGTCGTAAATGTTGCCAGCGTTACCATGAAAATAAATTAAGACTTTATTTGAGTTGGCTAATGGAAGATAAAGGCCTTGGACTTTTATGTGATCTTCTGTGTCAACAAAAAACTCTTTAATATCAGGAGGCAGGCTTTTTTTAGATAACACATTTGTTTTATCTGGATAAAATGCCATCTGGTTAATGATAAATTTGCATCCATACATAACCATTCCAAATGTAATTATAAGAATCGTGAGTAGTGTTTTTTTCATGATAATTAGAACTGCCCTGTTCTAAAAGGGTGGCATAGCTCTGATTTTACTTTAGTATAAGCCAAGGGAAACAAACACCCTCCTTCTCTTTATCTAAAATAGGTCTATTTTCAATTATTTTCTATCTTGAGGCAGGCTGGCGTATTAGGGCTGTGCTATGCCACAATACAGTTAACAGTCTGATTAGAAATGGTTAGTTAATCTCCAGATGTCTTTCATAAAACAAATAATGCTGCTGGCTCTTCTCCAACTTTGTCTTGCCCCTGTTTTTGCTGCGCCTCCTCAGGTATTGGGTTATGGTGTAAAACCCTGTGAGGCATACCTTGAAGCCTATGAAGGCTGGGATGCTGGTTTGGAGGAACAGATTGAACAGTACCTACACTACCGCGGTTGGCTGACAGGTTTTGTTTCGGGCTTAAATCTGGCGATGGGTAAGGATGTACTGCAAGGCGTTGAAGTTTCTGGGGCAATGCGGCGCATTCAGCTCTATTGTGATGAAAAGCCTACGGATGACTTTTTTACGGCATCCATGTCGTTGATAAAATTACTTTCAAAGCTGGAGCAGAGTGGGGCAGAGCGGTAGTTAGCTCAGCTTCACACATAAAAATGAAAATAGTCTCATTCAATACCAATGGCATTCGCGCTCGTTCCCATCAGCTTTCAGTGCTTAAAGAGAAATATGCGCCAGATATTATCGGTATCCAGGAAACAAAGGTCCAGGATGCTGAATTTCCAGAAGCTATGATTGATGAGCTGGGTTATAACGCAGCTTATCATGGGCAGAAGGGGCATTATGGTGTGGCTCTGTTATCAAGGCAGCAACCGATATCAGTGCAACGGGGATTTCCAACTGACGAAGATGATGCCCAGCGGCGATTTATTGCGGGCACCTACAGCACACAGGCTGGCGAGGAATTTACCGTCATTAATGGCTATTTTCCTCAGGGAGAGAACTGCGCCCATGAGACAAAATACCCTAATAAACGCAGGTTTTATGCGGACCTTTTGAGCTTTATTGATGAGAACTTTACTCCCAATGACAGGCTGTTGGTGATGGGGGATATGAATATTGCACCACTGGATATTGATATTGGTATTGGCCCAGCCAATGCCAAACGCTGGCTACGGGAGGGCAAATGCTGTTTTCTGCCCGAAGAGCGTGAATGGTTGCAGAAACTGATGGATTGGGGGCTGCTGGATACCTATCGCAAGCTGCATCCTGATGTTGATGATCGTTTTAGCTGGTTTGATTACCGCAGCCGGGGATTTGAGCGCGACCCTAAACGAGGGCTGCGCATTGATTTGATTCTTGCAACACAACCATTAATAGAGCTTTGTACAGATGCTGGAATAGCCTACGATATAAGGAGTATGGAGAAACCTTCTGATCACTGCCCGATATGGGCAACT
>Ga0316190_10000220_pt1 | contig 37943 bp, 37 predicted proteins | sample Eddworburrow2_MG_FD_204929 | JGI IMG/M metagenome (GOLD analysis project Ga0316190, IMG submission 204929) | Coastal sediment microbial communities from Maine, United States - Eddy worm burrow 2 | ecosystem: Environmental > Aquatic > Marine > Coastal > Sediment | place: USA: Maine | collected...
GAGCACGGTCAGCACGACCTGGGCCACTGGCGGCCCGCGTCGTGGTCCCGCCCCAGAAAAACGAAGCTGCTGAACCTCGCCGCTGGCGGTAACGAGAACGTAGTCCAGGCGGTCCAGCCCAAAGGCATTGCGGGTCCGCTCCAGCGAGCGAAGTGATTCCAGCGACGGAGGCCCCTGGACAAGTTCGGTCAGGGCGTCGAGTCGGTCCCTGACCTCGCTCTCGGTGCTGTCGCGGGCGCCGATCTGGGCCAGGGTCAGTACCCCGGCTCCGACGAGCACGACGCTGGCCAGGGCAATGGCGACCAGGGCGATGGTGAGGCGTCGTTGCACCCTCAGCCCAGCCGGTAGCCGTAGCCCCGAACGGTCACCAGGGGCAGGTCGTCGCCCAGTTTCCGTCGCAGCTGGCGAACATGGACATCAACGGTGCGGGGATCTCCGATCCAATCTTCACCCCAGGCCCGGTCGAGCAGTTGCTGGCGGCTCAACACCACTCCCAGGTTCTCGACAAAGACCTCAAGCAGGGCCAGCTCCTGGGTGGCCAGGGCCACCGGCACCTCGTGGCAACGGACCTCCCGGCGGTCGAGATCGACCACGATCGAGCCCAGCTCGGTAATCGACGACGTCGTGGCCTCGGCCAGGCGACCCCGTCGCAGCACGGCCTTGATCCTGGCCACGATCTCCCGGGGAGAGAAGGGCTTGGTCACGTAGTCGTCGGCCCCAAGTTCCAGCCCCAGGATGCGGTCGACCTCATCGTCGCGGGCAGTAAGAAACAGCACGGGAACGTCGGAGCTCTGGCGCAGATTCCGGCACACGTCGAACCCGTCCATGCCGCCGGGAAGGCCAACATCGAGGATCACGAAGTCGGGTTGGCGCGCCCGGATCGTCTCCAGCCCCTCGGGGCCCGATGTGGCGATGTGCACCTGCCATCCTTCGCGGCGCAGGTACAGTGCAAGGAGATCGCCAATATCGGGTTCGTCCTCGACCACAACGACACGGGTCATGGGGTCAAAGACTACGGCGTCAATGTGATGAACTGATGAACTGATGAACTGATGAACTGATGAACTGATGAAGGGACAACCCAACGACCGATCGTTGAATCTCCGGCCTGAGCGGGCGGGCAGCGACTCTGGAGCGACCGGACATGCCGGTCACCGGTGCTCTGCGCTAGGTTCAACCAAATGTCCAAGATTTCACTTATCGCCAAGCTGACCGCCGCCGAAGGAAAGATCGATGAGATGCGAGCGGCGCTCGACACCCTCATCGTCGAGGCGGAGGAAGAGGAAGGCCTGGAGATCTACAGCGCCCACGCCGACACGGCCAACGAGGGTGTTTTCTATTTCTTCGAGGTCTATCGCGATCAAGCCGCCCTCGATGTGCACGGCAAGGGTGACAGGATGCGGGCGGCCATGAAGGCCATGGGGGGTCTGCTTGGCGGACGCCCCGAGGTGACGATGCTCAGCCCCGTGGCAGCCAAGGGCATCGACCTCTAGGCAACCGATCGTCACCCATGGTCACCTACCTCGACAAGATCCTGGCCGCCCATCGGGCCGAGGCCGCATCCGGCCCGTCCCGCCCGCTCGGCAAACTGGTTGATCAGGCCCGCGCCCAACCACCGGCTCGTGGTTTTCGGCGCGCCCTGGCCGAGAGCGGGGGGTTGGGCGTCATCAGCGAGATCAAGCGGCGTTCCCCCTCCAAGGGGGAGATCAATCCCGGTGTCGAGGTGGGTCCGTGGGCCGCGGCCTACGAACGAGGGGGAGCGAGCTGCCTGTCGGTACTGACCGATCAGGACTTCTTCGGTGGCTCCCCCCACGACCTGGCCGAGGCCCGGGCGGCGGTATCGCTCCCGGCGTTGCGCAAGGACTTCACCGTGACCGCCGCCGATGTGTGCGACGCCCGCATCATGGGCGCTGACGCCGTACTGCTCATCGTGGCCGCCCTCGACGATGTTGAGCTGGTCGACTTCCACCAGTTGGCCGAGGAGATCGGCCTCGATGTGTTGGTCGAGACCCACGACGAGATGGAGGTCGACCGGGCCCTGGCCGTCGGCGCCACCCTCATCGGGGTCAATCAACGGGATCTCACGACCTTCGAGGTTGATCAGGCCCGCGCCGTGCGGGTGGCCGCCAGCCTGCCCGACCACGTGGTTCGTGTTGCCGAGTCGGGGGTGCGGGGCCCCGCCGACGCCGCCACGCTGGCCGCCGCCGGCTACCACGCCGTGCTGGTTGGCGAGTCGTTGATGATCAGTGGCGATCCAGCAGCAGCGGTTGCGGAGTTGCGAGCGGCGGGTTAACACTCCAGCGGGCCCGTTCTCCTTCGCCCGAGCGCCGGATCCGGCGTTAATCTCAGAGAACCTGCAGGTCCAGCCGCTAGCGTGACCCGTGATGTTCGTGAAGATTTGTGGCATCACCAACGCCGAGGATGCGTTGCTGGCAGCTGGACTGGGAGCCGACGCCGTCGGTATGATTTTTGCTGCCTCGTCACGCCGCATCGCTCCGGGCGAGGCGCGCGACATCGTCCGTCACCTTCCTCCCGAGGTGCTCCCGGTCGGGGTGTTCCGCGACGAGTCGGCCAGTCGGGTGGCCGAGATCGCCAACTCCCTGGGTCTGCGGGCCGTGCAACTGTCGGGCCATGAGAGTGCTGAGGACACCCGCTGGCTGGCCGGCCGCATCCCCACCGTCATCAAGGCCTTCGCCGCCACCGACAAGGCCCTGGCCAACCACGCAGACTACGGCGCCCACCGCATCCTCATCGATTCCGCGACCCCTGGTAGCGGCCAGGTATTCGACTGGGCCGTGCTGGAGGAAGCTCCACTGAACCGACCGTTCATCCTGGCCGGTGGGCTCAATCCCGGCAACGTGGCCGACGCCATCAGAACCGTGAGGCCGTGGGGGGTCGATGTCGCCAGCGGTGTCGAGGCCTCCCCGGGCAAGAAGGATCCGGTCAAGCTCCGGCAGTTCATGGCTGCGGTGCGGGCCGCTTCGCCCGGTCGCACGGAGATGGACACCACTTTTGTTGCCGGGGCCGACGGTGAACTCAACACCGACCTCGACGAACGACCATTCAACTGGGAAGAGGACGCCACATGGCGCTGACTGACGACCATCCGCCCCGCCCCTCGGTCATGGGCGACCCCGATGCCCACGGTCGTTTTGGCCGTTTTGGGGGCCGGTTTGTGCCCGAAACGCTGGTTCCGGCCTGCGCCAAACTGGAGGACGCGTTCCGCCAGGCCTGGGGTGATGACGAGTTCCGGGCCGAGTTCACCCAGCTGCTCAACGCCTACGCCGGCCGTCCTTCGACCCTCACCGATTGCCACAACCTGTCCAGCGAGCTTGGCTTCCGGGTGCTGCTGAAACGCGAAGACCTCAACCACACCGGCAGTCACAAGATCAACAACGTGCTCGGTCAGACCCTCCTGGCCCGGCGTATGGGTAAGACCAGGATCGTGGCCGAGACCGGGGCCGGTCAGCACGGGGTGGCCAGTGCCACCGCCGCCGCCTACTTCGGCCTGGAGTGCGTGGTCTACATGGGCGAGGTCGACATGGCTCGACAGGCCCTCAACGTGTACCGCATGCGTCTGCTGGGGGCCGAGGTCCGGCCGGCGCTGTCGGGCAGTCGAACCCTCAAGGACGCCGTCAACGAGGCTATGCGGGACTGGGTGGCATCGGTCGAGTCGACCTACTACTGCCTCGGTTCGGTCATGGGCCCCCACCCCTATCCGTGGATGGTTCGGGAGTTCCACCGGGTCATCGGCGACGAGGCCCGCAGCCAATGTCGGGAACTGCTGGGTGGCGACCCCGATGTTGTCGTGGCCTGTGTCGGAGGTGGTTCGAACGCAGCCGGCATCTTCAGCGGTTTCGTCGACACCGAGGCCGAGATGGTGGGGGTCGAACCAGCCGGAGGAGCTGCGGTCAGCCACGCCGTGCCCGGCGTGGTCCACGGCTCGCTGTCGTATCTGATGCAGGACGAGTACGGCCAGGTTGAGGAGGCCCAGTCGGTCTCGGCCGGCCTCGACTATCCCGGCATCGGCCCTGAACACGCCCACTTGGCCGATATCGGACGGGCCCGCTACGAGACGGTCACCGATTCTGAAGTGCTTGACGCCTTCGAGTTGCTGGCGCGTTCAGAGGGCATCATCCCCGCCCTGGAACCGGCCCACGGGCTGGCCTGGATGGTCAAGGCCAAGGCCGAATTGCAGGGCAGGACGGTGCTGCTCAACCTCTCGGGCCGCGGCGACAAGGATGTGGCCCAGGTGCAAGCCATCCGCGATGGTGATCCCACGGCCCTGGAGACCGTTCGACTATGACCACCTCCTCGCCCACCGCCGCCGCTGATCTGCCTGCCGTGCCCTCGTTGGAGGCGCACCTGCGGGCCCGTCGCGCCGAAGGGCGCAAACTGTTGCTGCCCTATGTCACCGGCGGCTACCCGATAGGGGAGTGGCCCCACCTGATCGACGGTTTTGCCGCCGCCGGAGCCGACGCAATCGAGATTGGTATCCCCTTCAGCGATCCCGTCATGGACGGCCCAACGATCCAGGAGGCGTCAACCATCGCCCTGGCCGCGGGAACCAATCCAATGTCGGTGCTGGCCGAGGTGGCCAAGACCGAGCCTGGCATCCCGCTGATAGCCATGACGTACTACAACATCTGCTTCCGCATGGGGCACGAGCGATTCGCCGCATCACTACGCCAGGCCGGAATCTCCGCCGCCATCCTGCCCGACCTTCCGTTGGAGGAAGTGAAGTCGTGGGCCGAGGCCGCCGATGCCGGTGGTATCGAGACCGTGCTGTTGGCTGCACCCACCGCACCCGACGAGCGCCTCCCCCGCATCGTCGAGCGGACCAGGGGTTTCGTCTACAGCGTCGGACTGGTCGGTATCACCGGCGAACGGGCCGAGTTGGCCTCCAGCGCGCTGGAAATGGCCCGCCGCCTCAAGGACATCACCGACAAGCCGGTCATCGTCGGCATCGGGGTCTCGAACCCCGAACACGCAGCGGAGATCTGCCAGGTGGCCGACGGTGTTGTCGTGGCCTCGGCCATCATCCGCCGCATGCTGCAAGGGGGCTCGATCGACGACGCCATTGGTTTTGTCGGCGAGCTACGCCAAGCCATCGACAGTGTCTGACCCCACGCGGGAGCGGCCATTTCCTCCAACCGATCCCGACTGCGAACTGTGCCAGGCCGATCGCTTCACCCACTGGTATGCCGTCACCGATGACGGCTGGGTGGCCGACTGTGAGGTCTGTGCGGTGCCCATGGTCGTGTGGTGGGATCACGGCCCCGAGGCTGACGCCGAGACCACCGAGCGGTTGTTTGCCGCTCTGAGAGCGGCCGCCGATGAGCGCTTTGGTCCGGGGAACTGGCAGCTCGACTCCACCATGCGGCAGGTGCCCGAACACCTTCATGCCCACGCCCGGGACCGGGATTGGTGGAACCGCCGCTTCAGCCGCGCCATGTCGCGCTATACGGGAGTGGGAAGCGAACGACAGACCACCGGGTTGGGAGACGAGTGACTGCCTATCAGACCGACCTCGCCGTAATCGGAGGGGGCGCCGCCGGATTGGCTGCGGCCCGGGAAGCTCGTCGTCGGGGGGCGACGGCGCTGATCGTCAACCGCGGTCCACTCGGTGGTGACTGCACCTTCACCGGTTGCGTGCCCTCAAAGACCGTTATCGAGGCGGCCCGGGCCGGAGCCAGCTTCAGTGAGGCGTTTGAGCGGGCCCGCAATGTGGTGGCCCACATCGCCTCGACCGAGAACAGCGCCGTGTTGGTTGGCGAGGGGATCGAAGTGCTCGACGCCGAGGCAGCCCTGCTCGGCCCGGGGTTGATCAGTGCAGATGGCAAGCAGATCAAGGCCCGGGGTGTGGTGGTCGCCCTCGGTAGCCGCCCTGCGGTGCCACCCATCCCCGGCTTGGCCGAAGCCAACCCGATGACCAGCGACAACCTGTGGGAGTTGACCGACGCCCCTGCCTCGCTGATCGTTGTTGGCGGCGGCGCCATTGGATGCGAGCTGAGCCAGGCGCTGGCTGGGTTGGGGGTGGCGGTCACCCTGATCGAACTGGCCTCTCGGCTGCTGCCTTTGGACGAAGCTCAGGCCTCGGCTGTTGTCGAGCAGGCGCTGAGTTCGGCCGGGGTCAAGATTCTCACCGGTGTCGGCGTTGAGCGGGTCGAGCCCGACGGAGCGGCCCATCGGGTGGTGTTGTCCGACGGCTCGCAGGAGTCGGCTGAGCAGATCCTGGTTGCCGTCGGGCGCAAACCCAATTCGGATCGGGGCGGATTGGCCGACGGCGGCCTTGAACTCGATCGCCGAGGCTATGTGGTCAACAGCGACGACCTGGCCACCAATCTGGCCCAGACCTACGTGGCCGGTGACATCTCCGGTCGTATCCAGCTGACCCATGCCGCCGATCACATGGGGCGCCTGGCAGCGGGCAACATCCTGCGCCGGGCGGGCAAGGCCAAGTTCCGGGCCGAGCAGATCCCCCGGGTCACCTTCACCAACCCTGAGGTGGCCGCCATCGGTCTCAGCGAAGCGGAGGCAGCCGAACAGGTCAAGGGGGCCAGGGTGGCCGAACTACCCCTGACCGAACACGATCGGGCCATCGCCGCCGGGGCCACCAGCGGCTACCTCAAGCTGATCGCCGCCCCCCGCAAGGTCGTTGGCGATATTGGCGGTGGTCGCCTGGTTGGGGCCACGGTCGTGGCTGAACGGGCCGGTGAGTTGATGGGCGAACTGGCCCTGGCGTTGACGCTGAAGGTCTTTGTCGGTCGCATGGCGCTCACCGTGCACCCCTACCCGACGTGGTCCTACGCCATTCCCAAGGTCACGGCCCAGTTCTTCACCGAGGTCGAGGGTCGCACCGCCCGCCCGGCCCGGGCCGAGGGCTGAACCAGCGTTTGAGCTTGGCTGCGGTGGTCACTGGGTTGAATCCGGTAGCCACCGCAGAACTTGCCGACCTGTTGGGGTGCTGAGCCCTTACTCCTGCACGCATGGCGACGGGGAACCGTCGGCCTCGAAGACCTGCACCCGGGAGAGATGGTCGACCGGGGTGGCGAAGTCGAACGGGGCGTCGACCACCGCCGCCCGAACCCCTTGGATCGAGGTGGCCTCCAGCGGCACCGGCTGGGCCTGACCGTCGACGGTCATTCTTCGATCCCGGAGGTCGGGGTTCCACCCTCGAACTGGGCCAGGGCGTCAGCGTCCATGACCGGCGCAGCGTTGGGATCGATTCCACCGGTGAACCAGAAGCGCTTGACGGCTTCGACGAAGCCTGGCCCGCCCTCGGCCTGCACCCGCCAGGTGTCGTCATCGATCAACTGACCTTCGGCCAGATCGGGGCTATCGTCACATCCTCGGGCCTGGGCGATGACGCCGTTACTTTGGCGGATGTCGACCCTGACGCACCCGCCGAAGTTCCTCACCTGGATCGCATCCACGGCCACGCCAGGATTGAGGTACAGACGATCCACGGGCACATCACGATGGGTGGCCATCAGGGCCAGCGCTGCCATCGGCGCCGACTGCCATTCGGGGGTCGGTTCGACCGATGCGGCCAATGCTTCGATCGTGACATCGGCCGGGGTCCCCACTATCGCCGTCGGCTCGATCGAGACCGGCGAACCAGTGTCGATGGCTGAGTCGGGAGCGAAGTCGGTGTCCTCGGCCAGAACACCCGCAGCGCAGTAGCCGACGGGCGTGAGCTGGAGATCCCCCCGACACCGTTGCGGTCGCCGTCGTCTGGTTCAGGGTCGGAGTTGGCATCGGGCCCGGTCGCAGGGTCGCCTGGTTAGGTGGCGTCCCTCGTCTCGGTCTCGATAGCCGGTTGTGCCTCGCCCCGCAGTCTGCACCCGGCGGCGACCAGGATCACAAAGAGCGGCAGAGCGAGGAGCTTGACCAGGGTCGGAGTTGGGGCGGACACGGGGCAAGACTATGACCCCAACCGCCTGCCCCGGTCGCGGCCCCGAAGATCTGATGGCGTGCCCATGATCAGTTGGTACCCGCACCATAAACTTTGTTTTGGCTGGGGTGGGTCGGTCAACTTGCGATCCATTCGGCTATGGCTTCTCGTGAGCGTTGTTCGGTTTCCTCGTCGGGGGCTCCGATACCGATACGGAGCTCGGTGGCGCCGGCATCGATGTAGCGCTGGAAGCCTTCGACCACCTCGCCGATCGAACCGAACAGGCACAGTTCGCCGCCGTTGTCGACGCCTTCGCGGTCGAGCATTGCTCGGTAGGCAGGCAGTGAGGCGTAGCCGGCGCCACCCTTGATCGCTGCGGCTCGGGCCGCCTCGGGCTTGTCGGTTACGGCGAATACAGCGAACCCTTTGACCCGGGGTGCTGGTCGACCGGCGTCGGTAGCCGCCTGGTTGATGATCGGCGAGATGTGGTTGGCAATGGTCTTCGGTCCGACCGCAGCGCCGAGTGACGTACCAGCGGTGTGCGCTCCTGCGAGTCGAAGCATCTTGGGGCCCATTGCTGCGAGCAGAATTGGTACCGGTTCGGCTTCGATGTTCAGCGCTCCGTGGGCGGTGACTTCGTCACCGTCGACCGATGCCGGTTCGCCTCGTAACAGAGGGTCGAGCGCCTGGATGAACTCTTGCGTGTAGGTGAAGGGCTGATCGTAGGACTGGCCAAAGAAGCCTTCGACAACTACAGCGTGCGAGGGCCCGATCCCCAAGGTGAACCGACCACCCAGAACGTCTTGAGCGGTGCGGGCCTGCGCGGCCAACGTGAGGGGGTGTCGGCCGTAGATCGGCACGACTGAGGTGCCGACCTCGCTGAGCGAGCCACATTCAGCGGCGATGGCAGCCAACGCGACGATGGGGTCGACACCGAAAATCTGCGACACCCAGAACGAGTCGAAGCCTACCTCGGCGGCGAACTGTGCTTCGGCTCGGACCTCGGCAATCGAGTTGAGGTTGGTCCCGCCAGCGAAACCGATTGGTACACCAAGAGGGTTCATCGTCTGGATGCTAGGCGCGGGGCATGGATCCGACCCGTTCTGCGGCACTTCAGGAAGGACCGGTCCATGCGTTCCACACGCTGGGTTTGTCCACCGCGAAGGTCAGAAGGTCGGTGAGGTTCGCAGCAATTGGTCGGTACCAGCTCGGTCCGAGAAGTGGCGTGCGCCGAAGGTTCGACAAGCTGCGGGTGATCTCCTCAAGTTGGAAGTCAGTGAGCGTCTGCAGCGGCATCGACTCCTAAGCGGCCAACGGCTTCGGCGGGAGCGTCACCGCTTCAGTATCGCTACCAGATCAGTAGCGCACACTCACGATGGTCAGCCCCTGTGGTGGACGCCAACAGGGGCCCGCAAGAATGCGGACCCCCAACTCGTTGGTAGTGGTGCAGGATGTTGGTGCTGGAGGCCGAAGCCGCAGCAGGTCAGCCGTCGAAGGCCTGGTTGACGCCGGAGATGATGGCCCGCAGCGAGGCGGTGGTGATGTCGCTGTGGATGCCGACTCCCCACAGCTCACGCTCGCCGACCTTGAGCTCTATGTAGCTCACGGCCTTGGCGTCGGCCCCGGAGCCGATGGCGTGCTCGTGGTAGTCGAGCACCCGCACGTCGAGCTCACGCTGGCTGCGCAGGGCGCTGACGAAGGCTTCGATGGCTCCGCCTCCCTCACCGCTCAGCTCGGCCTCGTTGTCCTCGATCCGGACCTTGGCGCTCACCTTGGTTCGATCGGCGCCTGCGGCGTTGTGGGCCGTGCTGAACGACACCAGCTCGTAGGGCTTGGCCACGGCCAGATAGTGGTTGCGGAACTCCTCCCAGATCTGGCGACCGGTGATCTCCTTACCGGTGGTGTCGGTGATGTGCTGCACCACCCGGGTGAACTCGATCTGCAGTCTGCGGGGCAGGTCCAGCTCCTGCTCGGTCTTCAGCAGGTAGGCAACGCCTCCCTTGCCCGACTGGGAGTTGACCCGGATCACGTCTTCGTAGGTGCGACCGACGTCTTCGGGGTCGATGGGCAGGTAGGGGACCTCCCACAGGGTCTGTCCCGTGCTGGCCATGGCATCGAAGCCCTTCTTGATGGCGTCCTGGTGGGAGCCGGAAAAGGCGGTGTATACCAGATCGCCCACATAGGGGTGACGGGGATGAACCGGGAGCTGGTTGCAGTGCTCGGCCACCCGGCGCAGCTCGTTGATCTCGGTGATGTCGAGACCGGGGTCGACACCCTGGCTGAACAGGTTCAACGCCAGGGTGATGACATCGACGTTCCCAGTTCGCTCGCCGTTGCCGAACAGGGTGCCTTCGACCCGGTCGGCTCCGGCCATGACGCCGAACTCGGCCGCCGCCACCGCTGTTCCCCGGTCGTTGTGGGGATGCAGGGACAACACGATGGCATCGCGCTGGGCGATGTTGCGGTCGAACCACTCGATCATGTCGCCGTAGATGTTGGCCGTGCTCATCTCGACCGTGGCCGGCAGGTTCAGGATCAAAGGATTCTCGGGTGTTGCCTCGAGCACCTCCATGACCGCCTCGCAGATCTGCTTGGCGAAGGGGAGTTCGGTGCCGGTGAAGCTCTCGGGGGAGTACTCGTAGCGGATCCGGGTGTCACCCATCTTGGCTTCGTTGGCCTTGCAGCGCTTGGCCCCGTTGACCGCGATATCGACGATTCCTGCCTCGTCGAGACCGAATACCACCCGCCGTTGCACCGTCGAGGTGGAGTTGTAGAGGTGGACGATGGCCTGCTTGGCCCCGACGATCGACTCGTAGGTGCGATCGATCAGTTCGTCGCGGGCCTGGGTGAGGACCTGGATGATGACGTCATCGGGAATCAGGTCTTCGGTGATGATCTTCCGGATAAAGTCGAAATCGGTCTCGGATGCGGCGGGAAAACCGACCTCGATTTCTTTGAACCCGACCTCGACCAGCTTGTTGAACATCATCAACTTGCGTTCGGCGTCCATCGGCTCGATCAGGGCCTGGTTGCCGTCGCGCAGATCGACGCTGCACCACAGCGGCGCGGTATCGGTGATGGCGTCGGGCCAGGTCCGGTTGGGGATCGGGATCGGGGTGAAAGCCTGGTACTTCTCGGTGGGCATGCGCTTGACGCTCATGGCGTGGGACTCCTTGGGGCGGGGTGTTGCGTACTCGTTCACGTGGCTGGATGCTCAATGTGTTGCTTGATCGGAGGTCGAACAGGTGTCGACCTGAGCTCTGAGAGCGAGTGAACAATGTCAAGTGACGCGTGGACCTTGACGCGGAAACCCTGGACGGGTGCTCGACTCGATCTGAACTCTGACAGGTGACCCGACGCGCTTGGTTAAGCGGCCGGGCTCAGAAGTCGGAGGTCGAGGAGCAATGTCACTGCCAGCAAGCATAACAGCTAAGTTGGAGGAACGACCCAATCGTTCCCAGGGGCCTGGTCAGGCCTGATCGAACTCGTTCTGCATCAGTCGGCTGCCGTACTTGGCCAGCGCATCCAGTACCTCGGTGTCGACCTCACGCCGGACCCGGGTCAGGCTCACCTTGATCTGGACAAAGACGAGTGATTCGCCTTCGCAAGAGTCGCAGCGTTGCAGGTGTGAAGCAATCCGGCGGGCCGGGCCGGCTTCGATCTCACCGTCGAGGTAGGCCTGAAGCTGCTCCAGGACCTCGGTGCATGATGGGCCTCGGCGAAAAAATGTTCCCATCGACATATCAGCGGGTGCTCTCCATCGCATCGAGGCCTACTTCTTCGATGTATTCACGGATTCGTTTCCTGGCCCGGTGCAGACGGCTCATCACCGTGCCGACCGGGATATCCAGGACGTCGGCCGTCTCCTGGTACGAAAGGCCGTTGAGATCGACGAACTCGATGACCTCACGGAACTTGTCCGGCAGTCGCTTGAAACCCTCCTCGACCGTGGCGTCGAACTCGCCATCGATGAAGGTTGTCTCCGGTCCGTCGTTCTCAGCGAAGTCGATCGACCGCTCGAACGTGGCGTCGGGGTCGTCGAGCAGGTCGGGCTTTTTCTTGCGGGCGCGGTTGATGTTGGCGTTGCGCATGATGGTCAACAGCCAAGCCCTCGGGTACCGGCCGTCGAAGCGGTCGATGGCCCGGTAGGCCCGCAGTAAGGTGTCCTGAACCAGATCCTGGGCGTCAGCATCGGCTCGCGTCAGCGACCACGCGGTGCGGTAGAGCACATCGAGCTCTGGCATGACGTATTGATCGAAGGCTGCATGAGAACTTGCTGTGGGCGTCACGAGGGCAACCATCCTCTACGGAACCGCACGGTGTGCTCCATCATTCCTCCATCCTGCATGGGGACCCCTAAAACTGGCATATGGTGCGGTCGTGAGTGAGCACACCGAGCGAGATGACCAGGTGGCGGCGCCACCAACGACTGTGGCCGAAGCGGTCGGTGGGGAAGCTTTCTTCGTGGCCCTCGTCGACGATTTCTACGCCCGGGTCGAGGGCGATGGGCAGTTACGCCCAAGCTATCCCGAGGATCTGAGCGAATCCAAGCGGACCTTGGCCCTGTTTCTGACCCAGTACTGGGGTGGCCCGACGACCTACAGCGACGAACGGGGCCACCCCCGGCTCAGGATGCGCCACGCCCCTTTTGTCATCGGTATGGTCGAGCGCGATGCCTGGCTGCGCCACATGACCGCCGCGGTGGAAGGGTCGGGAGCGACACCCGAAGCCAAGCAACTGTTCGACCAGTACTTCGAGCAGGCCAGCCTGGCCATGATCAATCAGGCTGAGTAATTTGGCCGTGTGATTTGGCCGTGGCGGCGATAGACCACTTCTGGTGCGGTCTGTCGCCGGTCAAAGATAACGAAATCCTTGACATTGTGATTCGCGGCGGCTGCACTTTGGCTCGTCTGCCGTTTGGGTGGGCAATCGCACAGGCAAGGAGTTCGCATGAACAAGACGGAACTGATCGATCAGGTCGCCGACCGAACGGGGATCTCGAAGAAGGATGTCGGTGCGGTTATCGACGGTCTCTTCATCGAGGTCTCCAACGTTGTGGCCAAGGGTGACGACAAGGTGACCATCCCTGGCTTCGTGGCTTTCGAGCAGGTGGACCGCAAGGCCCGGAAGGGGTTCAATCCACAGACGGGTGAACCCATCACGATCCCAGCGTCCACTGCAGTGAAGGTGACGGCCGGTAACAAGCTCAAGGCTTACGCCCGCGGCACGGATACCCCTCCGAGCTAGTCACGCCGCAACGGTGTGAAGCAGGCCACCCTTTTGGGAGCCAGAGCACTATCGTGGTTGGCCTTGAGACGTCCCAGTGGGGCGTCTCAAGGCTTTCCCGATCACAGCGCTTCGCCAACACTGCGCTTCGCCACACTGGGCCCTACACTCCACGGCCTTGGCTTGACCGCGTAGCGTTTCGGTGTCGGCTTGAACCGCGAAGTTCGATAGGGCGGTGGTCAGAACGAAGGATGGGAAGATATGGACGAGATGGCGGACACCGAGGACAAATGGCCTGGGAGCGAGGCGCAGCAGCCACTCCCTTCGCCGCTGTCGCTGCTACCCCATCGGCCCCCGTTTCTCTTCGTCGATGTGCTGACCGAACTTGTCCCGGGTGAACGTGTGCGCGGCCATTGGACCCTGACCGGTGACGAGTGGTTCTTCGTCGGCCACTTTCCCGGCCGTCCGACCCTGCCCGGAGTGCTGATGGTGGAGGCCCTGGCCCAGCTTGGGGCGTGTGCACTGCTGTCGCACGACCGCTACGTCGGGAAGCTGCCCCTCTTCGGCGGAGCCGACAACGTGCGGTTCCGCCGCCAGGTCGTTCCGGGGGATCGTCTTGATCTTGAGGTCACCATGGGTCGCCTGGGGGCTCGCGCCGGACGTGGCCAAGGCGTGGCCACGGTGAACGGCGAACGGGCCGCCCAGACCGAGTTGATGTTTGTCATGGTTGACGCCTGATCGTTCGAGTCGTGGTGCCCAAAAGCACGGCGAGCCGGTAACAAAGGAGGCGTTGCCCCAAGGGACAACGCCTCCCCGGACTGATCAAGGGGCAGGAGCCAGCACGATCGTGCCGTTGTGGCCACCGAAACCAAAGCTGTTGGACAACGACGGGCCTGGTGTCCAGGGCCGAGGTTCGCCCACAACCAGGTCGATGTCGGGAAGCTCCGGGTCGATCTGTTCCAGACCGATTGTCGCCGGTACCAACTGATGCTGCATGGCGAGTACCACGGCCACCGCTTCGAGCGCTCCGGCTGCCCCCAGGGCGTGGCCGGTCACTCCCTTGGTCGAGGTGACGATCGGCCCCGGGGCGCCGAACACCTTGGTCAGGGCCTCGGCCTCGGCGGCATCGTTGAGGGGTGTCGAGGTGCCGTGTGCGTTGACGTGGACGATGTCGGCCGCCGACAGCCCGGCGTCGGCCAGTGCCAGTTCCATGCAACGCACGGCTCCCCCGCCACCGGGGGCGGGGGCGGTGATGTGGTGGGCATCGGCCGTGCTGGCCGAACCAAGAACCAGGCCCAGGATGTTGGCTCCCCGAGCCTTGGCCCGATTGAGATCCTCCAGGACCAGTACGCCCGCTCCCTCGCCCATGACAAAACCGTCGCGGCGTTGGTCGAACGGCATGGAAACGCCGCTCTTGGACAGCGCCGTCATGTTGCCGAAACCTGCCATCGAGGTCGGTGTCATGGCCGACTCGCTGCCACCGGCCAACACGACGTCGCAACGGCCGCTGGTGATGAGGCGAACGGCGTTGCCGATGGAGTGCGTTCCCGCCGCACACGCCGTCACCGTGGTCTCACACGGCCCCTGCATGCCGTGTCGCATCGATACTGCAGCCGCGGCCGCATTTGGCATCATCATGGGTACGAGGAAGGGGGAGACCCGTCGGTCGCCCTTTTCGTGCCGGATAACGATCTGCGCTTCGTTGGTGGTTATGCCGCCGATGCCGGTACCGATGAACACGCCGACCCTGGCTGGGTCGGCGTCAAGATCGCCGGCCTGTTCGAGGGCCATCACCGAGGCGGCCAAAGCGAACTGGGTGAATCGATCAGCCCGGCGGGCCTCCTTGGCGTTGGTGAACCAAGGAGACGGATCCCAGTCGGTAATGGCCCGCCGATCGCCGGCCGCCGGTTGGATCTGCAGGCCATCCCAGAACGTTTCAACCCCGATACCGCAGGGAGCCACGACCCCGAGGCCGGTAATGGCCACGGCCGAGGGCTGTACGGTCGAGGTCGTCATCACTCAATAACCTTGCCGACAACGAGATCGTAGGCTTGGCCGACGGTCTCTACGCCCTCGAGTTCCTCTTCCTCGACGGAAACGTTGAATTCCTCTTCCAAGGCCATGACCAGCTCGACGAGATCCAGGCTGTCGGCATCGAGGTCCTCGGCGAACCGGGCTTCCTTGGTGACCTGGCCCTCTTCAACGGAGAGCACATCGACGGCACATTTCTGGAAGGCTTTGAACTTGTCGTCATCGCTCATATTTGGTCCTCCTCGAACCTTTTTTGCCCGACGGTGGGCGTCGGGTCAAACAATGTAACGGACGGTGGTGGGGAGTGGGCGCGGCGCATCGGCCGTCAGCCTCCCATTCCCAGGCCACCGTCCACGGGAATCGTGGCCCCGGTGATGTAGCCAGCGCCGTCTGAGGCCAAAAAGGCGACAGCGGCGGCCACGTCATCGGCCTGGCCCACTCGCCCCAGGGGGACGTGGGCCGCCATGGCGGCGATTGTGTCTTCACCGAGGGCGCCCAGCATGTCGGTCTCGATCGGGCCAGGGGCGACCAGGTTCACGGTGATGTTGCGTGAGGCGAACTCGCGGGCCAAGGATCGTCCGAGCCCGGTAAGGCCGGCCTTGGACGCCGCATAGTTGGCCTGCCCGGCTTGGCCCAGTGAACCAACGACGGAGGACATCAGGATGACGCGACCCCAGCGGGCCTTCATCATCGACTTGAGCGAACGCTTGACGGTCCGGAACGCTCCGGTCAGGTTGGCGTCGACCACCGACTCAAAATCGTCGTCGGTCATGCGCAGCACGAGCATGTCACGGGTGATGCCGGCGTTGGCCACCAGAATGTGAACCGGGCCCAACTGCTCCTCAACGGAGCTGAAGGCGGCGTCGACCGAGGCGTGGTCGGTGATGTCACACTCGACCCACAGCAGACTGTCGTCGAGTTCCTCGGGTTTGGATCGCGAGCCAATGGCTACGTCATGGCCGTCGGCCGCCAGGCGCCGGGCGCAGGCCAGGCCAATGCCGCGGCTGCCGCCGGTTACGAATGCCACTCGTTGTACGTCGGTCATGCTTGGTGCTGCTCTTCAGGGTTGATGGTCAATTATCCTAGGTGCGCCCGAGCGGGCCCCCGCACCCCTAGGCCCAACGAATCAGGGCACTGGCCCAGGTCGTGCCGGCTCCGAAGCCGCACAGCAGGATGAGATCGCCCGGCTTGATGCGAGCTTTGGCCTCGGCGTCGGCCAAGGCGAGGGGAATCGAAGCGGTGGAGGTGTTGCCGGTGTGTTCGAGGACCATGGCCGTGCGGTCCATCGAGAACCCGAGTTCTTTCCACGCGGCCTCGACGATGCGGATGTTGGCCTGGTGGGGGATGATCAGGTCAAGGTCCTCGGCGGTGACGCCTGCCTGTTTCATGGTTGCCCGTGCCGTGGTCTGGAGGGCACCCACGGCTTGGTGGAACACTTTCTTGCCATCCATCTTCAGCAGCCCGCCGTGGTCGGCGTAGAGGATGTGGACGTGGTCACCGTTGGAGCCGAGGTTCCAGCCCAGAAGCTGGCCCCGGCCGCTGTCGTCGCGTTCCACCACTGCTGCTCCGGCGCCGTTACCGAACAGGATGCCGGTGCCGCGGTCGTGGTAGTCGGTGATGCGATCCAACGACTCGGCCCCGATGACCAGGATCCGGTCCATGCCCTGCAGGAGCATGCCGTTGGCCATCACCAGTCCGTCCACCCAGCCTGCGCCTGCCGCTTGGATGTCGATGGCCCCACAGCGAAGCCCAAGCTCTCGGGCAACGGCCGGAGCGGTGCCCGGACACCGGTGGTCGGGCGTGGTCGTGGCCAGGATCACCAGATCAATGGTCTGGGGCTCGACCCCGGCGGCGGTCAGGGCCCGCTGGGCGGCTTGGGTGGCCAGCCCCGAAGTGGAGCCGCCGATGCGGCGCTCGGAGATGCCGGTGTGATCGCGGATCCACTCGTCGGTGGTATCCAACCAGGCACTCAGATCATCGTTGGTCAATACCTTCTCGGGCAACGCCGCACCGATCCCGGCGAGTTTGAAACCCCAGGGGGGTGAGCTCACAGCACTCCGACCGCGCCCGTTCGCAGCCAAGCCAGCGGTTGGGAGGTTGTCACCCGTTCACCGGCAAGAGCGAGTAGTCCCTGAAGTGACCCGGCGAACGCCGACTTCACCTCGGCTGCACCCACGGTTCCTATGATTTGACCTCGTTCGATGGGGGCTTGTTCATTCAATCCGCCGGTGGGTGTGAACACCCCTGACGCCGGGCTCACCACCAGTCGTTCAACGGCGTAGAGCATCTCGCCTTCGAGGGCCGCTCCAGTCTCCGATCCCTGCGACAGGGCCTCCAGCAGGTTGTCGACATCGCCGGGCGTATTGACACTGAGCGTGGTGGAACCCTTGACGGTTCGTTTGGCCATGCCGGTGAGGATCGTTCCCGGACCGAGTTCGAGAAAGACCGTGGCCCCCGCATCGCTGAGCGAGTGCAGGGTGTGGCGCCACATCACCGGGGAGGTGAGCTGGGCGCCGAGCAGTCCCGCCCACGACTCCCCCTCGGGGTGGGCCTGGGCATCGATGTTGGCGAACACCGGACGGTTCGGGTCCCGCAGGTCGACGTCGGCCAGCGCCTTGCGCAGTCGATCACGAGCGGGTGACATGAACGGCGTGTGGAACGCTCCGCCGACCTTGATCGGCATGACCCGCTTGGCTCCCAATTCCTTGGCCGCAGCAGCGGCCTCGGCCAGGGCCTCGGGGTCGCCGGCGATGACAACTTGGCCCGGGGCGTTGTAGTTGGCGACCCAGACGTCGCCATCGACCCGGCGACAGGCCAGATCGACCTTGTCATCGTCGAGTCCGAGTACCGCCGCCATGGTGCCCTTGACGGTGTCGGCGGCAGCCTGCATGGCATTGCCGCGCTCGGTCACCAGGCGAACGCCGTCGGCAAAGGAGAGCACACCCGACGCAGTCAGGGCCGAATATTCGCCCAGGCTGTGGCCGGCATGGAACGCCGGTTCGATTCCCGTGCGCTCAACGGCATCGAGCACGATCATGCTGGCAACGTAGGTCGCCAGCTGCGAGTTGCGGGTTTGGGTTAGCTCCTCGGCATCGGCTCGAAGAAGAAGGTGTTCGACATCGCGCTCTGACGCCTCGGCGGCCTCGGCCACCAGCTCCCAGGATGGATGGTCAATCCACGCCTCGCCCATGCCAGGTGCCTGGGAGCCTTGTCCGGGGAACGTAAATGCAATCATCACCGAAGTCACGAACCTTCAGACCACGCTGCGGTCGAGAAGGTTTCACATCTTCGAGTTTCTTTGTCCGACCCGGTGTCGGTGCGTACCGGCAGATGCGGTGACAATCATCGTTCTCTCGCCGTTCTCCACCGGCTAGTATTGCTACTTCGCCCGGGTGGCGGAATGGCAGACGCGGCGGACTCAAAATCCGCTGTCCGAGAGGGCGTGTGGGTTCGAATCCCACCCCGGGCACCACACAGACGAGAAACTCCAAGGGTTGCAGTCGAAAGCGGCGGCGACCCTTGGAGTTGCTTTGTCTCTCCAGCGGACCGGACCCGGATATGTCGCGTGCCTCAATCGAACGGAAACTGACCGATCTCTCGGGGCAGGTGGCGCGGCTGAAAGAGGAGCTGCGGATAGCGGAGGAGCAACTGCAGCACTTTGTCGACGTGGCCGACGATGCCCGGCTGCGGTCGCTGATCTCCGAGACACCACTGGCCGCGGGCGAACATCGCGAAGCGGCCAAGACCGTGGTGGCCATGACACGTGATCGTGACGCCAAGGTCAAGCGGCTGGCGAAGTTGGAAGCGGCTCAGGACACACTGCTTGACGAACTCAGCGAGGTGTTGTCATGACCCGACCCAAGGTGGTGATCGCCGAGGATGAAGCCTTGATTCGTCTTGACCTGCGCGAGAGTCTGGTCGAGGTTGGCTACGACGTCGTCGGTGAAGCCGCCGACGGGGCCGAGGCGGTGGCGCTTGTTCGCGAGACCAACGCTGATGTCGTCATTCTCGATGTCATGATGCCCGGAGTTGATGGTCTGACCGCAGCCCGGGAGATCATGTTGGACCGTTTGGCCGCGGTGGTGATCCTCACCGCCTTCTCCCAGCGCGAGCTGGTCGAGCAGGCCCGCGACGCGGGGGCCATGGCGTACATGATCAAACCGTTCCAGCCCGAGGAGCTGGTCCCGGCGATTGAGCTGGCGGTGGCCCGTTTCCGCGAACTCGATGTTCTGGCCAAGGAGGCCGAGTCGCTCTCCGACCGGCTCGAAACCCGCAAGATCCTTGATCGGGCCAAGGGTGTGTTGATGGATGAACACGCCATGAGTGAGCAGGACTCGTTCCGCTTCCTGCAGCAGACGGCGATGTCGAAGCGCACCTCGATGAAGAAGGTGGCTCTCGCCGTGCTCGACGGCGAGCTTGACCCCAAGGTGAGCTGAGGCTCTACCTCTGCTTGACATCCAAGTTGGTGGGCAAGGGTGTATCCGTCGCGGGGCGGCTCTCCCCGACTTTGGCCTGCGGCCAAAGGTAGGATCCGGTTGATGCCTACTTTGATGCTCATCGATGGGAACTCGCTGACCTATCGAGCGTTCCACGCTCTACCGCAGGACCTGGCAACCTCGAGCGGGCAGGTGACCAACGCCGTGCTCGGGTTCACCTCGATGTTGATCAACCTGGTGCGTGACCATCGGCCCGACGGCGTCGCCGTGGCCTTCGACCGGCGTGAGCCGACGTTCCGTCACGAACAGGTTGAAACCTACAAGGCGAACCGGTCGGCGGCCCCCGACATCCTTCGCCAGCAGATGGGCATCGTCCGCGAGGTGCTGGACGCCTTGAAACTGCCCCAGATCGACAAGATCGGAGTGGAGGCCGACGACATTCTGGCCACCCTCGCCGACCGGGCAGCGGCCAAGGGCAACGACGTTTTGATCGTGACGGGGGATCGCGACAGCTTTCAGCTTGTCCGTGACCCCCATATCAAGGTCGTCTACAACAAACGTGGGGTCAGCGATTACGCCCTGTACGACGAGGCAGGCATCGTTGAGCGGACCGGGGTCCGCCCCGATCAGTACGTGCAGTACGCCGCCTTGCGGGGTGACCCCTCGGACAACCTGCCCGGCGTCCCCGGGGTGGGGGAGAAGACCGCGGCCAAGCTCATCAACGCCTACGGCGACATCGATGGTCTGTACAAGCACCTCGACGACCAGACGCCGAAGCTGAAGGAGAACCTGGCCGCCAACGAGGATGAGGCCCGGCTCAACACCGTGATCATGGATCTGATCCGTGATGTGCCGTTGGATGTTGACGTCGACGATCTGCTGGTCATTGAGCCGTATGACCCCGATGAAGTAAAGAAACTGTTCGACTTCCTGGAGTTCCGCAACCTGCTCGACCGCCTGCACGAGGCGTTCGCCCCCGGAGCGGTCGACACCTCCGATCGCGTCGAACTCGAAGCGGATCTCGTCACCCCCGACGATGCCGCCGCCGTGGTCGACATCTTGAGCGAACTGGCCAGCGCCGACCCCGCAGCCACCGTGGCCATCGCCGTGGCCAATGGGGAGATCGTCGAGAAGGTCGCCAACGAGATGGCGGAGGGTGAGGTTGGAGCTGAAGTTGATGATGAAGGGGATACGGCCGTTGCCGGGTTGGCGGTTGTCGTCGACGTCGAGGCCTCCCGGGTCCTCTGGCTGCCCGCTGCGGTCGTCGCCGACCCCGCGGTGCTAAGCGCCCTCACCGTGCTGGCCGGGGCCGACGGTCCCGGGATTGTGGCCCACGACGCCAAACCTGTGGTCAGGGCACTTTCCGGCCTGGGTGTCGACCTCATTGGTTTGGCCCTCGATACCTCCCTTGCCGCCTACCTGCTCGACCCCTCCGGCAAGTCCTATCCCCTCGACGAATTGTTGGCGTTGCACACCGACTTTGTCATGCCTGGTGATGACGGTCCGCCGAGTGGTGAGCTGGACTTCGGCGAACAGACGGTGTCGCCCGCGCTACGGGCCGGGCGTGAGGCGTTGGCCGCCGCCCGTCTCGGTCCCGAACTGGCCGCCGCCCTTGAAGCCGACGGACTGACGGAACTGAATCGCAACGTCGAGGTGCCCCTTGTTCGCGTTCTGGCCCGGATGGAACATCTCGGGATTGGAGTCGATCGGGCCGAGTTGGAGCGCCTGAACACCGACATGACCGCCGAGGCGGAGTCGTTGGCCATCCAGATCCAGGCCGACGCCGATGAGGAGTTCAACGTCAACTCCACGAAGGTGCTGCGCCGGATCCTGTTCGAGAAGCTGGAGCTGACCCCCCAGAAGAAGACCAAGACCGGGTACTCGACCGACCAGGCGACGCTGGAGAAGTTGGCCGGTGAGCACCCGATCATCGAACACCTGCTTCGTTACCGGGAGGTGGAGAAGTTGCGGTCAACCTACGGCCAGTCGTTGCTGGCGGCAGTGGCGCCCGACGGCAGGATCCACGCCAACTTCAACCAGACCGTGGCCCGGACCGGACGGCTCTCCAGTGAGAACCCGAACCTGCACAACATCCCGGTCCGGACCGAGCAGGGGCGTATGTTCCGGAAGGCCTTCGTCCCCTCGGTCGACCGCACCTTCCTGGTTGCCGACTACAACCAGATCGAGCTTCGCTGTATCGCCCACCTGGCCGAGGATCCGGGGTTGATCGAGGCCTTCACCGCTGGGGTCGACATTCACCGGGCCACCGCCGCCCGGGTGTTCTCGGTCGCCTTGGATGAGGTTGACTACGAACAACGCAGTCGAGCCAAGATGGTGTCCTACGGTCTGGCCTACGGCATGGAGGCCTACGGCCTCGGTCAGCGGCTGGGGATCAGGACCAAGGAAGCCCAGGTCATCCTCGACGCGTACTTTGACGGCTTCCCCTCGGTCAAGGCCTATATGGAGGCCACCGTCACGGAGGCCAGGAACCGCGGTTACACCGAGACCCTGTTCGGGCGCCGACGGGCCATCCCCGAGTTGCGTAGCGACAATCCCCGGATCCGTCAGGCCGGCGAGCGCCAGGCCATGAACGCCGGTATCCAGGGTCTGGCCGCCGATATCTTCAAGGTGGCACTGATCCGCCTTGACCGCAGGTTGGTCGACGAGGCCATGACCAGCCGGATCGTGCTCCAGGTCCACGACGAGGTGATCGTTGAGGTCCCCGAGTCCGAACGGGACGCCACCGCCCAGTTGGTGATCGAGGAGATGCGTGGGGCGTTCGAGTTGAAGGTCCCGCTGGAGGTAAACCTGAGCTTCGGTGACACCTGGGCCGATGCCAAGGATTGAGCGGCCGCCCGCAGGGCCGCAGGGCCGCGATGGTGAACGGCGGAGCGGGTGATCGGGTGAGTGGTACTGATGTAGGCGATCACTGGTTCGAGTCCATCGCCGCCCACCTTGGCTCGGCCTACCTGCGGTACTCCTTCACCAAGGGCACGGCCAACGAGGTGGCCGCACTCATCGACCTGCTCGGCCTCGGACCCGGTTCCCGGGTGCTCGACGTTGGTTGTGGTCCCGGTCGCCATGCTCTGGGTTTGGCCGCGGCTGGAATTGAGGTGGTCGGTGTCGACATCTCCCACGATTTTGTGGCCCTCGCCCGCGAGCGGGCAGCCGAACTCGGTTTGAGCCCGCAGGCAACCTTCGTCCGGACCGATGCCGCGGCGATGGGCTACCTCGAGGAGTTCGACGCCGTTATCTCGCTGTGTCAGGGGGCGTTCGGCCTGGCCGGTGGCCCGGGTAGCGCGCCCATCGTCGACCGTGAACTCGATGAAACGATTCTGGCGGCCATGGCCCGGGCCCTGAAGCCTGGTGGGATCATGGCGGTCTCGGCTTTCTCGGCCTATTTCCAGCTTCGGTACCTGGAAGAGTCCGACACCTTTGATGCGGTTCGGGGGGTGAACCACGAGACCACGGTGGTCAAGAACGAACACGGGGTTGAACGCCAGGCCGAGCTGTGGACGTCGTGTTTCACCCCCCGGGAGTTGCGGCTGCTGGCTCGTCAGGTTGGTTTGACAGCCCTGGCGGTGCACGGGGTGACTCCCGGCGCCTACCGTGCGGGCGCCGCTACGATCGACTGTCCCGAGTTCCTCCTGGTGGCTGGCCGCCGAGCGGTGACCCCCGATGCGAAAACCTGCTGATGGCCCGCCATCAGCAGGTTGATAGGTGCGGGCACCGACGCCTGCTAGCCTTCGAAGCAGACCGGGATCGTCCCGGTCCTGCCGCCGTTCTCTGGTTTTCGCCCTCGGCGATCATCTGATGTGGCCGGCAGCGTCAGGAAAGTACTCACTTAATCCGTGTCCACCACTACTGAACTAAGCCACGATCTGGCCTCCGACATGCCCGACAACAACGACAGCGATGGCGGTTACATTCCCCGTCAGATAACGGCCAACGATCTCGAAGGCTCCCTTGACGATGCCTATACGGCGTCAATGGTTGTTGTCGATGACGGCCAGTTGGTTACCGGGACCGTCGTCCGCGTTGATCGTGACGAGGTTCTGCTCGATATTGGCTACAAGAGCGAAGGGGTCATCCCCTCTCGTGAGCTCTCCATCCGCAACGATGTTGATCCCGGTGAGATCGTCTCGATCGGTGATGAGCTCGAAGCCCTTGTCCTCCAAAAAGAGGACAAGGAAGGCCGTCTCCTGCTTTCCAAGAAGCGGGCCCAGTACGAACGGGCCTGGGGCACGATCGAAGAGGTCAAGGAACGCGAAGGTGTCGTGTCCGGACCGGTTATCGAGGTCGTGAAGGGTGGCTTGATCCTCGACATCGGCCTGCGTGGCTTCCTGCCCGCATCACTGGTCGAGCTGCGGCGGGTCCGTGACCTGCAGCCCTACGTCGGTCGCACCCTCGATGCCAAGATCATCGAACTCGACAAGAACCGCAACAACGTGGTTCTGTCCCGCCGGGCCTATCTCGAAGAGACGCAGAAGGAACAGCGCGAGGACTTCCTGGCCAACCTCACCCCGGGCGAGGTTCGCACCGGTGTCGTTTCCTCCGTCGTCAACTTCGGTGCCTTCGTCGATCTCGGCGGCATGGACGGCCTCATCCACGTATCAGAGCTGTCGTGGAAGCACGTCGATCACCCCGGATCCGTTGTCGCCGTTGGCGACGAGGTCACCGTCCAGGTACTCGAAGTCGATCTCAGCCGGGAGCGGATCAGTCTCTCGCTCAAGGCCACCCAGCAGGATCCATGGCAGGAGTTCGCTTCTGGCCACCGGGTCGCCGAACTCGTCTACGGCCGGGTCACCAAGCTGGTGCCCTTCGGCTCCTTCGTCCAGGTCGGCGACGGCATCGAAGGCCTCGTCCACATCTCGGAGATGTCGGCCCACCACGTCGATCTGCCCGAGCAGGTCGTCACCCCGGGTGAGGAACTCTGGGTGAAGATCATCGACATCGATCTGCAGCGTCGACGCATCAGCCTGTCGATCAAGCAGGCCGCTGAAGGTGGCGTCGTTGCTCAGGAGTACCAGGAGCACTTCGGCGAGCATGCCTTCGACGATGAGGGCAACTACATCGGCCCGACCGAGGTCGATCCGGCCACCGAGGCGGCCTGGGCCGAATACTACGAAGAGCTTGAAAAGGGTGGCTCCGAGGGTGAGTCGGCTGAAGCCGTCGAAACCACCGAGGCGGCCCCCGAGGCTCCCGAGACGGTCTGATCGAGCGTTCGACCTGATCAGGGGTCGACAAGGGTGAAACATGAAGAGGGGGCCTGCGCCACTGGCGCAGGCCCCCTCTTCGGGTTCGAAGCCGGTGTTCCGGGTTTGGAGCACGCCACGGGACCGGGGGCCGGATGGCCAGCGGAGCCGACATCAACGATGTCTTCGGCCTCATCTTCGTCGATTTGCTAACCGTGCCCGGGGCTGGGCCGACATGAGTCCTACGTCAGTAGCAGCAGGCCGATTTGGTTCGGTCTTGCCCGACCTAGGAGATAGTCGTGAACTCACGACGGACGGTGATTCTCATTGTTGCAGTGGTGGTGGGTGCAATAGCAACCTTCGGCATCTGGAACTACATCAAGAATGTGGAGGGAGCGGTGTATGAAAATGCCGAGCCCGAGAACGTCTGGATGATCAGACGACCCATTCCCAAAGGCATGACCGTGGAGGAGGCGGTGCTTCGGGACCTCATATTCGAGGCAGAGATTCCTGCCGATTTTCGTCCTCCCACCGCCGTCGTCGACCCCCAGACCGAGCTTGCCGGCCTCGTGGCGGTCAATGAACTTGCGGCCAACAGCGTCCTCGTCACCGGCTTCTTCGTCGCCCCAAATGTGATCAGCACGGGTATCACCGACCGGCTGGAGGAAAAGGGCATGGTGACGGTGAGCTTCAGCGTCGACCAGGTCAAGGGGGCCGCCTACCTCATCGAGCCCGGCGACCGGGTCAACATCCTCTCGGTCAAGCCCCTCGAATCCGCTGCCCTTCCCGAGAGCGAAGACGAGACCTCGGCCGCTGAGCCCACCGACACCGTTGATACCGATGTCACCTACGACTACCTGAGCCGGTACGTCTACCAGGCGGCCGAGGTGCTGGCCATCGACAAGTCGCTGACCCCCGATTTGGGTGAAACGCCAGCCGACTCTGCCGCCGCTGCGGGCAATGGCGGCATGATCACCCTCGCCGTTCCCCCCGATGCGGTACAGCTCGTCTTGGCCGTCGGTGCCGAGAATCTCTATCTCTCGCTCGTGCCATCAAGCTACGAGCCGGTTCCGCTGCCTCCCCTCGACTACGCCGAAACGCTCCTGCCCGGAGAGGACGGCCGTCGCCTGACCCCTTATGGCCCCGACTCGGGCGAAGAAGACATCGAGCAGGCCAGTTGATGACTGAGGACCTACTGGGAATCGAGACCACGACATGACTGACCAAGACCTGAGTGACTTCTCCACCTTCGAGTTCGGTGATTTCGGAGTCGACGCTGAACTTGATGAGGTGCTCAACGCAGCCCAGGAGGCAAGCCAGGTAGCCGGTGTCTCGCTGGCCATCGTCGACGCCGACCAAGCAGTCCGCGACTACCTTGCAGGCCAGCTCGACGGCCGTACCGACACCGCAGGATCCCTGGTCGAGATGGAGACCCGGCTGGGCCTCTCTCCGATTGTGGTCGTTCTGGGGCCGTCATGTGCGGGACCGGCCGACCTCGCCGTCGTCGACCAATGGAGCCGGAGCCATCCCAACGTCGGCACCATCCTCGTTACCGCCGAAGTCAGCACCGAACTCCTGCACAAGGCCCTCCGGGCCGGGGTGAAGGACGTGTTGTCGGCACCGATCGAGCAGCACATCCTGCTGGAGACGGTGACCAGGGTTGCCGACGGGCTCGGCTCCGCCGTTCCCGCCTTTGGCGCCACCGACGGTGGCCCCGAGTCGCACGAAGGCGACTGGGAAGGTCAGGTCCTGAGCATCTTCTCGACCAAGGGCGGATCGGGCAAATCGGTCACTGCCACCAATTTGGGCATCGTCCTGGCCCAGCGCTCGGACAAGCCGGTGGTCCTCATCGATGGTCACCTGCAGTTTGGTGACGTCGCCGTGATGTTGAAGCTCCGGCCCAACCACACCGTGGTTGATGCGGTCTCCCAGTTGGGTGCGTCCGATGCCGGCTCGGTGCTCGAACAGTTGATGACGGTGCACGAGCCGAGCGGCCTGCTGGTACTGCCTGCACCGCTTGAGCCAACCTTCGCCGACCAGATCAGCGGGGAACAGATGGCCCGTCTGGTCGAGATTGTCCGCGGCTTTGCCGGCCATGTCATCATCGACCTGCCCGCCATCTTCAACGAGGTTGTGCTGTCGATCCTCGAGATGTCCGACGACATCGTCCTCGTCGCCGGGCTCGACATCCCAAACATCAAGAACGTCAAGATCGGACTCAGCACCCTCTCGCTGCTGAGCATCCCTACCGAAAAACTGCACCTCGTGCTGAACCGGGCCGACTCCAAGGTCAAGCTCGATGTCAGCGAGGTGGAGCGCACCCTCCGGGTGGCGGCCGTGGCCCATGTGCCATCCGACATCGTGGTGCCGATCTCAGTGAACAAGGGTTCCCCCGTGGTGCTTTCGGCCCCACGTTCGGGCGTGGCCCGTGCATTCGAGCAGCTTGCGCTGCGATTCATCGACGGCGCCAGTGCGTCGTCAGCCTCGGCCCGCCAGGGTCGGCGCAAATTCTTCGGCTGATTTGAACAGGAGCAACGGCGATGTCTTTGTACCAGCGACTCAACGACGGTGATGAGAGCGGAACTGGAGCCCTGGCCGGGCATGCCAACCGCGATCCGATCCTCAACGAAATCCGCCAGCGGGTTCATGGTCTCCTGATCGATGAGCTTGGTCCGGTGCTGTACGACCGGCGCATGTCGGAGGACGAACTCCGCCGGCGGGTTCACTCTGCCCTGCAGAGCGCCCTGGCCCAGGAACGTACTCCACTGTCGGCCTCGGACAAGGCCCAGTTGATCCAGGATGTCTCCGACGACATTCTGGGCTACGGCCCCATCGACAAACTTCTGCGGGACGAGGACGTGTCCGAGATCATGGTCAACGGTCCGGACCAGATCTACGTCGAACGCTCGGGGAAGCTGAGCACCGAGGACATCCACTTCGTCGACGAGGGCCACCTGCGACGCGTCATCGACAAGATCGTGGCCCAGGTTGGTCGCCGCATCGATGAGTCGAGTCCGCTGTGTGATGCCCGGCTGCCCGACGGCTCCCGGGTCAACGCCATCATCTCGCCGTTGGCGACCGGCGGCCCCTACCTCACCATCAGGAAGTTCTCCGCCGACCCGCTGCACATCGACGACCTGATTCGATTTGGGACCTTGAACGTCGCTGCCGCCCGCTTCCTGCAGGCCTGTATTGTCGGCAAGCTCAACATCGTGATCTCGGGTGGTACCGGAACCGGTAAGACCACGGCACTCAACGTGTTGTCGTCGTTCATCCCCGATGACGAGCGCATAATCACCGTTGAGGACGCCAAGGAGCTTCAGCTCAATCAGGATCACGTCCTCTCGCTCGAGACCCGGCCTCCGAACGTTGAAGGTAAGGGCGAGGTGACGATTCGTGACCTGGTCCGCAACACCTTGCGCATGCGGCCGGACCGAATCGTCGTCGGCGAGTGCCGGTCGGGTGAGGCCCTCGACATGTTGCAGGCCATGAACACCGGCCACGACGGCTCGTTGACCACCCTTCACGCCAACACCCCCCGCGATGCCCTGGCCCGGATGGAGACCCTGGTCCTGATGGCGGGTTACGACCTGCCGGTGCGGGCCATCAGGGAGCAGATGTCGTCGGCCATCGACGTCATAGTGCAGCTGCAACGGTTGCGCGACGGAAGCCGCCGAGTCACCCATATCACCGAGGTGGCAGGCATGGAGGGTGAAATCATCACGCTCCAGGACGTCTTCCTGCTGGACTTCGCAGCTGGCGTGGATCAGCAGGGACGTTTCGTCGGCGAGTTGAAGCCTTCGGGCGTCCGTCCCAAGTTCACCCAGAAGTTGGCTGACAACGGCATCCGCCTGGGCCCTGAGATCTTCTCTCCCAGTCTCTCTCAGCAACCTCCGGCATCAGGCGGGCGGCGATGACCGCCGGGCCGTCAGGGACCGCCTCTCGCCTGGCATCCCTGATCCGTGGGCTGCGGGCGGCTCCGGCCGTTCTGCTGGTCCTGGCCGTTGTAGCCATGCTGGCCCCCGCGGCCAATGCACAGGAAACCGAAGGCGAGGCCCAGGCGGACACCGGCACCGAGGCGAGGGTTACCGCGGTTGATGCCACTGGTGAGAACGTTGAGTTCTCGCTCATCGGCGTTGACCCGGCCACCACCGCAGCGGATGTGACCCTGGCCGTCGAGGGTAGCGAGGCCGAGGTTGTCGACCTGGCCCTCAGTAGCACCGAGGGTCGTCCAACCGAACTGGTGGTGATTGTCGACACCAAACTGCGCGGCGTCAATGGCGACGTGCTGGCCAAGGTCAAAGAGGAATTGTCCGCCGCGACGGAGCTATTGCCTGACAACACCGCGGTGGCCATTGTCTCCGCGGGTGACAGTGCCCTGGTCCACACCAAGTTGACCACCGACATTGACAAGATCGTTGCTGCGATCGATGAGCTTTCGGTCCGAAACGCCTCATCGTTGTTCGACGCCATCGAGCGCTCGGCGATGTTGTTCGGGTCAGATCCGGCAACGGTCAAATCGATGATGATCATCGCCACCGGGCCCGATCAAGGCTCAAGCGCAAGCTTGGCCGAGGCTCAGGTGCGGGTCCTGCAACAAGGAGCGCAGGTCGTCTCCGTTGCCTACCAGGGCGGTGAACCCGATCTGGAAGACACCGTGCTGCGTACCGGTGGTATCACCATGGTCATAGATTCCTCCGACCAGGTGGCCGCCGGTGTTGGCGAGGCCGTCACCGTAGCCACCGAACGACTGCTCGTCTCCTACCAGGAACCCGAAGACGTCAATGGTCGCGTTGGGGTCGACCTCACCGTTGGTGACCAGTTGGTCGAGTTCTCCTACCCGACCGGGGTGGTCACGGCCAGCGCGTTGCAGCTCACCCCCGAGCCCGAGTCCACCGATGGTGGCTTCACCTTCTTCAGTTCCTCCGCCGGCCTCTGGGTCGCCGTCGTGCTTGCCTTCATTGGTATCAGCATGGGGGTGTGGGCCCTTGGCTCGATCATCCTCGGGGGCGATGCCACCCTCGCCGGTGTGCTCGCCCGCTACACCGCAGAGGGGAGCGAGCAGAGCGAAGAAGAGGTCGAAGAGTTGATCGTGCAGTCGGCCCTGCTTCAGCGGGCCGTCACCTTCAGCGAGACCTTTGCCAAGAAACAGGGTTTCCTGGCCCGGGTCGAGGATCTCCTGGAGCGGGCCAATCTCCCCATTCGAGCAGGTGAGGCCATGTTCATTCTGGCCGCCGTCACCGTGTTGTCCGGCCTGTTCGGACTGGCCGCTACCGGCAACGTTGTGGTCGCTATCTTGTTGGTGGCGTCGGCGGTGGGTCTGTCGTTCTTCGTTGTTCGCTTCCTCGGACGTCGTCGATTCAAGGCGTTCGAAGCGCAACTTCCCGACACCCTGCAGCTGTTGTCGGGAACGCTGCGAGCCGGTTACTCCCTCCCTCAGGGTCTTGAGGCCGTGGCCAACGAGGTCGCCGACCCCATGGGTGGCGAGCTTCGCCGAGCCATGACCGAGGCCCGCCTTGGTCGTGACCTCGAGGGCTGCCTCGGGGGAGTGGCCGAGCGACTGGACAGCGCGGATTTCGCCTGGGCAGTCATGGCGATCGGTATCCAACGTGAAGTTGGTGGCAACCTCAACGAACTGTTGATGAGCGTTGCTGACACCATGACCGCCCGTGAGCGGCTCAAACGTGAGATTGCTGCCCTGACCGCCGAGGGGAAGGTGTCGGCCGCTGTGCTGTCGTTCCTGCCGCCCGGTTTGGGGCTTGTCATGTACTTCATGAACCCGGCCTATGTTGGCGTGCTGTTCACCGAGACCAAAGGCAACATCCTGCTTGGCCTGGGTCTGGTATCAGCGCTCACCGGGCTGGCCTGGATGAAAAAGGTGGTTGCGGTCGATGTCTAACTTCTTCGAATCCATCCCCCCAGAGCTCTTCGTTGGCCTTGGCGGCCTCGGCGTGGCCCTGGTCATGTTCTTTGTCCTGTCCCAACTGGAGGAACGCACGACCGCCCGGTCGACGCTCCGCCAGCTCGACGACTACCAGGTCGACAACCAGCGGGAAAAGGAACTCCTGGCCCCGGTCCACCAGCGACTGCTGGGCCCCGTGGCGGCTACCTTCACCCGCTTCAGTGGAAAGCTGAACCCGCCCGACTATGTGGAGGGTGTTCGACAGCTGCACATCCAGGCCGGGCTCTCGACTGACCGGGTCGAACGGTTCCTGGCCTTCCGCATCGTGGGCTTCGTGTTCATTCCCCTGTGGTTGGTACTCGCCCTGGTGGTGAACCCCCTCGGTCTCGAAGGCCTGCCCAAGTGGATCTTCGCTGGACTGGGTGTGGTCATTGGAGCCCTCGGCCCATCCTCAAGGCTCAAGGGAGCGGTCCAGGCTCGTCAGAAGCGCATTCTGCGGGCGCTGCCCGATGTGCTCGACCTGCTGGTCATCTCCGTCGAGGCCGGTCTTGGATTTGAACAGGCCGTTGATCGGGTGATCGCCAACGTCCCCGGAGACCTGGCCGACGAGTTCACCCGGGTCTTGGGTGAGACGCAGGCCGGTTCGTCCCGCTCCGACGCCTTGCGTCACATGCAGGACCGGGTCGATACCAGCGAGGTACGCTCCTTCGTCCTGGCCATGATCCAGGCCGACACCTTCGGTGTCAGCATCGGACGGGTCCTGCGGGCCCAGGCCGACGAGATGAGGATCAAGCGGCGTCAGCAGGCCCAGGAGAAGGCCCAGAAGGCACCGGTCAAGATGATGATCCCCATGGTGTTCTGTGTCTTCCCGGCCCTGTTCGTCGTGGTATTGGGTCCGGCCATGATCAATATCGCCCGCAACCTGGGCTGAGCATGGGTGGGAACCGTTTGCTCCCCCCACAATCTGACCGGCTACTGCCGGCAATCCCCGAGGTGACTCGGGACCGCCTCGACCTGGCCTCCGCAGTGGGCTGGGTCTTGGCCGTTGCCGGGTTCATGATCGGCTCCAGGACCATCGCCGATAACAGCTTTCTGACGCACCTGGCCACCGGGGAGCTAATCCTTGACGCCGCCGCGGTGCCGACAACTGATCCGTACTCGCTGCTCGGTAACGGCCAGTCGTGGACGGTTCAGAGTTGGTTGGTCAGCCTGGTCTACGCCGTCGCTGACCGCCAGTTCGGAGGTTGGTCGATCCGGGTGCTGCACGGTCTGGTGACCCTGGCCATCACCCGCGGGCTGTGGCGCCTGACCTCGCCCGCCCGCCAATTGCTGACCCGGGTCGGCCTGGTTGGGCTGACGTTGCTCGTAGGGACGTCGTTGTGGACCCCCCGACCCCTGCTTTTTGGTCTGTTGGCCATGGTCGTCGTGCTCCAGGTGGCGCAGGGAATGCGCCCTCGATGGTGGCTGCTACCGGTCTTCTGGTTCTGGGTCAACGCCCACGGATCCTTCGTGTTGGGAGCGGTGGTCCTCGGGGCCATCGCCCTCGGCGCCGCCATCGACACCCGGGCGGTGCCCCGGGCCGAGCTCAAGCTGGTGTTGACCGCCGCTGTCGGCTGCCTGGCCGGGATGATCGGCCCGCTCGGGTGGCGGCTGCTGTGGTTCCCGTTGCACCTGCTCGGGCGCGGCGACGTTCTTGAGCATGTTGCCGAGTGGGGCTCCCCGTCATTCCGTAGCCCGGTCCAGCAGCTGTTTCTGGTGTCGTTGGCGCTCATCGCCGTTGGGGCGTCACACCGGGCGGGTTGGCGTGCGTTGCTTCCCGCTTTGGTGTTCTTTGTTGCCGGCCTCATGGCGGCGCGCAACCTCGGTGTTGGCACCATCGTGATCGTGGCCATGATGGCTCCCTCACTGCAGCATCTGGCGGGAAGCGTCGACGGCGCAACCCGGGGGCGCATGCCCCGCCTGGTGGTCGGGATGGCGGCGGTGGTGCTGGCACTCGCCCTGTGGGCGACGAGCCGTGGAACGGTCCTGGACCTGGAGGAGTTCCCCACCGATGAAGTTACCTGGCTGGATGCCCGATCGCTGGTGGCCGACAGCGATGTGCGGCTGCTCCAACGAGACTACGTTGGCAACTATCTGACCCTGCGGTACGGACCAGAGGCCAGGGTCTTCATGGATGATCGCTACGATTTCCATTCCCGGGACGTGCTGAATGACCACGCCGCCCTGCTGCTGGGGGGTGACATGGCAGCCGTGGTCGATCGCAACGGCTTCGATGTCGCCCTGTGGGCGACATCGACCCCGTTCCACCGTTGGATCGAGGCCCAGGACGACTGGGAGATTGTGCGCAGTGATGAGTCGTGGTTCGTGGCCTGCCGCACAACGAGCGCGGTCCACGACCGCTGCACCCCCTCCTACCGCCCCCTCGAATAGCGCACGGTGGGGCGGGGTGGGTTCCGTCGCCCGCTGGGTGGCCTGGGTGATTTGGCTCAGGCCGTTCTGCGGCCGAGGAACCGTTGGCCTCATGCATCAAGGCTGAACTGGGACCAATGTAGAACCTTGTGTGGCGAGGAGTGGTGCGATTCTTTCGGCTTGCCCGGCTACGGGTGGATCCGGCGGCTGAGGACGACCTCCGGCGCGACCATAGCTACCGGGTCGGCCTGGAAGCCGGTGTCGGGTTGGTCGATCAAGCGGCCTCGGGCCGCTTGATCGAGCGCATTGAGCCCGGCCTTGACACGATCTCGAACGTCGTTCCCATCCGAGGCGCAGCCAGGGTGCCAAAACGGTGATGGGGAGCGGCTTCAGCCGCTCCCCATCACCATGTCTTGCAGGTTTGTGTACCGTCTCCGTTGCCGGAGACCATGTGATTTTCGAACCGATCAGGGTGTGGCGGGTGTCGGCGTCAGTTCGTCGGCAACCGAGGTGAACTGCGAGTCGGCGGCTTCACCCAGCAGGGTGACGGCGCCGATACAGACCACCGCAATGAGGGACACGAGCAGGGCGTACTCGACGAGGCTGGCGCCCCGTTCGGTTTTGGTGTGGCTCTTGAGCCAGCCGGCGAGGAACTGATAGTGAAGCATGACGTCTCCGTGTGTTGTCTTGATTCGCTCCCAGGAGGGGTGCTACTCAATGAATCGACGGGAGTCTCCGGTTTCTGTATGGGCCGTGAGCCTCAATCAAGCCGATCAGTTCAGCGTCACGATTCCCATCCGCACCGCCTGGAGCACGGCCTGGGTCCGATCCCGGGCGTCAAGCTTGTGATAGATCGAGGCCAGGTGGTTCTTCACCGTCTTCTGGCTGATGAAGAGCTGTTCGGCCACCTCGGGGGTCGACAGGCCGTCGGCGATTAGCTGCAGGACCTCTTCCTCGCGGGCGGTGATGACCCGTTGGGGCGGCTGGTTGGTGTCCTGGCGACGGACCTCGGCCAGCATCGAGGCGGCCAAACCGGGGGAGAGAGCGGTCTCGCCGCAGGCAACGGCATCGATGGCCTGAGCGATCTCGTCGGTGCTGCAGTCCTTGACCAGGTAGCCATTGGCTCCGGCTCGGATCGCCTCACTGACGATGTCGTGATCGGCATGCATCGTGAGGACGACGATGCGTACATCGGGCTGGTTCGCCTTGATCTGGCGGGTCGCCTCGACCCCGTCGAGTTGGGGCATGGTCACGTCCATGAGCACAACGTCGGGCCGGATGGCCATTGCTTTGTCCACCGCCTCGGCTCCGTTCCGGGCCTCGGCCACGACGTTGAAGCCGAGTTCGCAAAGCGATCGCCGCAAACCCTCCCGCAACATGCGGTGGTCGTCGGCCAGGAGTAGGCGGATACCGGATCGTCGTTGCGTGAGATCCGGCTGATTGGGCGACTCGAAGACCGTTCTGGCCCTCGGTGGTGTCGCTTGGCCGGAGCTCGCGGCTCCGACGTCGAGGACTGGGGGGTTGTTCATCTGCTGGCTAGGAAACACCGTATTTTGGTCCCTTCTCCTGGTTTGGAAATCAGTTCGAAAGCGGCCCCGACACTGTTTGCGCGCTCGCGCATGCCGAGGATTCCGTATGAGTCGGATCGTCCGACCTGGCCCAACTCGTTGGTCGGGGGTAGGCCGCAGCCGTTGTCGATCACTTCGAGCAGGGCGCCGTCGTGGCTCCAGGTCCAGGTCAGTTTGACCTCGGTGGCCTGGGCGTGGCGTTCGACGTTGACCAGGGCCTCCTGGGCTATGCGCCACATCTCCCGCTCCTGAAGGATGGGCAGGCGCTGATCGGTCTCACAATCGAGATCGAGGGCGAGTCCACTTCGTTCGGCCAATCGGAAGGCGAAGGCGTGCGCCGTCGTCGCGAAGTCCTTGCTGTCGGTGACATCGGTACGGAGGTCCGAGAGGGTGTCACGGACCTCGACGACGGCCAGCCGAAGGTCCTCACGCAGCGTTCGTAGCTGCTCCTCGATTGGTTGGCCGGAAACGGTACGTCGAATGAGCCGATCGATCTCAATGCCGAGGTAGGCCAGTGACTGTCCGACCCGGTCGTGGAGGTCGCGGGCGATCCTGGTCCGTTCCTCGTCGGCGCCGACGGTGCGGATCCGGTCAAAAAGGCGGGCGTTGTCGACGGCGAGGGCCATGGGTTCGACAAACCCCTGCATGACCCGCTCGTCACGTTGGGTGTAGCCGTGCGGCGACTGTGTTTCCACCGCCAGGAGTCCAATGAGGCGGCCCCGGGCCAGGAGAGGGATGTAGAGACCTGCCTTCGACCGGGTATTGAGCGGTCGATCGTCGGGACCCAACTCGGGAGCCGACACCAGGCGGCGGAACGACAGCGCCTGCTGTGCGGGGACCGGGAGGCGGCGGCGCAGCACATCGGGACCCAGACCGGCTGCGGTCTGGCGGGCCACCTTGAGGCGGTCGTGGTGATCATCGGCCAGGAGGATAGCCACGACCTCGTAGTCGATGAGGCTGCGCAGGCGGGCCAACGTCGAGTCCAGCACGTCGGCCTGGTCCAGAGATGCGGGCAGAGTTTGGGCCACCCGGTGCAGGTCGGTGAGCAGGGCGTTGGCATCGGCCAACCGGGATACGCGATCGAGGGCGATGTCGTGCTGAAGCGATGCCTCACCGGAAATGCGACGGGCGTACCCGGCCACGATGGCACCCAGCAGCAACAGCGTGGCCCACTGGGCGCTCTGGGTCACCTGTTCGGCCCCCCAATCGGGAGCTCCCAGGCCGGGGGTGGCAACGGCCAGGGTGGACGCCGCCCCGACCCGTATGGCAAACCCGAAGCCACGGGCGAAGCCGGCGATGATCACGGCATTGATCAGGACAAGAACAAGTGGGGAGTCCCAGAAGCCGGTGGCGACGACGGCCAGTACATTGACGGCGATCTCGGCCAGCAGCACAATCAGGTGTCGCGTGGAACCGTTGTCAGCAAGCGGTCGGATCGTGCGGAAGCCGGTGTTGGCCAGGACCAGCCCGAGCCACGCCGCCAGTTCCACATCACCGTTGAGCAGGGCAGGGCCGGCCAAGGCGATCGAGACACAGGTGGTGGCCCAGCGCACGGCGAGAATGGCTGGTCTGAACTGGGTCAACCGGTTTGGCTGTCCCGTTGTCGTCAGGCGTGGCCGTGGTGAGTTCACCCTGGGCGGCTCCAGCTGATCGGGCTGTGGCGCGTTTGTGGGGTGGGGCGCGGCCGACGCGGGGGTCAGGGGGGTGGTTTCGGGGAAAAGGTCGGTCATGGGAAGGTCGGGAGGGGGAGCGCCACAGCCGAGGCTCGAACATCGAGCAAAGTGGTGGTCATCCCCTTGGAGAGAAATCGGTCCATACGACCCAAAGATGAGGGGTCCGCCCGGCATGGGCCGTTGGGGTCCTGCGGGCTAGGGTTCCCGACGTGAAACTTGTGGCTCTCACTGGCGGCATTGGCTCGGGCAAGTCCTCGGTCTCGGAACGACTGGCGGCGGGGGGCGCACTGATCGTCGACGCCGATGAGGTCGTTCGGCAGCTGCAACAGCCAGGTCGGACCGTGTTCAACGCCATGGTGCAACGGTGGGGCGAGGCCGTCGTGGCCGACGACGGCACGTTGAACCGCGCCGCGGTCGCCGGCATTGTGTTCGGCGACAAGGGCGAACTGTCCGCCCTCAACGCCATCGTCCATCCCGCGGTGAAGGCCGAGATGCGGGTGCAGACCGAGGCCATCAGCGACACGACAGGGGTCGTGGTGCTCGACATCCCCCTGTTGGTGGAGGGGGGCGACGATCGACGAGGGGCCTCCGGCGTCATCGTGGTCGACTGCCCTCCAGAGATCGCCATTGAGCGGCTGATGAGCTTCCGGGGCTTCGACCGCTCCGACGCCGAAGCGCGAATCGCCGCCCAGGCGAGTCGGGAGGACCGCTTGGCGGCCGCCGACTTTGTTGTCGACAACTCCGGCGACATTGCCAACCTCGATGCCGAGGTCGAGCGCTGCTGGGCCTGGCTCGAGACCATGCCGCAGACCCCATGGCCCCCGTCGACCGACCGGGGCTCGAACTAGCGGAGTTTCGGCGGGGCCGAAATTGGCGGCTGGGGGAGCCGTCCGACCGGATCTCTAGCCAACTCCAGGCTGTCACAGGGGAGGGGTAGCCTGGTCTGGTGCCCCCTTTCCAGGTTGTCTCCGATTTCCAGCCTGCCGGTGACCAACCGGCGGCGATTGCCGCCCTGACCCGCAGCATCGAGGCCGGAGCCAAAAAACAGACACTGCTCGGCATCACCGGTTCGGGCAAGTCGGCGACCATGGCGTGGACGATCGAGGCGTTGCAGCGCCCGACCCTGGTCATCGCCCCCAACAAGTCACTGGCCGCTCAGCTGGCCAATGAGTTCAAGGAGTTCTTCCCCCGGAACCGGGTCGAGTACTTCGTCAGCTACTACGACTACTACCAGCCCGAGGCCTACCTGCCGTCATCGGACACCTACATCGAGAAGGACTCGTCGGTCAACGATGAGATCGACCGTCTGCGCCACTCGGCAACGGCTGCGCTGCTGACCAGACGCGACACGATCGTCGTGGCCTCGGTGTCGTGCATCTACGGCCTGGGTTCCCCCGAGGAGTACCGCAAGAAGCTGCTGGTGCTCAAAGCAGGGGAGGAGCACGACCAGCGGGGCATTCTGTCCCGCCTCGTCGACATGCAGTACGAACGCAACGACATGAACCTCGTCCGCGGAAAATTCCGGGTCCGGGGTGACACCATCGAGGTGCACCCGGCCTATGAGGAGTTCATGGTTCGCCTCGAGCTCTTCGGCGACGAGATCGAG
>Ga0316190_10000221_pt1 | contig 37917 bp, 33 predicted proteins | sample Eddworburrow2_MG_FD_204929 | JGI IMG/M metagenome (GOLD analysis project Ga0316190, IMG submission 204929) | Coastal sediment microbial communities from Maine, United States - Eddy worm burrow 2 | ecosystem: Environmental > Aquatic > Marine > Coastal > Sediment | place: USA: Maine | collected...
CTGCCGCCGCCGCGCCCCCAAACGTCGGCCAACACCGGACCAACCAACCCATCGGCGGCACAGCTGGCCGAGTCGGCTGAAGCGGCCGAGTCAGCAGCAACGCTCCAGCTCCAGCCGCTACGGTCCAGCCCGCAGCAACGGCTCCATCGGCTCCCGCAGCCTCGACCACCCAGCCACCGGTACCTCCAACCGCTGCTCCCGTAACGGTAACCACCGCCACCCCCGCCACGGTTCCGCCAACTACCGCTGCACCCAATCCGGGCCCAGTTGGGGTGAGTGATGGCACCAGTAATTTCTCGGGTGGAACTGCGGTAACTATCTTCAACAACAGTTTCTACGATTTCAAGAAGAGCTTGGAGGGCGGCACAACACCGGTCTTGTTCTGGTTCTGGTCGCCAACGTGAGGCCCCTGCAGGAGCACCGCTCCTAGAGTTGAGCAGTTCGCTCAACAGAATCTGGGCAAGATCCGAGTAGTTGCCGTTGGTGGGGGTTTCATCTCCAGAAGGGCTGAGTTCGCCACCGAGACCGGCATGTTGACCCCGGTCAACGCGGTCATTCTCTCACCGGGGAGGCAGTTCAACGTCATTAACACCCCAACCGTGGTGCTGGTGGATCTGAACGGGAACCTGATTGAGAAGTAGGTTGGTCAGTTCCCAGCTGACCGCATCGCCACGGCGGCTGGCATTAGCTAGCAGGCGCATCCGTTTTCGGCGCTGGGCGATCAGATCAGGCGACCAGGGCCACCAGGGTGCCTTCGATGTACTGCGTACGGCACAGGGCCCGCTGTAGTTTGCCCGAACTCGTCTTGGGCAGGCTTCCCGGCTTGACCAGTTCTACGGCGGCGGGAACACCGATGCTGGCCACCGCCTGCTCACTCACCTCACCTCGAAGACGATCGATATCGTCGACACGACTCTCGGCCACCACGACCACCCGCTCCTTACCGTTGCGACCAGGTACACCAAAAGCGATGACGTTGCCGGTCCGTATGCCGTCGAGTTCGCCAACGGCGCGCTCGATGTCCTGCGGATAGATGTTGCGACCGCCGACGATGATGACGTCCTTGATGCGGCCGCACATCACCATCTGCCCGTCGACCATGTAGGCCAGGTCGCCGGTACGGAGCCAGTCACCGTCGAAGGTTTCAGCGTCGGCGTCGGCTCGCTTGTAGTAGCCGGACATGAGCGACGTCCCGGCGATCTGCAACTCGCCGACCTGGCGCTCATCGAGGACCTGACCCGAGGCGGGGTCGACGATGCGGAACTCAAGCCCGGGAACGGGACGGCCGAGAATGACGACCTCGCGTGCGGTGGGATGGGAATCATCTACGGGTACGGCCCGATGCTCGCTTTCGAGCTGCACCGCGTCGACGGTGTCGGTGGCCAGGCCCGTCATGGGAATGGGGAAACAGCCGGCGATCGCCACCTCGGCCATACCAAAGGCGGGGAACACCGCTCCGGCCCGCATGCCGTGGCATGCCCCGGCTTCGATGAAGGCCCGGACCGAGTCGGGATCGACGGGTTCGGCACCATTGAGAGCAATGCGCAGCGAGGAGAGATCAAGGGTGGTGTCGGCCCGGCGCATGGCCCGGGTGGCCAGCACGTAGCTGAAGTTGGGGCCTGCGGTTGCCGTGCCCCCATAGGTCGAGATCCATTCCATCCAACGTTGGGGTGAGGCCAGGAAGTCCTGGGGGGCGCCGAGCACCAGGTCCAGGCCGGTGCTCATGGGCAGGAGGCAGAACCCGACCAGGCCCATGTCGTGGTAGAGGGGCAGCCAGGAAACCAACACGTCGGTTTCGACGTCGACCTCGGCCGCTTCGTGGATGGCATCGAGGTTGGCGGCCACGGCGTGGTTGGGGAGCGTCACCCCTTTGGGTTCCGAGGTTGAACCGCTGGTGAACTGGAGGATGAAGATGTCGTCCTCGTGGTAGTTGGGGCGCACGAAGTCATCGGCGCCGGCCCGGCCCTCGCCGACCCCAAAATCGGCCAGGGAGTACAAGGGCGGATCATCGGGTGAGGCTTCGACGAAGGGGGCGAGGTCGGGGTCGATCAACACGGCTGCACAGTCGGCCCCGGCGATGCGGCTCTTGGTGGCCGCCGTGAACTCCTCGAGCGAGCCCAGGCGCATCGGTAGCGGCAGCACCACTGGCGTGGCCCCGATCAACCACACCGCCTGCAGCGCGGTGACCAGATCGGCCGTGGTGGGACCAAGCAGGGCGACGTGCTGACGGTGACCCAGGCCCCGAGCCTGCAGTTGGGCCGCGATCACCTTGGCCTCGTCGTGAAGCTGGGCCCACGACTTGGTCACTGGGTTCTTGCCCGTGACGAAGGTGATCGTGCCGTCACCTTTCGCCGCGTGCTCAATTCGGCTGACAATGGTCCGCATTACCAGTGAGACCCAGCGACGCCAGAAAAGGTTACCAGCCCGTAACCACCCCGGAGACAGGAGACACCAGGTGGACCAGAAGACTCGTATCAGCACCTATTTCGAAGCGTGTGGTCAGGGATCGGCTGCGGACATTGCCGCTCACTTCACCGACGGTGCCGTGATCTACGACAGCAATCTGGCTCCGGCCAAAGGCGCCGATGTCATCGCCTCACTGTGGATCAAGGTCCGGGAGCGGTGGGGTGGCGCCCGCTGGCACGTTGATTCCATCGTGAGTGAAGCCGACCGGGCCGCCATCGAGTGGTCGATGACGGGAACCAATCCCGCCGACGGGCGGTCGTTCGTGTTCAGAGGCTCGGAGCACTACCGCTTCGAGGGTTCGCTGATCACCGAGATCCGCCAGTACTGGACGTTCGATCCGGACAAGCTCGACACCGCCCTGATCGAGTATGACTACAACCATGAGTCGGCCATAGGCTCCCACTCCGAGGAGCCGTGACCGTCTCGCGTCGGTGGTGGCCCCGGCGCCAACGCAACACACACCAGATACGAGAGGACCAACGATGTCAGAGCTGTGGAAGAAGAGCGCCGTTGAACTGGCAGGCGGAATCAGGGGCGGCGACTACACCGCGGTCGACGTCACCGAATCGGTTCTGAGCCGGATCGACGACAAGAACCCCAAGCTCAACGCCATCGTGTTCGACCTGGCCGATGAGGCCCGTCAACAAGCCGAGGCCGCCGACCGGGCCGTTGCCGCCGGCGAGCCGCTGGGTCCACTGCACGGGGTGCCGGTGACAACCAAGGAGAACGTGGATCAGGTCGGCACCCCGAACACCAACGGCATGCCGGCCTTCGCCGATGTGGTGGCAACCGAGGACAGCCCGCTGGTGCGTAACCTGCGCCGGGCGGGGGCGATCTTCGTCGGGAGGACCAACACCCCGGAGTTCTCCATGCGGGGCACGACCGACAACCCCTTGCGGGGCCGGACCTTCAATCCCTGGGACGACGAGGCCTCGCCGGGTGGTTCCTCCGGTGGAGCAGGCTCAGCGGCGGCGGCCGGATTTGGTCCGTTGCACCACGGCAACGACATCGGTGGCTCCCTTCGGTTCCCCTCCTTCGCCAACGGCCTGGTCACGGTCAAGCCGACCACGTTCCGGGTGCCGGTCTACAACGCCACGGCCACCGCCGAACGAGGGCCGTTGTCCCAGGCCATGTCGTGTCAGGGAGTCATCGCCCGCCACGCCCGTGACCTTGCCCTGGCCACCGAGGTCATGATCCAACCCGACCCTCGCGACCCGAACAGCCCACCGGTGGCCTGGAACGGCCCGCCTCTCGACAGCCCCATCACCGTCGCCGTCACCACCGAGAGCGCAGGTTTTGACCTCCACCCCGGCATCAAGGCCCTGGTGGAGCGGGCCGCCGGCCTGCTGTCGGATGCCGGCTACCGGGTGGTCGAGGTGGATCCGCCCCCGATCATCGAGCCGTCGTCGGCGTGGTTCCGCACCGGCAGCACCGAGATGGAAGCCCTGCTCGACCCGGCGGTGCAACAGTACGGAAGCGACGATCTGAAGACGGTGTTCAGCTACTTCTTCCGGGCCTCGGAGCTGCTCGATCGCGACGGTTACCTGGTCGACCTTGGTGACCGGACCCGCATGATGCGCGACTGGAACGTCTTCCTCGACCAGCATCCGCTGGTCCTCACCCCGTTCATGATGATGCCCCTGTACCGCTGGAACTACGATGTCGGCGACTACGAAACGTTCAAGCAGTTCATTGACGCCTCGGTCTACAGCTTTGGCATCAACTACCTCGGATTGCCTGCCGGGGTCATCGGCATCGACCTCGTCGAGGGTCTACCAGCGGCGGTACAGGTAGTTGGCCGTCGATTCCGCGAAGACCTCATCTGTGATGCCCTGGCCGCCATCGAGGACGCCAACGGGGTACTGGCCCACCGTCTCTGGGCCCGCGACGGCGACTGACCGACCAATCGATCGACCAATCGATCGATCGATCGGGACAGTTTGAGAGGTTGAGGCGGTCAAACGTAGTCTGGGCCCATTGATCACCCAGGGGGGTTTGACCATGAAGTTCGGCATCTTTTTCGAGTTGTCCGTTCCACGTCCGTTCGCCGAGAACGAGCGGATCGTCTACCAGAACGCGCTCGAACAGACCCGCCTGGCCGATGAGCTCGGCTTTGACCAGGTGTGGGCGGTGGAGCACCACTTTCTGGAGGAGTACTCCCACTGCTCAGCGCCGGAGCTGTTCCTCACCGCCTGTGCCATGCAGACCACCAACATCCGGGTCGGTCACGGCATCGTGACCTGCGTTCCCGAGTTCAACCACCCGATCCGCATCGCCGAACGGGCCGCTGTGCTCGACATCTTGTCCGGGGGGCGCCTGGAGATGGGTACCGGCCGCTCGGCCACCTGGACCGAACTCGGCGGCTTCGAGGCCAACCCCGACGACACCAAGAAGACGTGGGACGAGTTCGTGCATGCCCTGCCCAGGATGTGGACCGAGGAGCGCTACCGCCACGACGGTCAGTTCTTCTCGATGCCGTCGCGGGCGGTGTTGCCCAAGCCCATCCAGTCGCCCCACCCTCCTCTGTGGGTTGCGGTTTCCAGCCCCGGCACCGAGAACGACGCCGCCGATCGGGGCATGGGTTGCCTGGGGGTGAACTTCTCGTCGTTCGCCCAACAGGAACGCATGGTCGCCGAATACCGGCGCCGCATCCAGAACTGTGACCCGGTGGGAGCCGTCAACGATCAACTCAACACCATCAACTTCTTGTACTGCCACGATGACAGCGAGGTCGGGGTGACCACCGGCCGCCAGATGATGGGCCAGTTCCAGTACCTGGCGGGCCAGCTCGACATGGCCAAGGAGGTGTACCCGACCCGGGCCTATCTCACCGCCGGTCTACTGTCGGGGGCTCGACGCCGGGCCGCCGCCCCCGGTGATCTCAAGGAGCCACCCGAAGGCATCGCCGTTGGCAGTCCCGACCAGATCATCCGGGAACTGAAGAAGTGGGAGGCCACCGGGGTCGACCGGGTGCAGTTCCTGCTGAACACCGCAGAGACCATCCCCCAACAACAGGTGCTCGACAGTCTGCGACTGTTCGCCTCGGAGGTCATGCCCCACTTCACCGACGACACCACAGCCGAGGCGAGCAGGCAACTGGCCCGCGACGCCGCAGCCGGCTCACCGGTGGCCGACACGACAGCAGGTGTCTGATGCCCTTCTTTGGAACCCTCGACGTCGCCACCGCCCTGAGCAACGCCCCCACCGTGGCCCACCTCAACCCTGCCACCTGGGAACTCCCGGGAGCCCGGATCCTGCAGGTCAGCTACGAGGTCGACGAGGCCCAGGCCTTGGCCATCACCCCACCGTCGTGCCATCCCAGCATCCCGCCCTACGCCACGTTCTCCGTCATGCAGTTCCCGTCGGGTCCGCACGGTCTGTTCAACCTGGCCATGGTCCGTCTCATCGTCCGGGCCGGGATCAGGCCCCGGGGCCTACTGCTCGGGTCCTACACCAACAACGAGGCGGCAGCCGCGGCGCTGGCCGACGGTTGGGGTTACCACATCCAGTTGGCCGAGGTGACCTTCGCCAGCCGCTACGAACTGGTCAGGGGCACCGTGAGCATCGACGGCACGGTGGCCCTTGATGTAAGCCTCGACGACCCCGAGCCGGTTGTCGGCAGCGATCTCGAACTGTTCGACAACCTGCACCTGACCAACGTTGCCGGCAATGACCCCGTGATCGTTCAGGTTGACCCCACCTACCAATACACCTCGGCCGACCGCGGTCAGCCCGAACTCACCGTGTTCGACGCCGATGCGCTCGGAATCAGCGGCGTCGAACCGGTCTACGGCATCGTCGCCGTTTCGGCCCGGGCCGACATGGAGTTGGCGGCCCCCCGCTTCGTGATGGATCCAGCCGTGCCCGCCATCCAGGGAACCCGCCGCCTGCTGACGAGCTGACGGCGCCGCCAAGGCCGACGCCTACCCGCTGGTCAGCGGCCAGTGGTCGATGCCCGTGACGCCAGATCCATCCCTGAGCACGGGTTTGTACCTCGCTACCCGAGCGAAACCAGCACCGGTTCCCGGGCATAGCCCAACACCGTTCCCGACAGGGCGGGGATCGGCCCAGCAGCAGTGATCTCGTCGTAACGTTGCAGTAGGGCCCGCAGAGCCAGGCGGGCCTCCAGACGAGCCAGGTGGGCACCGACGCAGTGGTGCAGCCCCCAACCAAAGGTGAGATGGTGATTCGGGTCCCGACCCAGGTCGATCCGCTGTGGTTGATCGAAGACCTTGGGGTCGTGGTTGGCGGCGCACATGACGAGAGCAACGGTGTCACCAGCCTTGATCAGTTGGCCCGCCCGCTCATGATCGACCGCGGCCTTGCGGAACATGGTCCGGGTGGGCCCCAGCACCCTGAGTAGTTCCTCCACCGCTGTTCGGTCGCCCTCGGGGTGATCCCTCAGCCACTGCATGAGGTCGGGGCGTTCCAGAAGTAGACCCACGGCATTGGTCAGCAACGAGGTCGTGGTTTCGTGACCGGCGAACAGCAACAAGGTGCAGGCCCCAACCAACTCCAGGGCCGACAACTCGTCGCCCGCTTCGACGATCAGTTGCGACAGCAAGCTGCCCGTCGGAGCCGCCTGTTCAGTTTCGATGAGCCGTCCGAAGAAGGCGCTGAACTCGTCGGTGGCCTCGATGGCGGCCTGACCCGGCACCGTTGAGGGCGAGGTGGAGAACACGATCGTGGCCAGGTCGTCGGACCAGCGTTGGAAGTGTTCCCGATCGTTGCCGTCAACGCCCAACACGGCGGCGATGACCAGGGCCGGTAGTGGGGCGGCGAAGTGGCGGCGAACGTCGACCGTGCCCACAGGCATGGCCGCCATCACCTCGTCGACCACCCCCGAGACCAGCCCATGGAGCGCCTCGACCCTTCGTGGCGTGAACGCATCGCGCACCGGAGCCCGGAGCCTGGTGTGGTGCGGGGGGTCGTGGAACACCATCCAGCCCCGCAGCAACTCGACCACCTTCCCGAAAGCCGCCGGGCGGTCGGCGGCCACCCGTTCCAGGGGTGTGATCCGGTCGGCCGACAATCGCCCACTGTCCCGAAAGGCCTCAGCCAACTCGGCGTGACCGAGCACCAGCCAGGCCCGATGAGCGTCACTCCACTGCACCGGCGCCTCGGCCAGGGCGTGGGCAAAATAGTCCGCAGGCGACCGGATGGACTCGGCACGTTCGAGATCAAGCACAACGACTCCCTGTACTTGACGCTACCCGTTGACACAATCGGCACCCAAAGATGGGTCAACGGGGAAGCACACCAACGACGCTATCTTGACCGTCTCCGCCCCCTCGCCAAGGCCCCTCCATGCTTGCCTCACTGGCTTCTTTCTTCGCCAAACGCCCCGCTCTCACGCTGATCGCCTGGGTTGGCGCGGTGGGCTTCGGGGTGCTCGCCTACACAACGCTGCTGCCACGAGAGGGATTCCCCTCAGTCGACGTGCCAATCGCCGTCGCCAGCGGGGTGTACCTCGTCGACGACGCCGAGTTGGTCGACGCCGAGGTTGCCGAACCGTTGGCCACCGCGGTGGCCGACCGACCCGAGGTCGAAGGAGTCCAGAGCTTCGCCCGGGCCTCGTCGTTCTCGGTCATCGCCACCTTCAAGGCAGGAACCACGTCACTCGAAGGCACCGAGATCATCAACGAGACATTGGCCACCCTGGAGCTACCCCCTGAGGCCGTGGCCGGAGCAGAGGCCGTGAACGCCTCGAAGTTCCTGAACGAGTTCGACCTCCTGGTCGGCCTGTATGGGCCGGTCGGTACGTCGGCGGAGGAGTTGGAGGCGGCGGCCGCCGCCGTCATCGACACCTTTGACGCCGAGTCCGAGGTGGCGAGGGCCGAGCCGATTGAGCTGATCTCGCGCGGAATCGACCCCGCCACCGGTGAGCAGACCAGTCGCGAATCGGAGTTCAACCTGCTCACGGCACCGGGCGACGACGGTCTCGACTTCCGGCCATCGATTGCCATTGGTGTGGTTGCGGCCGACGAGGTCGACTCCCTGGCCATTCGCGACGCTACCGATCGGGCGCTCCAGACCGCCGCCAATGAGGAACTGCTTGAGCCCGGCTTCGAAACCGTGGTCGCCCTCGATTTCGCCACTCAGATCCGCCAACAGATCGGCTCGCTGCAATCGAACGTGCTCACCGGTCTGGTGGCGGTGGCCATTGTCGCCCTGCTGCTGATCTCGTGGCGGGCGTCGATCGTCACCGCGGTGTTCATCCTCACCGTTTTGGCCACCTCGGTCGGGGTGCTCTACCTGGTCGGGATCAGCCTCAACACCGTTTCGTTGTTCGGCATCATTCTCGCCCTCGGCCTTTTTGTCGACGACGCCATCGTCATCACCGAATCGATCGCGGCCAACAAGCGCCCGGGTTTGAGCCACCTGGAGGTCATCAGAGCCGCCATCGGCCGGGTGGGGACGGCCAGCGTGTCGGGAACCCTGACCACCCTGCTGGTGTTTGCTCCGATGCTCGCCATCAGCGGCATCCTCGGCGATTTCATCCGCATCCTGCCCATCTCGGTCATCGTGGCCCTGTCGGTGTCGTTGGTGCTGTCGTTCGTCTTCATTCCCACCGCCGCCCGCTACCTGATTCTTCCCGCCCGCAGTGACGGTGGCGTGCTGACTGGGGTGGAGGAACGCTTGGCGGCCGCCATCGCCGAACTGCCCGGATCACCGGGCCGCCAACGCATTGTCCGTAGTGGGCTGGCCATTGGTCTCAGCGTGGCCATGACCGTTGTCGGGTTGATGGTGTTCGCCCCCCGGGTCGGGTTCAACATCTTCCCCCCGCAGAAGGACTCCACCGAGATCGCCATCGAGGTCACCTACCCGCCGGGAACAACGATCGAAGAGGCCAAGGCCATTGCCATCGAGGTCAACCAACTGGCGGCCGAGGCGTTGCCGGGGGAACTGGTCCAGGGCTACACCTATCTCGGCAACGAACGCCGCTTCCTGGGGCAGCTCTCCCTGTCCGAGCTGGGCAGCAGGCCAGTGGCCCCCGATCTCGTCGAGCAACGCCTCACCCCCCTGGCCGATGGCTACGACCGGGCCCGGGTGACGTTCTCCCAGGTCTCTGCCGGGCCACCAGAAGCGCTGTTCCCATTCCAGCTTCAGGTCTTCGGCGACGACATCGCGACCCTGACCGCGGCCGCCCAGGTCATGGTCGATGAACTCGACAACGCCACCATCGAACGGTCCAACGGCACCAGCTTCCGGGTCATCGAGACCGAGGTGGCCCTGGCCGACATCGTTGCCCGCACCGATGGAGACCGTCTGGTTGAGGTCCGGGCCCGTTTCGACGCCGACGATGTGAGCACGACCACCAGCGCCACCCAGAGCTTCATCGAGGACCGGTTCGGTCCTGAGCGCCTGGCCGAGCTCGGGTTGGCCGACAACGCCCTGGGTTTCGATTTTGGCCTGGAGTCGGACAACCAGGAGTCGTTCGCCTCCATGCCCCTGGCGTTCGGCATCGCCCTGTTGTCGATGTTGGTGCTGCTCATCATCCAGTTCCGCTCCATCAGCCAATGGCTGCTGGTCTTCCTGGCCATCCCGTTCAGCTTCTTCGGCGTCTTCGGTGGACTCCTCCTCACCGGCAACGTCATCAGCTTCTTCGTCATGTTGGGATTGATCGGGCTCATCGGCATTGCCGTCAACAACACGATCCTGCTCGTCGACTTCGCCAACCAGGAGCGGCGGGCGGGCCACGACCGCACCACGGCGGTACAGAATGCTGTTCGTCAACGCTTCCGCCCTCTGGTGGCAACCTCACTGACCACCGTGGCCGGGTTGCTCCCCCTTGCCCTGTCCGACCCCTTCTGGGAAGCGTTGGGTATGACCATCATCTTCGGGTTGCTGTCCTCGACGGCGCTGGTGCTGGTGGCGTTCCCGTTCTACTACCTGGCCGTCGAGGCACTACGGGACCAGTTCGTCACCCCGTGGCGCTCCGTTGGCGTGGCGGCGATCGCCAGTGAAGTGGGTTCAGGACTGGGGGCGGAGGGTGAGAGCGACCCAACCGGCAAGCACCACCAGTCCAACGGAGGCATAGCTGATGACGGCCCGGGGTGGACCGGCGAGCTCAGCCAACTCGCCGAGGGAGTACATCCCGATCGGTAGCACGCCGATGGCCATGCTCAGCAAACCCATGGCCTGACCTTTGTGCCGTCCATCGACACTGGTCATGACCACCACCGATTGGGTGGCGGCAAAGAGCCCAAAGCCGACGGCGGCCAGTAGCAGCGAGGCGTAGACGGTGATGAAAGAGTCAAAAACCCCGATGCCGATGACGGCAAGCAGGGCAAACCCGGCGCCGGCCACATAGGTCGGCCGCCGGGGCGGCTGGAAGCGAATGATGACGACGGCGGCCACCATCATGCCGACGCCGCCTGCTGAGGCCATCAGCCCCGCTCGGAACGCGCCTGCTCCCAGTCGGGCTGCAAACACCGGAACGAGAGGGGTGTGGGAGAAGTAGAAGACGTTGGCGATGACGGTCACCCCCAAGCCTGCTCGCAGACTCCGGTTTCCTGCCACCAGGGCGCGGCCCTCGGTCAAGGTGACCAGCAAACCCTGCCGCCCACCCGTACGGCTGGTCTGCTCGGACCTCTCCGGCCGACCACCCAGGGGCGGCAGCGTCGAGGCGAGGCCTTGCCTGCTGGTGGCCGGGCTCATTGACCGGTTCTCGGAAATGGAGCGGTGGTGGCTGTGCGAAGACCAGGCGACAAGCCCGGCCGATGCCGCCAGAAGGGCGGAAACGGCCAGGAAAGCCGTACCGACCCCCAGCACCTCGACCACGGCCCCACCAGCCAGAACCCCCGAGGCCAGGCCCATGGCGCTGGCAAAGGACTCCAGCGCCATAGCGTTGTCGATCAGTTCGACCCCCACGATGTCGATCACCAGGGTGCGGCGCGAGGTCATGTCGGCCACCCATGACAACCCGACCATGACCATCAGCGGGTACAGGACCCAAACCTGCAGGCGTCCACTCAACTCCAGCAGTCCGACAACGGCCACCGCAGGGGCTACTGCAGCCAACGCCACCAACAGGATGCGATGGCGATCCCAGCGGTCGGCCAAGCCCCCGGCAGCCACACCGGCCAGCAGCAGCGGCGCCCACATCGCCGCCCCGGTCAGCTGCACCGCACGGGGCGACGATGTCAGCTCGTTGGCCACATAGGCAGCCAGGAACCCCATCCCCCACCGGGCGGTGACGGAGAGAAAGCCAGCGGCGTACAGCGGCCGGAAACCCCAAACCTGCAACGATCCGAGCAGCGGGGCCGGCGGCCGATCGTGGCCCCGGACCGTCGGCAATGGTCGATTCCCGCCCGTCGGAATGAGACTTTCGGTCACGCCGAGCATTGTGACACCGGGCCCGGGACCCGACCCCATCGACCCGACCCCCCATCGACCCGACCTCGATATGCATCACCCCCGTGCTTGGGTCAGACTGTCAGCCTGGATCAGAACTGGATGTGGGCGATGCCGTGCTGTCGACCATCTCATTGGTTCCCCGGCTCATTGGTGCCCGGCTCCTCGGCCACCTCCGATGGGGACCAGATCGATGGGGCGGGCAGGCAATACCCACCGAGAGGAACACCCCTTGAGCGAGACCAAACCAACCAACAGTGCGTCCGATGACGCCTACGACATCGAGTTCTTCTGGGACCCGGTCTGTCCCTTCGCCTGGATCACCTCGCGTTGGGTGGTACAGGTGGCGGCGCAAACCGACTACCGGGTCGATTGGCGCTTCATCTCCCTGCGCCTACTCAACAAGGACAAAGACTACGCCACCGAGTTCCCACCCGAATACGAACAGGGCCACACCGCCGGGCTGCGCATGCTACGGGTAGCGGCCGCCATCCGATCCGAACTGGGTCGCGAGCCGCTGGGGGCGCTGGTCACCGCCTACGGCGAGAGCTATTGGGACAAGCCCAAGGGCTCGGGGATGCGGAGTCACCTGAGCACCACCGATCACGCCGTTGAGGTGCTGACCGCCGCCGGACTCGACACCAGGTACGCCAAGGCCCTCGACGACACCTCGTGGGATGAGCTACTCGACGAGGAGACCGAACTGGCGCTGTCGAGAACCGGACGCGATGTCGGTACCCCGATCATCACCTTCCGACCCAGTGCCGGAGCAGCGGCCGACGACGCCGGCGCAGGCGCCGAGCCGAGCGTGCAATCGTTCTTCGGGCCGGTGATCTCCCGCGTACCCAGCGACGCCGAAGCTGTTCCTCTGTGGAACGCCGTCACCACCCTGGCCGCCTTCCCCGGGTTTGCCGAGATGAAACGCAGCATGCGCGAGGTACCGCAACTCAATATCCTCGGTTCGCTCTCCGACGCCCCGGCCCAGGAGGACTGGACCGGCGGCCACCGGGCCGGGCACCTGGCATCGGATCAGACATGATCGAGCTAGCAGGCAAGACCGCAGTAGTGACCGGTGGGGCCAGTGGAATCGGGCGGGGCATCGCCCGCACCCTGGCGGCCCAGGGCATGAACATCGTCGTAGCCGACATCGAGCAGGGACCTCTCGACGAGGTGGTGGCCGAACTGCAGGCCAGTGGTACCCAGGCCCTCGGCGTAGTGACCGACGTGTCCCAACTTGACCAGGTCGAGGCCCTGGCCCAGAGCACCCTCGACCGTTTCGGCGAGGTACACGTGCTGTGCAACAACGCCGGTGTCGGCGTCAGCGACCCCGTCGGCTCCACCTCGATGGAGGACTGGCGCTGGACCCTCGGCGTCGATCTCTGGGGCCCGATCCACGGGGTGCACGTGTTCCTCCCCATCATGGAACGCCAAGGGGCAGGCCACATCAACTCGACCGCTTCGATGGCCGGGCTCTACGCCTCGGCCTCGCTTGGCGCCTACAACGTGGCCAAGCACGGCGTGGTGGCGCTCATGGCCAGCCTGGAGCGGGATCTCCGCCTCGCCGATTCAGCGATACGGGCCTCGGTGCTGTGCCCAGGCCCGATCAACACCAACATCGTCGACAGCCAACGCAACCGCGACGCCGAGTCGGCAGCCCAGCACGTCGGCACCGAGGCGGGCGAGAAGTTCTGGGACCTGCTGACCCGGACCCTGGCCGACGGCATGGAGCCTGATGAGGTCGGGCCGATGGTCCTGGATGCCATCGTCAACGACAAGTTCTGGATTTTGACCCATCCGGAAATGGCGGCGGTGACCGACAAGCAACTTGACCTGATGAAAGACAACCAAACATTAAGCCGGTAACACCCCTCGATCCCTATTGACGGGGTTCGTGCGCTCCCGACGGTGGGAAGAACTCCCTCCAATCAGCTAGATTGAGCAACTGTGTTCACCACCGAGGGAAGCGCACGCCCCCGAACCAGCGCTGAGCCGCCGTTCCTTCAGGAGCCGACGTATCACGTTCACCCCGCCCCGGAACAGGGGTTTGGCGATCGGTTCCGCGAGCTGTTGGACAGGCAGCGCCCGACGCTGGCCTTGATTTTGGTCGCCGTTTTCATCGGTCTTGGCGGGATACTTTTTCTTCTTCGTCCCGCCTCCAACGATGGCTCGGATCCGCTTTCTCTGTCCGCAGGCCCGACGGCGGCGCCGGTGGCCCAGTCCGAACAAAGCGGCGGCGCCAGTCGGGGTCAGCCAAACGACCCGACGCCCGCTTCGGTCGGCCCCGCCGTCATACCCGGACGCCGAACCCCGACCACGAGTGAAGCTGGCGACGCGTCGACAACCTCGATCGGTACCTCGATACCGGGAGGATCGGTGGCGACCACCGTTGGAGCCTCCACATCGGTTACGACCACCGCCACCACGTCAACGTCGATCGCGACAACCACGTCGGCGGCGCCAACCACCAGCCCAGTGGTGAATCTCGCCAACTGCGAGGTGAAGTTGAGGAAGAACGCCGACGTCTACGAAGCGCCATCGGCTGATACCGAGCGGATCGGTCGCGGCCGGGGCACCATCCGAGCCACGACCTTCGCCGAGCTCAATGGCGAGCAGTGGTACCAGATCGAAAGCAATCGGGCCAGCGGCTGGGTCAACGCCTCTGATGTGCGCAGCACCGAGGGCACCTGCCGTTGAGTGAGCAGCGCGACAGCGAGCGAAGCGCCGCCTTCCTCCAGACCATGAACGGCATCATGAACGGTGGTGCCCTGGCCTTGATGTGCTCCATCGGCCACAAGACCGAACTGTTCGACGCCATGGCCGCCATGGAACCGGCCTCGTCGGAGGAAATCGCCTTCCAAGCCGGGCTCCAGGAACGCTACGTTCGCGAATGGCTGGCGGCGGTCACCGCGGGCGGCATCGTCGATTACGACCCGGCAACAGCCACCTACCACCTGCCCGCTGAGCATGCCGGGCTGCTGACCAGGGCGGCCGGGCCACTGAACCTCACCACCTACTGCCAGTACGTGCCGCTGTTGGCCCAGGTCGAGGACGACGTCATCCACGCCTTCCGCCACGGTGGTGGCGTGCCCTATGACCGCTACCCCGAATTCCAGACCCTCATGGCCGAGTCGAGCGGCCAGCGATTGACCCAGGCCCTGATCGATCAGGTGGTTCCCCTCCTGCCTGGTGGCTACGACGGCCTCGACGCCGGTCTCCGTCTAGCCGACGTCGGCTGTGGCCGGGGCCGGGCCCTGAACCTGTTGGCGGCGGAGTTTCCACGGTCACGTTTTGTCGGCTTCGATATCGCCGAGGCAGCCATCGAGGTGGCCCGCTCCGAGGCCACCGCGGCGGGCAACGACAACCTGGAACTGGTGGTGCGAGACGCCGCCCGCCTGGATGAGCACGAGCGGTTCGACATCGTCACCAGCTTCGACGCCGTGCATGATCAGGCCAAACCCGACGACATGATCACCGGGGTTTTCGCCGCCCTTCGTCCCGGCGGCACCTACCTGTGTGTTGAGCCCAAGGCCTCCAGCAACCTGGAGGACAACCTGGAGATGCCCGCCGCCCCGTTGATGTACACCATCTCCACCATGCACTGCATGACCGTATCCCTGGCGGCCGACGGTGACGGGCTGGGCACGGCGTGGGGTGAGCACCTGGCCATCGAGAAGCTGGGCAACGCCGGATTCGTCGACATACGGGTCACCGGCATCAAAGCCGACCGGGCAAACCATTACCTGTTGGCCACCAAACCGAACAACTGACCAACAGACTGGCTGGCGGCCCATCCATGGCGAACCAAGACGACCCAACCAACGCTAACGCTGATCAGGCCACGGTGCCTCCGGCAACCAATGCCGGACGGGTGGTTGCCGTCACCGGCGCTGCTTCGGGAATCGGCCGGGCCTGCGTGGACCGCCTGGTGGGCGAGGGGGCGCAGGTCATTGCCGTCGACCTCGACGACGGTGCCCTGGCCTGGGCCCGTGGGCTCGATGGAGTGCTGACCCTGGCCGGCAGCGTGAGCGAGCCGGAGACCAACGAGGCCATGGTCGAGATCGCCATGGAGGCCCACGGACGCCTCGATGCGGTTGCCCTCAATGCCGGGATCCTGGTTCAGGGCGACATCGTGCGAGGCTCCATGGACGACTTCGACCGGGTCATGGACGTCAACGTGCGGGCGGTGGCGCTCGGGCTGAAGGCAGGTCTGGCGGTGATGGAGGCCGGCGCCTCAATCGTAGTCACCGCCTCGGTTTCCGGTCTGGGGGGAGACACCGGGGTCTTTGCCTACAACACGGCCAAGGGAGCGGTGGTCAACCTGACCCGGGCCGCAGCCCTCGATGTGGCCCACCTCGGCATCAGGGTGAACGCCGTGTGTCCAGGACCCATCAGCACCGCCATGACCGAGGACACCCGAAAGCGTACGATCGGCCAGGCCATGGCGGCCCGAGTCCCCATGGGCCGTTTTGGACAACCGGACGAGGTGGCGGCCGCTATCTCGTTCCTGGCGTCGCCTGCGTCGTCGTTCATCAACGGCGTGGCCCTGCCCGTCGACGGGGGCGTCACCGCCGGAACCGGGCAGTGGGCCGGCCCCGCCACCCGGGCTGCAGGATTCGCCTGATCAAGCGGGCTTCAGCCAGCGGGCCTGTGGTCAGGCACCTTGATCAGACGAGCCATGGCAAGCAGGCCAGAACAGGCACCCTGATCAGGCGCCCTGCCAGGGCCGCATCACGATCCCCCAGGGGTCGGGAGTGATGCCCATGGGCACGTCGATGAGGGCGGGACGGCGATCGTCAATGGCCTTGGTCAGCGCCCGTCCCAACTCGTCGGGGCTCTCGGCCCGATAGCCGGCCATGCCGAAGGCCGAGGCCAGGGCCACCATGTCGGCGTTCGCCAGCTCGGTGCCGTGGTGGCTGCCGTCGAACTTCTGTTTCTGCATGCGTTGTACGTTCCCGTAGGCGTCGTCACGGAACACCACACCAACTAGGGGTAGGTCGTGGTTGACCACGGTTGCCATCTCGGCGAGCCCGTAGCCGAACCCCCCGTCGCCGTTGACCGAGACCACGGGCCGATCGGGGTTGCCGACGGCGGCGCCGATGGCCGTAGGGTAGCCGTAGCCCAGCGTGCCCTGGTAGCCGGGGTCGATATAGCTGCGGGGATGGCGAACGTCATAGATGTAGCGGGACACATAACCGACCTGGGTGAGTTCGTTGACCAGCACGGCATCGTCGGGCAGAGCGTTGCGGAGAGCCCGGGCGTAGGACATCTGGGGTTCAAGGGGAGCCAGTTCGGCGAACATGCGCTCGGTGACCGCTTCAGCGTCGTCGACCCACACGGGCCGCTGGCCCCCGATCATGGCCGCCAGAGCGCCGGCCCCGGTCCGGGCGTCGCCGGTTACGGTGGCATCGTAGTTACGGGGTGGGCCGAAGTCGGCCGGGTTGCGGTTGAGGGCCAGCAGGGTGGCCCCGTCGGCGGTGGCCACCAGATTGCCCCGACCGTCGATGCCCCGGGTGCCAACAAAGAGCACGGTGTCGGCCCGGGCCACCAGTTCCTTGGCCGCCAAGGGCAGGAAGGCGTTGGGGTGACGATCGTCGTAGGCCCCCTTGCCGTTGGTGGTCGAGACCAGCGGGGCGCCCAGGGCCTCGGACAGGGCGACCAGTTCGTCCCATGCCCCGGCGGCCCGGGCCCCACCGCCGACGTAGATCACAGGCCGCTCGGCTCCGGCCAGGCGCTCGGCCACGGCCCCCAACTCGGCCCCGGAACCGGCCGAAGGGGTGCCCGCAGGCTCCGGGCCGATGGCGGCGCCGTCGGTTCGGCCCGACAAGATGTCGGGGGGTAGCTCGACGGCAACCGGGCCGGGGCCGTTGTGGAGTTGGACGATGGCGCCGTGGATGGCGCCTGCCACACCACCGGGGTCGTCGACCAGGGTTGAGTGGTGACACAGGGTCTCCAGGATCCCGGACTGGTCGGGGATCTCGTGCAACAGGCCGAAGTTCTGACCAATACCGGAGCTGGGTATCTGACCGGCGATCAACAGCACCGGCGACGAGCAGGCCAGGGCGGTGACCAGGCCGCTGCCTGCGTTGAGCACGCCTGGCCCGGGGACGACAAGCGCCACCCCGATACGGCCCGTGCTGCGGGCGTAGCCGTCGGCGGCGTAGGTCGTTGTCTGCTCGTGGCGGACGTTGATGAACTTGATCTGGTCGGCGTAGCGGGCCAGGCCGTCGCTGGCGAAGTCGAGTTGCACGCCGGGAATACCGAAGATGTGTTGAACCCCTTCGGCCGCCAGCTGGCGGGCCATGGCCTGTCCCCCGGTGGCGAGCTGGGTCGAAGTCTCTGCTGTTGTCACCTACCCGACCCTAGTTTCCATCCGCCGACCACGGCCAGCCTCGATCCTTCAGCTGGCAGGCGATGCTTCGCTCGCACCTCGACCGTGTCGCAGCAGTTGCCCGGGGGTGGCCCCGGTGCATTCGCCGTTGCGGAACGTCTCCTCGCCATTGACGAAGATGTGGCGGTAGCCCTTGGCGTGCTGCACCCGGCGCCACTCCCCTCCCGGCAGGTCGTACACCGCCTCGCCCACCCAGGGCGGTTCGATGGCCAACTCGTCGAGGTCGTAGACGATGATGTCGGCCGGGAGGCCTTCCCGCAGCATGCCCCGGTTCTTGAACCCGGCGGCGTGGGCGGCCAGGGTGGAGCCCCGGTAGTGGGCCTCCTCCAAGGTCATCGAGTCGGTCTCCCGCACCATCCAGGTCAGGAAATCGGTGGTCCAGGCCCCGCCGGAGAAGAACTTGGTATGGGCTCCCCCGTCGGACACCCCGGGAATGGTGTAGGGCGACTCGGTGATGGCTCCGGCCATGTTCTCCACGTTGAACTCCGGGCCCTGACCGAGGAACTCGGTCTTCAGACCGGTCATCAGCGAGAGGTCGAGCATGACGTCGATGTAGTGCTTGCCCTCGGCCTCGGCGATCTCGGCCAGGCTCTTGCCGACGTACTGTTGCATGTCCTGGCGGCGATTCACACCCTGAACCACCAGCCGGTGGGCCGGTCCGCCGACGGCCACCTGGGTCTGGGTGAACAGGGTGTTTGCGGCGTCCTGCTCGGCCTTGATCCGTTCCCGCAGGGCAGGGTCGGCCATCTTGGTGATCTTCTCCTCGATGGTTCCCGTGGTCGCTTCGCGCCACGCCGGGCTGGAGTCGTACAGGTTCCACTCGTCGAGGGAGAACACGAAACCGGTGCGCAGGGTTGCGGCCTGACCGTAGATGGGCAGGCCGTCGGCCTGGGCCGCGGCCAGCCAGTCCAGACGGTCGCGATGGGTGCGGGGGTTGCGTTGGGAGACAGGAACGATGTTGTCAATGATGGGACGACGGGCGATGTCGGCCAGCTTGCGCTTGAAGGCCAGATCGTCGGGATCGTTGGGGTCGGCGCTGGTGGCCTGGGTCAACTGGATGAAGCCCTCGTCGCGCTCGGCCAACACCTCGGCCAGGGCGAAGATGTCGTCGTCGACCATGGTGTCGGTGACCATGGGAGTGCCATCAAAGTCGGCTTGGGTCGAGTTGGGGCCGAGGCGCTGGATCGAGAAGCCGCACAATCCGGCGTCCATGCCTTCAGCCAGGAGCCGCTGCATTTCCTTCTGCTCGGCGTTGGTTGCAGGGCGGGATTTGGCCGCTTCGAGACCCATCACGTAGGTCATGAGCGAGGCCGTTGGCATGTACTGAAGACAGTTGACGCCCTTGGGGGCCCGATCCAGGCTATCGAGGTATTCAGGGATGGTTTCCCAGTCCCAGCGGGGCAACAGGCCCTCCTCCATGGCAGCCAGCGGGATGGCCTCGGTCCGGACCATGGTCAGCATGGAGCGCTGCCGGAAGTCGGGCTTGACGGGGGCGAACCCGAACCCGCAGTTGCCGAGCACCACTGACGTGACCCCATGCCAGCTGGAGATCGAGCAGTAGGGATCCCAGCGGATCTGGGCGTCATAGTGGGTGTGGAGGTCGATGAACCCGGGGGCGACGATGGCTCCGTCGGCGTCGATGATCTCCTTCGACGGCGCCTTGGCCCGCCCTCCGATCTGGGCGATCAGACCGTCCTTGATCCACAGGTCGCCCCGGAATCTCGGAACCCGTGTGCCATCCACGATGGTGCCGTTCTTGATGTGAACGTCGAATTCAGTGACCATGTGCAGTCCCCCTGACTGAATGACCACCGCGATCAGGACCGGTGATCCTGGTTCCAGGCTAGGACGGCACCAGAATCCGGGCCAGCCCATCGCCGCGACATCTCCGCAGCGCCGGCGTTCAAGTGGCACAACTGCAGCTCTGTGTTCCATCGCTTGCCCCGGTGCCTGCGCAGCGGTCGGAAGACCAGGACTCCTCGCCACGGGTGCCTGCCCTGCGCAGCACAGCAAAATATCGACCAACCGGCCAGGCTCGATGGGCTACGGTCGCTGCGTGGCGGGCATCTGAATTCTCCGTCCCAACCCGCTGATCAACGAAGGAGTCATTGCCATGCCCACTCAAAGGCTTTCAGGTGCCGTCGCGCTGGTCACCGGCGCAAACCACGGAATCGGCGCCGCCACGGCGATTGCTCTCGCCCAACGGGGCGCCGACATCGCTGTTTCGTATCTACGCACGGGTGACCCAGGCCGGTCCGATGGCTACAACCGAGCGCGCGACCGCCGTGGCGCGGCGACCGTCGCGCGGTCGAGTCGCTCGGACGGCGGGCGTTCGCTGTAGAGGCTGACCTCGCTGATCCACAGACACCACACCTTCTCTTTGGCAAGGCCGAAGCTGCGCTTGGCCCGGTCTCGGTGTTGATTCACAACGCCAGTGGTTGGCAGAAGGACAGCTTCTCCCCAGATCGAGGCGATGCCGTCGGCCGAACCAGCGAACTGGTCAACGTTGCATCGATCGACTCACAGCTCCAAGTCGACGCCCGCGCCGGAGCCCTGCTGATGGCCGAGTTCGTTACCCGTCACCGAGCCCGCTCTGCCCGATGGGGTCGAATCGTGACCCTCACCTCTGGAGAGGGGAAACAGTTTCCGGGAGAGGTTTCCTACGGTGCGGGCAAGGCCGCGTTGATCAGTTACACGCTGTCCGCAGCCGCTGAGATGGCAGATGACGGCATCACCGCCAATGTCGTGTACCCCCCCAGTCACCGACACCGGGTGGATCACCGACAATGTCCGAGCCTTCGTGGCCAACGACTTCGACCACCATCACATCGCAGAACCTTCGGAGGTGGCAGAGGTGATTTGTTGGCTGTGCGGAGAAGCAGGTCGCATCGTTACCGGCAACGTCATCCGCCTCCGGTAACCAGGTCGAGGAGCCACGCGCCGACCCCAGCCAACAGCCAACAGCCGCTCCGGATCAATGCCGGGCAGGCTCGGGGATCCTGGTCGAGCGGCGCCGGTTCACCGGGCGGTCGAGCAGGGCGCTCGATCCCAACATGACGGCCATGACGATGGCTGCGATACCCCAGGCCGGGCCCGGTCCGAGAGTGGCGAACAGTGGGGCGGCGGTAAAGGCCCCGATACCGGCCGCGGCCGACCCTGCAGCCTCACCGAGGCCCTGAGCGGCGGCGGCGTCCTCGGTGGGGGCGACCTCGGCCAGGGCGGCCTGGCTGCCCGGGGACTGGATGGCTTCCATCAACCCATGGGGGATGGCCATGGCCATGATGAGCGGCACCGAGCCGATGTAGCCGTAGCCGGCCATGAGGGGCACCGTGACCGCAGCCGACACCAGCGAGGTCAGGCGCGGGCCGTAGAGATCGGAGAGGGCACCGGCCCGCCGGGCGAAGATCAGCATGGGCAGGGCGAACCCGGTGAGTGACAACGTGATGACCAGGGTCGATGCCCCCAGGTTGTCGAGATGCACCGCCCAGAGGGGTTCGAACACCCCGATGGAGTAGCGGAAGGAGAAGATCACCAGCAACGAGGCCATGATCCGGCGGTCGCGGATCAGGCGCCGCAGGACTCGACGATCGTTGGGTCCCACCCCAGGCCCTTGCTCGTGGTGAAGTGGACGTGGAGTCTCGGGAATGTCCAGGCGGGCGATGCTGAACAGGGTGGCGCCAACGGCAACGCCCAGCACCAGGAACGGAACCCGAACGTCGAACAACACCGTCAACACCCCCGCCAACGGCGGACCGAAGACGAAACCGGCGAGATAGGCGGCGTAGAACATCCCCAGCTTCTCACCCTGGCGATCCCCGGCGCTGACGATGATGACCCGCCGGGCGGGCGGGATGATCATGCCAACGGCCGCCCCCAGCAGGGAACGGGCGGCGACAAACTGCCACAGCTCGGTGCTCAGGCCGAACCAGATCAGGCCGGCGGAGGCCAGCACGACCCCGACCCGGAGCAGGGTGGCACCGTGGCCCCGGTCGGCGTAGCGGGCCAACGACAACTGGGTCACCAGGGCAGCAATGAAGGCCGACCCGGCGATCCAACCGAGACTGGAGGTTGGCAGGCCGTAGCGTTGTTCCAGCTCGGCCAACAGGGCAAAAACGGCGCTGACCCCGGCCATGGTGACGGCCGCCACCAGATACAGACTCCTGGTTGCGGCCGGTGATTCGGGCCCGTTCATCAGGTTCTCCAACCGCGTTCCATCGGGTCTACGCTGCCAGGAATGGGTTCACTAGTTCAAACCATGCCTCTCGGACCGCAGTGGCCAACCGTGGACCCGTTTCTGTTCTGCGCCCACCACGACGACCACTACCCCGCCGCTACCGACCGCCTGGGTCCCGAGCCCGGACTGTTGAGGAATCGGTCCCTGGGCCAGGACTTCAGCGGAGCCGAGGGCTGGAGTATGTACCACGGGCAGGTGGTGCCCGGATTCCCCCAGCACCCCCATCGGGGTTTCGAGACCATCAGTTTTGTCCGCCGCGGCTACATCGACCATTCCGACTCGTTGGGGGCCACCGCCCGCTTTGGACGAGGAGATGTGCAATGGATGACGGCCGGATCCGGCATCGTCCACTCCGAGATGTTCCCCCTGATGAATCAGGAGGGACCGAACCATATGCAGATGTTCCAAATCTGGCTCAACCTGCCTGCGGCCGAGAAGATGGTCGACCCACACTTCTCCATGCTGTGGAACGAGGACATCCCCCTACTGAGGGCCGAAGGCGACAACGGCGCCACGACCGAGATCACGGTGATCGCCGGCTCGCTGGCTGGGTTGACCCCACCCTCTCCCCCACCACATTCGTGGGCCTCTCAGGCTGATTCCGATGTCGCCATCTGGCACGGCCGGATGGACGCCGGGGCGTCCTGGGTCATGCCTGCGGCCGCCAACCCCGACACCGTGCGCACCCTCTACCTGTTCGAGGGCGGCCCGCTCAGCGTGACCCTGGCCTCGGGCGCCACCGACACCCTCGCCCCGACCCACGGCGGAGTCCTGGCCGAGGCGAACACGGAGGTGACCATCAGCGCCGGAGACCAGGGGGCAACCTGGATGGTTCTCCAGGGGCAACCCATCGGGGAGCCGGTGGCCCAGTACGGGCCATTCGTGCTGAACGACCAGGCCGGTGTCGAACAGGCCTTCGCCGACTATCAGCGCACCCGTTTCGGCGGCTGGCCGTGGGCCAGCGACGATCCCAACCACGGCGCCGACCGGGGCCGATTCGCCCGCCACGTCGACGGCCGCGTCGAAGAGCCGAGCCGGTGATGTCCACCGGACCGAACTAGGCGCCGAACCCCGGTGTCAACCCCTGTCTCTCCTCCCGCGGCGCCTGCCGCCCTCCGGCAACCTCGGACACCTCGGCTGATCTGGGCCTACGGTCTGCTCTCGGCGTGTCTGGCCGCAGGCTACGGGGTGCTGTTCACCGTGGTTGGTGACTTTCGTGAGGCCTACGGCATCAGCGAGTCGGCCCTGGGCTGGATCATCGGCATCGGCTTCATCGCCGGGTTCGTCTCGCAGGTCCTTATCGCCCCCATCGGCGACCGGGGCCACGCCCGCAAGATCGTGATGATCGGGGTCGCGGTCAACGCTGTTGGCCTGGTCATGATGGGCTTCGGCAACGATGTGGTGACGATCATGGCCGGTCGGATCGTGTCCGGGTTGGCCATTGGAGCAGCCGAGCCCTCGATTCGGCGCATCGTGGTGGCCAGCGCCCCCGACAACGTCGGCCGCAACCTCGGCCTGTTGCTGTCGGCCGGGGTGTTCGGCTTTGCCTTCGGGCCTGCGGTGTCGGCGGTGCTGGTCGGCCCCTTCGGACTGGCCGCGCCCTTCTTGTTCATCGCCGCCGCCTCGGTGGTGGCCGTGGCCCTGACGTTCTCCGTCCCGGTCGAGGAGTCGACGGGGGGTGACCGGCCCCCGTTGCTGGCCGTGGACCTGCTGCGGATACGGCCGCTGATGGGTGCCGTGGTGCTGGGGGGTGCGGTCTACTTCATGATCGGGGCGTTCGACGCCCTGTGGGACATCGTGCACGTTGACCTTGGCACCTCGGTCTGGTTGGCCAACCTCGGTATCACCCTATTCGCCATCCCCCTGGTCATTCTGGGGCCGTTCGGAGGACGTCTGGCTCAGGACGTTGGCCCCTTTCGGTTCGCCTCCCTCGGGTTGCTGGCCGCCGCGGTGTTCATGTTCACCTACGGGCTGTTGCCCAGCGGTGGGTGGATCTTCACCGTCTCCCTCGCTCATGCCGTCACCGATGGGTTGACGATCGCCTCAACCGGGGTGGCGGTGGCTGTGACCGTCCCTACCGATCGCCAAGCCGGGGCCCAGGGCCTGCTCGGCGCCTCCCAGGCCCTGGCCGCAGGGGTGGCGGCGGTCATGACCGGAGCCATCTATCAGAATTTCGGCCGCCAACCGGCCTACACCGTGGCTGCGGTCGTCATGGTCGTGCTGGTTGTGATCGGCATGGGCCTGGCCGCCCCCGCCTGGCGGGGCCATTTCGCCAGGAGGCAACCCACATGACCACCAACGCTGACAACCCATCGGTGTCGACTCCGACGGCTCCCTCCCCCACCGACGAGGCGCCAGTGGCTGAGGTGGCGCAGGCCCGGCAGGCCGCGGTCACTGTTGCCCGATCATTTGTCGAGGCCTTCAGCACCCGCGATCACGAGGCGTTGGCCGCCACCCTCAACTACCCGCACGTGCGCCTGGCCAACGGCCGTTTCGGGACCGTCGACTCAGCCGAAGCATTCATCGCCCTGAGCCAGGCGGGCGACTCCCGCCTGGAACGTGAGCGGTTCCACCATTCCGAGCTGCGGGAACTGGAACCGATCCAGACCTCGGCCGACAAGGTGCACCTGCGCATCATCAATGACCGGGTCAACCTCGACGGCGAGGTCTACCTCTCGTTCAACACGCTGTGGATCGCCACGTTGCAGGCCGAGCACTGGGGAATCCAGTTCCGCTCCAGCTACCTCGGCGTCACGAGCTGAGGTTCGGGTCGCCTCCCTGGCACGGTGATACTCGGTGCGACACAGGAGCCAAGGTACCCGCCGGATCAAAACGGATGGTCCACGTCACCGTCAATCGATTCCCGAATCAGGTCGGCGTGCCCGCAGTGGCGGGCGTACTCCTCGATCATGTGGACCAGGATCCAACGCAGATTCCAGTGCTCGCCTTCGGAGTCGGGACGGGCCGACAGCTGGTCGAGCGATGTCGCCGCCTCGACCCGGGCCCGGGAATCGGATACCGCGACGTTGAAGTGGCTGAGAAGCTCATCGACCGGCCAGGTCTCGGCCAAGGTCATCTCAGCGTCACGATCGGCGTCCCAATCGAGCGAGGCGAAGGGCTCAGGCATCTCACCCCCGACAAAACGCACCCGAAACCACTCGTATTCGACCAGGCTCATGTGGCCGATGAGGCGCGACAACGTGAGGGATGACGGCTGGTGCTCGATGTTGAGCTGTTCGTCGCTCAACCCCCAGGCCCGGTCAAGCAGGGCCGCCCGATAGAAGTCGAGGAACGCCAGCAGCGTCGTCGACTCCTCAGCGGCCAGAGGGATCGGGGGTGTCGCAGGGCGGGTCATGGCCCGGACTGTAGCCAAATCGCCAATACTGGGGTCCATGACTTTCCACGACGACGTTCGCTCGGTGGCCTTGGCATCGAGTTCGGTGGAGAAGGTGCTGCAACCAAGTTCCGCCTCGACGGCCCTGGCCGCCTCTTCCGGGGAGCGATTGGACTGGATGAGCAGGGCCGAGCCACCGGGCTTGAGGGCGGCGCCCGCCTTCTTGATGAAGTCGTCGTCAATACCGAGGTCGAGTCGGTGGGCTCCGATGCCGAATACCGCAGCCCCGATCACGGCGCCGAGCAGCGGCCCCCCGAGCAGCAGGCCGATGAGCAGACCCCACCAACCGCCGAACAGTAGCTGCGACCCCTTGGCCACCTTCTGGGTGGTCTGGGTGATCTTGACCCTGCCCCGTTCGTTCTTGTAGACGACGGCGGCGTCCTCCAGCTCCACGGCGCGGCCCGGAGCGCTGGGTGGAGGCTTCCTTGGCCATCTCGTTCAGGGCTTCCCTGGCTTCGTTGCGGGTATCAAAGGTCAAGACAACAAGGTGGGCAGGTTCCTCGGCTAACGACAGCCGCCTCGACGGGCAACGGTCCAGATGAAGGGCGGCAAGGTGCAACATTGGGATACGTAAGATGATTGTCACCGGTGTCGGCCAATAGTGTGTCGCCATGGATGAGCTGGCAGGAAAGACCGCAGTAGTGACCGGGGGTGCCTCGGGGATGGGCCGGGCCATGGCCCTCCGCTTCGCCCGGGCCGGGATGAACGTCGTCGTGGCCGACGTCAACGATGAGGCCATGACCGATGTGGCCAACGAGATCGCGGCCCTTGACCAGGGGGTGGAGGCCATCACCGTCGCCACCGACGTGTCCGACGCTGGCGCCAACGAGGCCCTGTTCGAGGTGGCCGTCGACCGGTTCGGCCAGGTCAACGTAGTCTGCCTCAACGCCGGGGTCACCGGCGCCCTTGGCAAATCCTGGACCCTCAGCGAGGATGATTGGCGCTGGAGTCTCGGCATCCTGCTCGACGGAGTGACCCACGGCATCCGTACGTTCGTTCCCCACCTGATCGAACACGGCGACGGCCACGTCGTCATCACGGCGTCGATCGCGGGCCACGTGACCGCCCCGTTCAGCAGCCCCTATGGGGTGGCCAAACACGGGGTCGCGATCCTGGCCGAGACCCTGTTCCATGAACTGGCGGCCGAGGGATCATCGGTCGGGGTGACCTGTCTCTGCCCCGGGTTCGTCAACACCAATATCGTTGCCGCGGCCCGGGCCGAGGGCGCCCCCCATGGCGGATCCACCGATCAATGGGGTGAGCGGTGGCTCGATGTCTCAGAGCGGGCCCTGGCCGGTGGACTCGACCCCGCCGTCGTCGGCGAGCAGGTCCATGACGCCATCCTTGACAACCAGTTCTGGCTGTTCACCGATCAGGCCTGGGATGAACCGATCGCCCGACGGGCCAACGAGATCGCCAACCGTCTCCCACCGACCATCAGCCGTCCGACCCGAGACCGACCTTCTCGCCCCTGACCAACAGCCATGGCGCCGGTGGTAGGAAACCGGTGTCGATTTGTTGTCCGGCTACCGGCAGTCAAGCTGGGCAGCTCACACCACGATGCCTGCCTGGTACAGCTCAGTGATACCGGCGGGGTCGAACCCGATCTCGCCCAGCACGGTGGCGGTGTCGGCCCCGATGGCGGGGGCGGGCGAGGCCAACGGATCGACCGGTGAGGCCGACATTCGCAAAGGTGGGGCGTAGGCCTGCATTCGCCCCAGGCCCGGTTGTTCGAGTTCGCTGAGGTAGCCATTGGCGGTGATCTGAGGATCGCTCATGGCTTCCTCGGAGGTGTTGACCGGTCCCGAAGGCACATCGTGGTCGCCCAGGAAGCCCAGCCAGTAGGTGCAGGTCCTGACGGCGAAGCGCTCCTCGATCGCCTTCACCCAGGCCGTTAGCAAGTCGTAAGCTCCCGGAGCGTCATCGTCCCAACCGTCGGCCATCCGGGGATCGGTGATGTCGAGAGCGCGGCGCAGTCGGGCGTTGAGGCCCGGCGAGAGACAACCAACGGAAATAAACCCGTCGGCGCAGCGGTAGTACCGGAAGTACACGTTGCCTGCGTTTCCGGGCCGGAACGAATCCCACCACAGGTCCTGTTGCTCAGCAAACGACGCCCCACCGGCGCGGGCCTCGTCCAGGTCGGCGGCCAAACGCTCTGCCCGTTCGTCGTCGACCCCTTCGATCCAGTTGCTCGATTGGGAGGAGTAGACCATGGCCGTGGATACCAGGGACGTCTCGACCTTCTGCCCTTCCCCGGTGCGGTCGCGGTGTCGCAGGGCGGCCACGATGCCCAGCGCGGCCAGGAACCCGGTTCCAAAATCGGCGAAGGCGGGCACCATCGTCTTCGGCGCCCCCCGGAGATCGGCCGCCGCCTGGAACACCACACCGGTGATGCCCATGGCGACGGGGTCGTAGCCGCCCATGTCGGCCATCGGACCTTCGGGGCCATAGGGGGTGTTCTCCAGGTAGACCAGATCGGGCTTGATCGCCGACAACTGTTCGTAGGTCAGTCCGTAGCGGGCCAGGTCGCCCCGCTTGAAGCTCACGGTGACCACGTCGGCCGAGGCCACCAACGGCTCGATCACCTCCGAAGCCCGTTCGTGGGTCAGATCAATGGCGATGCTGCGCTTGCCCCGATTGTGAACCAGGTACAGCCGCCCCTGCTTGGTGGCCGGCGTTGGTCGGATGAGTCGGCTGGAGTCACCCGAGGGTGGCTCCACCTTGACCACATCGGCCCCCAGTGCGGTGAGCAACATGCCGCCGACCGGCAGGGCCACCACCTGGGCCAACTCCACCACTCGGACGTCTGCTAGTGCGCCTGACATGTACCAGAGTTAGCCCGCTCCACCCGCCCCGGTCCAAACGGGTTCACATGACCCCACCATCGGTCACCGTGTCCGGCCCAACAGCCGCACCACGATTCCGGCTCCGGTCGCCACCGGCGGCTAACGTCGAGCCAACCCGTCCCGAGGAGGACCAGCCATGAGCGGACACGGTCACGATCATGATCACGGACTCGACCCACCCCATGTGCAAGAGGTCTCCGATGGCGTGTTCGCCTACATCCAGCCCGACGGGACCTGGTTCATCAACAACGCAGGTTTTCTGGTGGCCGACGACGGGATCGTGGCCATCGACACCTGCTCCACCGAGCGCCGCACCCGGGCCTTCCTGCAATCAGCGGCTGTGGTCAGCAGCGCTCCGCTGCGGACCGTGGTCAACACCCACCATCACGGCGACCACACCCACGGCAACTACCTGACCCATCCGGCAACCATCATCGCCCATGAGAACGCCCGGGAGCTGATGCTCCGCAACGGCATTCAACACTACGACGGGGTCTTTGAACAGGCGGACTGGGGGGACCTGGTGTTGGCCCCACCGACGGTCACCTTCGGCGATCACGTCAACCTGTGGGTCGGCGATCTGAAGGTCGAGTTGCACTACATCGGCGGTGCCGCCCACACCACCAACGACGTCGTGGCCTGGATCCCCGAACGCAAGGTGTTGTTCTCTGGCGACCTGGTGTTCAACGGCGGATCCCCGTTCGTCGTGATGGGCTCAGTTGCGGGCTCGTTCGCTGCGGTCGAGCGCATGCGCAGCTTCGACGCCGAAGTCATCATCCCCGGCCACGGCCCGGTCTGTACGCCTGCGATCTTCGATGAGCTCGACGCCTACTACCGGTTCGTTCAGACCGCAGCAGCCGAGGCCAAGGCCTCCGGCACCAGCGCACTCGACGCCGCCCGCCAACTCGATCTGGGCCCCTTTGCCGAACTGACCGATAGCGAACGCATCGTCGGCAACTTGCACCGCGCCCTCTACGAACTCGACGGCGGCCTCAACGGCGGTCCCATGGACATCGGCGCCGCCATTGCCGACATGGTGACCTTCAACGGCGGCAAACCGCTGAGCTGCCTGGCCTAATGTGTACGTGTGCCCGCCTTCGGCGGGCACCTGGAGTTTCGGCCTGCGGCCAAAACATCCCCGGACGTGTGCCCGAAGAGCACCTGGAGTTTCGGCCTGCGGCCAAAACATCCCCGGACGTGTGCCCGAAGAGCACCTGGCTTCGCGTCAATGGCCTTTTAGGCGTGACCAAAGTTTTAGTGATCGCGAGCGGGCGGAGTCTCGTGCCAGTAGAAGCGACCGCCAACGCAGTGACTCCTTCGTCACCCCGAGGTAGGGCACCTGGGCGGCACCGAAACTGGCGATGAAGGGTTCGACACCCACACCCGAGCCGCCGCTGAAGTCGAGAGCCTGAGAATGCATGGCGGCGAAACGGATCGCCTCCCACACCAGCAGGCTGCCAGCGCCGCTGTCCCGGTAACTGGCGTCGTGCCCCGAACATCAGGTCATAGGCCGTTGTCTCGTCGTACACGAGGTACTCGGCACCATGGGGCGTGCCCCGCTCATCAAAGGCCACCAGGATGCGCCGCGCTCCCCGCTGGGCGCGGGCGTCGTCGATGCGGCGGACCGCGTCATCGGAATAGGGCGGTTGCAGCCCCTGGCGGGAGAACGTCGAATGGTTGAGGCGCAGGAACAGGTCGATGTCATCGCTGGACCGGACCTCCAGCCTTGTCTGGGCTTTTTGTACCCGCCTCCGCCGAGACGCCGACAGCCCCGCCCACACCTTGTCACCGTCGCTCAACTCACCAAGACGGTAGGTGTAGAACCTCTGGAGACTGAGGCCACGCTGAACGAAGGGCAGGCCCGTCGAGAGCGAATGGTGGAAGCTTTGCCGGAATAGGTCGGCCGGAGGCAGGAGGTCGACCAACTCGCCGAGCACCGCCATCTGGCGGCCAAGGGCTCGACGTTGGTCGGTCTCGGTTGATTCAGCGAGCCAGGGGCCACGGTCAGCGGAGGCATGTCGATGACCTTCATGCCCCGGCCATCAAAACGAACGGTGTAAGGCAGGCAGGCTTCGAGGGTTGCGTCGGCGGAGCGCACCTCAACGGTGTCCCAACTCCCGGGAGCCACGGCATCCAGCCGCCAGCCCTGCTCGAAGATGCTGTTGACCGGCCGTTCGGCCGTCACCGTCCAGCGGTTGGAAATGGTTGGTCCGTGCCCGGTCACGGCCTGCACTTCGGCTCGTCATCAGGGCGGCTGTAGCAAATATGAGGGGGGACAGGCCGGGTTTTTGGGGTCGACGACCTGGGCGATGTGCTGGATCAGCTCTTGATCGTTGCCAGCAGCGAGCTGGCGTTGGCGACCAGCATCGGTAGTCGATCGGCAATGGTGGCCATACGTTCGTCGGTCGAGTCGCCGACCAGCCAGCGGTGATGAAGCTGCTGGACAACCGTTGCCGTTTTCCATTGGGCGAAGGCCTCGTACCAGGGGGCGTTCGAGACGTCGAGACCGGTCCTTTCCCCGTAGCGGGCGGCGACCTCGACCCTGCCCGGCAGCCCCATGGCGGCCAGCCCTTCGTTGCTGAAACGGCCCGACCCGGCAGGGTCGGAGGGATCGGGCCAATAGTTCAGCAGGGTGCCGAGATCGATCAGCGGATCGCCCAGCGTCGTCATGTCCCAGTCGAAGAACGCGGTGACCCGATCGGGATCGGCCGGGTCGAACATACAGTTGTCGAGCTTGAGATCGTTGTGCACGAAACTGACCCGCTGGGCCCCAGGCAGGGAGCGCTCCAGTGTGGCGTGGATGTCCGTCATGGCCTTGTCATAGGCTGGATCGGCCACCAGGTCCCAGCGTCTCTTCCACCCCCTGACCTGACGCTCCACGAACCCGTCGGGTCGGCCCAGGTCGCCAAGCCCGACCACATCGGGATCAAGCAGGTGGAACTCGGCCATGGCGTCGACCAGAGCCAGGCCCAGACGATGACCGACGTTGGCATGATGTCGCATCGACGGGGGAACTACGCCCCGGACCACTTCTCCCCGACGCCGCTCCATCACAAAGAAGTCGGCGCCGATGACTTCATGATCATCGCAGAACAGATAGGCCCGTGGAGCCTTGTCGAAGATCTGCCACAGCGCCGAGAGCACCTTGTACTCGCGTTTCATGTCGTGAGCACCCGGAGCCAGGGTCCCAAAAGGCGGACGCCGCAGCACCAGCTCGGTCGGGCCAAAGGCGATGAGATAGGTGAGGTTGGCTGATCCGTTGGGAAACTGCTGGACCCTCAGGTCGCCGTCAAGTTCGAGGTCGGAGGGCAGATTGCGGCGGAGGTAGGCCTCGATGACGACCCAGTCGAGGTTCTCGCCTGCTCGTACGTCGTCCAGTTCCGGTGGAGCGTCGTCATTGAAGGGATCGACCGGTGGCGGATCGGCAACCGCGTCCGGGGTTCCGGAACCCGCCTCGGTTGTGTGGTTGCGGCCTGATTCACTCAAGGTGCTCAACCTTCCTCGTTGCTCCGCCCAGTAGTAGCAGCCGACGGCAGGGTGAAGCGAACGGGCGGCCCGGGATCCCCATTCCTGACCTCCCAGAGGAACCACCGGATCCGAACCACCGAACCTCAAACAGGTCGGCTTCAGCCTTTCACCGACTCCCGGCCGGCAAGCGGTTGAAGGTCGAGAACCTCGAGTGCGGGCTCGGGACGACCAAAGTAGTAGCCCTGACCGCTGTCGACGCCAAGGGCCCGCACCGCCGATCGCTGTTGCTCGGTCTCAACCCCCTCGGCCAGCACCTCGAGCCCGAATCCGTGCCCGAGCTCAGTGATCCAGTTGACGATTGTGGGGTCGTGCAGGTCGGGGTCGGTCATGGTGCTCACAAAGGCGCGATCGATCTTCAAGATGTCGACCGGGAGCTGTCGCAGGTACTGCAACGACGAGTAGCCGGTGCCGAAGTCGTCGATGGCCAGGCGGAAGCCGAGCTCCTTGAGCCCATGGAGGCAACGCTGGACACCCTCGGTGTCCTCGACCAGAACGCTCTCGGTGATCTCCAGCACCAGGCTCTCCGGCGACACTCCGGTACTCCGAATCAGCTCAGCCGTGCTTTCGACGTAGTCAGCGCGCACGAGGTCTCGTCCCGAAACATTGACGCTCACGGTGATCTCAGGCACCGTCTCGTGCCAAACCCGGAGCTGCCGGGCTGCGGTCTCGAGGACCCAGGTGTCGAGCGGTCCAATGAAACCCAGTTCCTCGGCCAACTCGATGAAATCACTCGGCGGGACGAGCCCAATCCCCGGGCGACGCCAACGTACCAGTGCTTCAAAACCTTTGAGTCGTCCGGTATCGAGGTGTACCAGCGGCTGATAATAGACCTCCATCTCGTCGCGGTCGATGGCGCCCTTCAGCGCCATCTCGGTGGCGTGGCGGTGCGACGCCCACTGCTTCATCTCCTCGTCGAAGAGTTCGTAGGTGGCCCGTCCGGCCTGTTTGGCCCGGTACATGGCAACGTCGGCGTCCACCATCAGTTCGCCAACGTTGGTACTGCCGTCGGCAACCACAACCCCGATACTGGTGGTCACCTGGGCCGTGTGGGTTCCGAGATCAACGGGCTCGGCCACCGCAGCCAGGATCTTTTCGGCCACCGAACAGGCCGACTCCACGTCCCTGATCCCCTCCATCAACACCACAAATTCGTCGCCGCCCAGTCGGGCGACGGTGTCGACCGCTCGGACTGCGTTGCTGAGCCGATCGGCGATCTCGATCAGTAGCCGGTCACCAGCTTTGTGGCCGAGGCTGTCATTGACAACCTTGAACCGGTCGACGTCGAGGAACATCAGGGCCAGATAATCGCCTGCTCCGGTGGTCCGCTCGATGGCGCCTTCGGCGCGTTCCATGAGTCTGGCCCGGTTGGGCAGACCGGTCAGGGCATCGTGACTCGCCTGGTAGACGATCCGGTCGGCGGCAAGCCGGCGGTCGATGGCCAAAGCGCCCAACTGGCCGGCGATGGCGATGCTGTCAAGCTGGCCGTTGTGGGCCATGCCCGGGATACTGGTCCATTCCAGCGCGCCGATCTGCTCACCCCGGGAGAGATCGGTGAGCGGTATCGAGCCCGACACCTGAGGGTTGAGATGATCGAGGTTGGTCACGAAATGAAACTCGGCGCCCGGGGCGTGGGGACCAATCAGGTCGACAATCCGACCCAGTACGAACTGGAGCGGACGGTCGAGGGCCACCAGCTCCAATACCTCGGTCTGGGCGGCGGCCAGCTGCTGGGCTCTCACCTGGACGGTCACGTCGACGACGGTGCCTGCGACGTAAACGTCGCCGGAGTCATCATCGTGAGTGGCTCGGGCGTTGACGATGACGGTTAGCTGCACACCATCGGCGCGAACGAGCCGGATCTGCTCGTCGCACTGCGAACAGGTTCCGTCGATCAATGGGGCTATGGCACTGGCCACTCGATCGCGGTCATCCGGATGGAAGAAATCGGTCATCGAACGACCGAGCACGTTCTCAATGGGTACGCCGGTCAGGGTGACCCAGGCCCGATTCAGCAGGGTCCACCGCTGGTCGGCGTCCACCCGGAAGACCACGTCGCTGACCACGTCGACGACCTCACGGTAGCGATTCTCGACCCGTGCCTTCTCGGCTCGGGCCACGTCGTAACGGGCCTGTTCCCGTTGCAGCGCTGACCGGGCGGTTGCGTAGTTGTTGGCCAGCATTCGCCGTAGCGAGAAGACCATGACCGCCACCAACAGGAGGATCAGTCCTGCCACTACCCACTCGGTGCGACGAACCCCGCCGAGGCTCTCCTGCAGCGCATGCACGTAGACAAAATTTTGTCGCTCGGTCGCGTCAAAGAGACGTTTGACCGAGGTAGTCATAGCGTTGACCGCGTCGGTCAACACTATTCTTTCGGCGGTGTCGTGGTCGACGTGGCCGTGATCGACGAGGCTGTCAACCCTGGCGAGATCAGCCGTCAGACGTTCCATGAGAAGACCGAGTTCGGGATCGGCCGCGGCTTCGTTGGCCGTGATCCGGAGGTGGCGCTCGACCAGCGCCCGAGACAGCTCGACATCCTCCATCGCCGTCTCGTCGTGGACCCAACGATCGACGACCAGGGCGTAGGTCATCACCTCTCGTTCGAGCGATACCATGTTGCCGCTGACCAGCTGAAGCTGGTTGTTCAGCGCCTCGGTCTGCTCACCGACGACCAGGCTCGACCGGTAACCCAGTGCGGCTATGAGGCCCACCATGGTGACCAGGAGGACCAGAATACTGTTCTGGGCCTTTCCGAACCGAAGCTTGCCCACCGCCAGCTCATCACTGTCGTCGGTTGGTTGATCAGGACCCAGAGTGGTCGTAGTCACCCTACCTCAATGCGACTCAGACTCCAGATCCACTGAGTCGTGTCGCGAGCGAGGTCACCGTCAGGTGAAGGAAACACAACTCGCACGGGGCCGCCATCGGCGATTCCGATTGGTTCGCCATCAATGCGGGTGGCGAGAATGGCATTCTCGGCCGCAGCCTCTGCTCGGTTGTAGCCAACCCGGTAGTCGTCAATGGCGATCCACTCAATGAGGTCGTCGGGCCCGATTCCCGCTGCCTCCAGGAAGGTGTCCACCGACACCCCGGTCATCTCAAGGTCCGCGTTGAGGAACGGTTCGTAGAGGGTGACGGTTGCGGTTCCGAGGCTCTCAATGCCCTCAATGTCAAGCTGCACCTGGTCGCCGACATTCGGCCGGCCGGCACCATCTATGGTCAAGATGATCTCGCCCGAGGGCACCGACAGTTCCACCATCTCGCCCGAAGGAGCGTCAGCCGAGAACGGGACGCTGACATCGGGGCTTGCCTCGTCGACAGTACCTCCGCAAGCACCAACAACCAGGGCACCAACACACACGACAGGCAACAGCTTCTTCATAACGGCAGTCTCCAGTTCAACGAGTCTGTACCGCTGCTATCGGTCGGGCATCACCCCGACATAAGCTCCCGATCGAGGTAGCACTCCACTTCGATCGACCACCGGCCACCAACCGTCGGCTCAACTCCCCCGATTGACGGCCCAATCCGCTTGGAGCTCGCCATTGAGCCTGACGACCTGCAGCTCATCGCTGAGGCGCCCACGGTGAACCACCGAAGGGGAACAGGACCATGGACCCAGGACCAAGGCTTGAGCGCCCTCGGGAATCGTCGTAGCGTCGAGCCACGGATCGACTGCACATGAGGTGCGCCATGACCACAGAACTCCCGTCCCGACTTCACCACAATGCCTACGTCACGAAGGACCAGGAGGCCACCCGGGCCTTCTACGAGGATCTCATTGGCCTGCCCCTGGTCGCGACCTGGTCCGAGCAGGACGAACTGTTCGGCGCTGAGCGGGTGTACTGCCACACCTTCTTTGAGCTCGGCGACGGCAGCGCCCTGGCCTTCTTCCAGTTCGCCGATCCCGAAGACGCCGAACTGTTCGATCCCGACTTGATCCCCTCGCCTTTCCGTCATATCGCCCTCAAGGTCTCGCCCGAACTCCAGGACGCCGTGGCCAAACGCCTCGACGACGCCGGGTGGAAGCCGGAGGGCACGTTCGTGCTGGAGCACGGCTACTGCCGCAGTCTCTACACCGAAGATCCGAACGGCCTGCTGATCGAGTTGACCGCCGACGCCCCAAACGCGGAGGCCATCGCTGCCGATCGCCGCCCGGTTGCCCGCGAAGAGCTGAAGAAGTGGCTCGCCGGCGATCACACGTCCAACAACGTCTACCGCTGAAGGCGGACCTTATCCACCAAGTTCGGCCCGCACCCGGGGCACGACCTTGGCCGCAAATCGTTCCACCGACTCGTTCATCAGCGATGGGGCTAGGCCCGGCGCCGCACCCCAGGTCACGACGTCGGTGAGCCCGTAGGTGCTGATGAACGAGACCAGTTCGGCCACACAATGATCCTCGTCACCCACGATCCAACCTTGGGGAATCGACGGTTGGGCCGGATCGAAAGCCGACAGCTTGTCCGGGGTCTCGGAGAAGAATCGGGCGTAGACCCCTGCCCGGTACCGTTCGGCTTCCCGGATCGGGGGCCAGTCGCGTTCGCGATCATCGGTGACGAAACAGGAGCGGATGATCCCCACCCGGTAGTCATCAGGGTTCCGTCCGGTGTCGCACAATTCCGCCCGCCACGGTTCGAGCACCACATCCGGTGCCCCCTGGGGTAGAAGATGGGTGTCGAATCGGGCTGCTCGGCGGGCCGCATTGGCACTCATCCCGGCGATCCACAGCGGCGGTCCCCCCGGTTGCAGTGGCGTAGGGGTGACCAGTAGATCATCAAACTGGTAACGCTTGCCGTGGAAGCTGAAACGCTCCCCGTGCCAGGCCAGCTTCAGTATTTGCACCAGCTCCTCAGTGAGCGACACCCGCCGCGACTGCGGTATGCCGAAGCCCCGGAATTCATGCGAGGCGTAGCCCATGCCAATGCCGAGCTCCATGCGCCCGCCCGAGATATTGTCGAGCACGGCCAGATCTTCAGCCAGGCGGATCGGATGGGCGAACGGTGCCAGCAGGATGTCAGTGGAGATCCGAATCGCCTTGGTCCGGGCCGCCACCGCACCGGCCACCGGTACGAAGTTGGGTAGGTGCCCGTCCTCAAGAAAGTGGTGTTCGGTGAACCACACCAGGTCAAGGCCGAGTTGGTCGGCCATCTCGATTTGATCGAGGGCCTGGGCGTACACCTCGCTCAGCGGCGTGTCACTCCCCGGCGGGCTTCGGAAGTCGTGGACCACACCAAATCGCAGAGGCTGACTCATGGCCGCCAACCCTAGGCCAAGGGCCGGATCGGGTTCGAGGCCTGCGATCGAGCTACGGACCGGCGGAGAGCACTGAAGCACGATAGAACAACACCATCATGACTGAGCTCCTGACGGACGAAACCATCGCCGATGCGAGGGCCCGCATCACCCCCCATGTTCGCCGCACGCCACTGCTCGACGCGCCCTCGCTCGGCGGGGCCCGCGGCGCCCAGTTCCATCTCAAGGCGGAGCTGTTCCAGCACACCGGCAGCTTCAAGGTCCGAGGTGGCCTCAACAAGGCCCTCTCGCTGAGCGAAGCCGAATTGCAGCGGGGCCTCATTGCCTTCTCGGCAGGCAACCATGCCATGTCGGTGGCCCACGTCGGAGTGAAACTCGGTGTGCCCGTCACCGTGTGCATGCCCGCAGGCGCCGTGCAGTTCAAGATCGACGCCGTACGGACGTTGGGCGC
>Ga0316190_10000223_pt1 | contig 37730 bp, 36 predicted proteins | sample Eddworburrow2_MG_FD_204929 | JGI IMG/M metagenome (GOLD analysis project Ga0316190, IMG submission 204929) | Coastal sediment microbial communities from Maine, United States - Eddy worm burrow 2 | ecosystem: Environmental > Aquatic > Marine > Coastal > Sediment | place: USA: Maine | collected...
AGTCCGGTCTCGCCGCGCTCGGATTCACCAGCGCGGACCCCTTTGTCTCCACTCGCGATGATCTTCAGCAGCGTAAGGCCGATGGCCTGCACGGGGGGATGCAGTTCACCTACCGAAACCCGGCCCGCTCCACCGAGCCGGGCCGGATACTCACCGACGCCCGCTCGCTGGTGGTCGGGGCCCGGAGCTATCGAACGGCCGAGGAGACCCCGGTGTCGGTCGGTTCGGCCCGGGTGGCCCGATACGCCAGGTCCGATCATTACGGTGATCTGGCGGCATCGCTCGAGTCCTTGGCCGAACTGCTCCGGGGTGAGGGTTGGTCGGCCAGGGTCGTGGCCGACGACAACGCGCTGGTCGACAGGGCCGCTGCTTACCGTGCCGGCATCGGCTGGTTCGGCAAGAACACCAACCTCTTGTTGCCCGGCAGCGGCAGCTGGTTCGTGCTTGGCGCCGTCGTGACCGATGCACTGCTACCCGAGTCCTCGCCGGTGGAGGACGGGTGCGGGCGCTGCACGGCCTGCCTCTCGGGCTGCCCCACCGATGCCATCATCGCCCCCGGCGTACTCGATGCCCGGCGGTGTCTGGCCTGGCTGGTCCAAGCGCCAGGCGAGATACCGGAGCCGTATCGGGTGGCGATGGGCGATCGGGTCTATGGGTGCGACGACTGCCAGGAGGTGTGTCCCCCAAATCGTGTCCCTCGTCACGCTCCCGGCGCTCGACATCTCTCCGGTCCGGTCGGTGGGGGAGTAGATGCGCCCTCGGCGCGGGTTGATGGGGGGCAATGGGTGGAGCTGGCCGTCCTGCTCACGGCCCCCTCCGACGAGTTGTTGGCGCGATTCGGCCGCTGGTACATACCCCGCCGCGATCCGCGGTATCTGCGGCGTAACGCCCTGGTGGTGGTGGGCAACACCCCCGATCTGGCCCCCGATGAGGTCTTCACGCTGTTGTGGCCCTACCTCGTCGGACCCGACCCGCTGTTGCGAGCCCATGCGGTGTGGGCGGCGCGGAGACATCGACGACAGGACGTACTCCGATGGCTCCCCGCCGAGGTCGACATGGCCGTCGTCGAAGAGTTGAACCGTCCTGTGGAGCCGTTGGTCTGATGCGTCATCTGTTGGTCACGAACGACTTTCCGCCCAAGATCGGCGGCATCCAGGCCTATTTGTGGGAACTGTGGCGGCGGCTGCCCGCAGGGACCGCATCGGTGCTGACCACCCCTCACCGCGGCGCGGCGGCCTTCGACCGCGCTCAACGCTTTCCGATCGAACGCACCATCGAGCCGGTGCTGTTGCCCAACCCCGTGCTCGCGGCGCACATTCGGCGGCGCGCCACGGCCGAAGGGGCCGAACATGTGATGCTGGATCCGGCCCTGCCCCTGGGCTTCGTCGGCCCGGGACTGGGGACCGAGTATGGGGTGGTCCTCCACGGGGCCGAGGTGACCGTTCCTGGCCGTCTGCCCGGAACTCGCCAGGCGCTCGGCAAGGTGTTGCGCGGCGCTTCTCGAGTGATCGCAGCCGGCTCATACGCCGCGGCGGAGGGCGAGCGGGCGGCGGGCCGATCCCTCCCGGTCACGGTGGTCCCCCCAGGTGTCGACGTCGACCGCTTCCGCCCCCTCAGTCCATCCCAGCGGTCCGAAGCTCGGCGTCGGCTGGGCCTGCCCGCGGACGCGTTCGTAGTCCTCAGCGTAAGCCGACTGGTTCCCCGGAAAGGGATGGATCTGCTGGTCCGTGCGGCGGCGCGGCTCGCGCCGAGGTTCGGGGACCTGATCGTTGCCATCGGTGGGGTAGGGCGCGATCGGCGACGCTTGGACCGCCTCATACGCGAAACCCGGGCCCCGGTGAGAATGATGGGTCGCGTTCCCGCCGATCACCTGCCGGCCTTGTACGGAAGCGCCGACCTGTTCACGATGTTGTGTCGCACGAGATGGGCAGGGCTGGAACAGGAGGGATTCGGCATCGTGTTTGTCGAGGCGGCCGCGGCCGGGATTCCCGCGCTGGCCGGACGCAGCGGTGGGTCCCACGAGGCGGTTAGGCACGGCGAGACCGGAGCGATCGTCGACGAACCATGGGATCTCGACTCGGTCACGTCGGCTCTCGCTGAGCTCATCACCGACGATCGAGCTCGGACCACGATGGCGGTCGCGGCTCGGGCCCGGGCGGAGCGGGAGTTCTCCTATGACGTGTTGGCCCGCCGTCTGGCCGGTGCGTTGGGGGCGGAGTCCCCGTCATGAGCGCCGAGCCGAAAGGCAAGAGACTGATCATCGCGTCCTGGGTAGGAACCGCCGCCTCGGTCGTGGCCACCGCGCTCGCCCTGGCCTCTGTCGACCGGTTCGGGGTCCTGGCCGCAACCGTGAGCATGCTGTTGTTTGTGGCGGGCTCGGTGATCTTTCTGGTCGCCTTCGCCATTGCGGTCGGCCGTAGCCGCAGGGAGCTCATCGGGGTCGGCGGGCTGTATTTTCTGGCTGGCTGCGCCCCGGGGAAGATCCGGTTGACCATGCTCGGCTCGACAGCTCTTCAGGTGTTGATCGGCGTTCTGGGCGGCATTGCCCAACCGTTCACGTTCGGGGCATTCGGCATTCTCGTCCCGATCTACGGCCTCGGTCTCGCCGGACTTTGGGGGGCGCGTCACGGCACCTTTCCGGAACGCTTACATTCGTCTCATGGTTGACAGAGCGGTGCAGCGGCTCACTATCACGGCGTCCTCGGCAGAGTGTTACGCGGTGGCCGCCGATCTGGAGCTCTACCCGGAGTGGGCCTCGGACATCGAGGAGGCGGTGGTGCTGCAGCGCGACGCAGCCGGCGCGCCGACATTGGTCCGTTTCCAGGCGGCGGCGCTCGGTCGGCGGGCCTCGTACACGCTGGCCTACAACTACGCCGGAGCGCCGGATCGCCTCGAATGGCGGCTCGAAGCCGGCGAAGCCTTCGTCCGACTCGAAGGTTCCTACCGATTCGAGCCCATCGATGATGATCAGCCGTCGACCGAAGTGACCTATGAGCTGGCGGTCGAGTTGGCGATCCATGTCCCGGCCTTCGTCCGACGCCGGGCCGAGGACCGGATCATGCGAACCGCGTTGCCAGATCTGCGGGATCGGGTGGAGGATTTGGCGGTCGCCGACGGCTGAACGGCCCCTCCTTGGCGGTCGGGGCGTGGTAGGGGGACCACCGCGGTTAGCCTCACAGCATGGAGTTCCGCCGGATCAACTCACTGCCGCCATATGTGTTCACGATCATCGATTCGCTCAAGGTCGAGGCGCGGCGGGCGGGTCGAGACGTGATCGATCTGGGTTTCGGCAACCCTGATCTGCCGTCCCCCGATATTGCGGTGGAGAAGCTGGCCGAGGCCGCGGCCAATCCCCGCAACCATCGCTACTCTTCGAGCCGTGGTATTCCCAAACTTCGCCAGGCCGTCGCCGACCTCTACCAACGGCGCTTTGGGGTGTCACTCGACCCGGACACTCAGATCATCAACACCATTGGCGCCAAGGAGGGCTTCTCGCATCTGATGTGGACATTGCTCCAACCGGGCGATGCCTGTCTGGTGCCCTCGCCGTCCTATCCCATCCACATCTACGGGCCGATCTTCGCCGGTGCGGACATCCGTGAGGTGCCCCTCGGGACCGGCGACGAGTTCTTCGAGCACATGAAGGCGAATTGGGAGTACTCCTGGCCCAAACCGCGATGCGCAGTCCTGTCGTTCCCGCACAATCCGACCACGACCTGCGTCGATCTGGACTTCATGCAGAAGGTGGTGGACTTTGCGCGAGAGCGGGAGATCATTCTCGTTCACGACAACGCCTATGCCGATCTGGGATTCGACGGCTACGAGCCCCCCTCGATCCTGCAGGTCGAAGGAGCCGACGAGGTGGCCGTCGAGCTGTACTCGATGACCAAGTCCTATTCGATGGCCGGTTGGCGGGTGGCGTTCATGGCCGGCAACGCTGAGGTGATCGCGGCGCTGGCCAAGCTCAAGTCATACCTGGATTATGGCGCCTTCCAACCGATCCAGATCGCGGCCACGGTCGCGTTGAACGAGGCGTCGGACCACCCGAAAGTGGTTCGCGACATCTACCAGTCACGACGAAACGCCCTGTGCGACGGGCTCAACCGGATCGGCTGGAGCGTCGAGCGACCGCGGGGCACCATGTTCGTGTGGGCGGCCATACCCGAGCCCTACCGTGACATGAGCTCGGTGGAGTTCTGTTCCTTCCTCGTGAAGGAGGCCGATGTGGCCTGTTCACCGGGGGTCGGATTCGGCCCCGGTGGCAACGGTCATGTGCGGTTCGCGCTGATCGAGAACGAGCAGAGAATCGCCCAGGCGGTGCGCAATATCCGCAAGGCGCTCCCGAAGATCGCCGACCAAGCGCTGGCCTAATGTCCTGTCGTTCGTCTCGGGGCTTGGCCGGGACGAGCTAGTCGGGGGCCCAGTCGAGTGACCGCTCGACCGCTCGAAGCCACTGACGATAGCGCTGGTCGTGGTCGCCGCGGTCCTCGTTCGGGTTGAAGTGTGCGGTGGCCCGCCAGGCGTCGGCGATCTCGTCGGTGTCACGCCAGACACCTTCGGCCAGACCGGCCAGGTATGCGGCGCCGAGCGCCGTCGTTTCTCGCACCGCGGCTCGACTCACCCGGGTGTTGAGCTGATCGGCCTGGAACTGGAGGAGGAGATCCTGGGCCGAGGCACCACCATCGACGCGCAGGCCGGCTACCTGGCGACCGGCGGCCCGGGACATCGCTTCCACCACATCCCGGGTCTGAAAGGCCATGGCCTCGATGACCGCACGCGCCAGATGGGAGCGTTCGGTGCCGCGGGTGAGCCCGACGATCGTGCCACGGGCGTGGGGGTCCCACCAGGGGCTGCCCAGCCCGGTGAAGGCCGGTACGAGGTACACGCCACCCGTGTCGTCGCAGGCCGCGGCCAGGGGCCCGATGTCGGCGGCGGTGGCGATGAGCCCGAGTCCGTCGCGGAGCCATTGCACCGCCGCGCCCGCTACGAATACGGCGCCCTCCAGGGCGTAGGTGGTGACGGCGTCGATGGTCCAGGCGACCGTGGTCAACAACCCGTCGACAGGATCCGGCCGGGTGGTGCCGACGTTCATGAGGACGAACGAGCCCGTGCCGTAGGTGTTCTTGACCATGCCCGGCTCGAAGCATGCCTGGCCGAACAGGGCGGCCTGCTGGTCCCCGGCGACCCCACTGATCGGGATGCCTGGCCCGAGGGGGCACATGGTGTCGGTGACCCCGATACGGCCGCTCGACTCCACGATCTCGGGTAGCGCCGAGAGGGGTACGCCGAAGAGCTCGGCCAGATCATCGGACCATGCCCCCCGGTGCAGGTCATAGAGGAGGGTTCGACTGGCGTTGGTGGTATCGGTGACCAGGCGGGTGCGGCCTGTCAGGTTCCAGATGATCCACGAGTCGACGGTGCCCAGCACGAGATCGGGGGTGCGGGCCACACCACCTTCCTCGAGCAGCCACGCAGCCTTGGTGGCCGAGAAGTAGGGGTCGAGCACCAACCCGGTGCGGTCACGGATTGTCGGGAGGTGACCCGCGTCGCGGAGCGCCTCACAACGCGGTGCGGTGCGGCGATCCTGCCAGACGATGGCCCGGTGGAGCGGCTCGCCGGTTCGGCGATCCCACGCGACGACCGTCTCGCGCTGATCGGTGATTCCCAGCGCCGCTACAGGGGCATCGAGCCGGCCCGCAAGCTCCGCCAAGGTCTGTTGGACCGCGTCCCAGATCTCGTTCGGGTCGTGCTCCACCCAACCGGGTCGAGGGAAGTACTGGGGGAACTCGGTGTATGCGGAGTCGACCGGCGTCCCGGATTGATCCACCGCGAACGCCCGCACTCCGGTGGTTCCCGCATCTATGGCGACGACGACTGACATGGTCGAGTGATCAGTTGTCCCGGTTCTGGCGGCTGTCGGGGTCGATACTGGCATAGGCGTCACGCGTCGCGACCTGAATGGTCACCCCGTCGTCGTCCGGCACCTCACCGATCTCCCCATCCACCCGGAACAGGACCTGGTCGATCTTCGGCTCCTCCAACGCGGTCAGGGTGAGAACGATCTGGGCGGCGATGAGCCGGAGCTCGTTGTCGTTGAGCCTCGCCGCGGTTTCCTCGTTGAGGTCGATGATCGCCGCTGTGCGGGCGGGCGTATCCCCGTCGTCGCTCGGGCCGGTTCGCACGTTGACATCGTCGAAGGTCACGCCCTCGGGGATGGCGTTACGCAGGTTCTCCTCGGCGGACAGGTTCTGTATTGGCGTGGCCGCAAACAAGGTTTCCAGCACCGCTTTGGGGCTGGCATCCCCGGCGTGGCGTGCCACCTTGGCCAGCACCTCTCTCTGCTCGTCGGTCTCGCTCTTGACCAGATACACGGTCACTTCTTCGAGGGTCTGACCCGGGACGGCGGTGTTGTCGGAGGCGACGACCGGAACTTCTTCGGACAACACGATGGCCACCGGCGCGTCGTCGGAGGGCACCCCACACGCCGAAGCCAGGATCATCGTCGCCGTCACCAGGGTTAGCCCGCACCATCGTCGGCGCGGACGAGGGCTCGTTGAGGTCCTATGGGACAGATGGTTCGCGATCACCCTGCCACCTCTTCGAGGGCCAAGGCCTCCGCCGGCATGGAAACCACGAACCGGGCGCCACACTCCCCATCCGGGCGGTCCTCCACCCAGACCGAGCCCCCGTGGAGAGCGGCATGCTCGCTGACCAACGACAGGCCGAGGCCCACCCCCTTGTCCTTGCCCCGCATACCCGAGGTCTTCCCTCGTGAGAATCGATCGAAGATGATCTCGCGGTCGGCCGCCGGAACGCCCGGACCACTGTCTTGGACCGCGATCTGGATGCCATCGGCGGTCTTGGCCAGCTCGACGCGGGTGGCGCCTCCGCCGTACTTGTCGGCGTTGGTCAACAGGTTGGCCAGAATCTGCATAAGCCGTCGCTTGTCGGCCTCGATCACCAGATTCTCGAGGTCGGTTTCATAGGACACTGGGATCGGTTCGTTGCAGTTCTCCGCGACGACCGCCTCGAGGAACTCGGGCACGATGATCAGCGATGGCTCCAGACGGGCCACGCCGGCGTCGAACCGGGAGATCTCCAACAGGTCGGTAACGAGGGTCTCGAACCGGTTGACATCATCGGCGAGCCAGTCGACCAGGGTTCTCGAGGCATCATCGGGCAGGTCGTCACGTCGGCTCTTGAGCAGCTCGATCGATTGGCGGATCGTCGTGAGCGGTGAACGAAGTTCGTGGCTGACATCGGATGCGAACCGGCCGTCGCGTTCGATGCGTCCCTGGAGGGCCTCGGCCATATGGTTGAACGAGCGGACCAGGCCCTCGAGGTCCGGATCACCGTCGGCGGGGGGAAGCCGGGTGTCGAGCTGGTCCTGGGCGATCGCTTCTGCGGCCCAACTGACCTCACGGAGGGGTTCGAGGAGGCGTTTGGCCATCCAGTAGCCGACGGCGGCACCGGCGAACGTGGCCAAAAAGGCGGTACCGGCGAGCGCCAGCCCGAGATTTCGCAGCAGCCGGTCTTCCTCGCCGAGCGGTGTCACCTCGTAGTAGATGTCGGTGGCCCGGCCCTCGAAGGGCATGCCGACGATCAGGCGGATCTCACCGTTGATATCGGCGATTGTCTTCGATGGCGTTCCGGCCACGACGTCGGTGCGGAGCTGGGCGGGAATGTCGCGCCACTCGAACTCGAAGGGCTGAAGGTTGAGCCACTCGGAGTCATAGCGCACGATGGGCTGAGCCCCCTGGGGTTGCGGGGTGGTTGCGAGTACTTGATCGCCTTTCTCTCCGGCGTCCAGCCGGCTCTCCACGGTGCGCCGGTTGGCCCGTGCGGTCTCGATGGCGGCGGACTCCATGTTCTCCACCTGGTCGGCCCGGATGACGAAGTACACGGGGAGCACCACGAGCAGGGAGAGGAAGAGGGAGCCGACTGCGAACGAGATGGTGAGCTTGAACCGGAGTCCGAGCCGATGACGCGATGGATGCACTTGGGTGTCCTCCCTTCGCTAATTGCCGGCCTTTGACGGTCAGGTCTGCAGCTTGTAGCCGAGACCGCGAACGGTGACGACATGTCGTGGGTTCGCGGGATCGGTCTCGATTTTGGTCCGCAGCCGCCTGATGTGGACGTCGACCAGTCGGCCGTCGCCGAAGTAACCGTATCCCCACACCCGCTCGAGCAGGACCTCGCGCGAGAAGACGCGCCCCGGCCCGGAGGCCAATTCGACCAAGAGGCGGAACTCGGTTTTGGTCAGATGTACCTCTTCGCCGTTGCGGGTGACCATGCCCTCGTCGGGCATGATCTCCAGGTCACCGAACTTGAGGTGGGTCACCGCGGGGTCGGTGGTCCTCGCCCGGCGCAGCAGAGCCCGGATTCGGGCCGAGAGCTCCTTGGGCGCAAACGGCTTGGTGAGATAGTCATCGGCGCCGGCCTCGAGCCCGGCGACAACGTCATGGGTGTCATCGCGCGCGGTGACCATGACGATTGGTACGTCACTGTTGCGGCGGATGGATCGACAGACCTCGAACCCGTCGATCCCAGGAAGCATGATGTCGATGAGCACCACGTCGGTCGGGAGACGGTTGAAGATGTCGAGCGCGTCCTCCCCGTTGTCGGACTCCTCAACGTCCCAGCCCTCATCCTCGAGGGCCATCTTCACCGCGGCCCTGATGCGTTCGTCGTCCTCGACGGTCAAAATCCGTGTTCCCACACCCCTCATCGTGCCCCATAGCGGATGGAATTGGGGCTATGGGCCAGGAATATTCTCCGCGGTGACCACGAATTATGCCTCGAACCGGCTTTGGTGGCGTCGGCGGCGCGGGCATTCGTCGTTTGGGTGGGTGACTGACGCCAGATGGTGATGAGTCGCCGGTTGAGCCTCTCAGGCGGCGGCCGGGTTGAGCCTCTCAGGCGGCGGCCGGGTTGAGCCTCTCAGGCGGCGGCCGGGTTGAGCCTCTCAGGCGGCGGCCTGGTTGAGCAGCGCCCGCAGCGGCTCCCAGATCGTTGGCGCAGCCGCGACGACCAACACCGGGCCCGCGCCCTCAGCCATCGGTGGAGACGTGTCTATCAGCGCGCCCGCCTCGCGGGCGATCAGCAGGCCGGCCGCGACATCCCAGTCCTGGACACCCCGCTCGTAGTAGGCGTCGAGTCGTCCCGCAGCGACCGAGCAGAGATCGAGCGCGGCGGCTCCGACGCGGCGGATGTCTCGTACCCGGGGCAGCACCTCGAGCAGGGTCCTCGCCTGGAGTTGGCGGCGGTCCGAGTCATAGGAGAACCCGGTGCCGATCAGTGACATGGCAAGGCTCGCCGGGTGGGAGCACCGGATCGCTTCCCCGTTGCGGCGAGCGCCCCCACCGTGAGTGGCCTCGTAAAGCTCATCGGTCGTCGCGTCGAGCACGACGCCGGCCCGGGTGATGCCTTCCCCCGTGCCGCCCTGGTCACGTGCCGCTATCGACACGGCGAAGTGGGGGTGGCCGTAGAGGAAGTTCGTCGTGCCGTCGATCGGATCGATGACCCAATCGATCCCGGAGCTGCCCTGGACGGACGCGCCCTCCTCGCCCAGGATTCCGTCATCTGGCCGAGCGGCGAGCAGCCGTTCGACTATCAGGCGTTCCGATCGGCGGTCTACCTCGGTCACGACATCGGTGAGCGATGACTTCGTCTCGACGGAGCGACTCCGGTCGGGCGCCGATGCCATGATCATGGCGCCCGCTTCGAGCGCCACCGCCCTCGTGATGGCCAACAGCTCGTCGTTGGTGATCTCACTCATCGCTGACGCTGGCCGCCGGCGCGCCACTCGCCCATGGCTCGGAGGGTGAGCACAGCAATGATGGCCACACCGGACGCGGCCAGGACCGCGCCGAGCACTCCGGCCACGCCCGCGAGCACCGAGCAATCTCCACCGCATTGGATGTCGGCAATACCGAACCCGATCAAGCCTCCGCTCGCCCCCGCCACGAGGATGGCTAGGAACGCGAGAAACCGGGCGAATCCGGACGGTAGAGCAGACCCCACGGGATCGGGAAGGGAGTCCTGTTCCATGGCGAGAGCATGGTCGCCGGGAGCCAGGATGGCGAAACCGAAGGCCGATCGAGGACTGGCGAGGTGGCGCCGTGCCACAATGTCCTCGATGCACGAGTGGATGGTTGGAGGCGCATTGTTGGTCGGGCCCCAGGGTCTGCTGCTCGTAGAGAACCAACGCCTCGGTGGCCGTACCGATTGGACGCCCCCGGGTGGGGTCATCGATGCGGGGGAGAGCCTGATCGATGGCCTCACCCGTGAGGTGGCCGAGGAGACCGGCTTGATCGTCTCCTCGTGGACCGGTCCGATCTATGAGATCGAGGCCATCGCCCCCGATCTGGGCTGGCGGTTGCGCGTGGAGGTACACCTGGCCGCGGCCTGGCAAGGCCAGGTGGCGATCGATGACCCTGATGGCATCGTGGTGAAGGCCGGATTCTTCGGGCGGGGTGACTACGAGGAGCGCATTGGTCAGGGGCCGAGGTGGGTGAGTGAGCCGCTGCTCGACTGGCTCAACGAACGTTGGACAGAGACGCGGAGTTTCTCCTATCGCGTCGACGGTGAACGACACAGTGCCCTCGAGGTGACTCGGCTTTGACGTCGAGCACCGACCGGGCCACATCGGCCAGGCGGGCGATCATCCATGTCGATATGGATGCGTTCTTCGTGTCGGTCGAGCTGCTGTATCGGCCGGAGCTGGCCGGCTTGCCGGTCGTGGTCGGTGGTTCGGGATCCCGGGGGGTGGTGGCGGCCGCCTCCTATGAGGCTCGAGCCCACGGGGTGTATTCCGCCATGCCATCTGTCCGCGCCCGGCGGCTCTGCCCTGACGCGGTCTTCCTGCCCGCGGACCACGACCGGTACCGCCAGGCCAGCGATGCCGTGATGGGCATCTTCGGAGACTTCACCCCGATGGTCGAGCCGATCTCGCTCGACGAGGCGTTTCTCGACGTGAGCGGGGCCCGGAGCCAGTACGGGAGCGTCCGCCGCATCGCCGAAGCGATACGACGCCGGATCAAGGTTGAAACGCGGCTGCCCTGCTCGGTCGGCATCGCCCCCAACAAGTTCTTGGCCAAGCTGGCCTCGGAGGCCGCCAAACCCCGAGCCCGCGCCTCGGGTCCTATCGACGGCCCGGGGATCTTCGAGATCGACGCCGGTCGAGAGCTCGAATTTCTTCACCCTCTGCCCGTCAGCTCGCTGTGGGGGGTCGGCCCCGCGACCCGAGCCCGGCTCGAGCGCATCGGTGTTACCACGGTCGGTCAGCTGGCGCGCGTCCCCGAGGATGCGGTCCGCGTGGCGTTGGGCACCGCGGCGGGAGACCATCTGTGCCGCCTCGCGTCGGGGCTGGACGATCGGCCGGTCGAACCGAACCGCAAACCGAAATCGGTGGGCCATGAGGAGACATTTGCCACCGATCGCTTCGACTATCGGTCCATTCATCGTGACCTGGTGGCCATGAGCGACCGGGTGGCATCGCGTCTGCGCCGAGCCGGGCTGGGCGGGCGAACGGTCACCGTCAAGGTTCGCTTCGGCGATTTTCGTACTATCACCCGATCGGTGAGCGGAGACCGGGCCATCGACACGGCGCCCGCCGTGCTCGATCGAGCCCGTCGCCTGCTCGCCGACGTAGACCTGAGCCCGGGCATCCGACTGCTCGGCGTGTCGGTCTCCGGGCTGGCTGGGGCAGGGCCGCGCCAGCTGAGCTTTGATCAGCTCGACACCGACGACGTGCGCTCCGACATCGCGGCCACCGTCGACGAGATCAGGGGTCGCTTCGGCGATGATGCCATCAAGGCGGCAGTGCTCGCCGCGCCGGCCGCGGCACCGAGGAGACAGAAGTCACAAAATATGGCCAGAATCGGTCAGCCCGACCGCGATCGGTCGCCAGGAGGTCGCTAGACTTCGAGACGTTCAGTAAACTTGGATACGTTCAGCAAAGCCGTGGTCAGCCGGTGCGTAGCGGTCTGATCGCGTTGTGGATCCCATGCCGATGTGGGAAACTCTGGCTCCGGGGTCGAGACGGGCAGAGGGGAAACGGCTATGCCGCTTTCTGAAGATGAGCAGCGGATTCTCGCTGAGATCGAGGAGAAGCTCTACGAAAGCGACCCCGCGCTGGCTCGCGAGGTCAGTTCGACCACGCTCTACAGTCACGCCTTTCGCAGCATCAAGTGGGCGGCAGCGGCCTTTCTTGTCGGGGTCGTAACCATGATCGTCACCCTGCGGATCCACTACTGGTTTGCGTTCGGCGGCTTCGTGATCATGCTCGCCGCCGCTCTGTTCTTTGAGCACAATGCCCGTAAACTCGGCCGCGTCGGGCTCCAGCAGGTGACCCAGTCGATGAGGGCGGCCGGGCTCAAGGACTATCTCGGCACCACCAGCACCAAGATGCGCGACCGTTTCAAGCGGGACGACGAGGAATAACAGCTCCAGCTCCAGCCCAGGCCGGGTGACCGGCTCGGCTCATGATCACCGGAGCGGGCCGCGCATGGCGGCGCAGCTGGATGTGATCTGGTGAAAGCCCGGCTCCTGTCCCTCAGATGTCCGGTGTTGGTCATGGGCCATAGGACCCGCCCCCACGGTGTCTGAGGGTTCTGGGGACCGAGCGGAAGAGCCAGAGTGTCCGGGTCGCTCATCACGTGTTGGCCGGGGCGGTCTCCCGGTCGTTGCTACACCCGTGAGACTATTTCCGTGACACGGTGCGGAGCAGGTCTCGGGGGTCGAGCTCTCGTTTGATCTGAGCCCGACGACCTATCCGTTCTTGGACATGCGTCTCGATGGCGGCCGCATTGGCCTCGGCCCGCTCGGCGACCAGGGTGGAGAGCGATGTACCCGAGAAGCTGGCCTCGACCATGTCGTCGGCCAGTTGGCGATGCGGGGCCCCGGTCAGCTCGACAGCTTTGTCCACCCGGTCGGCGTACTCGTGGTGGGTTTCGGCGGCCCCGGCGCGGACGCCGACCAGTTCGAGGCTCTCGATGGTCTCGGTCCACGCCAGACCGACGCGCTCGTTGGGTGTTTCGGCTGCGGTGCGCCGCCTCGATCGCAGAACTCGTCGGAGGGCGGGGACGGCAAACAGATACGCCAGACCGGCGCCCATGAAGGCCAGAACCACAAGGGCGTACCGCCCGATGTTGTTGGCGTTGTCGGCGCCTTGGCCTGCGGTCCCGACGTCCTCGGGGATGTCCAAGCCCGGGTCGGGGTCAAAGGTGTCGCTGGGGAGGTTGGGAGTGGTCACCGTGGTGGAGGTGACGACGGGGTCGATGGCGCCATCTTGTGCCGGGGCCACACCGGTATAGCTCTCCGCACCAGGCATGCCCCGTCCCGGCGTGGGCTCGAACATCATCCAGCCGTACTCGGGTATGTAGACCTCGGGCCAGGAGTGCAGATATTTTCCCGTCACCCGGTAGAGCGTCGGGTCACTCTGATCGCGTTCGCCCTGGGTGAAGCCATAGGCCACCCGGGACGGCAGCCCGATCGCCCGGGCCATCGCCGCGTAGGAGCCGGCGAAGTGCACACAAAACCCGGTCTTGCGGTCGAATAGAAAGGTCTCGATGGCCGAGGTGCTGTGGCCATCACCGACCCGCTCAGGAGTGAGGTCGTACTCGAAGGACCCGTTGCGGAAGAAGTCCTGGAGCGCGCGAGCCTGCTGAATAGGGGTAGTGGCCTCGGCGTCGGTCACGATGTCGCGGGCGAATTGTGCGGTCCTCGGGCTGAACCCGTCGGGTAGGGAGAGATAGCCGGGGTGTGTGCCATCCCCGTTGATGATCTCGTCCGGAAAGGTAGTGCTCGTCGCGTTGAGCACATCGGACCCGAAGCGAGCCATATCCGACTCGACAGTGTACGAGGCACCGGCAGCGGAGGCGTCCTCGACGATCAGGGTCGAGGAGCGTTGATCCCACCGAAATGGTGTGTCGGTGGTGGTCACGGTGCGGGCTTCGAAGGCGGCGGGAACCCAGATCTCTCCGAAGGAGGGCCCGACTTGGTACTCCTGCACCAGCCGCTCGGTCGACCCGTCGACCAGAGCACCGATTCCCGATGGTAGCGAGCCATCGGCCTCTTTGAAGCTCCCTTGGGAAGACCAGAGACGGCCGTCGAACACGTCGAGTGGTGTGGCTCTCCAGTAGCTGGGCTGGTCGGCCCGGACGGTGAAGAACTCGATATCGCTCTGTTCGACCAGGCGGCTACCGATGTCGACCAGGGGGCTGATCACGGTTCGGCGCCCTCCGTCGCCGCCGACGTCGCGCCAGGCCAGAATGGCCGGTTCGGAGGCACCGGGCAGAAGGGGACCGGCGAGCACCGAGATGGCGATAGCCACCGCCACCAACTTGGCGCCCAGCGAGAGCAGGGCGTATCGGCCGCGATCGGCGTCGCCGCGGACCCAACCCGGTCCTGCGGTCTGGTCGGCCACCCGGTGGATGAGTAGGTAGACCAGCACCGCGGCGATAAACACGCCCGAATGCACATATCGATCCGCGCTGGTGCCGAGCACGGAGACCAATATGAACAGCCCGGCGGCGGGGAGCACCGATTCGAACGGAGCGCGGAGTCGAAACGCCGCCCAGTCGCTGAGAAACGCGGTGAGCCAGAACCCCAGTGCCGTGGCCACGACGAATCCGGTGACGGCCGGAGCGGGAGCGACGACCGTGTTGAAGACATCGACACCTTCCGTGATATCGATCCCGATGGCATCCAGCGTGGCGCGGGAGGGCAGTCCCCAGCTCGTCGTCTCCTGGTAGAAGGTCCAGGTTCCGAGCATGATGAACGTGACGATGGCGAGGAGAGCGGTGACGATCGAGGGGACCCGCGCGCGGCGCAGACCCATGGCGAGGAGGTGTCCGAGCACTGAGAACACCAGCACCGGGCCCACAAATGACGAGTCGGCGAACAGGCGCTGAAAGCCGATCAAGGTCACGACCGAGACACCGATCAGGGCTAGCTCGGTCGGGATCGCCAGCGGCGATCGTTGAATGTCAGACATCGGAATTCCTCCGCTCGGCTGAGCCTCGCGAGGGTTGGAACCCGCGAGTCCGACCAGAAACTCCCCGCGCGGTGGATGAATGCTCGTTCCAGACCGTGGCGAATGGCCGGTCGCCAGTAACGCGGAGCGCCGGACCGTCGAATCCGGCCTCGGCCCTGGTTCTGGCGGGGTCCCACGCGGAAGGCTCGAAGACCACTCGCAACGCCGATCCCCAACCGGCTCGATGGTCGATAGCGGTGTTCACCGTGATCGGTGAGGCGAGGGCGAGGATCAATACGAGAGTGCCGCCCTTGCCGTGGCGAGCGATCTGGCTCATCGCGGTGGTGAGCGAGGCGTCCTCGGTGAGGGTGGCCAGCGCCAATCGGTGCAGAATCGTGTCGAGATGAACGGCGCCGGATCCTTCGTCGCTGTCAAACCCGTCGGTCGTGACCAGGCGGATCCGGTCACCCCGGTCTTGGGAAGCACTCAGAATGCTCGCCGCGGCGGAGATCACCAGCTCGAAGGACTCCGGGGTGTGGGCGGAGCGGCGAGTGTCGATGAGCACGGTGGTGCTCCCGAATCGGGGTAGTTCGTCCTGGCGTATCATCAGTTCGTCGTGGCGAGCGGTGGAGGGCCAGTGCACCCGACGCAGGTCATCGCCGACGACATAGTCCCGTATGGCGTAGAAGTCTTCGCCGGACCGTCCCAGTGCATGAGGGTTGTCGGCTCCGCGCTGAGGATCGACGCCACTCGTCATCGGGAGCGGCACCAATCGTTCGACGCGCGGGTACACGACCAGATCGGCTCGACCAGCGGCTCGACTGCGGCGCCTGACCAAACCGAACGGGTCGCCCACCTCGATGTCGAGGGGGCCGATGTGGAGCACCCCTCGCCGGTCGGTCGGAAGTTGATAGGCGGCGCGTACCGTGTCCCTCTGTCGCAGGGGGCTGAGCATGAGGTTGGCGCCACGCGTGCCCGACACCGAGTCGCGAAGCCCCAGCACCGGTGTTCTGCGCCGGCCTTCGTTGGTCAGCTGCAGATCGACCCTGCTGGCTCCTCCCGCGTGGACCCGCGGCGGGTGAAGGGTTCGTTCTACTCCCAGACGGGGCCTCAAAGTATAGACGGCGAAAAGCGACAGGACGACCAGGCCGCCGGCCGCCGCAGCCAACAGGTAGAGCTCGAGGATCCCGAAGATCCGACCGAACACGGCGAGGCCCACCGCCCCGGCTCCCGTCGACCATCCGGCGCGGGTCAACATCGTCTACTCCCGCAGGGTTGTGGTCATCGGGGGCCAGCCGGCACGGGCACCTGGCGGAGCATGTCTGCCACGACATCCTTTCTGGCGATGCCTTGGAGCTCGGCTTCGGGGGTGAGGAGCAGGCGGTGGCCCAAGACCGGGACAGCCATCGCTTTTACATCGTCGGGGATGACATAGGCCCGACCCGCAGCTGCCCCTCGGGCCCGACACACTCGCAACAGGGCGAGGGTGGCGCGCGGTGACATGCCGAGCTGCACGTCGCGATGGTGGCGGCTGGCGTTCGCCAGGTCGACCAGGTACTCCTTCAGCGCGGGCTCCACATGGGTGTGGCGGGCGGTGGCGATCATCGAGCGCACGTCGGCCGCCGAAATCACCGGGCCGAGCGTGTCGAGCTGGTTGGATTCACCGTGGGTGTCGAGGACGTCGATCTCGTCGGCGCGCGACGGGTAGCCGACGGAGATCTTCATCAGGAATCGATCGAGCTGGCTGTCGGGCAGGGAATAGGTGCCCTCGTGTTCGAAAGGGTTCTGGGTGGCGATGACCATGAAGGGGTCGGAGAGGGGATAGGTGCTGCCGTCCACGGTCACCTGGGTCTCGGCCATGGCCTCGAGCAGCGCAGATTGGGTCTTGGGCGAGGCCCTGTTGATCTCGTCGGCGAGGACGATGTTGTTGAATATCGGGCCGGAGCGGAACTGGAACTCGTTGGTTTGTCGGTTCCAGATAGGTACCCCAACGACATCGGACGGCAGCAGGTCTGGGGTGAACTGAACCCGGCCGAACGTGGCCTCGAGCGAAGTCGCCAGCGCCTTGGCGAGCGAGGTCTTGCCCACCCCCGGAGTATCCTCGATGAGCAGGTGACCCTCGGCGACCAGGCACAGGATCATGAGGTCGATCACCTCTCGCTTGCCCTGGATGACCCGTTCCACGTTGCTCGCGACCGCACCGAAAAGATCCGAGAACGTTGCCGTGGGCTGGATCGTCTCCTGCATTGTCACCGGTTGGGTCTCCTTTGAGTCTTTGACCGGCATCGAGCCATTGGCCGGCACTCGGATTGGAAGCTCATGGATTCGACCCAGCGTATGCTCACGATGGTCCAAGAACGCCACAACCGTATTTGGCCCGACGTGAGCCATCCCCGGAGGCGCTCGGTTGTCTCGCCGATCGCACGATACGCCGACCGAGGTCGCTTTGGGGATGATCAGCAGGATTGCCGTCGAGGCAGTGGTCGAGGTGTAGTGGTTCGAAGGTGGGGGAGGGCCAGATCGTGGTCCCGCATCGCCGCGTCGATCCTCCCGGAGTTCACCAACCAATCCCTGTATCGGGACTACGATCTTCTGAACGGGTGGAAGCCGAAGGGTGACGTACGTGGGTGAATCGGCGACCGTGCTGGCGGTCGACATCGGGGGCACGAAACTGGCAGTCGGTATCGTCGATGAGCACGGTGATCTGCTCGATCGGGCCCGTGAAGCGACGCCCGTCACCTGCTCGGCCGATGAGCTGTTCGGTGTGTTGGGCGGACTGATCGACGACGTGCTTGATCGCACACCTTCTCGGCCCGTCGTCGTAGGGGTGGGTTGCGGTGGTCCAATGGGCGCGGGTGGGGTGACGGTGTCTCCGCTCAACATCAAGGCCTGGCGGGACTTCCCGCTCAGAGACGCTCTGGTTGCTCACACCGGCTTGGCGGTGTTTGTCGACAATGACGCCAAGGCCTTCGCCCTGGCCGAGGGTTGGCGAGGGGCGGCCCAGGGGGTGGACGACTACATCGGGATGGTGGTCTCGACCGGTATCGGGGGCGGAATCGTCCTGGGCGGACGCCTGCTCGATGGGGCCACGGGCAACGCCGGCCATATCGGCCATGTGGTGGTGTGTCCCGATGGGCACGTCCTCGCCGACCATGTGCAAGGGGTGTTGGAAGGGGAAGCTTCGGGGACCGCGATCGCGGATCGCACCGGGCGCCCGGCCATCGAGGCCGACCACGAGGAACGGGTACGAGCAGGCCGTTTGGTCGGGCGGGCTGTCGGCTCGGTCGCCAACCTTCTCGACCTGCGCCTGGCGGTGGTCGGCGGTTCGGTCGCCTTGGGCTTCGGCCTTCCGTTCTTCACCGCCGCGCAGACCGAAATCGATCGGGTAGCTCAGCTCGATCACTCGACGGGCACGCGTATCGTCCCCGCCGGCTTGGGGGATCGGGCGCCGCTCATCGGGGCGGCGGCAGTCGGCTGGAAAGGGCTTGGGGAGCGATGATGACGACCTGGCCACGGGTACGCGCATGGTTGGCGGTCGCGGTCGGCGTGGCCGCCCGCCCGGATCTGTGGTGGACAGTCCTCGTGCAGGCGCGGCGCCTCGCGCCCACCGGCTGGTGGCGCAGAGCACCGTTCGCGCCGGTGCCGTCGGCCGCGTATCTGAGGTTTCGGCTCGAGACGGCATATGGAGCCGGCGGCGATCCGCCACCCGCCCGGGAGATCGTGCGATTTCTCGAGTGGTGCCGCGCTCGGTGAGCGGCTGGATCGTCGAGCGGCGCAAAGGTCCCGCCGGTGAACTTCACGGGTTGCCTCTCAAAGATCCGGCCCGCCGATTGGTGCGCGTATATGAGGTGAGCGCATCGGCGATCGTGCTGGGCAGCGCTCAACCCGAGGACACGATCGTAAACTCGGACGGTTTCGAGGTCGTGCGCCGGAACAGTGGTGGGGGAGCGGTGATCCTCGTGCCGGGCGGCCAGTTGTGGGTTGACGTGACGCTGCCTCGCGACGATCCGCGGTGGGACGACGACGTCGGCCGAGCTCCCCTCTGGCTTGGACGAGCCTGGAGCGCGGCCCTCGCCGAGCTCGGGGTGGTGTCTCAGGTCCATGTAGGTGCCTCGATCACCTCGCGGTGGCACCGCATGGCGTGTTTCGCCGGCGTCGGCGCGGGGGAAGTACTGGTCGAGGGCGCCAAGCTGATCGGGATATCGCAGCGTCGCACCCGCAGCGGAGCCCGCTTCCAATGTGCGCTCCCTCTGGATGGTCGGTATCGATCGGTGGCAGACCATCTTCGCTTGAGCTCGGCGGATCGAAGGGAGCTGGCCCATCATCTGGCCGCGACGACCTCAAGCGTCGACGAGCTGGACGCGCTGGCCTCGCGGGCGACCCCCGCGGCCGATGTTCTCGCGGCCCTGCTGATGGCGTTGGGCGAGTAGTTCCGCGCTCCCACCCACCTCGCTCCACTCGCGTCCTGCACCCCCCCCACCAGCCCCCACCAGACCCCACAACCTGCTGGTTAAGCGCTCGAGTCGACCCGGCGGAGCAGGCCGCGCCCGGTGGGTCCCATTTTCGCGACAAGGGCAATCCCATCGATGGATCAGCGTGGCCTGAGAGTCAAAACCCCAGGTCAGCGGGGTCTGAGATCGCGCGCTGGCTCCGGATCGTGGTCTCGGAATGGTGAGTGATGATTGCTAAAGGGGGGAGTGGGGCGTATGGTGGGCCGAAGTGGGGCGGAGTGGAGTGATCTGCTTCGCCGACTGAAAGCAATACCGTCCTGGGTTGGCTGGTCCGGGCGCCGTATCGGGAAAAGGCTTCATGGCGTGTTCGTGGGAATGTTCGAGCATGTGCTCGACGAGAAGGGACGAGTTGTCCTGCCCACGTCGTTTCGTGGCCGGCTCGCGGATGGCGGTTTTCTCGGCACCTACGACAGCGCACTGGCGCTTTGGACACCTGAAGACTTCGAGGGATTTGTGAATCGGATGACCGAACGAGTGAGAGATGGGGAGGTACGGCCGAGCGCCCTGCGGGCACTGACTGCGCAGGCGACCGACGTACGCCCGGACTCACAAGGACGCATCTTGGTTCACCCTCGGCTCCGCGCTCATGCCGCTCTCGAACGGGATGTGGTGTTGGTGGGGAGTCGGGACCATATAGAGATCTGGGATGACCAACGATGGGCCGAGGCGAGCGCGCTCGACGAGGTGAGCCTCGCCGAAGCGGTCGGCTCGGGCATCTGATCGAGCGCAGTACCGACCTCGCCACCTGGAGATCCACCGACAACTCACGACATCACAAATAGATACCGCTCATCCGCAGCCTCTCGGACAGCGAGATGGAAGGCCCCTACTCCGCCCGCTTCCCATCCAGTCCGGCCGGGAGAGAAAACCCGACGGACGCCTGCTGGCCGGGAGGCTGCAGATGAGCGGTATCGCATCTTAGGTCGCTTCATGGGGTGGCCCAACCCCGGGCCGGCGGGCAAGAGCACGGGGGCACGGAGCCAGCGGCTTCGGTGGTCAGAACATGCCCGTAGCTCCGGTCGCCAGAACATGCCGGTGGCTCCGGTCGTCAGAACATGCCGGTGTCCCCGGTGACCAGAACGTACAGGCGGTGATCAGGAATGAACGTGATGAGCGATCCGACGAATAGGCCGATCGACGAGGCGGATACGAGTCGTGGCATCGAGTCGCTCCCCGCGGGGTCTCCACCGTTCGTACACCGGCCGGTGATGCTCCAGGAAGTGCGTGACCTGTTTGCGCCGGTTCCGGCTGGTTTCATCGTCGATGCGACGGTCGGCGGCGCGGGTCACGCTACGGCGTTGCTCGATACTCATCCCCAGGTGCGGCTGATCGGTCTCGATCAGGACACCATGGCCCTCGACGCGGCCCGTGGCAGGCTGGCCCACCATGGTGAGCGAGCGGTGCTGCGCCACGCTCGGTTCGATGCGCTCGGTGCGGTCGTGGCCAACCTGGGCCTCACCGGGTTGAGTGGCGTGCTGTTCGACCTTGGCGTCAGTTCTCCCCAACTCGATCGCACCGAACGAGGGTTCAGCTACCACGGCGACGCGCCGCTCGATATGAGGATGGATCAGAGCCGAGCGCAGACGGCGGCCGATGTCGTCAACAACTATTCGGCAGACCGGCTGGCCCGCGTGCTCTCGGATCTGGGCGACGAGCGCTTTCACCGGGTGATCGCGCGCGCCATTGTCGCGGCCCGCCCCATCGAGACCACCGGGCATCTCGTCGACGTGGTGCTGGGCTCCTTACCTGCTCGTGCCCGTAAGGGTCGTCACCCGGCACGGCGGACCTTTCAGGCCATCCGCATCGAGGTCAACGACGAGCTGGCGATCCTCGGCACGGCCATCGACCAGGCGATCGACCTCTTGGTTCCCGGAGGCCGCTGTGTGGTGCTCGCCTACCACTCGGGTGAGGATCGCATCGTCAAGGAGTGTTTCCGGATCGCCGAGACCGGCGGCTGCGAGTGTCCACCCCGCCTGCCGTGCGGATGCGGAGCCGTGGCCAAGGTCCGCCTGCTCCATCGAGGGGGGCGCCGACCAGGCGCGGAGGAGCTCGAACACAACCCAAGATCCGAGAGTGCGCGTCTTCGTGCTGTCGAACGCATCGAACCAGGAGCTTCGCGATGAGCCCGACCGCCCAACGACTTCCCCAGCGGCGTGAGGAACGGCAATCGCTTCGGCGCAGGGACCACCTCCGCGTGGTGCGGCCAGGCGAAGGTCGCCGCTTCAGACCTGGAGTGCTCGGATCGCTCGCGGTCGGCATGATCCTCGTCATTCTCTTTGCTCTGGCCTCACTTCAGGCGCTGTTGGTCCAGCGTCAGCTGGAGATCGACGATGTGCAACGAACGGTGATAGAGCTGCAGGCCGAGCGCAATCGGCTCCTCACCGATGTGGCTCTCTTGGAGAGCCCGGAGCGGATCGTGAGCGAGGCTGAACAGATGGGCCTCGTGCGGCCCGAGACCGTGGTCTATCTCACTCCACCGGAGGACCAGCCCCGACGTGGCGCGGGTGGCGAGCTTGTGGCCCAGGCTCCATGAGTGAACGCAAGGCTCCCGCTCGTCGTCGAGCCGGCCGAGGTCGTGCTGCCCATCGGCCAGCCTCCCACCGGTCCCGCAGGGTTCGCCCGATCGCAAGATTTCGTCGCCAACAGCGCCGGCTGCTCGTCGTGATGGCCAGCCTGACGCTCGTGTTCGCCATCCCTGTCGTCAAGCTGGTGCGGGTGCAGGTGCTCGACGCTGAGCGGTATGTGGCCTTTGGGCAGTCCCAACGGCTGCGGTCCGAGGAGCTGCCGGCCGAGCGCGGGTCGATCACCGATCGTGACGGTCTTCCCCTCGCCCTGTCCGAGCCGAAGCCGACCGTCTGGGTCGATCCTCGCGTGGTCACCGATCCCGCGGGGTCGGCTGAACAGCTGGCTGCGCTCACCGGGGTGGCCGAGTCCACCATCCGGGACCGGTTGACCTCGTCCTCCTCGTTCGAGTATGTCGCGCATCATGTCAAGGACAAGGTCGCGGCCGAGATTCAAGAGCTGGATCTTCCTGGTGTGTATCTGGTCGACGAATCAGCGCGAATTCGACCGGCCGGCGCGCTCGGGGAGTCGATCGTCGGCGACGTGGTGCAGGGCAACGCGGGGTCGACGGGTCTCGAGTTGTACTACGACGACCTGCTGACCGGAATCCCGGGCCAGATACGCTTCGAAAGAAGTATTGACGGACAGAAGATCTCGGTTGGCGAGCGTCGGGTACAGCCGGCGGTACCGGGTGCCGACATCGCCCTGACCATCCACCGTGGGATCCAATACCGTGCCGAAGAAGTGCTCGGAGCTCAGATCGAGAAGACCGGCGCGCTCGGTGGCTGGATGCTGGTGGCCGACCCGAGCAACGGAGAGCTGTATGCCGTGGTCAACATGGCTCGCAGCGAGGATGGCGAAGCCCGCTCGGTCCGCCACAACAAGGCCTTCACAGCCAACTACGACCCAGGATCGATTCTCAAGGTGGCGACGCTGGCCGCCGCGCTCGAGGCTGGCACCATCACCCCTCAGAAGTGGATCGATGTGCCCCCCAGGCTTCAGATTCACGACAAACTATTCAGCGACGAGCATCGCTCGAAGACCGAGCCGATGACCCCTACCGACATCCTGGTGCGGTCCTCGAACGTCGGGTCGATCACCATCGCTCGATCGGTCGGCGCAGAAGTCCTTCACACCATGTTGACGAAACTCGGTCTCGGTCGGCTCCCAGACGTTGGTTTCCCGGGCGAGGCGACCGGCCGGTTGAATCCGGTCGAACGTTGGTCGGGCACCGACATCGGATCTGTCGCCATCGGCCAAGGCGTGTCCGCTACCGGACAACAGATGCTCGACGTCTACTCGACCATCGCCAATGGCGGCGTCTCGGTACAGCCTTCGCTGGTCCGCACCATCATCGAGCCCGATGGGCGCCGGCATCTCCCGGAATCCCCCGCGGTGGAGCGGGTCCTCTCCGCTGAGGTTGCCGCCGAGCTCACCGAGATGCTGGTCGAGGTCGTCGATGAGGGAACGGGCAGCCGCGCGGCGATCGATGGCTATCGAGTGGCTGGCAAGACCGGGACCGCCTGGAAGTTCTTCGAGGACACCGGGTATCTCGACCGACGGGGAGATCGTCAGTACATTTCCAGTTTCGTGGGCTTTGCCCCGGCTAGCAACCCGCGACTGGTTGCGCTGGTCTCGCTGGACCAACCCGATCCTTCGGCGCCCGAAGGTGGGTTGGTCGCCGCGCCGGTTTTCAGCGAGGTGATGGCCTACGCCCTCCGGGCGTTGCGCGTCGCGCCGTCCGATCTCGCCGATCCAGCCGGGCCGGTTCGCGCTCCGACAGTGCCCGGGTCAGGGCCCGACGGGGAGGCGGTCGAAGATACGAATGTGGGGTACCGGCCGCGACCCGTCGGCACGTTCGGTAGCGGACGTCTCGTGGAGCCTGAGCATGCCTGAACCGTCGACGAGCATCGCCGCGCTGGCCGATCTGATCGGCGATCGAGCCCGCATCATCGGGGATGCGGCGACCATCGTCTCGGATGTGGAACACGACTCCCGGCGGGTGCGACCCGGTGCCCTCTACGCCTGTTTCGTAGGAGAAAAGTCTGACGGTCACGATCACGCTCGCGAGGCGATGGCAGCCGGTGCCGCGGCCCTGCTCGTATCCCGACAGCTCGACGTGGACCTACCCCAGCTGATCGTGGATGACACCCGAGCCGTGGTGGGATCCATCGCCGGCGCCGTACACGGCAACCCGTCGCGCGACCTCACCGTTATCGGAGTCACCGGGACGAATGGCAAGACCACGGTGACCCATCTTCTCGGTGACGTCTTGACGAGCACCGCGGGCCGCACGGAGATCCTTGGGACGCTTTCGGGGGCGCGAACGACGCCGGAGGCCCCTGAGCTCCAGCGCCGACTGGCCGAATGGAGCGATGCCGGGGTGACCCACGTCGCCATGGAGGTTTCCTCGCATTCCTTGGCGGCAGGTCGGGTGTCAGGGATCCGCTTTGCCCTGTCGATCTTCACCAATCTCAGCCCCGATCATCTCGACTTTCATTCGTCGATGGAGAGCTACTTCGCGGCCAAGGCCCGCCTGTTCGAGCCTGTGCTCAGCGATCAGGCGGTCGTCAATACCGACGATTCCCACGGGCGGCTTCTGCTTGACGCCGCCGCCATTCCCACGGTCGGGTTCGGGCTGGCCGACGCCGAGATTGTGGAGGAGACGGCGAGTGGCTCGTCGTTCTTGTGGGCCGGCGAGCGCGTGGCGCTGGACCTTGTTGGCCGCTTCAACATCTCCAATGCGCTGGCCGCGGCTACCGCCGCCCGCCAGCTCGGGATCGAGCCCTCGGCTATCGCTCGGGCCCTCAGCTCCACCACTGCTGTCCCCGGGCGGTTCGAGCCGGTCCGAGCGGGCCAACCCTTTGCCGTGTTTGTCGACTACTCGCACACGCCGGATGCTCTCGAACATGCCATGGTCACGGCCCGTCGCCTGATCGCCCCTGCCGGCCGGGTATATGTGGTGTTTGGCTGTGGCGGCGATCGGGATCCGAGCAAGCGTCCGCTGATGGGTACCGTCGCCGCCGAACATGCCGATCTGGCGGTGCTTACCGCGGACAACCCCCGCACGGAAGACCCTGCTGCGATCATGTCCGATGTCTTGGCCGGGACACCACCCGGCTCGCTGAGGGTCGAACCCGACCGGGCCGCCGCCATACGGAGTGTGTTGACCGAAGCGGCCGACGGGGACATCGTCGTCATCGCCGGGAAGGGCCACGAGACGACCCAGACGATCGGCGACCGCGTTGTCGAATTCGACGACCGGGTCGTGGCGTTGGGCATCCTCGCCGAACTGGGCTTCGGTTCCGTCAGACAGGAGGCCGACCAGTGATCAGGCTCTTGCTCGCGGCCGGCATCTCGCTGATCGTGTCGTTGGTCGGCACCCGCTATCTCATCGACGCGCTCAAGCGCCTGCGCATAGGTCAGCCCATTCGCGAGGATGGCCCACAGGGGCACATGATCAAGGCCGGGACCCCAACGATGGGTGGGGCCGCCATCGTGATCGGCGCTCTCGCCGGCTATGTGATCAGCGACCTGTACCGGGGGATCTACACGCGCACCGGGATCTTTGTGATCCTCAGCATCGCCGGCGCCGGCTTCGTGGGGTTCCTCGACGACTGGCTGAAAGTGACGCGCGAGCGCAACCTGGGGCTGAACAAACGGATGAAGATTTTAGGTCTGTTGGTGGTGGCCAGTGGGTATGCCATCGCGATGCTGCGATTCACCAATGTGCACACCGAGCTGTCGTTCACCCGTTGGGACTCGATCGGTATCGACCTCGGTCCATGGCTGTGGTTCCTCGTCGCCGTGCTCATGATGCTGGGCACGACGAATGCCGTGAACTTGACCGACGGGCTCGACGGGCTCGCCGCCGGCTCGGCCATCCTCGGCTTCATGGCGTTCCTAGTCATCGGGTTCTGGCAGTTTCGCCATCCGGGGATCTATGACGTGTCCCACGCTCAGGACCTCGCGGTCGTGGCCAGCGCCATGCTCGGCGCATGTATCGGTTTTCTGTGGTGGAACGCCGCGCCTGCCCAGATCTTCATGGGAGACACCGGCTCGCTCGCCATCGGGGCCGGGTTTGCGGCATTGGCGCTTTCGACCAACACGATTCTGCTCCTGCCGATCCTGGGGGGCCTGTTCGTCATGGAGACATCGTCGGTGATCATCCAGATCGGCTACTTCAAGATCACCAAGGGGAAGAGGGTGTTTCGCATGGCCCCGATTCACCACCATTTCGAGCTGGACGGAGCCAAACCTGGCTGGCCCGAGACCACGGTCATCATCCGGTTCTGGATTCTCGCCGGTCTCTCTGTCGCTATCGGTCTTGGCCTGTTCTACGCAGACTTCATCGGCACGGGACTGAGCGAGTGATGGTGCCACTCGACCGCGTGCTCGTCGTCGGCCTCGGGCTGACGGGTCAAGCGGTGGTGCGCGCCTGTATCGAGCGGGGGGTGCCCGTCGTCGTGGCCGAGGACCGGCCGCTCGACCCCCACCGGCAGTTGGCGGAGGAGCTCGGTTTTGATCTTGTCGCCGCACCCGCCGCCTCCGAGCTCGATCGGTTGATCGCCGATGCCTCCGCCGTGCTGCCCAGCCCAGGGGTGCCCGAAGCTCATCGCTTGTTCGCATCCGCGGCTCGAGTGGGTCGCCCGATCATCAGCGAGTTCGACCTTGCCGCGGTCTGGGACGATCGACCGGTCGCGGCTATCACCGGCACGAATGGCAAGACGACGGTGACCATGATGGTCACCGCCATGCTGCGGGCCTCAGGGCTCTGCGCCGAAGCGGTCGGCAACACCGAAACCGCGCTCGTGGCCGCCTTGGGTGATGCTTCCACCGATGTCTTCGTGGTGGAGGCCTCGTCGTTTCGGCTCGGCCATAGCCAGTACTTCAAGCCACGGGTCGGCACCTGGCTCAACTTTGCCCCCGACCATCTCGACGTGCACGCCTCGCTCGAGGTCTATGTGGAGGCCAAAGCCAGGATCTGGTCCGACCAGGGTCCGGACGACCTTGCGATCGCGAATGCCGAGGACCCCGAGGTGCTGGCCCGGTCGGTAGGGCTGACCGCCGAGCGCCGAACCTTCGGTGTGACACCAGGATCGATGGCCGACTATCGACGTGACGGCGCAATGCTCCGCGGCCCCGATCAGGATCTGGTCGCGGTCGAGGAGCTGCCGAGATCGCTGCCTCACGACATGGCCAACGCCCTCGCCGCGGCCGCTACTGCGCTCGGGGTCGGGGCGGACATCGAAGGGGTGCGAACGGTGCTTCGGAGCTTCGAGGGCCTGGCCCATCGGGTCGAGTTCGTGGCCGAGCACGAGGGCGTGCGCTTCTTCAACGACTCGAAGGCCACCGCGCCCCACGCCACCGCGACCGCTGTTTCCGGATTCGATTCCGTGGTCCTCATCGCCGGGGGAAAGAACAAAGGTCTCGACCTTGCGGCCCTCGCCGCGGACGTGTCCCGTATCCGAACGGTGGTGGCTATCGGAGACTCGGCCGACGAGATCGAGCGGGCCTTCGCCGGCAAAAGGCCGGTTAGTAGGGCCGGGACCATGGCCGAGGCCGTATCGTCCGCTGCGGGTGTGGCCCGCCGTGGCGAAGTCGTGTTGCTCTCGCCGGGCTGTGCCTCCTTTGACTGGTATGGCTCCTATGGCGAGCGCGGCGATGACTTCAAGCAGCTGGTGCGGGCCTGGGTTGATACGGGTTCGGTCTCGTGACGACCACAACCCGACATCGCCCGCGGCCACCGACCGCCAGACTCGCCACGCTGGTCGGGCGCGTCCGGCGGGGGCCTGCCGCTCTGATCCGCCAGCCGCGTCTGCGTTTTGGGACCGTGCCGCCGACGTTCACCCTGTTGTTGGCGCTCATCGTGGTACTCAACCTCGTCGGGCTGGTCATGGTCTTGTCGGCTTCATCGGTCAATGGGCTATCCGAGTACGGCTCGTCCTGGTATCACGTGAAGCGCCAGGCCATCTGGGCGACCATGGGGGTCTCAGCCCTGTTGGTGACAGTCCTCGTCGACTACCGGCGGTGGCGCCGCCTGGCCACCTTCGGCCTCGTCATCACCTTCCTGTTGCTTTTGGCGGTTCTCGTGCCAGGCGTTTCGACCCGGTCGAACGGAGCGAGCCGGTGGTTGTCTCTCGGCCCGATAAACGTGCAACCCGCGGAGCTGGCCAAGCTGACCATGCTCGTGTTCGTCGCCGACCTCCTGGCGCGGCGGATCCACCGGATCGACGAGACCGCCATCACGCTGCGCCCGGTGCTGGTCGTCACCGGATCGCTCGCCGTTCTTGTCATGCTCCAACCCGATCTCGGTACGACCATTCTCATCGGTGCCGTGATGTTCACCCTGTTGTTCATCGCGGGCGTGCCGCTCAAAGAGCTCTCGCTCACCGCTCTGGTCGGTGGAGGGGGGGCCATGGCCGCCGCGATCGTCGCCCCGTACCGGCGGAACCGGATGCTGGCCTTCATCGACCCCTGGGATGACCCGCTCAACACCAGCTACCAGACGATCCAGTCATTGGTTGGTATCGCCAACGGAGGAGTGGGCGGCGTCGGACTGGGGTCCAGCCGGGCCAAGTGGGGGTTCCTCCCGGAGGCCCACACCGACTTCATCTTTGCGATCGTCGCCGAAGAGCTGGGCCTCGTCGGGGCGATGCTGATCATCGGTATGTTCCTCGCTATCGGTTTGTTGGGTTTCCGTACCGCGCTGCGCGCCCCGGAACCGTTCGGAATGCTGCTTGCCGCGGGCGTCACGAGTTGGCTGTTGGTGCAGGCTTTCGTCAACATCGGGGCGGTCGTGGGCGTGCTTCCCATCACGGGGATGCCGATGCCGTTCGTGTCGTTCGGGGGATCCTCTCTGGTCGTCACGATGACCGCCGCCGGTATGTTGCTCAACATCGCCCGCCAGAGCGGATGATGAACACCTCGCTGGCCGGCCGCGGTGCCGCGCCTTCCTTCGACCCTGGATCGTTTGGCCTATCGGGTCACCGGAACGATCGACGCGTCGGAATCGGTGTGTCCCGGGCTAGAACTGGACGGGTGTCTCCCATCGCCTCTGCGCTCGACTCGGTGCCCAGACCAGCTTGGCTCGCTCGCCGGTCTGATCCTTCCGGGCCCGCCGACCATGATCCTGTCGACCCCTCGCCCGATGGCGCACGGGCCGGCGATCGTGACTCCGCGTCCATAGAGACATGGGTGGTGATGGCCGGAGGTGGCACTGCCGGCCATGTCAATCCTGGCCTGGCCATCGCCGACGCCCTCGTCGAGCGCGGGCTCGATCCGAGCGCCGTGCATTGGGTCGGTAGCAGCCGGGGACTGGAGGCCACCGCGGTGCCGGCGGCCGACTATGGCATGACGCTGTTGTCGGGTCGCGGTATTGAGCGGCGGATCTCGACCCAGAACGTGGCCGCGATATTGGGCATCCTCCGAGCCAGCGTCGAAGCCGTTCGTCTGCTCCGGTCTCGTCGACCCGCCATCGTCGTGTCGCTCGGCGGGTACGCCAGTGTTCCGTGTTCTCTGGCGGCCGCGCTCCTCGGCATCCCCCTCGTCGTGGCCGAACAAAACACGGTGCCAGGGCTCGCCAACCGGTTGGCCTCACGCTTCGCTCGGGCCAGCGCGGTGACGTTTCCCGGGACCCCGCTCCGGCGAGCGGTCGTGACCGGAAACCCGCTACGGTCCGCGGTCACCGACATCGACCGGAAACGAGACTGCGCCGGTGCCCGACAGACGCTGGAGCTCCCGGTCGACCATACGGTGATCCTGGTGTTCGGAGGTTCGCTCGGGGCCACCCGGATCAACCGGGCGGTCGTGGCGCTGGCCGAGGCATGGGGTGACCGCCGCGACGTCGCCATCCGTCACGTGATCGGCGAACGCGACTGGAACGACCTGCCTGCTCCCGACGTGGGACCCGACGGGCTCGTCTATCAACGGGTCCGGTACGAGGACCGTATGCCCCTCGCACTGGCCGCCGCGGATGTGGCCGTCTGCCGAGCCGGGGCAACCACGGTCACCGAGCTTGCCGCTGTAGGGCTGCCGGCGTTGTTCGTGCCCTACCCGTATGCGACCGGCGATCACCAAACGGCGAACGCCCGCTTCCTCGTCGACGAAGGGGCCGGCGTTCTGTTGGTCGATGCCGAGCTTACGGGCGGGACCTTGCAGGCCGCATTGGAACCGCTCATCGGTGACCCGACCGCCCTTGCGGCCATGGCCGATGCCGCCGCGTCGCTCGCCGTGCCCGACGCAGCCGCACAGGTGGCATCGTTGGTAGAAGAGCATGCCTCGCGTCGCTCGTGCGGGTCGCCAGCCAGAGGGGACGCCACCGATGACTGACCTCGTCGATATCGACCTGACCAGCTCGCTCGCCATCCATGTGATCGGGATCGGCGGCGCGGGCATGAGCGCCATCGCCACGGTGCTCAGCACCATGGGCCATCGGGTCTCGGGCAGCGATCTGAAGGAGTCGACGGGTCTGGAACGTCTACGGGCCATCGGCATCGATGTTCGCGTCGGTCATGATCGCTCGAATGTCTGCGATGTCGATCTCGTCGCCGTGTCCACCGCGATCGGCGAACGGAATCCAGAGATCCGCGCCGCCGTCGAGCGGAATATCCCCGTGCTGCGCAGGGCCGATGTCCTCAGGGCCATCACCGCGGTTCGCAAGACTCTTGCGGTGGCGGGCACCCACGGGAAGACGACCACCTCGTCGATGTTGGCTCTCGTCCTGATCGAAGCCGGGCGCCAACCGTCCTTCATCATCGGTGGAGACGTGAACGAGATTGGGTCCGGTGCCGCGTGGGACGATGGCGAGCTGTTCGTGGTGGAGGCCGATGAAAGTGACGGCACGTTTGTCGAGCTCCATCGCCGTGGCGCGATCGTGACCAACCTCGAGGCCGACCATCTCGAGCACTACGGAGACTTCGACACGCTTCGCAAGGCCTTTCGCCGGTTTCTGGCCGAGACGGACGGCCCCACGGTCGTGTATGGCGATGACCCCCTCGCTCGGCACGCGGCCGAGGGCCTTGGCGCCGTTACGTACGGCACGGCGCCGGACTCGAACTACCGAATGCTCGACGTGGTGAGCGAGCGAGCCGGCGTACGTTTCGATCTCGAGCACGACGGGGTGGCGCTCGGCACCATCCAACTTCCGGTGCCGGGCGCCCACAACGCTCAGAACGCGGCGGGTGCCGTGGCTTTGGCCATGGAAGTCGGTGTCGAGTTCGACGCGGCGGAGCGGGCGCTGGCGCGATTCGGTGGCGTGGCTCGGCGGTACGAGTTCCGGGGTGAGCGAGCGGGCGTGACCTTTGTGGACGACTACGCCCATCTGCCGACAGAGGTGGATGCGGCGCTCGACGCAGCCCGGTCGGGCGCGTGGGACCGCGTGGTCGCGGTCTTTCAACCCCACCGCTACAGCCGCACCCAGGCCCTGTGGGCCGATTTTGCCGACTCGTTCACCAACGCGGACCTCGTCGTGATCACCGATGTCTATGCCTCCGGGGAGGCGCCCCGCCCAGGGGTTTCGGGCAAGTTGGTCGCGTACGCCATCCTCGACGAGCACCCGTGGGCCCGCGTGGCGTACGTTCCTCGGCGCTCGGATGTCGTGAACTATCTGAGGGCGGAGCTGCGGCCAGGTGACCTCTGTCTGACCCTCGGGGCCGGCGACTTGACATCGCTGCCCGATGAGCTCATCGCGGGCTTTGATCCCGGACCGCAGTGACCCCTGACCATCGCCTGACCGGGGCTGAAGGTCACGAAACGTCGCGCGGTTTGCGCTCCGATTCGGTGGCGGAGGCCGCCCACCTGCTCGGCCCCCTCGTCGAGCGCGAGGTGCCGGTGGGCCCGCTGACCACCTATCGGGTGGGCGGCCCGGCCGCTTTGTTCTGTCGTGTCGACAGTGAGGGCACCCTCGCCGCGGTGACCGACGCGGTGGCCCAGACCGGGATCGACACGCTCATGGTGGGCCGAGGTTCGAATCTCCTCGTCGCCGATCGAGGTTTCGATGGACTGGTGCTGGTGTTGGGCTCCGCCTACGAACAGATCGCGATCGATGGGACGTGCGTGGTTGCGGGCGCGGCCGCCGCATTGCCGGTCGTCGCTCGACGGACCGCAGCCGCCGGGCTCGCCGGGTTCGAGTGGGCGGTCGGTGTCCCAGGCTCGATCGGGGGAGCGGTGCGTATGAACGCCGGGGGGCACGGGGCGGACATGTCGATGTCGGTCTTGCGAGCGCGGGTGGTCGACCTCGCCGCTGGGGCGGATTCGTGGGTGTGCCGTGGCGATCTGGGGCTGAGCTATCGCCACTCGGCCATAGCGGCTGACCAGCTGGTGGTCGAGGTCGAGCTCGGCCTGGCTCGAGGGGCCGTGGAGGCGTCGACCCAGCGGCTCGGCGAGATCGTGGCATGGCGGCGCGCCAACCAGCCGGGAGGCCAGAATGCCGGGTCGGTGTTCACCAATCCACCCGGTGACTCGGCCGGTCGGCTCATCGACGCGATCGGTGCGAAGGGGTTACGCGTCGGGACCGCATCGGTTTCGACCAAGCACGCCAACTTCATCCAGGCCGACGAGAATGGTTCGGCGGACGACGTGCTGTTACTGATGGCCGAGGTCCGTCGCCGAGTTCGCGACCAGACCGGCCAGGTGTTGGTGCCCGAAACCGTTCTGGCGGGGTTCGAGTCTCACCTTCAACAAGAGGTTGAGCGTTGAGACTTTGGTTGCAGGATGAGATCTTGCGCCTTCCGCCGGAGGATGAGATCTTGCGCCTTCCGCTGGAGGATAAAACATGAGTCCGGTCACCGAGGTCCCTCGTCGGGTGGTGGTGCAGGATCCTCGCCTGGCGGCACGACGCAACGAGGTGGCCCGCGATCAGGCCCGTCGCCGACTCCAGCTCTGGGGTATCGCGGCGCTCCTGGTGGTGATGGCGCTCGCCGCTTTTGGTTCGACCCGGTCGGCGTTGCTCGATATCGACGGGATCGTGGTGGTGGGCGCGGACCGGTCGGGGGTGGATCTTGTCCATTCCACTTCGGGTCTGGAGATCGGGTCGCCGATGGTCGATGCCGACCTTCGGCAAGCCCGGGCTTTGGTGGCCGAGCTGCCATGGGTCGCGGAGGTGGACATCGACCGGCGGTGGCCGGGGCGGGTGGTGATAGAGCTCGTCGAGCGGGTGCCGGTGGTGGTCGTGGCGGCCGACGAAGGGGGGGTGTTCCTCGTCGATGCGCAAGGCCGCCTGTTGGAGAGGGCGCCGGTGCCGCCCCAGACGGCGATCGACTCGGGTGAACTGGTGCGATTGGACGGTGCGGTCCGAGGAGCAGTCCCCGGAATGGAGCTGGATGAGGCGGGCCGTTTCTCGGTTCGGGTGGCGGCGAGCTTGACGCCGGCGCTCCGGGCCCGAAGGCCGGTCGTGGGCTTCGCCGAGGAGGCCGAGTTGCGGGTCGTGGTCGCCCACCGCACCGAGGGTGATGAAGGGATCACTCCACCGATCGATGGGGATCCGGCGTCGCGGGCCACGATCCTGCTCGGTCCCCTCGATGATGTCACGGCGAAGCTGGCCAGTGCGGACGCCATCTTCGAGCAGGTCGACACCAGGTGTGTCGATGTCGTCGATGTCCGAGTTCCGCACTCGCCCGTCGTCACCAGGCACGATGAGGAGCTGTGCGGAACTTGAGGGCTGGCCGGGCCCACCGACTTGTCATCTTCTGACAAGGTGGTGCACTGAGTTGGGCCTGGTCGCCAGATCGAGCTGAAAGGTCACCTTTCGGCTTCGTACTTCAAATGCGAGGTAGACATCTCGATGCTGTTGAACCTCTTCTGGAGGTTGGGGCCGGTTAGGCTATGGCGGAAGCTGGTCTGCCGGTCGTCGTCACGACGACCTCAAGCCCATCACCAACTCATTTCGCCGGCCGAAGGGTCGGGGACCCAATCCCTCTGGGGGAGGTACGAAGCCATGGCTGGGATTCCTCAGAACTACTTGGCGGTGATAAAGGTCGTCGGAATCGGTGGTGGCGGTGTCAACGCCGTCAACCGGATGATCGACGCCGGGTTGCGCGGGGTGGAGTTCATCGCGGTGAACACCGATGCCCAAGCGCTGCTGATGAGCGACGCCGACGTGAAGCTCGATGTCGGTCGAGACCTGACGCGCGGGTTGGGCGCCGGGAGCAATCCCGAGATAGGGCGACAGGCCGCCGAGGATCACCGAGCGGAGATCGAGCAGGCCCTCGAGGGCGCTGACATGGTGTTCATTACCGCCGGTGAGGGTGGAGGCACCGGAACGGGAGCCGCCCCCGTCGTGGCCGAAGTGGCCAGGAGCCTCAATGCGCTCACAATCGGGGTCGTGACCAGACCGTTCAGCTTCGAGGGCCGCAAGCGGGCCGAGCAGGCGGACATGGGCATCGAGAAGCTCAAGGAGAAGGTCGACACCCAGATCGTCATTCCCAATCAACGCCTGTTGAGCGTGGCCGATGCCGATACCTCGATGCTCTCCGCGTTCAAGATGGCCGATGAGGTGCTGCTCCAGGGTGTCCAAGGCATCACCGATCTGATCACGACCCCCGGCCTGATCAACACCGACTTCGCCGACGTGCGCACGGTGATGGCCGATGCCGGCTCAGCGCTGATGGGCGTCGGTATGTCCTCGGGTGAGGATCGAGCGGTCATCGCGGCGCGCAGCGCCATTTCCAGTCCCCTGCTCGAGGCCTCGATCGAAGGGGCCAAGGGCATCTTGTTGAACATGTCGGGTGGCAGTGACCTGGGCATCCTCGAGGTGAGCGACGCTGCCGAGGTCATTCAAAGCGTGGCCCATCCGGATGCCACGATCATCTTCGGTGCGGTTATCGACGACACGCTCGGTGATGAGATCCGGGTGACCGTGATCGCCGCAGGGTTCGATCGCTGGGAGGAAGAGCCCGAAACCGAAACCATCGACCTGAGGGAACCCGATCCGCTCGTCGAGGAGCCACGAGACATCTTCGGCGAGCCCACCCGGTCCTTGGACTTGAGCGATGGACCCGATGACTTCGACTTCGATGTCCCATCCTTTCTGAAATGATCTGCGCCGAGCGGCGATGATCCGACCCGTGCGCCGGCTTTCGCTCAGCAGCGGTCCGAGGTGGTCGGCCGAGGTCCGATTCACCGACGCCTTCGACGGCGATTTTGCGGTCGACGCGCCCCGTGACGCCCTCGATTCGCGACGCTCGGCCGTCGCTCCGGTGCCATGGACCTGGCTTCGCCAGGTGCACGGGGGCCGGGTGGTTTCGGTCGGTCACCCGGGTGAGCACGCGGGCGAGTCCGCGGACGGGTTGGTCACCGATCGAGCGGGTGTGGTCTTGGCGGTCCAGACCGCCGACTGCGCCCCGGTGGCCTTTGTCGCCGACAACGGAATCGTCGGGGCTGCCCATGCGGGGTGGCGGGGGCTGGTCGAGGGGGTGCTCGAAGCCACGGTCGGAGCGTTACGCACTCTCGGGGCCACCGGCCTGCACGCGTATCTGGGCCCATGTATCCAGCCGGGGTGCTATGAGTTCGGCACGGAGGATCTGGAGCGAGTGGCAGCATCGTTGGGGAACCAGGTGCGAGCGACGACATCGGCGGGTCGGCCCGCGCTCGACCTCGTCGGCGCGGTGCGCACCTCGCTGGCGACTTGCCAGGTTCCCCTCGACACCTCACTCGCGGCCTGTACCGCGTGTTCAGATGAGCTGTTCTCCTATCGCGCCGGTGGCGATCACAGCCGACAATCGCTGGCGATCTGGCTTGATGACCAGCACCGCGGCTCCACCGGTGGACCGACATGAACGCAGAACCGATCCCGGACGAGGCGGTGTCGCAGGCTTTGGTGGAAGATCGGGTGGCCGCGTTGTGGGAACGCGTTGAGCGAGCAGGTCGCGATGTCAGTGATGTCACGCTGGTCGCGGTGACCAAGGGTTTCCCGCCCTGGATCGTGGACGTCGCCCAGCGGGCGGGGCTGGTCGATCTTGGCGAGAACTATGCCCAGGAGCTGGTCGCCAAGGTGGCTGAGTACGAGTCGAGCCGCGAAGCCGCTTCGGAGCCCGTCACCGCTCGGGCGGGGATTCGTTGGCACTTCATCGGCCGTTTGCAGCGCAACAAGGTGCGTTCTATCGCCCCCCATGTCTGGCTGTGGCAGACCGTTGACCGAGTGAGCCTGGCCGATGAGATCGCTCGTCGCGCCTTGGGCGCAAGGGTCATGATCCAGGTGAATACCACCGGCGAGGCGCACAAGGGCGGCTGTCCTCTGTCGGAGGTGGAGATGCTGGTCGAGCACGCCGTGCTCGGGGGCCTTACGGTCGACGGGCTGATGACTGTCGGCCCGGCTGGGGACCCCGAATCTGCCCGGCCCGGATTCCGGGCGGTCGCACAGCTGACCGATTCGTTGGGGCTAGCCGAGTGCTCGATGGGCATGTCCGCCGACCTCGACGTAGCGCTGAGCGAAGGTGCAACGATGGTGCGAGTCGGGACCGCGTTGTTTGGTCCCCGCCGGGTCGCTCAGGCGTGAGACACTATGGGAGTGGTCATCACCGCCATGTCGACGAAAGGGCGCTGAGGAGAAACGATGTCGTGGGTGAGTAGCTTCCTACAATATCTCGGCCTCGCACCTGACGAGGACTATCCCGAGTACGACGACTACGACGAGGCGGTTCCAGACGGGCCACCTTCGCCGGTCGCGAACCGGCCGATCCGCACCACGGGTCCGGCGGCTTCGGTGGACCCCGAGTTGAGCACGAGCGTTGGCACGGTGCGACCGTTGACCTCCGGCCCGGTGTCGAGCGGGCCGAGCGTCGTTCCCCTGCCCAGCCCCCGATCGGCTCGAGCCCAGTTGGTGGCCCCGAGCCATTTCGGGCAGGCCAAGGAGGTGGCTGACCACTTCAAAGGCGACGAGCCGGTGGCCCTCGATCTCACCGGCGTCGATCACGATCTGGCCCGGCGGCTGATCGATTTTTCGAGCGGTCTTTGTTACGCGCTCGGCGGCAAGATGGAAAAGCTCGATCCGCATGCCGCGCTGTTCCTACTGATACCCGTCGATATCGACGTGTCCACCGACGATCGCCAACGGATCGTCGATCGGGTGACGACATGACGGCGACTACGCTAGTGGCGGCTCCGGCGTCGAGCCAGGGACGACGAAGGGCAATCATGGAACCGGACTACCGGATGCTAGTGGGACCGCGATGACCGGCATTATCTGTTCGGTACTCCAGCTGTATCTCTACGTGATCTTTGCCCGCATCATCTTGAGCTGGTTCCCGGTCGGGGAGGGCTCGGCCATCGCCCCGGTGCAGTCGGCGTTGTTCAGCGTCACCGAACCCGTCCTCGGTCCACTCCGTCGGGCCCTGCCTCCGCTACGCCTTGGCGGCATGGGACTTGATCTGTCGCCGATCGTCGTGGTGATCGGTATCTCGGTCCTGCGCGGCATCATCTGCTCCTAGAGGCCACATCATCACAGCGGGCAGGGAGCCAGAGAGTCCGAGTCGCTCATCGGCCCTGAGCGAGGCCGTGGCCCGAGCGGCCCAGCCTTGGGCTGCCCAAGGCCTGCCTTGGGCTGCCCAAGGCCAGTGCCGAGGGCGACAAGAGCGGGATGCAACGCCCCAGCCGAGCACAGGGTCGTCCCTGTCGGCGCACTCCCGTCGGGTTTCTTGTCCGTGATCGGGCGCACGTCGGATCTTCCTTGTCGAGTTGTAGGG
>Ga0316190_10000224_pt1 | contig 37723 bp, 33 predicted proteins | sample Eddworburrow2_MG_FD_204929 | JGI IMG/M metagenome (GOLD analysis project Ga0316190, IMG submission 204929) | Coastal sediment microbial communities from Maine, United States - Eddy worm burrow 2 | ecosystem: Environmental > Aquatic > Marine > Coastal > Sediment | place: USA: Maine | collected...
ACCGCGGTAGGTTTGTGTGCGGGTCAGACCCTGCCCCGAGAGCCCGTATGGAGGACCGTGTGATGACCGATCCTGATCGACTGCGCCGTCTCCTCGGGCCCCTCGGTGTGTGGACCTTCCGCTTCGACTCGCTCGCCGCCGACGAAGCGGTCGTGGCTGCGCATCACATCGAACAGTTGGGGTTCCCGGTGGTGTGGATTGCCGAGGTGGGCCCGACCGAGGCGTTGACCTTGGCGGGTCATCTTCTTGCTTCCACCTCTGAGCTGGTGGTTGCCAACGGTATCGCCCGGGTCAGCGACCGCTCGGCGGGTGCTGCCGCGGCGGGTCACCGCTATCTCCACGCACTTTCGGGCGGTCGTCATGTTCTCGGTCTGGGTTTGGGGGGCCGTCTCAGTAGCGAGGGTCGGCCGATTGAGGTGATGACCGGGTACCTCGACCAGTTCGACACCGCCTGGGGCCGCCTTCCCCACGACATCGATCAGGGCCCGATCTGGTGTCTTGCGGCGTACAACGACCGTATGGTCGATCTGGGTGCCGAGCGCAGCGACGGGCTCCACACCTATCTGATCACCCCCGATCACACCGAGCGGATCCGCGCCCGTGTCGGTCCCGCGCCCGTCATCGCCGCCGAGACAGCAGTCGTGCTCAACGACCCCGCCGACCGCGACGGGGCACGGGCCATCGCTCGTTCGCATGTGGCCAACTACCTCGGCGGTCGGAGCCATCAGCGCAAGTTCCGTGCCCTCGGGTTCGACGACGCCGACTTTGCCGAGGGTGGCAGCGACCGGCTCGTCGACGCCCTCGTCGTGTACGGCAAGGACGCGTTGGCCGAGCGGGTCGGCGCCCACCGTGAGGCGGGCGCCGACCATGTGTGTGTTCAGGTGCTCGGCACCACCACCCTCGACGACGACCTGACCGCCTGGTCTGAGGTTGCGTCTCTCTTGTGAGGTCGGCGACCGGTCGCAACGGCCCGGTGATCGTCGGTGCGCATGCGCGAGCCTCGGCTAGCCGATGCGGGTCCAGTCTCCGCAGTGGGATGATTCGAATCCGACGTCGTTGATGCTGATCTCGGCCAGTTGGCGGCCCGTGCCGAGGTCGTTGGCGATGATGGCGTCGAAATCACCGGCGAACGAGTTGAGGCGAGCCCAGTAGCAGGAGTCGGTTCCGGCCGCTTGGTAGGTGCCGGGCACGATGTCGGTACCGACGACCCACATTCCCTCTCCGAAACTGGTTGCTGGTGTGGGGGGTGGGGCGTAGAGCGCCCAGCCTGCACAGTCGGAGCTTTCGAATGCGAGATCGGTCGGCGCGATGTCGACCACTGCACGGACCGTGCCGAAGGCGTTGCTGATGATGTCGTCGAACTCGCCCGACAGGCCCGAGAGGCGGGCGAAATAGCATTGGTCGGCGCCACCCACATACCGGCCGGGCCCAATCTCGGACCCGACGAAGAACCGGCCATCGCCGAGTGTTGGTGTTGGTGTTGGTGTTGGGGCCGGGATGGGCGCCGGTGGGGCTGGTGTGACACATCCCGAGGTGGGGTCGGGCCGGGGTGGGTAGATCGTGTCGATGTGGACCTGAGGCGCGAACCGTCGCAGGAACAGGGCGGTCTCGGCCCGGTTCACTGGTGCTCGGGGAGAGAACCGTCCTTGGCTGCCCCGACTGATCCCCTCGTGCGCGGCCCACCCAACTTGGGGTGCGGCCCAGGCGACATCGGCGGCACTCATGTCAGAAAATGTGTCGAGCGTTTCACCGGGGACCGGTGGGGAGCCGACCAGGCGATGCAGCATGGTGACGAACGCGGCCCGGCTGATGTCGGCCCGTGGCGCGAACTGGGTCGCGGTGCGGCCCTTGACGATGCCGCGTTCGAACGCCCAGGACACCGCGTCGCGGGCGAATCCCAGTCCCGGATCGGACAGGTCGGCGAAGGGGTGTGGCCGGGATTCTGACGGTAAGCCGACGAGACGGTGCAGGATCACCACCGCCTCGGCCCTCGTCAATGGTCGGGTCGGTGAGGCCAGCTGATCTCCGTGGACCATGTTGCCCAACATGAGCCCGACATGGTGGGCCCAGTCGACGGCCTCACGGTAGTTGGCATCGCATGGAACGTCGGCCCAGTTGGGCAGTTGGGCGACCTGACCCGCCGCGGGGCGGGGCCGGATCGCGGCGATGGTCGCCACGAGGGCGACAACGAGCAGCACGGCCAGCATCCTGCTCGGGTGCAACCATTTCGGGTGCCGGGGATCGTTGATCGATGGTCGGGTCTTGTTCATGGGTCCCTCCGCATAGGACGGTTCGCCGTTGTGAGCGGTGCCCGATCCCCAAGCTGGTCACCTCAAGGCGACCAGGTCATGGGGACGAGCCCGCACCGACCATCCTGAGCGGGGGGTGTGACAGTATTCCGGACCCGCTGATCGTCGCCGACGACTCACCCGTGCCGTCAGCAGGGCCGATCAGGTTCTCGTGAGCTCCGTCGTCGTCGTCGCACGCTGAAGACTGCGTCGTCCGCCCCCAAGAGATCTAGGCTCGGCGGGGATGTCGACGGCAACCCTGCGACGGCCAGATGGCGCTCATCGATCGAACGACGTATTCCGTGCGATCGCAAGCGACCCGAAGGCGGAGATGATCTTCGTGCCCGGATTGCCGGCACGAACGGGCCGATTCGCCATCTGGCACCCGTCCGACCAGAAGTCACCATGTTCGCCAGCCAGCAGTGCAGCAACCGATGTCCTCACGGTGGCGGTGCCGGCCGGGCGTTCGATCCGGCGTCGTGACGTCCCGGTCATCTGGCTCGAACTGTCCGATGTGCTCGACGGATTGGTCGATCTGCCCGCCGATGCCCGCTGCGCGACGTCAGTGCACGCATGGGCCGATGCAGCGCGCGACGCTCTCTCGCTGATCGCCCGCGGCCGTGTGTTGCCGACGGTCGACGCTGATGGATTCGACGGTTGGCGACTGGGTCCATTCGACCCGATCGACCTGGCTCGCCGGACCGCCGCGGCCGAGTCATTGCCACCGTCCGCCCGCTGCACGGTGCTGGGTGAAGGATCGCCGATGCGGGTCACCTCGGCGCGTTGGCTGGTCGATCGGTTCGGCGACGCCGTCGCTGATAGCTACCTCCGCACCGCCGCAGCCGCCACGGTTGCCGGCCACCCTGCGTTCGCCGCAACCAAACCGTCGGTCATCACACAGTCGAGCGGGTGGCTCGCCGCCACGGCCGGCGCCGCAGATACCGACGTGTCGATTGCTCTGCGACTCGATGTGGCCGATGGTCGGCTCCCGCTCGAACGCACCCCCGACTCGTCCGGGCAACGATTCGGTTCCGGCGGCCAGACCAACGGCGGCCACTCGCCGCGGTCCTCTGTGGATGCCGGCAATCAGACCGACGTCGACCGTACGGAGTTCATGGGCGTCCTCCAGGTCGCCAGCCAACGCGATGCCAGCCTCGTGCTCGACGCCGCCGATCTTTGGGTGGCGCCGGATGCGGTGCTCGCCCGGTTCGGTCCCGACATCGAAGCCGAGGTATTGCTCGGTCTACGCCGGAGCGCACGGGTGTGGGAGCCACTCCGTGCGCTGCTCGACCAGCCTCGCCCTGACCGCCTCGGGCTCAGCGGTGACGAGGTCGCCGAACTGCTCGGCCCGACCGCCGATGATCTGGCCAGCAGCGGCATCGAGGTGCTGTGGCCGGCGGGTGTGCTCGACACCGTGACGCTCACCCCCACGGTGACCACCCCGACGCCGGGTGCAGACAGTGGGGCCGGGCTCGATTTCAACAGCCTGTGCTCGCTGACCTGGCAGGCGACCCTCGACGGCGAGGCACTCACCGACTCCGAGCTCGAACAGTTGGCCCAAGCCAAGCAGGGCGTCGTGCGGCTCCGTGGCCGATGGGTGCGCGCCGACCCCGAGAGACTGGCGCGACTGCGCGAACGCAAGACGGTCACCGCCGGGGCGGCTCTCGCGGCGGCGCTCGGTGGAAGCCTGCTCGTCGACGGGGACACGCTCGATGCGGTCGTCGAGGGGCCGCTGGCGGCGCTGGCGGACCGTCTCGCCACGGCCGGCGACCGCGCCGAGTTCACCCCGAACCCCGATCTGCAGGCCGACCTCCGTCCGTATCAGCGCAGCGGCGTCGGCTGGCTCGCGGAGATGGCCGACCTGGGCCTCGGTGGCATCCTCGCCGACGACATGGGCCTCGGAAAGACGATCCAGTTGCTCGCGGTCCATCTCCACCGACGAACACTCCAGCGTCCGACGCTCGTCGTGTGCCCGGTCTCGGTGCTGGGCAACTGGGCCCGTGAAGCGGCGAAGTTCACCCCGGGCGTTCCGGTCCGGCGGTACCACGGCACCGATCGCACGATCGACGACATCCAGCCGGACGAGATCGTGTTGACGACCTACGGTGTTGTACGGCGCGAGGCCGAGACGTTGGCCGGCGTTGAGTGGGGAATGGTCGCGGCTGACGAGGCGCAGGTGGCCAAGAACCCGCTGTCGCGCACGGCGCGGGCGCTGAGGACGATCCCGGCCGATGCGCGCTTCGCGCTCACCGGGACACCGGTCGAGAATCGGTTGGTCGATCTATGGTCGCTGCTCGACTGGACGACGCCGGGTCTGCTCGGCCCGCTCGCGCGGTTCCGCCGAGAGATCGCCGTTCCCGTCGAACGGTACCGTGACCCCGAGGCGATCGATGCGCTCGGCCGTCTGGTCCGTCCGTTCCTGCTCCGTCGCCGCAAGTCGGATCCGGATATCGCGCCCGATCTTCCGCCCAAGACCGAGACCGATCGTATGGTCAACCTCACCGGTGAGCAGGCAACGTTGTACCGGGCGATGGTCTCCGAGACAATGGCCGAGGTGGAGGCGGCGGACGGGATGTCCCGACGCGGTCTGGTGCTCAAGCTGTTGACCGGCCTGAAGCAGATCTGCAATCACCCAGCCCACTTCCTCGGTCAGCGGGCACCGGTCACCGGCCGGTCAGGCAAGCTGGATGCGACGATCGAGATCCTCGACACCGTCGTTGCCGAAGGCGACGCGGCACTCGTGTTCACGCAGTACGTCGCGATGGGACGGATGATCGAACAGCACCTCACCCACCGAGGCATGCGCGTCGAGTTCCTCCACGGCAAGGTCCCGCTGGCGCGTCGACAGACGATGGTCGACGCCTTCCAGGCTGGCGAACTTGACGTGCTGGTCATCTCGGTCAAGGCCGGCGGCACCGGGCTCAACTTGACGCGCGCGACGCACGTGGTCCACTACGACCGATGGTGGAACCCGGCGGTCGAGGACCAGGCGAGCGACAGGGCGTGGCGGATCGGACAGGATCGACCGGTCCAGGTGCACCGCATGATCTGTGAGGGAACGATCGAGGATCGTATCGCCGCGTTGCTCGACAGCAAGCGGGCGCTGGCCGACGCGGTCATCACCTCCGGCGAAGGCTGGATCTCCGAACTCGACGACGGCTCCCTGCGGGCGCTGGTCGAGCTCGGCGACACGCGCTCGTCGGATGGTGGGAAACGAGGTCGCTGATGGCGCGCCAATTCGGACACACCTGGTGGGGCCGGGCCTGGGTCGACGCACTCGAGAATCGGGCCCGCCTCGACCCCAATCGACTCCCGCGTGGTCGAACGTACGCCCGCTACGACCGGGTGTCATCACTGCATCTCGCGCGGGGCGAGATCACCGCGAAGGTGCGCGGCAACCGACCGGGGGCGTACCGGGTTGTCGTGCGCGTCCACACCTACGGCGACGCCGAATGGAAGCGGGTCGTCGAAACGGTGGCCGGGCGCGCCGCACACGCTGCTGCATTGCTGGACGGGGAGCTCGACCCCTCGATCGCCGACGACGCCGCCGCGTCGGGTGTCGACCTACTCCCCGGGCCCGGCGACCTGCAACCGCGCTGCTCGTGCCCGGACTGGGCCGATCCGTGCAAACACGCCGCGGCGGTGTGCTATCTCGTCGCAGACGTGCTCGATGCCGATCCGTTCGCGCTGTTCGAGTTGCGCGGCCGGTCGCGCAACTCGTTGATGGCCGAGTTGCGCGCCGAGCGACGCTCGGGGTCTGAGCACCAGAACCCGGCGTCGTCGAGCGGTGCGGCGACGATCGCCATCGACGACGGCGAGGTCGCGCGTGACGTGTGGTCAGCCTGGCAACAATCGGGTCCGGCCGATGTCGATGCGCCGACGCGGGTCGTGCCCGCCCGGCCCGGTGTCCCCGCATCGTGGCCGACCGACCCACCCGACGATGCGCCGTTCACCGCGACCGGCCTGCAGTCGCTCGCGGGCGACGCAGCTCAGCGGGCATGGATGCAACTCCGCGGTGAGGGGACCGCGGCTCTCGACCTCGACGCCCACGCCGACCTCGCCCGCCGCGGTGCGGAACTTCTCGGCAAGACGCCGGCCTTCGCGGCGCTGGCCCGCACCGCCGGTGTGAAGCCGGTCGATCTTGCCCGCCGATCGATCGCCTGGCGGCACGGCGGCACGGAGGCCCTCACCATGCTCGATGCCCCGACGTGGCGGCCCCCCGACGCCACGATGGCCAACGCTCGCGAGGCGGTGGCTGCGGCGCTGCCCGACTCCGCGCGAGTGACGGTCAGGTCCAATCGCATCACGGTCGGGACACTGCAGCTCCGACTCGACGAAGCCGGATGTTGGTGGCGCTTCGAGAAGCGGCGAGGACGCTGGGAGATCAGCGCGCAACCGGCCGACGACGCGGACGACCTCATCGACATCGGGACTCCCGACCGCGGGAACGGGTCATGAGTGCGTGGATGGTCGAGGGCGACTACGCAGCCGATGGCGCGGTATGCGTGCGCCAAGCGTTCGCAGCCGAACACGTCGTCTTGGCGCGAGAGGCCATCGAGGAAAATCTGGCGGATCTCTCGCCGCGTGCCAAGCGAGCGAGCGCAGACGACGACGGGGCGTTCATCGAGGACTTCTGCAACTGGTCGTGTCTTCCAAAGATGGAACGTTTCATCCGCGAGTCGCCCGGTGCCGAGATTGCCGGCGAACTGACCGACTCGAACACAATCCGGCTCTATCACGACCACATGCTCGTCAAAGAGCCTGGGCCGTTCACGGCGCGGGCGGGGTGCCTGGACCAAACCGGCGGCGCGTCCTGTCGGTTCGGTACCTCGGCGATGACATGGTTCATGCGCCTCGTCGTTGGACGACACCGCCACCCTTTGATGGGCTCGACGCGGAGATCGCGAGCGGAGCGCCGATGGACCACCTACTGTTTCCAGTTCTGTGGACCAGACCAGACCTTCGGTCCCGTAAGGGGACGGGGTGAGCGGCATGGACTGTCGACAGGTCGAGTTGGTTGAGCTACCCCGCGGCGAGGTGAAAGCGGGGAACTTCGGAGTCGTCGACGCCGAGTGCCCCGAACCCGAACCCGGGCAGGTCCTGGTGAGGCTTCGCGTGCTGGGTCTGAATGCCGGTCTCGCCCGTCGTCTCGGGGGAGAGGGCACCGCGTACGGGCCGGGGATCGGGGTTGGTGATGTGCCGGCGAGTGACGCCGTGGTCGAGGTCTTGCACTCCGCGAGTGCAGACTTTCGGCCGGGCGATCTGGCGGTGTGTACCTCGCCATGGAGGACTGTCCAGGTGTGTGATGCGGGGGATTTTCGACCGATTTCGTCACCGGAAGCGGGACAGACGTTGGAGACCCATCTCACCGTTCTGGGTCATGTGGGCTTCACCGCATACACCGGGATCATCCATATCGGCGACGTGCAGGCAACGGACACGGTCTATGTGTCGGCGGCGGCCGGCGGGGTGGGAAGTTGCGCCGTCCAGTTCGCCAAGGCGCAAGGTGCGACGGTGATCGGATCTGCGGGGTCGGCCGAGAAGGTCTCGATGATCACCGGGGTGCTCGGCGCCGATCATGCGTTCAATCGCCATGACGGCCCGGCTCTTGAACTGTTGCGCAACGCGGCACCCAATGGCATCGACCTGTACTACGACAACGTCGGAGGTGAACAGCTCGAGGCGGCCCTGGATTGGTTGAACTTCGGCGGACGCGTGGTGGTCTGCGGTGCCGTCGCTCAAGGTGCGCAACCCAGCGGCCCAGCCAACTATCGGCGACTGATCTACCAGGAGCTGACGATGCGAGGTTTCACCGTCACCGCGCACGAGGACCTGCGCCCGGAGTTCGAGTCAACGGTAGGAAACTGGCTGGAGCAGGGGAAGGTTCGAAGCGTCCACACCACCTTCGATGGCTTCGACAGAATCCCCGAGGCGTTCGTATCCCTGCTTGCTGGGGGAAGCAAGGGCAGGGTCATCGTGTCGGTGGGATGACCGGGTTCAGTCTTTAACCAACGAGTCGCAGGCGTACTGGGCTCTGGGCCCCTGATGTGGTCCAGTTGCTTCCCGCCGGCCGCTTCTCGTCGATGAGCTGTCGTGGACGAGGATCAGAGCTGGTCCCACACTCGGCGGAGCTCGCTCACGGCAGAATCAACGTCGGCTCCGACAACGGTGGCGGGCAGGGAGAGCGATCAGGGCCAGGCTCGAAGCCAACGTCGCTGCTGCGGCAACGACATCCCAGAGCCAGAGCTGTGGCGGCAGGGTCCAATGTCCCTTCGGGTCCGCACGTCTCATGACCCTGCCGATCGCGATCCGGTTGGTGTCGTGGGTCGAGCGCGGTTGTGGGTGCCCGGTGGTCCACGGCCCGACGTCACCGTCACCGAGGTGGAGCTCGCGGCTCGTCATCCCGATGTTCGGGTGCCGACGGTCGACATCGATGCACCACAGATGATCAAGGCGTTGAGCGGGGTACCCGAGGAGAACGCGGCGATGTTCATCCAGGAAGCCCAAGTCTCGTCCGAGGCAGTAGTCGGCTCTGGCCAGGACGATAGCGGTGTCACCCACGGCCGGTTGCTCTCTCGGCTCGCCGAGGCGGAGCCGGACTGCTGCTACGTCGTGTCATGGGTCAGAAGCTGCCAGCGCCGCGCTGACCGAACGAATCGGCGCCAGCCCGGCTGGAACTGCGTGGTTCCCCGACACTTCGAGAAGGTGCTGCGGGAGTGGCGGCAGAAAGATCCCGCCCTGGAGGAGGACTTCCGGCCCTGTCCGACGTGAGCCCACGGCAGGAGGATCGCACCATGGACAACGGTTTCTTCATCGGCCGCGTGCGGGGGATCGATATCCGGGCCAACTGGAGTGTCCTGATCGTGGCGGGGCTTGTCGCGTGGTCGCTGGCCGACGGCCTCCTTCCCGAGTTCGCCGAGGGCTACTCGACCGGTGAGTACTGGGTCGCGTTCCCGATGGACGGTGGGCGGATCTACCAGGCGTGGCTCTGGGCCCGCTCCGGCGACGAAGCGGAGGCCACCTGCAGGGCTGCCGCGGTCGGCCACGCAATCGGCGGCGTGCTGGTGGTACTCGGCATCCTCGAGTTCCTGTTCGCCGGGGCGATCGGGGGCGTGTGGTTGGCCCTGATCGGCTGGTTCGTGAGAGAGGCCGCAAATGCCGAGGTTCAGCGAACGGTGGTCGAGGGACCGCTTCGGGCGGTCCGTGTGTCCGAGATCATGAGCACCGACCCCGAGCGCGTTCTCGCGGGCGGGTCGGTCGATTCCTTCGTGTCCGAGATGGTGTGGGGCGGCCGCCACGCGGCGTACCCGGTCGTGCGGGCCGAGGGAGATGTCGTTGGTCTGATCTCGCTCAAGGCCGTCCGGGCGCTGGACCGTGAGTCCTGGGCATCGACGACCGTCGAAGCGGTTGCCACTCCGCTCGATCGAGTGCCGGCCGTGGCGCCGACGATGAGCGTGGCCGACCTCATCGCCGACATGGACATCGGTGGCGAGGGGCGGGCCCCGGTCATTGACGGCGAAGAGCTGATCGGAATCGTCTCGCCGAGCGACGTCGCTCGCTTGGTCACTGCCGTCGAACTTGCCGGCTCCGGACCACCTGCCCAACCGAGCGACACCCCTTCGCCTTGTTGATGCCCCATGCGTCGCCCGTCGACGTGCTGGCGCATTCGTTGGGCGTCGATCCGCAAGAGGGTCTGGGCCGCGAGGAAGTTGCCCGTCGTCAGGCTGCCGACGGGCCCAACGAGCTCGATCGCGTCGAGAAGTCGGGGTGGTGGGTGCATGCCCTCGGGCAATGCCGGGATCCTCTCGTCGCCCTCTTGCTCTTTGCCATCGTGGTGTCATTGGCGGCATGGGGACTCGACGGGGGCGATGGTGTGCCCTTCGATGCGATCGTCATTGGCGCCATCGTCGTCCTGAACGCGGGAATCGGGGCGGTGCAGGCCGTTCGCGCCGAGACTGCGGTAGCCGCACTCCGGCGCTTGGCCGCAACCCAGGCGCACGTGCTCAGAGATGGTGAACTCGTCCAGATCGAGGCCCGCGATGTCGTGATGGGCGACGTTCTCATCGTCGGGGAGGGAGACGCGGTCGCAGCCGACGCCCGGCTCTTCATGGCTCCGTCCTTGCGCTTGTCGGAGGCGTCGCTGACGGGGGAGAGTGAGCCGGTCTCGAAGTCGCTCGAGCCGACGGACCCGGCGGCTCCTCTGGGTGATCGACACTCGATGATCCACGCCGGTACCGCGGTGGCCTCGGGTCGGGGCCGGGCCGTCGTGGTCGCCATCGGGATGGAGACCGAGGTGGGCAGCATCGCGACGCTGCTTGGAGAGACCGAGCGCCAGAAGACTCCGCTCGAACGAGAGATCGCCAAGGTGGGAGCGGTGCTCGGTGTTGTCGTGATGGCCATCGCAGCACTCGTGGTCACAACGTTGCTCGTGGTCTCGGACCTCGATGCCGCGTCCGATGTGATCGACGCGCTGCTCGTCGGTGTGTCGCTGGCGGTGGCGGCGGTGCCAGAGGGTCTCCCTGCCGTGTTGTCGATCGTGCTCGCGCTCGGGGTGCAGCGGATGGCGGATCGAAACGCGCTCGTGAAACGGCTCGCGTCAGCCGAAACGCTCGGTTCGGCTACCACGATCTGCACTGACAAGACGGGCACCCTGACTCGCGGTGAGATGACCGTACGGACCCTCGTCGCGGCGCGACGGCGGGTCCATATCGACGGCACCGGCTACGAGCCGCGAGGGTCCCTCACGGTCGGTGGAGAACCGCTCGGATCGGATCTCGCAGCGGTGGTGCGGGCGGCGCTTCGGGCCGGCGCCACGGCCAGCAACGCCGGCATCGAACTGATGGATGGCCGGTGGGTCGCGCTGGGCGATCCGACAGAGGCTTCCGTCGTGGTCGCGTGTGCGAAGAACGACGGTGGACTTGATGCCGTTGGCCGCGTGTCCCGACTCGATGAGATCGCGTTCACGTCCGAACGCAAACGTATGAGTGTGCTGGTCGACGACCCCGACCGGCCGGGAGCCGGTTTGACCTTGGTGGTCAAGGGGGCGCCGGACGAACTGCTCGACCGCTGTGCATCGGAGCTGACCGAGCGGGGAGAGGTCGACCTCGACGACGAAGGCCGTCGCTGGTGGCGCTCCGAGATCGACAGCCTCGCGGAGGCGGCGATGCGAACCCTGCTGATCGCTCGCCGCGACGGGGTCTCCGCCCCGATCACGGGATTGGACGAACGCGAGCTCGTGTTGTTGGGCGTGGTCGGCATCATCGACCTGCCGCGGAAGGAAGCTCTCGCCGCGGTGACGGCGGCGCAGGCGGGCGGCGTGCGGGTGGTCATGGTCACCGGTGACCATCCGCGAACCGCCGCCCAGATCGCGAGGGAAGTCGGCATCCTCACACCGAGCGGCGAGGTGGTGGAAGGAGGTCGGCTGGAGACTCTCAGCGATGCCGAGCTCGCCTCCGTCGCCCGGACCACTTCGGTGTTCGCCCGGGTCGCTCCGGCCCACAAGCTCCGGCTGGTTCAGGCTCTTCAGGCGCAGGGCGAGGTCGTTGCGATGACGGGCGACGGGGTCAACGACGGGCCGGCACTCAAGGCCGCCGACATCGGTACAGCGATGGGGATTGCGGGAACCGATGTTGCCCGAGAAGCGGCGGACATGATCCTGATCGACGACGACTTCGCCACCATCGTCGTAGCGATCAGTGAGGGTCGAGGGATCTTCCACAACATCCGGAGCTTTCTGCGGTACCTCCTCTCGTCCAACATCGGCGAGGTCCTCACGGTCTTCCTCGGGATCCTCCTGGCTGGCGTGGTCGGGCTCGACGGCGATGGAATATTGGTGCCGTTGACCGCAACGCAGATCCTGTGGATCAACCTTCTCACCGATACCGGACCGGCTCTTGCGCTCGGCGTGGACCCGCTCGACCGGCGGCTGATGCAGAGGCCGCCTAGGCGGTCCAGTGACCGGGTGATCGACGCCGCGATGTGGCGAGGAATTGCACTCATCGGAGCGACGATGGCCGCGGTCACACTCTTGATGTTCGATGCGCAGCGGCCCGGCGGTCTGATCGAGGGGACAGGCAGTATCGACGAGGCGCGCACGGCTGCCTTCACGGTGCTCGTGCTCGCCCAACTGTTCAACTGCTTCAGTGCCCGCTCGGATGAGGTGAGCGCCTTCCGCAAGTGGGCGGTCAACCGGTGGCTTCTCGCCGCGGTTGCCGTTGCGCTCGCGCTGCAAGTCGTCGTCGTGCACGTGCCGCTCATGAACGACGCCTTCGCGACCGGCCCCATGACCCTCGTGGACTGGATCTGGTCGGCGCTACTCGCAAGCGTCGTGCTCTGGGTCAGCGAGATCCGCAAGTGGGTCCGTCGCCGCCGATAGCCGATGACTGCGTCGGTAGATCCGGCCATGCCGGCGTGGGCGGCGTGTTGTCCCAAGGACAGGCAGAACTCGCTGTCGACGGCGTTGCGGAAGTGGTGGGCGATGCGATCACGCAGAAAGGTACCGATGTCCCCGAGGACTATGTTTCCCGACGCGTCGCTGCCGCTTGTTTCGACGTGTTCTTGGCCGGTGCCTTCGGCGACCGCGATCACACAGTGGGCGCGCCGTTCCAGGCGGGTCTCCAGTGCGCCCAGGAGGCCGTTGGGGCCATCGAGGTGGAACGGCGCTTCTGGCACGAGGCAGACATTTGCGTTCGGGTTGGCAAGGGTGGCGTGGGCGGCGATGAAGCCGGAGTGTCGGCCCATGAGTTTCACGATCCCTATGCCGTTGAACGCTCCTCGGGCTTCGTTGTGGGCCACCGTGATGGCTTTCGTGGCCTCGTCGACGGCTGTGGCGAAGCCAAAGCTCCGCTCGATCCAGAGCAAGTCGTTGTCGATGGTCTTTGGGACGCCGACCACGGCCAGCGCAACCCCTCGGGCGCGAGCCTGTGCCCGGCGGCTCGTTCTATTGTGACTCCACCCGTAGTCACACCAGGAGGGACGCACCCATGAACTCGTGGGGGGTGTGTTCGTGCGTCCGAGGTTCCAGCGTCGAGAATGGTCGGGTGGGAACGGATCGCGTTTCGTCAGATGGTTTTCGGGTCGGTTGTGGGCTTGGTCGTTCGCGCTGTCGGTGGCGTTGGTGCTCGGGCGGGTTGGGTCCGTCGGGCTGGTCGTCGGGCCGGGGATGCTTGAGGTTCGCTACCTCGGCGAGCTGGCGGTGTCGGTTCCGGTCGAGTTCGGATCTGGCGACCCGGTCGACGATGCGGTGAGGTTTGGCTCGGTGGTGTGGACGGCTGGCCCGAGTTGCTCGCCATGACCGCCGTCACCTTCGCGGCTCTTGGGTCCACGACGATAGCGTCGAACACCGCCGCAGCGGCGACGCTCATCCCACTCGTGGCGGCCGGGCAGTGATCACCGCCCTATGGCTCGGCGTCGGATTCGTCGGATTCGCCATCACCCTGGGAGCCAGCGGAAAGGCTGTCACCGACGCCACCAAACTCGCCCGCGGTACACGGCTGCCACCCTTCTTCGTTGGCATGACGTTGTTGGCCCTCGGAACCGACCTCCCGGAGATCGCCAACTCGATCGTGGCCTCGTTCACCGACAATGGGGACGTCAACGTCGGCGACTCGATTGGCTCTACCGCCACCCAACTCACGCTCGTTCTTGGACTACTCCCGTTCGCCGGATACACGATTGCGCTCGGTGAGCGAGGGTCTCGAGAGTTGCGGGGTCAACAGACCACAGCCTGGTTCACCGCCCTCGCTGTGCTCCTCGTCGGTGTTCTGCTCATCGATGACCACATCGGCCGCGTCGACGCCGCCGTTCTCATTGCTGCGTGGTTGGTTGGCTCGCGACTGGTCTACCGCCATACACGCACAGATCCGCAGCTGGCCCTGAACACACCGGTAGCCAACAGGACTCGACTCATCGGGCGTCTTCTCGTCGCAGCCGGCGGTATCGCAGTCGGAGCCACAATTGCCGTGACCGCGATAACTGAACTGGCCGAACTGTGGGGTGTCCCAACGTTCATCATCGGCTACTTCGGTGCCTCGATCGGCACCTCGCTCCCCGAACTCATCGTCGACATCACCGCGCTTCGACGAGGCGAAACCGGACTCGCCATCGGCGACGTCCTCGGCTCGTCATTCGTCGACGCCACGCTTTCGATCTCAATAGGCCCGCTCCTATTTCCCACGGTCATCGACGGCGATTTGGCACTCACCGGTGCCCTCGTCGCGGCCGGGGCCGCCATCATCGTCGCCCTGCTGCTCGGCCGCGGCGGCGAGCTCGACCGAAGGACGGGCATCGTCTTGTTGCTCACCTACGCGGCAAGCTGGCCAATTCTTCTCTGACGCCTCTCCGCCGGTCCGCGACCGCACCCAGTCCGAACAAACGAACCTCTGTTTGTTCGAGCGTTGCCTCGTTTCGGCGGCGGCCTTGATGCTGCCGGCGAAGGTGGTGAAGGCGTCGGTGAGATCGGTGACGGCTTTGGTGATCAGCCCGGCGAGGGGGCGACGAACTCTTCGACCTTGGTGAACTCGCAATCGTGGTCGCTGTTCGAATTCCTGTCGCGGGCAAAAGGCCTGGCCAGGGCGTGGGCGACGTCGACTGTTCGCAGCCTGACGGGCGGACCGGTCGGTGTGCTATGAAGGTCGAAAGCGTAGTCGTTGACCGCAGGGGACCTCCGATCGGCGGCTCGTTCCAGGCCGCCAATAGCCGGCCAGCCAGTATCGGGCCAGCCGATACCGGGGCAACCAAAGGGGTAGGGCAATGAGCGACTACGACATCCACATCAAGGGTGGAACCATCGTCGATGGAACTCGGGTGCCTCGTTATCGAGGCGATGTCTGGATAAAGGACGGCAAGGTGGCCCAGATGGGCGGCCGGCAATCGGGTACAGCCGACGAGGTCATCGACGCCGACGGGCTCATCGTCGCCCCCGGTTTCGTCGACCTTCACACCCACTACGACGCCCAGATCCGCTGGGATCCCTACTGCACCATCTCGGGCTGGCACGGGGTGACCTCGGTGGTCCTCGGAAACTGCGGCTTCGGATTCGCGCCGGTGCGGCCCGATTTCCGGGAACGGTCGATGCTGACCATGACCCGGACCGAAGCCATTCCCTATGACGCCATGGTCGAAGGCATGCTGCCCCATTGGGACTGGGAGACCATCCCGGAATACCTCGACTCACTGGCGACCGCACCGCTGGGCGTCAACTGCATCCAATACATGCCAACAGCCTCGCTGATGACCTACGTCATGGGGCTCGAAGCGGCCAAGACCAGAGCGGCGACCGATGCCGAACGCAAGGAGATGCAGCGACTGCTGCACGAGGGGATGGACGCCGGTTTGTCCGGATTCTCCATCCAGCGCCTCGGTCGGAACTCGACCCAGGCCGACTTCGACGGCACACCGATGGTCACCGACACGATGGTCGACGAAGACATCCTGTGCCTGGCCGAGGTGTTGGCCGAACGGGACGAGGGTTTCATCCAGATCACCCAGGCCACCGGCAAGATCAAGAAAGACCTCGCCTTCGTCGAACGGCTGGCCGCGGTGTCCGGCCGGCCGGTGATTCACAATGCCATTGCTCCCACCAGGCGGAACCCCGACCCGCACCGCAAGTCGCTCGATTGGATCGACCGGTGCTGGCAACAGGGCCTGCAGGTTTACGGTCAGTGTGCAACGGTGCGGTCAGGGTTCGTGTTCAGCCTCGAGGATTGGAACCTCTATGACTTCTCGAAGACGTGGCGCAAGCTGACGACCGGCACTCACGATGAGAAGTTGTCGAAGATGAGCAACCCCGAGCTGCGCCAAGCCATGGTCGACGATGAGGTGAGGAACAAGGGGGTCTACCGCAAGCTTCGTCCCGGTGTTGGCGGACCGCTCGAAAATCTGGTCGTCCAGGGGGTGGCCCGCCGGCCCGAGTTGCAGAAGTACGTGGGCCGGTCCCTGGCCGACATCGGCCAGGAGGAAGCCAAGCACCCCGCCGAGGTGATGCTCGACCTCTCACTGGCCACCGACCTACAGGCTGAGTTCCTCGGTCCGGACAAGGGATCGAACGCCGAGTTCATGGCCGAGCTCATGGACGACGCTCGCACGCTGCCCGGCGTCTCCGATGGGGGAGCGCACACCAAGTTCTTCACCGGCGGGGCCTGGCCGACGGACTTCCTCAAGTGGTTGGTCAGGGACGAAGGTGTGGTGAGCCTCGAGGAAGCCCATTTCCGTCTGTCGGCTCTACCTGCCCACGCCGCCGGGTTCCGTGATCGGGGCGTGCTCCGGGAGGGCGCCGCGGCCGACGTGGTGGTTTACGCCTTGGAAGAGCTCGACATGCAGCCCCAGTGGACCGGTGAGGTTGCCCACGACCTGCCGGCCGGCGAGTGGCGGCGGGTCCAGCGGGCTGAGGGCTACAAGAAGATCATCGTCAACGGCGAGGTCACGTTCTCCGATGGTGAGTGCACTGGGGCTACCCCGGGTCGGTTGTTGCGACATGGTCGGGGCTGAGGGGAGCTGACACCTGTCTGGCCGGCGTTTTCGTCCACGCCGGCCGGAGAATCGTTGCCCGCGAGCACCGCGTCGGTGTCTTCACCGTAGGCCGAGGCCGTGGTCTGCATTCCGGCGAACGAATCGACGTCGAAGGGCACCGAGGACCCCGACCGAATCATCGGAGCTCGGCAAGTCGACATCTTCCCCAGATTTGGTGGCGGCTTCGTCACCGAAGAGGCGCTGTAGGAGACTCGTGCGGGGTGCGCGACAGTCTGGACCCGGGATCCATGGCGACAAGATCGACTTCTTGATCAAGTCCAGAGTTTGTGGTTGTATGTCCGACGTGACTGACGCTATTGCGCGAGAGCCTCACGTGCCTGATAGGACCGGCCGGGAGGGATTCGAGCAGCAGCTCAGGGGTAGCGGGCTCCAGGTGACCGCACAGCGTCTGGCGATCATGGACGCCGTCACTGCCGAGCCGCATGCGACCGCTGAGGAGCTGACCGAGATCGTTCGGGCCAAGATCGGTTCGATCTCGCGTCAAGCGGTGTACGACACACTCGGCGCTCTCGCCGACAAGCGCCTCATCCGTCGGATTCAGCCCACCGGCTCGCCGACCCGATACGAAGACCGAGTCGGCGACAACCACCATCACCTGGTGTGTCGGGGTTGTAGCCTCATCTTCGACATCGACTGTGCCGTCGGTTCGACGCCGTGCCTCGAAGCCGATCAAGACCACGGCTTCGAGATCGATGAAGTCGAGGTCGTCTATTGGGGCCGCTGCTCCGAATGCAGCGGCTGACTCGTCGCGTCGCGGCACGCGCCCCGGAGCGAGGGTCCAACTTCTCTCACGATCGATCCCTCTCCAACCAATGAAACAACCGAAGGAGCCAAAAGAGCGCATGACCGAAGAAGCGAAGTGTCCGGTGCTGCAGAGCGACCACTCCGCCCGTGGTAGCCAGGCCAACCAACACTGGTGGCCGAATCAACTCAACCTGAACATCCTCCAGCAGGGTTCGGCGAAATCGAACCCGATGGACGACGACTTCGACTATGCCGCTGAGTTCGCCACGCTCGATCTCACGGCGCTGAAGGCCGACCTCACGGCGCTCATGACCGACTCGCAGGACTGGTGGCCAGCCGACTACGGCCACTACGGCCCCCTCTTCGTCCGTATGACCTGGCATTCTGCGGGCACCTACCGCACCCACGATGGCCGCGGCGGCGGCGCTTCGGGCACCCAGCGTTTCGCTCCGCTGAACAGCTGGCCCGACAACGGCAATCTCGACAAGGCTCGTGCCCTTCTCGAGCCGATCAAGAAGAAGTATGGCCGCAAGGTCTCGTGGGCCGACCTCTTGATCTTGGCCGGCAACGTGGCCATGGAATCGATGGGCTTCACGACCTTCGGATTCGCCGGCGGTCGTGAAGACGTCTGGGCTCCCGAAGAGGACATCTACTGGGGTCCCGAGAATGTCTGGCTCGACGATCAGCGCTACAGCGGAGACCGCGAGCTGGCGGAGCCGCTCGGTGCCGTGCAGATGGGCCTCATCTATGTGAACCCCGAGGGCCCCAACGGCAACCCCGACCCGGTGGCGTCCGGCCGCGACATCCGCGAGACCTTTAACCGCATGGCCATGAACGACGAGGAAACCGTTGCGCTTGTCGTCGGCGGACACGCGTTCGGCAAGATGCACGGCGCCGGTCCCGAAGATGCGGTCGAGGCGGAGCCCGAAGGGGCGCCGATGGAGCAACAGCTCCTCGGTTGGAAGAACTCCTGGGAGTCCGGCAAGGCCGAACACACCACCACCGCTGGCTTCGAAGGCGCCTGGAACTCCACGCCGACCAAGTGGGACAACAACTACCTCGAGACCCTGATGGACAACGACTGGGAGCTCACCGAGAGCCCAGCCGGCCACAAGCAGTGGACCGCCCCCGCACTTGCCGGGACGGTTCCCGACGCCCACCTCGAGGGCGTGTTCCACGCACCCATGATGAGCACCGCCGACATGGCGATGAAGATGGATCCGATCTACAACGGGATCTCGCAGCGATTCCGGGACAATCCCGAGCAGCTGGACGATGCCTACGCTCGTGCGTGGTACAAGCTGACCCACCGGGACATGGGCCCGGTCTGTCGTTATCTCGGTCCTGAGGTGCCCTCGGAGGAGCAGCTCTGGCAGGATCCGATTCCCGCCGGAACACCTTTGAGTGATGCCGACGTCGCCTCGGTGAAGGCCGCCATCATGGCGACCGACCTCACCGTCACCGAGCTCGTCGAGACGGCGTGGGCCTCAGCGTCCACCTACCGTCAGAGCGACAAGCGGGGCGGTGCCAACGGTGGACGCATCCGTCTCGCACCACAGAACGAGTGGGAAGTGAACAAGCCCGCTCAGCTTCGTCGTGTGCTCGACGCGCTCGAGGGTGTCCAGGCGAGCGCCGGCGTTTCGGTCTCGATGGCTGATCTCATCGTGCTCGGTGGCGCCGCTGCGGTCGAAGCCGCGGCGAAGGCCGGCGGTCACGAGGTGACGGTCCCGGTCAGTACCGGACGGGGCGACGCCACGCAGGAACAGACCGACGTCGAGTCCTTCGCTTGGCTCGAGCCGAAGAACGACAGCTTCCGCAACTTCCTGGGCAAGGGCAGCAGCCATGTCGCCGAGCATCTGCTCGTCGATCGGGCGCACCTGCTCGATCTCGGTGCTCCGGAGATGGCGGCCCTGGTCGGTGGACTTCGTGCCCTCGGCGTCAGCAATGACGGCCTCGGCGTCTTCACCGATCGGGTCGGCACGCTCAGCAACGACTTCTTCGTGAACCTGATGGACATGAGCACGGAGTGGGCCGCAGCCTCGGGCGCCGAAGACGTCTTCGAAGGTGTCGACCGGGCCAGCGGCGACATCAAGTTCACGGGTACTCGCAACGATCTCGTGTTCGGCTCGAACTCGATCCTTCGTGCGATCGCCGATGTCTACGGAGCCGACGACGCGGCCCAGAAGTTCGCCAACGACTTCGCGGCTGCGTTCACCAAGGTCATGGACAACGATCGCTTCGATCTCGCCTAGCCGGCTGGTTGCGCCCCGTCGGACACGTTCCGGCGGGGCGCCGTGTGTCACGGCACTGGTCGGAGGCCGGTCATCCATCGGCCCTGCCCCCCCGTGCGATTGCCGCGTAGACAGGCTTGATCCCGAAGACGGGTTGGGGGTTGGGCCCTCTGGCGCTCTCAGGGGCAGCACTTAGGGCGTCACGGCGTCTTGTACCGCTTCGGTTCTCAGCCTCTCGATTTCGGACCTACGGCCCTGGAACCGGGCCTTGGTGGGCGTCAGGCTCGGTTATGTGCCGCAGAATCTGGCGATCTATCCGGATCTGTCCCCGGTCGAGAACTTGCGTGTCTTCGGGCGGCTACATGGCTTGCGTGGCGCGGCGCTGGCGGCGCGGATCGATGACGTGTTGGAGACGATCGGGCTGACTGAGCGGGCCGATGATCGAGCCGAGGAGTTCTCTGGGGGGATGAAGCGGCGCCTCAACATCGGGATCGGGCTGTTGCATGAGCCGAGCTTGTTGATCCTCGACGAGCCTACGGTCGGGGTCGACCCGCAGAGCCGAGACGCGATCTTGGCCGGGGCGTGATGTGGGCCACTGTGCGAAGCCAACTCGGGAAGATCTCGAACGGGACCATGCACCCGCCGAGCGCGGCGAGGGCGAGCCCCAGCGAGATGCCGATCGTGCTCGACTGGCTCTCATTGGTGACCAGTGCGCCGACGAAGAGAGGCGGCTGTCGCCACCAACGCAAACGACACCACGATGGCTGCGGTGGCGGGCGATGAACCCCAGTCGAGCCCGAACAGAAGGGCCGTCGCGCCGATGATGAACACCCCTTGGATCACGGCGACCGGGCCCAGGTACGCCCCGGCGAACCCCGCCGCCACTCCATGCACCGGGCGTCCAACACCGAGCCGACCACTCGGGCCGGGGTCATCAGGTCGGTGTAGCGGGTGCCGGCGTAGCGGACCTCGCCGCTGTCGGGTCGGGTGAGGCCGACCATCATCCTCATGGTGGCGATTTCGGTGCTCAGGCCCGCCACGCGCTCGGCAATCTCAAGCGGGTGCTGGAGGCTGCGGGGTCCAGCCTCGAACAGGTGATCAAGGTCACGATCTTCGTGACCGACATGTCCCACTTCCCCGAAGTGATCGATCTTCGCAAGGAGGTGTTTACCCCTCCGTACCCGGCCGACACGATCTGCGAAGTCCGGGCGCTGGCCTACCCCGAGCTGATGTTCGAGATCGAAGCCGTGGCCCTGGCGGAAGGTCGGACGATCGATGCCGCTGACTGACGAACGCCACATGACCACCATGAACGTGTCGCTACCCGACGAACGCAAGAGGGTTTCTCGGCAACAGCCAGGAGGAACTCATGAGACGTCGTGAACGAGGAATCGTCGAAGCACAACTCGTACAGAGCAAGGATCGGGCCGTCATCCTCGATGGCCGGGGTGAACTGGTCGACCAGCCGTGACGAAACGCGTCGCAATCGTGACCGATACCACCATGCATCTCGGGCCGGACTTGGCTCGCGAACTGGCTCGCCGCGGTCATGATCTCGTCGTTGGGGAACCCCGCGACGGCCTGGTCAGCGAGCTCGAAGGACTTGGAAGCACCGTCGAGGCCGTGTCCGGGGTCAGCGATCTCGCCGACCCCGGACACCAGCGAGAGGCGCGGCCTCGAGCTGCGGTTGATCACTCGGTGTGACGCCGAGCGGAAGGCGCCACCGGTCCAGCGTGCGAGAAGGTCGCCGACGTTCACGATGAGGGTGCCCTCGATAGGAGCTGCAGGAACCCAGTCGCCGCCGGCGTTCTCGATCTCCAGCCCTCCGATATCGTCCTGACAGAGCACGGTGAGCGTGCCGAAGTCGGTGTGGGGCGCTACACCAAAGTCGGTGGAGTGCTCGGGCTGGGGCGGGTAGAAGACATACGACGCGCGGCTGAGCGGCCGCTCACAACGCTGAACGAAGTGGTCGGCATCGAGTCCCAGCGAGACGGCGATCCCGCGCCCCTGTAGCTGAGGCGGTAGGGCGCCGGCCATTGCGTATTGGGGTGATGCGGTCAGCCGAGCTGGTCGGCCGCGGTCGGCCACGGTCTACGATCGGCTGATCGTGACTAAACGATCGGACGCTGCGCCAGGCTTCGGGATCGACTCGCCATGACCTCCAAACGTCTCATGCACCTCACCGGGTTCATGCTCTATGGCCCGGCGCCCCACACCCAGCTCTCCTGGGTGTATCCGGTCGAGAAGATCCGGCATCAGTGGTACGAGGTCGAGTACTGGGAAGAGATTGCCCGGACTTTGGAGGAGGGCCTCTTCGACGCCTTCTTCTTCGCCGACGGCTGGGCCGGGGGCGGAGAGGCCGACATCCGATGGGCCATCCAATTCCCGACCCACGACCCTCTCACCCTCATTCCCCGCCTGTCAGCGGTCACCGACCATCTCGGCTTCGCCGCCACCATGTCCACCACGTTCTACCCGCCGTACATGCTGGCTCGGAAGCTGGCCTCGCTCGACCATGTCACCAAGGGGCGGATCGGTTGGAACATTGTTACTTCGATCAACGACGCCGAGGGACGCAATTTCGGAACCGTGCTCCCACCCCACGACGAGCGCTACGACCGGGCCGACGAGTACCTCGACCTGGTCTGCCAGCTCTGGGACAGCTGGGACCCGGACGCCATGGTCATGGACATGGAGAACAAGATCTTCGCCGACCCGGCCAAGGTCCACCGCATCCGCTTCAAGGGGAAGTGGTACTCCTCGGCCGGTCCCCTCAACGTCATCCCCTCGCCCCAGGGTCATCCGGTCCTGTTCCAGGCCGGCGCCTCGGACCGGGGCCGCGACTTCGCCGCCCGCTGGGCCGAATGTGTCTTCGCGGCCGGCGGCCAGCCGGAGAAGACCCTCGCCCTCCGTCATGATTTGGCGGCCCGCATGGAACAGCTCGGCCGCGACCCGAACGACCTCCAGATCATCACCGCCTGCGGACCGGTCGTCGCCCCCTCCCAGGCCGAGGCGGCCGAGCGGGCGGCCGAGATCTCCGAACGCATCCCGACCGAGGCGGCGGTTGCGAACATGTCGGGGCACTGGAACGTGGATCTCACCCGCCTCCCACCCAACACCCGTCTGTCCGAGCTCGGCGATGTCGATGGGACCCGGGGCATGGTGGAGCTGTACCGGGCCGATGGCGACCCGACCTTGGCCGATGTGGCCCGCCAATACCTCAACATGGCCGGCCAGGAGGCCTTCGTCGGAACCCCGGCCAAGGTGGCCGACACCCTCCAGTGGCTGTTCGAAGACGGTCGGATCGACGGCTTCCAGTTCTCGCCCCAGTGGTACGCCCCCGACTACTACCGCGACATCGTCGACCTCCTCATCCCCGAGCTCCAACGACGAGGGCTTACCCGCACCGGGTACACCGGGCGCACCCTGCGCGGGCATCTCGCCCAGAACACCCCGAACTGACAGTCGTCTCGACCAAGGGGAACAATGACCACCGAGGGGGAACTATGACTACTACCACGACAACCGACGTGAGGCTCCAGAGCGGAATCCGAGTCGGGGAGCTCGATCTCGCACCGGGAATCGGCGTCCACCCGACCGCTGGGCCGCTGGGCGTGATCGTCAGCGGCCTTGACCTCGCCGCCGACCTCGACGGCGACCAGATCCGTTCCCTCATCGCGATCTGGAACAACGCCGGCCTCATGATCCTTCGCGACCAACATCGGCTCACCGCCGAACGTCAGGCCGAGATCGTCGAGTGGTTCGGCCGCCGTTTCCACCGCGGTGCCGGCGCCGACTCCATCGATCAGCTCCAGATGGTCGGCAAGCTCCCCGTGCAACTGCTCTCCAACCGCGACCGCCGACGACCCGGCAGAGAGGTGATCACCGGGTCGAAGATGGCTGCCGCCACCCAAGAGCTGCGCATGCACAGCGATGTCCAGGACTACGCGGCGCCGCCGGACCTGACGACGCTGCACGGCATCGACATCCCACCCCCCGAAGCCGGAGGCCAAACCTACTTCTGGGACCTGTTCGCAGCCTATGAAGCACTGGCCGACGAGCTGAAGGTAGCCGTGGCGTCGATGAGGTGGCGCCCCACCAGCACCTACGCCACCATGAAGGGGGTCAGACAACCCCAGGCCCTGGCCAACGACGCACCCGACGCAGCTTCACCCGTCACCCACCCCGTCGTGAGGACCCACCCGTGGAGCGGTAGCAGGGCGCTCTGGGTGTCGACGTTCACCGAAGAACTGCTCGGGTTCGATGACCCCGAGGCAGCGGCCACCCTCCGCAAGCAGCTCCTTGACCACATCGCTCAGGACCAGTTCCGCTACACCCACCACTGGGAGCCCCACGATGTGCTCTTCTGGGACAACCGAAGCGTCAACCACGCCCGCGACAGCTGGGACGGTGCCCACCTCAGAGAGATGCACCGGGCCCAGGCCGGCGGCTCCGTCCCGTTCTGACCGACAGACGAATGTCGCAATCAGCCGGGCACGGACCGTCTCACCGATCGAGCACAGTCGCTAGGGCCCAAGGACCGGTCGGATGTAGGACTCCCACGTTCGCGAAGAACTCAGCCGTGTGAGCCGGCACCCGGGAGAGCTCACCAATCGAGTGCGTCAGGGGCGTGGACGATCCTCAGTGCGAGGCGCGGCGGGTGGTGTGTTCAGCCAGTACGGTGTGGAACTCGTCGATGTCTACCCGGCGTTCCAAGGCGTCGACCAGAAGGTCGAGTTGGCTCGGCGGGGTGAGGCCCCCGATGGGCTGGTCCCGGTCGAGGTGGTCGGAAATGCATACCCCTGCGCGGTGGCCGCCGCCGCATGGCCGACGAGCACGGGATCCACACCCTCGGCGAGACGCCGGGCGAGGACGTCGTAGGTGGCCAACACCATCCGCTCCCGGTCGACGGTCTCGATGGGTATACCCATAGGAGAGGAGACCTGGAGGAGGTTGGCCATCCGACGCACATCGCTCGTGTGATTCGTGCCGGCCCCGTGGAACAGGGAGGGGTTGAAGAAGACGACGTCGCCCTTGGCGAGCGGGAGCTGGCAGTGATGTTCGGCGAAGTAGTCGAGGAGCTCGGGCCGTCGCCAAGCCAGGTAGCCGAGGTCGTAGCGGTGAGATCCGGGCAGGAACATGGTGGGCCCGCTCTCGACCGGCATGTCACCGTGCGCGATCGCTCCCTGGAGCGTCAGAACGGGCGACGCCCGGTGGGCGTGGATCGGAAACTGTGCCGCCCGCTCGTTGGTCATGAACCCGAGGTGATAGTCACAATGCGGCACCTGGGCTTCGCCGCCGGGGTTCACGACGTTGACCTGCGAGGTGACCGCGTAGGCCGGGCCGAGCCACGACAGGGACCCGAGCGCGATTGCCGACAGGCATTGGTGTCGGTGACCTCGACCGGGCGCAGAAGGCCTGCACCGTGAGGCGCTGGGACTACCAGGTCCGGCTGTTGGAGCACATTGTTCTCGGCCATGTCGTCACTTCCGATTCTGGTGGGGGAATTCGTCAAGCGCCTCGTGCGACGCTGAGCCCGGGCAGGTTTAGGAGCGACGCCGGTAGGCGGTAGCGGCTTCGGGGGACATGGCGGCCAGTTGCTCGTCATGGATGCGTTCGCGCTCGGCGCGGCGGGGGTGATTGATGCCCTCGCCGATCACGGTCTCGCCTTGGTCGCAGACCACGCACCGGCTGATTCGCTGGGCGTGGGGTGATAGCGATGACCAGGTTTCATAGGACATCGACCTGATGAGTGCTTCGCTGCGGAACCACGGTGCCATGTATTCGACGTTGGGCATCGCTCGGATCTCTCGGGACAGGTTCGGGGTTCCGGAGTGCCAGCAGCGAGCGTCTCGGATGATCGCCGACCCTGCTGGGAGCGGGCAGACCGTGCTCAAGCGCATCCACTCGGGTTCGTCGGCGAGCGTGGGGATCGCGGCGCGGGATCGGTGTGTCCCCGGCAGGACTCGGATCGGCCCGTTGATCGCGGTGAGGTCCGTGGTCGGAAAGTTGACGGCGATGACCGGCGTCGGGAGGTCCCGCATCGTGACGGTTCCATGCGGGTCATGGATCTCGGTCCACACCGTGTCGGAGTGCAGGCCCTGATACTCGATGGCTCCCGGGAGCGTGAGCTCGCCGCCGGAGCCGTACACGATGTACTCCGGACTGTCGAAGATCGAGGACAGGATCGGGGTCGTGGTCGGTAGGTCGATCAGCTCGGCCCATTCGGGGCGGTGAAACATGTGCCGTGAGACCGAGGTGCCACCGAAGGAGTAGCGATGGGGGAGACCTCCCGCTCCACCGCCGACGGCGGCTTCGGGGTCGAGCTCCAAGAGGGCCGCAGTGACCTCGTCGACCCCCCGGCGGAGCCGCTCGAGTTGCTCAGGTGCCAAGGCGTTCGTCACCGCCACGAACCCGTCTCGGTGGAAGATCGCCGTCGCCCGCTCAACGTCACCGGCCTCGACCACCTCCAACCCGGGGATGCCGTTTCGGTCCCGGAGTCGTTCTCGCAGCGCAACCACATTGGGATCGTCATAGGAGCGGGTCCAATCGGCACAACGGGGGTCGCCGGTCACCAGATTGCGGTGTTCAGGCGTTGTCTCGATATCGATCTCACCGACCGGCGACGCGAGGCCAAGCGGGTTGTCGTTGGATCCGGGCGTCTCCTGACGGGCCCGATTGTGGAATCCGTTCGGCGGCACTGCGACGTTCCAGCCCACTGCCATCGTTCCGTCCGCTGCTGTCTCCATGGTCTAAACGTACGAAACGCCAGAGTCACCGGAAAGCCATAGAGCCATCAGAAACCCCTCAGCGGCGCCGGTGTGAGCTGCTCGGAACCGTCTTAGCCTGGATCCAGCGATCGAGTGGAGTCACATGTCGGATTCGCCGCACGGGGACTGGGTTCGCGGGGTTTGGGTCGTGATCACTCGATGGGTGGGCGCCGTGCCAAGGGTCTGCGTGGCCTGAACGCCCGCCCGGAGCGCAGTTGTGCACAAGCCGGTCACACCACCGGCCCTGCAAACGGTGGATCGAGGCTTAGCCGGGCAGGGTCGGGGTGTTGTAGGGGGTGATGACCTGGGTGGGGGCGGCCTGGGAGGTCGGCCGGCCAGGGATGGCGTTATGGGTTTGCATGATGAGATGGCAGGCGCGGCGGGCGTCGGTGGTGAGGTCGTGGTGGAGCACGGCCGAGAGATCACCGGCCCCGAGAAGATGCCGGTTGTCGGCGTCGAGATCGTGGGCGATGTAGACCCCGGGTCGTTGGCCGTGGAGCTCGAGGGTGCGCAGGGTGGCTCGGTTGCCGCCGCCGATGGAATACACGGCATGGATGGTCTGGGTGCGGGCGATGGTGTCGAGCTGTTCGGTGATCGTCGCATCGAGGCCCTCGGTCTCGGTGAGGTGGTAGGTGCGCCAGTCGGGGGCAATGGCGCGGGCCGTGCGGCGGAAGCCGATCTGACGTTCTTCTTCACCGCGGAAGTCCTGGCTGCTCATGGTGACCAGCACATTTGCCGGGTCGGGGCCCGTGGGTAGCCATTGGCTGATGAGATAGGCCGCGGTGGCGCCGGCGGCTCTGTTGTCGATACCGACATAGGCCACTCGGTTGCTGGTGGGAAGATCGGTGACGATGGTGATGACAGGCACGGCGCGGTCCGCGAGCTGGTTGACCGCATCGATGACCTCGGGCAGCTCGGGGGCCTTGAGAATGATGGCGTGGGTGCCTCGGGTCGCAATCTTGTCGAGGGTGCTGATCAGGCCGGCGGTGTCGACCCGCTCGTGTATGTGAGGGCGAATCCTGAACGCCGCGGGGTGAAGGGTCGGGATGGCGGTCTCGAAGGCCGCCCAGACCGCCGAGGAGAACCGTTGGGGGGCGTGCATGACGAGGTCGACGGTGAACGTGCGACCACCGAGCTCGTATGCGGCCTGCTGTTGTTGGAGCTCACTAATAGTTCGCCTGACCCGTGCTCGGGTGGTGTCTCGAACCCCGCCACGGTCGTGGAGTACGCGGTCGACCGTGGCGTCGCTCACCCCGGCATGGATCGCGATTTGATGGACGGGAATCGGTTGGCGGCCCACCGCTCAAGGCTGTCACACAGGTCTCACCGGGCCAGGAGGCCCGATGAGGTGGGGTGGTCTGGCGCTTACACCGTTGGACGTTGGCGGGGCGGGGTGATGGTTCGATACCGTCGGTATGCCCCATTTGGGTGCGACACAATCGACATCGGGCAGGCGACATCAATGCCAGAAACTCTTCAGCTCGCGCTGGTCACCGACATTCACAACGGCAGGCGGTCCTTGACCAAGAAAGGGCCGGAAGCGGTTGGGCTGTTGGAACAGTTCGCTGAATTCGTCGAGGACGAGTCACCGGACCTCGTGGTCGAGCTGGGGGATCGGATCACCGACACCGACCCTGATGCGGATAGGGCGGCCCTCGAGGGTGTTGCCGCGGTGTTTGCCCGGTTGACTACCCGCCGGGTCCATGTGATGGGCAACCATGACCTGGAGAACCTGTCGCTCGCGGACAACGAGGATTGCCTGGGGCAGAGCTTCGCCTCGCACAGCATGGATGCGAACGGTTGGCACCTGGTGTTCTGGCAGGCCGACGTGCACATGACCATGGATCACGCGCCCACACTCACCGATGACGATCTCGCGTGGCTCGAGTCCGATCTCGCCACTACCGATCTCCCCGCGGTGGTGTTCAGCCATGTGCCGCTCGATGGTGCCTCGATGACCGGCAACTACTACTTCGAGGCCAACCCCCAGTTCGGTGGCTATGGCAATGTTGACCACGCCCAGAAGGTGATCTCCGATGCGGGAGTGGTGGCCCTGTGTGTGGCCGGTCATGTGCACTGGAACAACATCTCGCGGATCGACGGGATCCCGTATGTGTCGCTGCAGAGCCTGACCGAGAGCTTCACGACCCAGGACGAGGCCGCCGCCAGTTGGGCCACGCTGACACTCGACGAGCGGCTCCACTGGCGCGGTCACGGGGCTGACCCGATCGAGCTGACCGTTAACCTCGGGGGAATCGACCGGCGTTGGACGGCGCCGCTGCCATCGTTCGCCGAGCTTGCCGCCCGCCGTAGGAGGTCAGCCCAGTAACCACCGGCGGTGACTGAGGTCAGCAGTTGGCCATTGCATCGAGGGCTTCGCAGATCTGTCGTTGCCCACCGGAGCTGAGCTGTCCGAGCCTGATGGTGAGGACCGACTTCGGGACCGCGGCGAGGTTGTCGAAGCTGGCGACGCTGTCGTGGTCGATTCCCTGATCGGGTTCGACCGGGATACATGTGGGGATGGTGCGGATCGTGCTCGTGACCGGTGCGACGATGACATTGTTGATGACGGGAATGACCTCATCGCGGTTCCGGTTCACGGTGGGGCCATCGACCGTGGCCGACGAGCGGGGCCATATTCTGGTCGCCGACCTCGACGGTGAAGGCGGTCCGGACGTCGATGTCGGCGAGGCCCGCGTCGGTGAGGGCGTCGCGGATCCGGTTGCGGGTCAGACCGTGTTCGTCGTCGTCGGTTTGTTCCCAGTCCCATTGGACGAAGAGGCCGCCCGGGTTCAGGCGGGACACCAGGGTCTCAACCGTGGCGAGGTAGTCGTCGAGAAACGAACAGACCGACGAGCACACCACCAGGTCGAATCGTGAGGACTCGCCTGGGAGCTCGGTGGCCGTTCGCACCGTGGTCCAGCCGTGCTGGTCGATCTTGGCGTCGAGGGTGTCGAGCATCGCCCTCGAGGTGTCGACCGCGTCGATGTTGGCGCCGGCGGCGACGAGGTGTTCGGTGAGCAGTCCGGTGCCACAGCCGAAGTCGAGCACGTGCGCTCCATCGAGTGTTGTTGCCGAGGTGCGGGCCAGTTCGACAAGCGAACCGAACGCTGCGGTTGCGTAGGCGCGCGCACCAGGATCGTCGTCCCAGCTCTGGGCGTACTGGTCCCATTCGTTGCTCACGTCGAGCTGATAGGTCGCCACCCCATCTTCGGTAAGGCCGACAGGGATGTTTTCGGCGGGGCCGACCAGATTGAAGCCGGTGTTCTCCAGGACGCGGACCGACGCCACGTTTGTCACGTCGACGCCTCCGGTCAGGAGGTGTACCGACGGCTGTGCTCGTGCCCATTCGATGAGGCCCCTCACCAGCTCGGTGGCGTACCCACGACCCCACGCGTCCTCGGCGATGACGTAGCCGATGCGGACCTCGGTCGAGGCTTCATCGAGGGGGATGCCGGCGAGAATGAGCAGCCCGACCACACGGCCGGTCCCGACGTCGGTGACGAGCAGGGTCGGGGATTCGGCGTCCCGTTCGGCGATCCAGGCCCTGGCTCGCTCGACGGTGAAGTCGCCGCGCCACGTTTCGGGAAGCGCCACGGTCGTCCGAACGGTGAGGAGCACAGCCACCTCTGTGTCGAGGTCGCGGTCGCCGGCGGCCGGCCCCGCGTGCCAGGGTCTCACCCGCAGCCGCTCACTCTCGTACTCGCACCTGTCCACTGCACTCTGGCCCATCGGTCGAGTCTGCCACCGGCGGAGACGCTATTGGGCGGCGAATTTCCCCATCCGATGGGTGGCGTGAACGAGGGTACCAACGGGTTTGGGCCCATCGGTGGCGCACCGTCGATACGGTGGGTCTTCCGCCATGGCTGACAACGACTTTCTCCGACGGGTGCTGACGGCCCGCGTCTACGACGTGGCAGTCGAAACCCCCCTGCACCCCGCTCCCGATCTATCGCGCCGCTTGGGCAATGAGATCTTGTTCAAGCGCGAGGACCTTCAGAAGGTCTTCTCGTTCAAGATTCGTGGCGCGTACAACAAGATGGTCCAACTCTCGGCCGTCGAGCGGGAGCGGGGCGTGGTGGCGTCGTCGGCGGGCAACCATGCCCAGGGCGTGGCGATGGCGGCACGCCACCTTGGCTGTCGAGCTCTGATCGTCATGCCGACGACCGCGCCCGCGCTCAAGGTCGACGCGGTTCGGGCCCTCGGCGGCGAGGTCGTGTTGCATGGAGACAGTTACAGCGATGCTTTTGCCCTGGCCGAGCAGCTCGAGGCCGAACGGCAGATGACCTTTGTGCACCCGTTCGATGATCTGGATGTCATCGCCGGGCAGGGCACGATCGGGATGGAGATCTTGCGCCAGCGGTCGGCGCCGATCGAGGCCATCTTCGTCGCCATCGGCGGGGGCGGGCTGGCCGCCGGGGTGGCGGGCTACGTCAAACAGGTGCGTCCCGAGATCGCGGTCATCGGCGTGCAGCATTCGGAGTCGACGGCCATGGCGCAGTCGGTGGCCGCGGGTCGACTCGTCGAGCTCGACAGCGTCGGCCTGTTCTCCGATGGCACCGCGGTCAAGCTGGTCGGCGAGAAAACCTTCGCCATGGTGCACGAGCTGGTCGACGAGATCATCGTCGTCGACACCGACGAGACGTGCGCGGCCATCAAGGATGCCTTCACCGACACGCGGTCGCTGCTCGAGCCCGCGGGCGCGTTGGCCATCGCCGGCTTGAAACAACACATTGCCGGCACCGGGGTGTCGGGGCGTGCCTTCGTGGCGGTGGCCAGTGGGGCCAACATGAACTTCGACCGTCTGCGGTTCGTGGCCGAGCGGGCCGAGATCGGTGAACGGCGCGAGGCGGTGTTCGCGGTCACGCTGCCCGAGCGCCCGGGTAGTTTCCGCAGGTTCTGCAAGGTGTTGGGTGCCCGCAACGTGACCGAGTTCAACTATCGCATGGCTGAGGGGGCCGACGCCCATGTATTCGTCGGGGTGAACACTTCTGATCGCGCCGAGATGGTCGGCGCGTTCACCGACGCCGGCTTTGCCTCGCTCGACCTGACCGACGATGAGTTCTCCAAGGCGCACCTGCGCCATCTGGTCGGGGGCCGATCCGACCAGGCATCGGACGAATTGCTCTACCGGTTCGAGTTCCCCGAGCGACCCGGCGCACTGACCGACTTCCTCGCTCGCCTGGCCCCGGACTGGAACATCTCCCTGTTCCACTACCGCAACCACGGAGCCGACACCGCTCGGGTGGTCATCGGCATCCAGGTCTCCGAAGGCGACTTGGCCGACTTCGACCGCTTCCTCGCCGGGCTCGGCTACCGCTACTGGAACGAAACCGACAACGCCGCATACCGCCTATTCCTCGCCCGAGCGGGTGGCCTCTGACGGTGGCGGGGGTCGTGACAGGATCGAGGCGACCCAGGAGATGACGCAGCGAGGGCGTCGCCCGCGGGTCATCATGCTCACGGTGAAGTGACCACCAACGACACCCCGCCGAAACCGAGGAGGATGTTGCCGACGATGTCGATCTCACCGGGATGACTATCTCAGGTGGTGCGAACGTGTACCCGAGCGAGGTCGAGTCGGTCGTGCTGCGCCAGTCGGGTGTCGCGGAGGTCGCGGTGGTGGGGATCGACGCATCCAGGCGCGGCGACGTTCATTGCCGGCGGATGCCGACCTGGGTGATCTTCCGTCCGTCGCGTGCCTTCACCGTCAGTTCGTACTCGCCGTGATGCACGATGTCGCCGACATGGGGAACCTCTCCGGCTTTGGCCAACAACAGCCCAGCGATAGTCACAGCGTCGTCGTGGTCGAAGGCCGGCTCGTCGAGTGCGTTACGAAGATCGCTCAGCGGCGCCTCGCCGGGCACGGTCATCGAGCCGTCGGCGTGCCGTGCTATCACGCCGTGAAGCTCGTCGTCCATGATCTCGGCGATGACGTCGTCGAGTGAGACGAAACCGACGGTGGTTCCGTACTCGTCGATGACGAGGGCGGCGTGTGCACTGCCCAGCTTGAACTGCTCGAGCAGGTCTTCGGCCGACATGGTGGCGGCAACGACGGGGAGCGGCCTGGTGATGTCGCTGAGCGAGTCGAGAGTGCCAAGCCGATTCGCGCGGATGAAGTCCTTGATGTGCAACATGCCAACCACATGATCGAGGTCGTTGTCGATTACTGGATAGCGGCTGCGCTGGGATCCGCTGATCAGCGCAGCCACATCTTCGGTCGGCGCAGATACGTCGAGCGAGACGATACTGCTCCGAGAGATCATGATCTCCTCGGCCCGACGATCGTCGAGCTCGAAGATGTTGCGGATCAGATCGCGTTGTAGCTGCCCGAGCTGGCCGCTGTGGGCCGACTCGTCCGTCACGATCGCCAGCTCATCGCTGGTGTGGAGCGACAGCCGCTTGTCTGGTTCGGGGATGTGCAGCAACCGCATGAGCGCGAACGCAATCGAGTTCAACACCACCACCATCGGCCGGAACAGGGCACTGAACGCACGCATGATCGGGTTGAGCCGGACGCTGACCGCTTCGGGTGCTTGCAGGGCGAGCGCCTTTGGAATCATCTCGCCGAACACGACGTGCAGGTACGTGATAGCCGACAGTGCAACGATGAAGCCGACCGTGTGCGATGCCGTCTCGGGAACACCGAGATCTTCGAACGGCTCATACAACCAGTGCGCCACCGCTGGTTCGCCGTACATGCCGAGCCCGATCGAGGCCAGCGTGATACCGAGCTGAGCAACGGCGATGTAGCCGTCCTTGCCGGCGTAGCGTTCGAAGACCTCGACCAGCCACTTGGCGGCGCCGCTGCCATTGTCAGCCATGGCCTGGAGCCGGCTGAGGCGGGCACCGACCAAGGCGAACTCGGCCGCCACGAACAGGCCGTTCATGATCACCAACAGGATGATCGCCACGATCGGGAACGCGTACTCACCTATCATTGCTCGTCACCACCTTGACGGAAACTGATCCGCTCGATGGCATTGCCGTCGACGACGTCGATCCGGACCACTAGTGAGTCGTCGCCCAGCGAGACCTGCTCGTCGACGTTGGGCCTGCGTGACAGCTCGTGCCAGATCAGACCACCGATGGTGTCGACATCTTCTGTGGGCAGCGACAATCGGAACCGCTGGTTCAGATCGTCGAGCAGCACCTCGCCAGACACCGAGACCCGACCGTCGGCCTCGACGATCGGATCAGGATCAACGTCGAATTCGTCGCGCACCTCACCGAAGATCTCTTCGAGTGCGTCTTCCAAGGTGACCAAGCCGGCGACGCTGCCGTACTCGTCGATCACGAGAGCGCAATGTTGTTCGCTCTCATTGAGGCGATGCCAGAGGGCGGGTACAGACAGCGTTTCGACCACTTCGAGGATCGGTCGGGTGATGGATGCCACGGTTGCCGACGGGTCGCCCTCGGATCCGAGGTACAGCCCGCGAATATTCACAACACCGGTCACGTCGTCGGTCGAGCCTCCCCAGACGGGAAAGCGACTGTGGGGGCTCTCGATGACCTGATCGAGCGCGGCGCCGACCGATTCGTCTGCACTCACCCCGACCAGCCGCCGTCTCGGGGTCATGATCTCGCGAACGGTCCGCTGCTCGACGTTGAGCACGCCGGCAACCATGTCTCGTTCGGCTGCATCGATGAGGCCGCCGGCAGCGCTCTCGTCAATGAGAGCGGCGAGCTCTTCTGGCGAGTGAACATGGGCGTGGCTGTGATCCGAGCTCAGGCCGCCGGCGCGCATGATGGCGAAGGCGGATCCGTTGAACACCTTCACCAGAGGACGAAACAACACCTGGCTGACCTGCATCGGGCGCAATGTGGCGATGGCCAGCCGTTCCGGGTAGCGCAACGCGGCCGTTTTGGGCAACAACTCGCCCAGGATGACCTGGAGTGATGTGATGATCAGCAAGGTCACGAGGACCGCAACGACCCGAGCCGAGGAACCGAAGGCGGACTCGAACAGCGGGGTGAGGCGGGCCTGGCCGAATGCACCGGCAACGAGACTGCTGAGCGTGATGCCGACCTGGCAGGTCGCAACATAGTTGTCGATCGAGACCGGGTCACGGACGATGCCGAGGAGCTTCAGCGCAGACCGATTGCCATCCTGCCCCATTGATTGAATGCGAGACTTTCGGCTGCCGACGGTGGCGAACTCGGCTGCGACATACAGCGCGTTCAGCGCCAGCATCACGGTGATCGCTGCGGCGGTGATCACTCCGCTCAAGAGAAACTCACTTCACGGTCGAACGCTCGCCAGGGACGGCCGGTCAGCATCATTGGTTAGATCATACGTCGCCTTACCCGGGAGAAACGGTGTCTGGCCGGCGTGCTCAATTGTCAGGCCGTCGGGGCCCAGTGGCCCGATCGCTGGTCGGCCATCGGCGGGGATCAACCGCTCGCGGCCGGTAACGCACTATTGCTCGGGAGCCGATGACCCGGGCTCGGGGCTCGACACGAGTCCGAGCGGCGCTCCCGAATCGCGGCGAGCGCCGACACGGCCGAGGCGTTCCGGGCATTCCTCGACAAGCGGACACCGACCTTCGAGGGCCGGTAGTCGACCCGGCTCGGTGAATTGTGCCATCGGTGGTTGCCGATGAGGATGTGGGCCAACGGGTACTCGTCGAGAATCCAGCAGTTCTCCATGACTTCTGCCCCACTGAAGGAGACCGACCATGACCGATCCGACCGCGGCGCCACCCGCGAACTATGCCAGCTACCCATCACTCGTTGATCGGACGGTCTTCATCACCGGTGGGGCCGACGGTATAGGCGCGGCCATGGTGGAGCAGTTCGTTCGCCAGGGGAGCAGGGTGGGTTTCGCCGACATCAATGCCGCGAAAGGATCCGAGGTAGTCGCTCGGTGCGCTGAGATGACGCCCCGACACGAACCGATGTTCTATGAAGTCGACCTCGTCGATGTGGCGGCCCTGCAGGAGGCTGTGGCCCAGGCGCAAGCGGATCTCGGCGACATCACCGTGCTGGTGAACAATGCGGCGAACGACGATCGCCACTCCTGGCAGGAGATGACCGCTGACTATTGGGACGATCGGCTCAACACCAACCTGCGACACTATTTCTTCGCTATCCAGGCGGTCGCGCCGGGGATGATCGAGGCGAAGAACGGTTCGATCGTCAACATCGGGTCGAGCAGCTACATGATGCAGGAGGACTTCTTCCCGGGGTATGCGATCGCCAAGTCGGGGGTGGAGGGCATCACCCGGACGATGGCGCGCACGTTCGGCCCCGACAATGTGCGCGTCAACACGGTGCTGCCCGGTTGGGTGGCCACCGAGCGGCAGCTCGCCAAGTGGTGGAGCCCCGAAGGTGAGGAAGGCACGCTTCAGGACCAGGCCCTCAAGCGCCGGATCTACGCGCCCGAGTTTGTTCAGATGGTCTTGTTTCTTGCGGCGGATGATGGCGCCGCCTGTACCGCCCAACAGTTCCTCGTCGACGGAGGCCGCCGCTGAGGTGCAGGGCCTGGCAACGGCAGTGGGTATCTCAGCCGAGAGTGGCCGGCGCGACGGCGAGACCGGCGGCAATGACGCCGGTGTGCAGTCGCCGGTCCCAGACCGCGACGGTGAGCTCTGTTGCGCCGAGCCCAAGCGCGCTGGCGAGGTGAACGGCGTCAGCGCCACGGAGGCCATGAACTGCTGCCAGTTCCCCGGCGCGCTGCTCGACGTCGGCCGACAATTCGACCGGCCGCATCGACGCCCAGAATGTTACCCATTCGGCCGTGGCGGCAGCCGCTTCTGATTCGGCCAGATCGTGGTCGCGGCCGGCCGCGGCGATGGCGGCGCACACCTCTGGATAGGCCAGTCGGCTCGGCAGCGCATTGTCACATCCGTTCCAGACAGCCGCGGTGATGTCTGAACCGCTCTCGTCGAGGACGAGCTTGACGAGAGCGCTCGAAGCGAAAGAGATGAGCTCCACTCTCAGCGGCGCTTCTCACTGACGACTTCAGCGACCGGCACCGTTGGGCGGCCGTTCACGCCCTGCTGGGTGAGGCGGTCGATCACGGACGTGGAATTGAGGGCGACGATCCGGGCGACAGCGATCCCTCGTTCAGTGATGACGACGTCGTTGCCCTCGCGTGCGGCATCGATCCAACGACCGAGATGTGCCCTCAGTTCGGTGATCGCAACGTCCATCTTGGGAGTGCAGATTCAGGCCACCCATGAGATGTACAGTGCGGTGCAACAGTTATCAGTTGGTGGGGTACTGCTCGTCGCCGTTTCCGGGCCGCTGCATGCTCGCTAGGAGGTTGGAGCCGACTCAGGTCGGTCACGAGGGCAAGCTGGAGAGGTTCTGCATCGTCGTCACTTTCGGCCGCGTTTCTCACGTGGTGCCCCACCGGGCACGCCGACCCGTCGCCGGTGAAGACGAACAGTGCCTCTGGCTACGGTATCTTCGGCCCTGCACCCGCGGACTTTACGCCTGGTTGGGCCGTTGCAGTAGTGGCTCGCTGAAATCGATGACTGCGTCGAGTAGATCCGCGAAGCGCTCTGGCGTGTTGGTGAGTTGCTGTTTGCGTCGCCACGCTGCCCAGCGAGGCTGGGCAATGTCGGCGTGGCCTTCCAGCGCCAGCGAGAGTGGTTCGATCGGGGTTTGGCGATGGTTGGCGACCCGCCGGATTGCCTCGGTTAGGACATCCAGCTCGACGCCGGTTTCGGCAAGGAGCACGCCACCTTTTAGGACGAACTTGTTCTGGTGGCTCGATCTTGTGAGCCGGTCGAGGAAGCCCTCGATGCCTTAGAGCTGGTGTAGCTCATCGGTGGGACGGTGTGTGTCGCTTGCGAGCTTGCGGAGGTCGAGGTACGCCGAGCCCGCGGTGGTCGAGCGGTTAGGTCGTTGAGTCATAGGAGGGTTTCGAGGGTGGTGCGAACGGTTGGCTCGGTCCTTGGAAAGTGCTTGGCCATCGCGAGGAGCTCGCTGGGCTGGTTGCCGCGTTGACCTAACCAACGTTTGAGTGCCTCGTGGGCCTGCTCGATTCCATAGTGATGGCGGAGACGGTAGGCATCGACAATCGAACGCGTGGGGCTATAGATCCCAATGGTGAGTTCCTCGGTGAGCATGAGGGTGTTTCGCCCGAGGTCGAATGTGCTGGCGTCGAATCGGTGCCAGGTGACCGGTGCCATCGTTCTTCGTGAAGAGATCG
>Ga0316190_10000225_pt1 | contig 37680 bp, 30 predicted proteins | sample Eddworburrow2_MG_FD_204929 | JGI IMG/M metagenome (GOLD analysis project Ga0316190, IMG submission 204929) | Coastal sediment microbial communities from Maine, United States - Eddy worm burrow 2 | ecosystem: Environmental > Aquatic > Marine > Coastal > Sediment | place: USA: Maine | collected...
GTGGATCCGGTGGCGCCCGATACCGAACCATCGGTCGTCGGCGGGGATCACCCGAAGGACTAGTGCCCCGACACAGAAGTCATGCTTCGAATTCGCCGGGTCTCGACGTCCCTCGCGGCGTCCTCGTCGCCCCGCTCACAACCAAGGTGAGCTGGGCTCCTGCGTCCTGGCGACGAACGCCGATCCCTCATCGACTTCATAAACGAACCTCGGTGTCAGGACACTAGGGTCGACATGTGACCAACACCATCTCGCCATCTGTGGGTCTCGGGGTACTGCACCTGTTCCACAAGCTCACCCCCGAGGCCGATGCCTCGGCTATCGCGGCTGCCATCGAATCGTTCACCGCGCACGGTGATCAGGTTGTTCCCGTCTCGGTGCTCGGCCACAAGGCCGACCTCGGGTTCATGTGTCTCGGTGAGGACCTCTGGGCGCTGCGGCGTCTGCAGAGCGCCCTGGATGCCGCCGGGCTCGAACTGGTGGATAGCTATGTGTCGATGACCGAGCTGTCCGAGTACGCCCAGGGCGTTCCAGACGAGTTGCGAAATGCTCGGTTGCACCCGGTTCTACCCCCCGAGGACAAGCCGGCGTGGTGCTTCTACCCGATGTCGAAACGTCGCAACGTGGACCAGAACTGGTTCACATTGCCCTATGACGACCGCAAGGAGCTGATGTATGAGCACGGGGCGTCGGGCCGCAAGTTTGCGGGTCGCATCCTCCAGGTCGTCACTGGATCTACCGGCGTTGACGACTTCGAGTGGGGGGTCACCCTGTTCGCCATCCATCCCGACGTGCTCAAGGAGTGCGTCTACACGATGCGCTACGACACGGCTTCAGCGATCTACGCCGAATTCGGAACCTTCTACCTGGGTATGGTTGCGCCTCTCGACGAGGTTCTGGCCTCGGTGGGCCTTGGAGCTCGATAGCTGCACTCCCTCCAGCCTGACCGACCGAACAGTCGCCTCGGTCAGCGGCCGGCGATCAGGTATCGGTCCAGTTCGATCGAGGGGCGATCGGCTCCGTCGTAGGTGGCGATGCGATAGGACGACAGGCTTGGCTCGCCGGCATCGGAGAAGTCGTACGGTCCGCCGACCCCGTCATAGTCGATGTTGATCCCATCGGCCAGGAGATCGGCGCACGGTCCGAACCGGGTGCATCGCTGGCCGCGGCGGGTGACGTCGTTCACGACCGCGGCTACCCGGGTAGGGCGGTCGCTACTAGCTTGTGTAGCGGCCAGTGCGGTGATGATGACCGCGTCGTAGGTCTCGGCGGTGTAGAGATGGATGCCGCCCTCGGAGCGAGCATCCACCCTCGCGATCAGCTGCTCGGACACCGATGGGTCGACCGATGGTTCCACCCCGATCAGACCGGCCAGGATCGCGGGATCCGGGACTTGGGTGCCGAGCGCCGCAATGTTTCCGTCGACGCTGTAGACCGCGGCGGAGCTCGGTCCCAGCCCTCGGCGGTGGAGGGCGGACATGAGCGGCCCGCTCTCGGGTGAGATGATCAGGACGGTCGCATCGGAACCGGCTGTCTCGACCATGTCGACCACCGCCCCGAAGTCCTCGGACCTGGCGGGATACGCGAGTGGGCGGTCGTGGGCCACGCTCCCGCCGCGCCGCTCGAACCGGGCCTGGAACGATGAGGCCAGCCGGCGACCGAGCTCGTCATCCCGATGGATCACCGTTGCGGTGTCGTGACCGTCGTCGATCACGATGTCGGCCAGCGCAACACCGCGGCGCACCTCGGACGCAGCGGTGCGAAAGAACAGTCCATCGTCGTCCCAGGTCGTGAGCGCTGCGTCCTCGCTGGCCGGACTGATCTGCATGAGTCCCAGCTCGACCGAGCGGTCGAGCGCGGATCGAGTCACCGAGGAGCTGATGGCGCCGACCACGACATCGACCCGGTCCGCGGCCAACCCCGCGATGATGGTTGCCGCCGCGTCATCCGTGGCCGCGGCCGAATCGGCGTGAACGAGGCGTACCTCACGGCCGAGAACCCCACCGCGCTCGTTGATGTCGTCTACCGCCAGTTCCGCCGCCGCTCGTGTGGCGTGCCCGATCGCCTGAAGCTCGCCCGACATGGGTAGCAAGGTGCCGATCGTCAGGACCCGATCGCCCGGACCGGTCGGCGGGGCGATCGGCGAATCCTGCTCACCCTCGCGCCTCGGAGTGTCGGTGTTCGGCCGGCGGGCCTGGGCGCTGCTGGCCACCCCACCGTTGCGGTCTGGTGAGCTCGGATCGAGCCCGGCCGACTGGACCTGGCGGTCCTGCACGGTGCCGAGCCGGCTGGACAACCCGACAACCGTGACCACCAGCAGGCCGATCAGTGCCATGGCCGTCGTTACCGCCACGGCCACCGCTGCTCGACGCGAGAGGGAGTCGGTGATGGCCACGGTCGGGACGATACTGGCCGGCGGGGCGTATCCGGTCGGTGTCGTGGCGGCGATAATGTTCGCGGCATGGGTCTTCTCGATTCCAGAACGGCTCTGGTGACCGGAGCGAGCAGGGGAATCGGAGCCGCGATCGCCCGGCTCTTCGCCGCGGAGGGCGCCGCCGTGGCGGTGACCGCGCGCAGCGTCGAACCGGGTGACAGCCGATTCGACGGCACGATTACCGAGACGGTGGGCCAGATCCGGTCTGACGGAGGGACCGCGACCGCGGTGGCGGCTGATCTTGCCCGAAGTGAGGATCGTGCACGGATGGTCGCGGAGGTGGCGAACGAGTTCGGCCCGATCGACATCCTCGTCAACAATGCGGCGGTGACCTATTTCGAGCCGGTCGTCGATTTCGATGACCGCCATCGCCGGCTCATGTTCGAGGTTCAGGTCCACGCGCCGTTCGAGCTGGCCCAACTCGTGCTCCCGTCGATGATCGAGCGCCGGACGGGCTCGATCCTGAATATCTCGTCGAAGGGCGCACTCCATCCCGCCGGACCCCCCTTTGAGCGGGTCATCGGCGGATCGGTCTACGGCATGGTGAAGTCCGCCCTCGAACGATTCACCACCGGACTGGCGTCAGAGGTCCATCGCCATGGCATCTCGGTGAACGCACTTTCCCCGTCAAACGTCGTCGCCACCCCGGGGGTCGTGCATCATCGACTGATAACACCGGAACGACAACCGCATGTCGAGCACGAGGGGGTCATGGCGGCAGCCGCGCTGGCGTTGGTCAGCGGGGACGCCGACACGATGACGGGGCGTATCGCCTACAGCGCTCAGCTGCTGGCCGAGCTCGGTCTGGGCCCCGAGCCCCTTCCCGAGTTCCGGGTCGGGGATCATGCGCGAGCCAATCCGGAGGCCTACCGCTGATGGGGGATCTCGCTACCCTCCGTGAAGGGCTGAAGCGTTTGGACCGGGTTGTCGTCGCTTTCTCGGGCGGTGCCGATTCGGCCTTTCTGGCCTGGGTGGCCAACGACACCCTCGGTCCTGAGCGAGCGCGCGCCGTCACGGCGGTGTCACCCTCCCTGGCCGGATTTGAACGCGACGACTGTCGTCAACTGGCCGCGGCATGGTCGCTGAGGTGGGACACCATCGACACCGAGGAGATGACCAACGCCGCGTATCGTCGCAACGACGGCGACCGTTGTTTTCATTGCAAGGACGCGTTGATGGACGCCCTCGGGCCGGCGGCCCGCCGCGATGGGGCGACGGTGGTCCTCGGCGTGAATCTCGATGATCTCGGTGATCATCGACCGGGACAGAGGGCGGCGGCCGAGCGGGGCGCTCGTTTTCCGTTGGTCGATGCGGGGTTCTCGAAGGCGGACGTCAGGGCGATGTCGCGACAGCTCGGTCTGTCGACATGGGACAAGCCGGCCGCAGCGTGTTTGGCCTCCCGGGTGCCGTATGGAACACGGGTCACCATCGGGGTCCTGGCCGAGGTGGAGCGAGCAGAGACCGCGCTCCGGGCGATCGGATTCACCGAATTGAGGGTGCGGCACTACAAGGATCTGGCCCGTATTGAAGTGCCCGACAGGCGGCTCGCTGAAGTGGTCGAGCGTCGCTCGGAGGTCATCGATGCGGTCCATCAGGCGGGATACCGCTACGTGACGCTGGACCTGGAGGGACTGCGGTCAGGGAATCTCAACGCCGCCCTTGACCAGTCCAGCCCTGGTTCCAGGGGTGGTCCATGACCATTTCAGCCGGTGACGACGAGCGACAGTTCCAAGAGTTGGGCCAACAGCTGGCCCAAGCCGTGGAGATGGCCCTGCCCGGCTGGGTCGAGCGGGAGGTCCTCCGGGTGCTGGAGGCATACGGCCAAGAACCTGCGCCAGCTCTGCTCGACCAGGCTCGGGCCGCGGGAGCCGCAGCCGGCCAGGAGACCGGTTCGCGGTTGCGCCGCTTGCTGGAACTGGAGGTGGACGCCCAGCGGACCAACCCGCTCAGCGTGCTCCGGGATGCCGTGGGGTTCCCGACCGATGTCTTGCGCCGCGCGGGTGTTCCCGAGGTGCACCGGGACGAGCAAGCGATCGCTCGGTTCCCCGATGACCCGTACGATCTCACCCCCGGCTCGTTCGGCCAGATCGATCCCGCGCTGCACGATCTCGGAATTGTCTGGGGAGCAGCGAAGGCGCACATGGTCTTGGCCCGCCGACCCAGAGCCTGCTGAGCAGCTCGGGTTCGGCCGTGCCGAGCCGCGGCCAGGATGAGCTCGCTGGCGACGGCCAGGGCGTTGCGGTTGTGGCAGCGACTACATTGCTCCCCCATGGACCTGGTTATTCGTGGGGGCACCGTGGTCTCGGCTGGTACAGAAGCCGTGACCGACATCGGAGTGGAGGATGGTCGGATCGTGCAATTGGGCGGGTCGATGGACGCCGCCTCAACCATCGACGCCACCGGCAAGGTGATCACCCCTGGGGGTATCGACCAGCACGTGCATCTCACGCCTCCCGCGACGGGGGCCGCGGCCTGGGAATGGGTCGACGATTTCGAGTCGGGCACCCGAGCCGCGTTGGCCGGCGGGGTTACCACCGTGGGCAACATCAGCTTCCCGCATCGCGACGAGACGATGGCCGCCGCCGTCCAACGGGACATCGAGGTGGCCAATCAGCTCAGCCTGACCGATTTCATCATTCACCCGGTGTTGATGTCACCGGACACCGCGAATCTCGATGAGATCCAGACCTTGGCCGAGGCCGGTCACACCAGTGTCAAGATCTTCCTGTCGTTTCGTCGCTTCGACCGCGAGGTCCAAGCCTTCCTGGCCGCCATGCGACGGATCGGGCAAGCCGGCTCGCTGGCGATGATCCATTGTGAGGACTCTGCGATCATGGGTTGTTGTGCCGAGATCCTCCGGGAGGAGGGCAAGACCGGTCATGAGTTCTACCCCGACACCAGGCCGGTCGTGTCCGAAGCGATTGCCACGGCGAGGGCTGTGGCTTTTGCCGAGGTCACCGATTGCCCCATCTATGTCGTGCACTTGGCAGCCGACAAGGCCCTGCGGGCCTGCCGGGAGGCGAAGCGGGGTGGTTTGGGGGTCTATGTCGAGACCCGACCGCTCTACCTTCATCTCACCCGCGAGCGTTTCGCGGGGCCCGAGCCGGGCCGGTATACCGGTGCACCGCCTCTGAGGGAGCAGGCCGACGTGGATGCGATGTGGGCCGGGATACGTTTCGGTGATGTCGATACGGTGTGCACCGATCACGCCCCTTGGATGTTGGCCGACAAGCTCGACCCTGCGGTGGAGGCCGCGGACATGCGCCAGGGTTGCGCTGACCTCGAGACGATGTTGCCCATGATCTGGTCGGCGGGGGTGCGCACGGGACGGATCTCGCTTCAACGGTTTGTCGAGGTCACCTCCACCAATGCGGCCAAGCTGTTCGGGCTCTATCCCCGCAAAGGCACCATCTCGGTTGGTGCCGACGCCGATCTGATCATTTGGGATCCCGAGCTGACACGCGTGGTGGACGGCGCCGCGATGCATTCCAGGTCGGATTTCACCCCCTATGACGGCACCGAGGTGACGGGGTGGCCCGCTTACACCATTAGTCGAGGTGAGATCGTGGCCGAGCGCGACATGGTTCGTGCCCAACCGGGGCGCGGCCGCTTGGTGCCTCGGGGCCGCCACCAGCCCCTCTGAGCGCTGCGGCAAGAAAGCGAACTTTCGAACTTCCGAAACCCCCACCAATCACTGCGGATAGAGAGCCAGAGGGTTCTAAGGCTCGCCCCTGGTGAGGGTGCGTCGAGTGCCGGGGTGGCGAGTGCCGGTGCTGGGGTGGCGGCGGACCGCGGCTGCCAGAGCTTTTGCTTCGAGGAGATCGATCTGGATGCGCACTTGCTGGCAATCACGTACCAGCTCGGTCAGCTCCTCATGGTCCAGCTCGGCCAGTGCCGCGTCGGCGAATCGATCTGCGAACATCGGTGACTCCTATGCGCATTGGGGGTGGTGGCGATCCGCCGGGCAAGCCGTGCCGTCGGCACGGGTGCGGACTGCGAGGAACTATCACCCTACACGAACAGTTGTTCGTACTATCGATCCATGTCGCTATCGAGTGCTCGCTGCGCCGCTTGAACCGCACTAGGTGGTGGTCGCTCGTCCTCGTGCAGGACTAGCGCCGTAGGTAGGCGGGAGCGGGGTCAATTTCGTGCGGGTTGTCGGTGCGAACGGCTCATGAGCACGAGGGGTAGGCCGACCTGAACCAGCGAGAATGGTGTTGACAGACGCCTCAATCGGGGACACGGGCAGGTCCAGGGTGGCGATGGTTTCGCCCCGATCCATCGTCCAGTGCGGGAGAGCGGCCAGGGGTGAGCTACGAACTCGGAATCGATATCGGCACGAGCTACACCGCAGGGGCGGTCTGCCGGGACGACGGCCTCATCGAGGTTGCCGGCCTGGGGCCAATCGTCGACAGCATCCCGACGGTGCTGTACCTGGCCGAGGAGGATGTTCTCCTGGTCGGCGATGCCGCCAACCGTAGAGCGGTGATCGACCAGGCCGTGCCGGCGCGGGAGTTCAAACGGCTCATCGGTCGCACCGACGAGGTATGGCTCTCCGGGAATTCCTATTCTCCGGTCGCGCTTATGGCCCGCATGCTTTGTCATGTTCGCGATCGGACCGCTGAACACGAAGGGCAATTCCCAGACCATATTTCGGTGACGCATCCCGCGAACTGGGGGGCGGGGAAACTCGAGCTGCTGGATGACGCTCTGCGCGCCGCGGGGATGGCCGATGCCACGACGCTCGCCGAGCCATCGGCCGCCGCCCTGGCCTACGCCGCTGAATCGCGCGTACCGGTGGGAGCCACCCTTGTCGTCTATGACCTCGGTGGGGGCACGTTCGACACCGCGGTGCTCCGTAAGCAGGGCGACGATTTTGAGTTGCTCGGCGAGTCGATGGGGATCGAACGACTCGGTGGAGCCGACCTCGACGAGCTGGTGCTCGAACATGTGCGGGAGCTGGTGAATCGGGAATGGCCCGACGAGGACCCCGCGGCGACGATCCCCCTCCTCCATCTTCGTCGAGCTTGTACCGAGGCCAAGGAGCTGCTGTCGTCCGAGGAACGGGTGATCATTCCTGTGCTGTTGCCCGGGATCGACACCGATGTCGAGCTGACGCGTACCCAGTTCGAAGTCCTCGTCACTCCCCTCGCCGCTTCGACACTTGATCTGCTCGGTGCCGCCATCGAGAGCGCAGGTCTCACCCCGGACGATCTCGACACGATCTTGTTGGTGGGGGGAACCTCGCGTATCCCTCTGGTAGGTCGGCTGCTCGAGCAGAGGTTCGGTTCGATCGTGGGCACCGATGTCGATCCGCTGTTTGCGGTGGCAAAAGGCGCGGCGATTTCCGCTTCGATCGAAGCCACCTCGCGCCGCGGGACGGCACCGGCAACAACCAGCAGGTCGCCGAGGCCTGATATGGGGTGGCGCGGCGCCGCCCATCGGCCCGTGGGTGCACCACCGGTTTCGGCCGTGGGGCCTGACCCGCGAGTAGTGGGCGAGATCCAATGATGCGGCTGGGCTGTCCACCGAATGGGGGGCGAACGATTCGGCCCTTTGTCCCGATCCCACGGTTCGAGAAGCCCGGCGGGCGGACCGGATCGCGATCCAATCACGACCAGACCAGCCGGGCGGAGGACCTGTTATGACCTACACCGCAGCGATCGACTTCGGTACGAGTTTCACTTCGGCCGCCGCTCGGACCCCTGATGGGAGTCGGGTCATCACGCTGGGAGCGCGAGGCGGGGCGGTACCCAGTGTGGTGTTCGTCCGCGAAGACGGGTCGATGGTCTTTGGCGACAATGCGCTGCGCCTGGGCCAGAACGAGGCAGGCTCGATGGCCCAAGATCTCAAACGGCGAATCGGTGGTGGAAACGAGATCACCGTCGGTGGCCGGCGCTATCCGATCGAGGAGCTCATCGCAGCCTTCCTGCGATGGATCCTCGAAGGCATCACCGAACAGGAGGGTGCGCCCCCAGCGAGTGTCGTGTTCACCCATCCCGCCAGCTGGAATGGATTGAGGATCGCGGGCTATCGCGAGGTGATTCAGAGTCTCGAGTTGGCGGACCCCCACCTGGCGTCGGAGCCCTATGCCGTGGCGCTGCACCACGCGGGCGACTTCCCTCTGGCCGTCGGAGAGCTGATCGGTGTCTATGACCTGGGTGGCGGCGTGTTTGATGCCGCCGTGCTACGCCGGACCCTGGGCGGAATTGAGATGGCGGGTCCCGCGGCCGGTGAAGAATATCTCGGCGGGAGTGACTTTGACCGGTTACTGGCCAGCCAGGTAACGGCCCAGCTCCGATCCGACGGGGTGCAGCTCGATCCGGCCCGCTCCGATGCGTTGCTGCAGGAGTCGCGCATGGCGAAGGAGGCGCTCACCACCGATCACACGGTGGCGGTGACCACGATCGTCGACGGGGAGCATCGAAATGTCGAGATCAGCAGGGCACAGTTTGAACAGCTGATCGCTCCGTCCGTGGCTGAATCGCTCGGTACGCTTCACCGGGCAATCCGCAATGCCGGGGTGACGACGGAGGATCTGGCGGCGGTGCTGCTCACCGGCGGTTCGTCGGTGATCCCTTTGGTCCAGCGTACGCTCGCCGATTCGCTGCCCGGATCGGTCGACCTGCTGGCGGGAGATCGCAAACATGCGGTGGCCCGGGGTGCCGCCGCCGTCGATCTTCCGTTCCGCCACGCACCGATCGATGAGATGACGATCCCGGCGCCACCTCCGGCCGCCCTGTCGACCAGGGGACCTACCCCGCAGCTGGTCGGATCTTCCGACGACTCCACCGCACCGAACGAGCCAGACGAACTGAACGAGCCGAACGATGAACCGGCCCCGGCTTCGGTGCCGGCCCAACCGACACGGAGGGTCGGGTCGGTCGTGGGCCTGGCGGCGGTGGCCGTTATTGTCGCGGGGCTCATCGGTGGGTTCGTCTGGTGGCCGCGGTCCGATGGATCGACCACCGACGGTGACTCGCAGGCCGTCGGGCCGGCGCAGACCGACTCATCCTCGCGCGAGGCCGGCGAGGGTGAAGACGCCCAGGTGCAAGCAACCACGGTTTCTCGGCTGCCCTCGCCCGCGGGCATGGTGCAGATCCTTGGTGGCCCTTACACGGTGGGTGCCGACAGGCTGGGACAGGACGTGGCGAGCTCGCGGGAGGTGGAGCTCGGTGGCTTCTGGATCGACGAGACCGAGGTGCCCAATACCGCCTACAACGTGTTCCTGGCGAGCGCCGACGTTCCCTCGCCGGCCGCATGGCCCGAAGGAGACCTACCCGACTATCTCATCGACCATCCGGTCAGGGGGGTCGAGTGGGCTTGGGCGGAAACCTATTGCAGGGCGCGTGGGAAGCGACTGCCCACCGAAGCTGAGTGGGAGGCCGCCGGGCAGGGCCCGGCAGGGGAGATCTACCCCTGGGGTCCGGATCCCATTCCCGCCCTGAACCTCCCGGGATCGCGCCCGATCGGAGCGGTACGCGCAAACATAACCGCCGCGGGAGTCCGCGACGCGGTGGGAAGCGCCTGGGAGTGGGTCGATGAGCCCTATGAGCCAGTCGCCGAAGGCGAGCATCTTCGCAAGGGTGGCCAATACGGACAGGTCCGCCACGGTGTGGCGACCCGCCAAAGCCTGAGCGTCGGGCAGAGCGGCGTCGCGGAGACCGGATTCCGGTGTGCCGCCGACGAGGTCGACCCCGACCGCGCGCCGGGCACGTTCAATGTCGATGGCTCAGCATCGGACCAGCCCAACCAAGAGACGGACGCAGACGGCGAATCGAGCCAAGAGAACTGATCTAGGTGGCTGGGCTTGAACGGGCATTGGTCGCGAACGGAGAACTACGATCGCGCCTTGAGGGGCCCAACCCATGTGGAGGTCTACATAGTGAACACGCCGGTCAACGACTTGCCGAAGCCGTCGTACCAGGACGTCCTGGCTACCGACGAGCGGCGAGCTCCTGAGGTGCTCTATGACCGGACCGAGGAGTTTCTCGGCTCGGAGGACATCTCGATCGACAGGTACCTCTCCGCGGAGTGGCACGAGCTCGAGGTGGAACGGGTGTGGAAGAAGGTCTGGCAGATGGTGTGCCGGGTCGAGGATCTGCGCGAGGTCGGCGACCATGTGCTCTATGAGATCGCGGACCAATCGCTCATCATCGTGCGCGATACGCCGGACACGATCCGGGCATTCCACAACGCGTGTTTGCATCGAGGAACCACGCTGCGGGAATCGGCGGGGCAGGTCCCGAGCTTTCGATGCCCGTTCCACGGCTTCACCTGGAGCTTGGGCGGGGAACTGGTGCACGTACCGGCCAGCTGGGACTTCCCCCATCTCGACCCGGCTGAGTACTGCCTGCCCGAAGCCCGGGTCGGGGTGTGGGGCGGCTTCGTTTTCGTCAACCTGGACCCCGATGGTGAAGCGTTCGAGTCCTACCTCGAGGTGCTCGACCACCATTTCGCCGCGTTCTCGATAGAGAATCGGTACAAGGCGTATCACGTCAGTCAGGTGATCGACGCCAACTGGAAGACGGTGATGGAGGCGTTCCTCGAGGGCTATCACGTGGGTACGACCCATCCGCAGACCCTGAACTTCGCCGGGGATTTCAATATTCAGTACGACGTCTACGGACGTCACGTGAGCCGGTTGTTGCAGGCGATAGGGGTTCCGAGTCCCGTCGTAGCGGGCGAGGTGTCAGAAAACGATATTGCTGACGCGGCCCAATCGGCCACGAGACCCGAGCACCGATTCACCGTGCCGGAAGGGGGTCGGGCCCGTCCCCTGCTGGCCGACCGGTTCCGGGCGGGCCTGACCCGTATGCATCGGACCGATCTCTCGATGGTTTCCGACGCGGAGATCCTCGATTCGATTCAGTACTTCCTGTTTCCGAACTTCCACCCATGGGCGGGCCATGGCACACCCCTGGCCTACCGGTTCCGTCCCTATCGAAACGACCCTGACCGGGCGATCATGGAGGTGATGTTGTTGTACCCCATCCCTGATGACGGGAACTACGAGGTGTGCGAGATGTTGGAGCTCGAGCCGGGGGCCTCGTGGACCACGGCCCCGGGTTTCGAGAATATCGGAGTGATCTTTGACCAGGACATGGACAACCTGCCCCGGGTCCAAAAGGGTCTGCACGCGACCCGCAAGCCTGGGGTCACCCTGGCCAACTACCAGGAGATCCGCATCCGCCACTTCCACCACACCCTCGATGACTATCTCGCGATCGAATAGCGGCGGGCTAGAACGAGAATGTCTGGTTTCTCAAGGTGGTGCCGGTCTTCGTGACGATTTCGGCGGTCACGACATGGTCGCCTGGGGTCAGCCCGGAACCGCCGAGGTCCACCGGTCCGCCGGACAGGTCCGACCCGAAGAGCCTGAACGGTGCTTCGGTGCGGACCGCAGCGGGTCCCCCGGTGCGGCGGGGATTGTCGACGTACCATCGGACCTCCAGGACGTCGGTGGTCGGTTGAATCAGGATATGACTGTCAGGTTTCAGCGTGCTGAAGTGATAGCTGGGGTTTCCGTCATCGGTCGGGCCGCTGTGCACCATCATCGCCAGTTCTGGATCGCTGCTCGACAAGATTGTGACGGTGACCTCGGCGGAAGCGGTGGCGCCGCTGTTGTTCTTCACCTCATAGCGGAACCAGTCAACTCCCGAAAAGCCGGGCTCGGGGCGATAGACCACGTGCGTTCCGTCGTCATCGGGTGCCGCGGTACCGAACCGCGGTTCTTGACCAGCGACGATGCCGGTGACGACCAGCTCGGCCTTTGCGAAGGCCGCGTCGTTGGCCAGCACATCTATCGTGAAGGCCGTGCTACCCAGGAAGCTGTCGGAATCGTCGACGGCTTCGAGCGAGAAGGTCGGTGCGGTGCCGGTGGTCGTCGTCGGTCTTCCCCCGGGTGGGGGTGTCGCGGCGGGCTGCGGCGTGGGGATGCGCTGAGCAGGGGCGGGCACCGGCCCCGTGACGCCCGTGGGTTTCTCGGATTGAGGCCCCGCAGCGCCTGAACTTGTGGGCTGCGCGATGGTTGTGCGCTGTTCGACATTCGCGGCGACGGTGGCTTCCGCCGTCGGGGCGCCGGCCGATTCGCCCTGCCCCTCAGCCGAGCTTTCCGACCCGTCAGGGGTGGTTGTCGAGCTGTCAGAGGCGGTCGTCGACCCGTCTGTTGTTGCGACGACCGGCGCGACTACGACCGTCACCGTGGTGACAGAGCAGCTCTCACCGTCACAGACCTTGACGGTCAACGTTTCTTCGCCGATGAAGTTGGCTGGTGCCCCGTAGGAGATCCTGCCCGAACCCTTATCGCGAACAACACCTTTGGATGATCGGGATGCTGAAGAGATCAACCCCGACCGAGGTCGTTCACTGACAGCGATGGTCGTGACCGAGCTCGGCGCCACCGTGAACCGTTGGTTGGCGATGAGCTGGGGAGCCGCTGGGAGCACGCGCGGGGGACCGATCGTGGTCTCGGGAGTACCGACCGCCGCGCGCTGGCCGATGGTTGGGGCCTCATATCTCGGGGCCCCGCCGAGGAAGCTGCCGACCAGTACCGCGACCGACGCGCCCGTGGCAATAACCACCGAGCCGAGGGTGGGAGCGATGGCCGATCCCGCAGTGCTCGCAGGATTGATGCCGAGAAAGGATGCGGGGGCCGAGAGTAATCCGGTCGCGGTGCGCAACCGGCCGAGGCTGATGGCCAGAAAGGCTCGCACGACGTCGGGATCGAACTGAGACCCTTGGCACTCGACCAGTTCTGCGCGCGCGTCGGCGTGTGACCGAGGCCTACGGTACGAACGATGGGAGGTCATCACGTCGAACGCGTCGGCGACCGCGACGATGCGGGCTCCGAGGGGAATCTGCTCGGCTTCCAGCCGATCCGGATAGCCCTTGCCGTCCCAGCGTTCGTGATGAGAACGGACCGCGAGGGACCAGTCTCCCAGCCAGCCGGCGAGCGGGGCCACGATCTCGGCGCCCCAACCCGGGTGGGCTCTCAGAATCTCCCATTCGGCGAGTGTTGGCTTGTCGGGCTTGTTCAGGATGTCCTCAGGGACGAAGATCTTGCCCACGTCGTGTAGCAGGCCCGCCCAGCGCAACTTGTTGGCGTCGTCGGCGCTGAGCTTCATCTCCTCGGTGAGCAGGTCGCAGTAGGCCCTGACCCGCTCGGAATGTCCTCGGGTCAACCGGTCATGATGGTTGAGTACTGCGACCAACTCCAGGACGCGAAGCGCGGCGGCTGATTCGGTTTCGTCACTGTTCGGGGAGGCGACGACATCCTCTAGCGATCGGGTGGTTCCGCTTCTGAGGGCCACTGAGTAGCGCGTTGGGGCTTCGGCCGGAAAGATGAGGTTAAGTTCGAGTAGCACGGCCAGCGAGAGGAACCGCCTGGCGGCCCGAGTGGTCAGCCAGTAGCCCATCATGGCCAACAGGGCGACGACGACGAAGCGGGCGACATGTTCGATCGGTGCGGATCCCGCTCCCGTCTTGAGCAGCGGGACCTGTCCGAGCCCCAGAGCGATCAAGAATGAGACAGCCATGGGGATGGTGAGGATCACTGCACGCAGGACGCGTGCAAGTTTGGGATGACCAACCCATCGGTCATCACCAGTGTCTTCTTGGTCAAGGACTGGAGCCAGCCCGCGCGCCGCCGCCACGATTGTCCATCGGCGCGAGTCCTAGGAGTTTTGACCCCTACCGGTACATTTTTTCCGACCTACTTCGGACATAGCTCGGGTGGTGCTCCCCTGTATCGACCCCGGATCGGGCGGATTGATACCTCTGTGTCGTCGAACGACGACCGGCATGGCCGGATCGTCCCTGGTCAGGAAGCTCCGACGAATCTCCTCCCATGATGGGTCCGGTGCGGGCCGCAGATCTCGCGAGCGTCGAGAGCAGCGAAGGGGTGCACGAGGAGCCGTTGGTAGCAGGCGAGGAGCTGACGTTCGCGGTGCGTCCAGGAGAAGCAACGACTCGGTGAGCTGACGTCACTGTCCGTGCGCCCCGACGTGCCCGATGCCGTGGTGGCCGAGGCCGGCCGAGCGATCTACGGGTACTTCACTGACATCGACCGACGTGATCTGCGAACCGGCTGGCTGTCGGCGACGCTCCGTCGAGCGGAGACGATTGCGGCGTCTCGCCCGCAAGCCTTCACCTCCTGGTCGCTCAGCGCACTCTGTGGGTTTGGAACAGTGATGCGTAGCCGACATGCATGAAATTGGTCCCCCAGGGTCGAGTCGGATCATTTTCTCATGCCGGGGGGGCGGGGACACCACAAGAGCGCGATGATGAGCGTATGGCTGTTGTGATCGACGAAACCGATCGGGTCGACCGTTCCGATGAGCAGCGGGACTATCCCCTGTTCGACGCCGACGCGCACATCTGTGAACCCCCTGCGGTGTGGACTGATTATGTCGAGGAGAAGTACAAGGATCTGATCCTCCAGGTTCGGGTGGAAGCCGATGGCACCGAAGCGCTGTGGATAGAGGGCGAGCGCAACGACGTCACGATCACCCAGGCCTGTGTGCCCGGTGCTTACTCCCGCACGGACCTCAACTGGGACGACATCCTCCAGGGCAGCTTCGACCCGGCTACTCGCATCGACGTCTTGGGCCAGGAGGGGCTGGACCAGGCCGTCGTGTTCCCGTCGGTTCACCTACTGTCGGGTGACATCGTCGACGCCAAGGTCGCGGCGGCCAACGCCCGGGCGTACAACAACTGGATCGCGGACTTTGTCGGTCACGACCGGGATCGCCTGCACGCCGTGGGTGTCTGCCCCCTCCAGGACGTGGATGAGGCGGTAACCGAGATCGAGCGCATCGCCGGCCTCGGTCTGACCGGGATCACCTTTCGGCCTGAGCGCTACAACGGTATGGCGCTCTATGACGACGAGATGGACCGGGTCTGGTCAGCGTGTGAGGCCAGCGGTCTGGTTATCGGTATCCATGGCAGCTTCGGCTCCCGGATGCAGAGCCTGGCCAAGACCCGCTACCGCAACCCCTTCTTTGTGCACATGGTCTGTCATCCGTTCGAGCAGATGGCGGCCGTCCTCGACATCATCGCCGGAGGGGTGCTCGACCAGCATCGGACCCTGCGCATCGGGTTCTTCGAGTCCGGGCTCGGCTGGTTGCCCTATTGGCTGAACCGGATGGATGAGCACAAGGAGTCGATGGGGAGCAAGGTCCCGGCGCTCACCCGTGAACCGACGGAGATCTTCCGCGAACAGTGTTTCATCACAATGGAATCCGACGAGGGCGCGGCCTTCGCCCAGCTGGTCGAGGCCGGCCTGGAGGACAATGTGATGTGGGGTTCGGACTATCCCCACTACGACTGCACGTACCCCAACGCCCGGGGCGAGCTCGATGAGACGTTCGCGCAGGTGCCGGGTCTCAACCCGGAACTGAGGCGCAAGGTCATGCACGACAACCCTCGCCGCTTCTTGGGCCTGTCCTGAACCTGTCGGACACCGGCAGGGGATTGGCGGGAACCCGACACTTGTCCCGGACGACCCCTGGGGTGTGAAGATTTCCACTGGGTCATTCATTGCGGTGCTCGTCGCGTCGGCCGGGCTCCTGTTCGCAGGATGCGGGGGCGGTGATTCGGATCTGCCGCCCGACGTGGCGAAAGGCCGTGACCTCACGGTCTCGGCCGGGTGTGCATCATGCCATGGCGCGGAAGGCCAAGGAGGCTTGGCGCCGACATGGCAGGGGCTGGTCGGCCGGGACGTGACTCTCGAGGACGGGTCCGTCGTGACCGCCGACGCCGCCTACCTGCGTCGGGCGATCACCGACCCGGCGGCTGACGTAGTGCCCGGATACACGCTGAAGATGCCGGAGAACTCACTTTCGGCCGATGACGTGGACGTCCTCCTGGCCTATATCGAACATGTCAGCGCCCTGGATGAGAGCTGAACGCCTTGACGTCGAGGGTGGAGAGTAGATCGGAGCGAGCCCGCGAGACCCGTGAGCGAACGGTGCCGATGGGACATCCGAGCAGATCAGCACTCTCCGCGTAGGACAGGCCCAGCAGTTGGGTGAGCACGAACGCCTCACGGCGGTCGGGCTTCAAGACCGACAAGAGGTCCGCTTCTTCGACCCAGACCTCTGGAGACACGCCGACATCGGGCGGTTCGGCCCCGGATATGACGGCTCGGTGGCGAATCCGTCGTCTCGTCGCATCGGCGCAGGTATTGCGGGCGATGGCGAGAAGCCAGCTTCGGCCGGATCCCTCCTGGCGGAATCGGCCGAGTGACCCCAACGCTCGGCAGTACACCTCCTGGGCGAGGTCCTCGCATGAGTCGGGATCACCGAGTTGGTGACAGAGCCCCCGAACCGTCGCTTCGGTGGCGACCACGAACTCGGCCAGTGCGTGGCGGTCGCCTGTCCCCGCGGCGAGGAGGAGTTCGGTCCAACGGTCGGTCGGGCGACGATCTTGTCCGGTTGGTTCTTGCCGGTCCACGGTGATGGCTCTACTCAGGAAGCTCAGGAAGCTCGAGCTGGAACAACCAGGCATTGAAGAAGGTGTCCAGCTCCTCACCGGAGATCTCTTCGGACAGGGCGACGAAGTCGGCGGTTGACGCGGTGCCTCCGCCGAAGCGAACGATCCATTGTCGAGCGATCTCAAAGAACTGGTCGTCGCCCACGGTCAGCCTCAAGGCGTGCAGGGTCATGGCCCCCCGTTGGTAGACGCCGCCACCGAACATGTCCTCCACGCCTGGATCGCCCGGAGGACTGTCGGCGATCAGCCCACCTCGGTACCGAAGGTCGGGGTCGATACCGCGGGAGCGTTCTTGCCAGAGGTCTTCCGCGTAGGTCGCCCAGCCCTCGTTGAGCCAGATGTCATCCCACTCGTCGGTGCTGACCGCGTTGCCGAACCATTGGTGGGCCAGCTCATGGGCCACGATGGTCTCGGCGATCGGTCCCGAGGCCAGATCGGAGCCGAACAGCGAGCGGGTTTGGGTCTCGAGGGCGAAACCGAGCGGGACGCCGAGCACGACATGGCCGTACTGGTCGAAGGGATAGGGGCCGAACATGTCCTCGAATTCGTCGATCATGGATGCCGACTTTTCGAAGGTCAGCCGTGCGTCGCTTTCGAGTGCGACCGACAGCCAGTCCTCGATCGGAATCCCCGACGCGCTCCGGTACTGGTTGTTCACGAAGTCGCCGGTGGCGACCATGGCGAGGTAGCTGGCCATTTCGTCATCGGCGCGCCACACCCATTGGGTGGTGCCGTCATCTTCGTTCGAGATGGATTCGATCAGCACGCCGTTGGCGACCGCTTCGAGTCCGTCGGGCACGGTCACCCGAAAGGTGTAGGTCGCCTTGTCGCTCGGATGGTCGTTCACCGGAAACCAGGTCGGTGCGCCGGTTGGCTCGGACGCCACATACGAACCTTCCGCGGTTTGGGTCCACCCCCCGTCGTAGGGGGTGGTGCCTGGTTCAGCGATGGGAGTGCCCGAATAGTCGACGATCACCACCACCCGCTCGTTGTGCTCCAGAGGGACGCTGGGGCGTATCACCAGTTCCTGGCCCACTTGCTCGAAGACTGCAGGGTTGCCGTCGATCGTGAGTGACAGCACGTCCAGGGTCCCGAAGTCCAGGCTGAACTCGCGCAGGGCCATGGTCGTCACCATCGTGATGGCGGCACGCCCATCGATGAAATTGGTCCCCGGGTCATAGCCGATGGTGAGGTCATAGTCCTCGACGTCGTAGCCGCCGTTACCCGCGGCGGGATAGTAGGGGTCTCCGAGGCCGCGGGCGCCGACGCCCGGCTTGGCGGGTGGGCCCACGTCGGGCGTCGAGGTCGACGGTCGGGACTCGGTCTGGTCCGGGATCGGGCTGGCCGGGGCGGCGGCGGCGACGGGGAGGTCCGGGGGATCGACCCCACACGACAGGGCCCCAGCGGACAGGGCAAGGGCTCCCAGGAAGGCCACCATCCAGAACCCCATCGGGTTCTTGCCCAGGCGTCGTGCTCGGCCCAGACCGCAGCGACTGCTCGGCGTCATCGCCGGGCTGGTTGAAGTTGTGACCATAGGTGACTCCTAAGCCGGCCCAGACCGAGTGTACGAAACCCGGGGCCCGTACCGGCGGCACCGGCCGCCAGGAGATGGCCCCAGCACGTCGCTCGGCGTGCGTTGAGGCCGGCCAACCAGTTCACGGGCCGGAAACAATGGGGAAACGGTCGAGACATGCGCGTAGGAGACACTTGGCCATCTGCATCGGTTCCTCACACCACATTCTCTCCTGGAGGTCCCCTCATGGGTGACACCGCTTGGGTACTCACCTCGGCTGCTCTCGTCCTGTTCATGGTGCCCGGCCTGGCGTTCTTCTACGGCGGCATGGTCCGCGGGGCGAACGTCCTGAACATGTTGCTCATGAACATGGTGTGTCTGGGCATCGTTCCGATCGTCTGGTTCGTGGCCGGCTATTCCCTCAGTTCGGCCGACGGACCCGGGGGCATCATCGGCAACTTCGATCATCTGCTGCTGAAGGACATCAATCTGGCGACGATGCCGTTGGAGGACTCGCTCGGGGTCTTCTTTGCCCTCACGTTCGCGGCGATTACCCCCGCCCTGATCTCGGGCGCCGTCGCGGACCGTATGAAGTTCGGCGTCTGGATGGCGTTCGTCGCCCTATGGAGCCTGCTCGTGTTCGTTCCAACCTGGGCATGGATTTATGGGCCCGATGGCTGGTTGACGGCGCGTGGCTCGCTGGACTTCGCCGGGGGAACGGTCGTCCATGTCAGTGCCGGTGCCGGAGCGCTGGCCCTCACCTTGGTGCTCGGCCGCCGACGGGGTTGGCCCACCGAGGCCATGCCGCCGCACAATGTCACCTTTGTCCTGCTCGGCGCCGGGATCCTCTGGTTCGGTTGGTTCGGATTCAACGCGGGATCTTCGTTCGCCGCCGACGGGGTGGCCGTCGTCGCCTTCATGAACACGTTCTTGGCCGGCGCGGCCGCGATGTTGTCATGGATGGTGGTCGAGCGTCTCAAGGACGGTCACTTCACCGGGCTCGGCGCGGCGTCCGGGATCGTTGCCGGGCTGGTGGCTATTACCCCGGCGGCCGGGTTCGTGGGTGGTATCTCACCGATTCTGATCGGCGCGGCGGCCGGCGCCATCTGCTATTTCGCCATCCAACTGAAGTTCAAGATGGGGTACGACGACTCGCTCGATGTGGTCGGTGTCCATCTGGTCGGTGGCCTGGTGGGCGGAATTCTGATCGGTCTGTTCGCGCACACGGCGGCGGTCGGCGCCGAGGCGGGCGCCTTCGAAGAGGGGCTGTTTCAAGCAGGGGGCCTCGGTCTGTTGATCGAGCAGATATTTGCCAACGGCGTGGTGCTTGTGTACTCGTTCGTGGTCACCGGGCTGATCGCCAAGGCCCTCGATGCCACCGTTGGCTTGCGGGTTGATGCGGAGACCGAAACGGTCGGTCTCGACCGAGCGATGCACGCCGAGTCGGCCTACAGCTCCGGTCTCAGTTCCGGCGGCGGCGCGGCACTCGGCAACGGCCCCGGCGGGTTTCGGGCGATGCAGGAGCAGAACTGATGTCCCGTCACCGGGGGAGCCTGATGTCTCGTTACGAAGGGAGCTAGCGGATGCCCGAACTCCTACGGACCGATGTCATCGAGAACCCCTCGCTCTCGGGCCTGGACTTCTGTCGGGCGCACAGCGATCGGATCGATGTCTGGTTCCGAGAGCTCTTTGCTGCCGCTCATGCTCCGAACAAGGCCGCTCTGGTCGCGGTCGGTGGCTATGGTCGCCAAGAGCTGGCCCCCCAGAGCGATCTCGACGTCCTGCTCCTCCACCGGTCCCGCAAAGGGGTGGAGGATCTCGCCGATGCCTTGTGGTACCCGGTCTGGGACGAGGGACTGAAGCTGGGTCACTCGGTGCGAACTCCCAAAGAAGCACTGCGTCTGGCCGCGACCGACCTGGATACGGCCACCGCTCTGCTCGACGCGCGGTTCATCGCGGGCAATGAGTCGCTGGTCGCGGATCTGGCGGATCGAGCGAAACGCCAGTGGCGCGACGACGCGAAGTCTCGGCTGATCCAGCTTCGTGAAGCGTTCATGGTCCGTCACGCCACCACTCCCGAGGTGGCGTTTCATCTGGAACCCGACCTCAAGGAGGGCAGGGGAGGTCTACGCGATGTGCAGACCGCCCAATGGATCGATGCGGCGGTGCCCGGGCTGTTTGAACACGACCGGGCCCAGTTGGTCGAGGCCTACAAGACCTTGCAGACCGTTCGGGTCGAGCTGCACCGTCAGGTCGGGAGCTCCGAGAACCGGCTCCTGGTCCAGGAACAAGGTGCGGTTGCGGACGGTTTGGGGCTCCCGGACGCCGATGCGCTGATGGCCGAGGTGGCCACCGCCGGTCGCACGATCTCGTGGCTCATCGATGAAATATGGGATCGCGTCGATATCGCCCGGGGGAGATCGAAGGCGCGAGAGGACGAGGAGCTCGACACCGGCATCGTGGTACGCACCGGGCGTGTCCACATCACCAGGGACGTCGTCCCCGACCAGGCGCCCTGGCTGTTGCTGCGCGCCGCTGTCGCCGCCGCCCGGCGAGATCTTCGCATCCTGCCGGGCACCCTTCATCGGCTCGCCGAAACGCCTTTCACGTTCCCTGATCCGTGGACTCCCGAGCTGCGGGACTTGTTTGTCGATCTCTTGTCGATGGGAACGGCGGCCATACCGGTGATCGAGGCGTTGGATCATTGGGGGTTGTTCGTTCGGGTCGTGCCCGAGTGGGAGCCCAATCGGAGTCGTCCTCAACGCAATGCCTACCATCGCTTCACCGTCGACCGTCATCTGCTCGAGGCGGCTGCCGAGGCCGCAGGGCTGGTCGAGACGGTGGATCGCGCCGATCTATTGCTGGTCGGTGCCCTCTTGCACGACATTGGGAAGGGATATCCCGGCGATCACACCGAGATGGGGATCGAGCTGGTCGGACGGATCGCGGCCCGCATGGGTTTCGAGGGGGAAGACGTCTCGGTCCTGGTCGATATGGTTCGCCATCACCTCCTCCTGCCCGACGTCGCCACCCGGCGCGATCTGTCCGATGACGGGACGATCCGATCGGTGGCCGAGGCGGTTGGGTCGATCAGAACGTTGCGCCTTCTCGGCGCACTGACCGAGGCGGACTCCATCGCCACCGGATCGGCAGCTTGGGGGGAGTGGAAGGCGGGGCTGGTGGGTGCGCTGGTGGAACGGACCGCCCATGTCCTCGCCGGCGGCCCGTTGGATGAGGTCGTGGAGCGGCCTTTTCCTTCCCCCGAGGGCATCGCGCTCATGGAGACCGGCGATACCGCCATCATCGGTTCGGACCAGGTGCTCATCGTCGTCGACCGTGATCGGCCGGGGTTGTTCAACCGGATCGCGGGGGTCACGGCCCTGAACGGGCTCGACGTGCTGTGGGCGGCGGCCTACTCGGCCGATGGGATGGCGCTGGCGGAGTTCACCGTCCAGTCCAAGTTCGACGATTCCATCGACTGGGAACGGGTCAGAAGCGACACCTACAAGGCGTTGTCCGGGCGACTCGCGCTCGAAGCGAGGCTGGCCGAACGAGCCGCGGTGTACCGGTCCAGAACCCCTCGGGCCGCCATCGTGGACGGGGCGGCCATCATGTTCGACAATCAGATCTCGGACGTGGCGACCGTCGTCGATGTACGGGTGGCTGACGGGGTGGGCGTGCTCTACGCAGTCACCAGGGCGTTTGCTGCGCTGGACCTGGACATCCGCTACGCCAAGGTGCAGACCCTTGGACACGAGGTCGTCGACTCGTTCTACATCGTGGACTCGAACGGCCGGAAGATCGATGACGCCGACCATCTCGCCGAGCTGCGTCTAGCGATCCTCCACGTCGTGTAGGAGGGCACGAGGCGAACCGAGCCGAGTACTGTCGCGGGTGTCGACCGGCCCGCCCCAGGTGGGCTCACGATACGAGGGGGAACACCAATGACCTTGCTCGAGGACAGCCGATCGGCCCGGATACGAGCCCAGCTCGATCATCCCGTCATCGACGCCGACGGACACTTCGTCGAGTACATGCCACTTCTGGTCGACATCATGGCCGATGTCGCAGGGCCGAAGGTCGCTGACCATTTCGGCGTGCGCTTTCCAAGGTGGTATGGCCTGTCGGACCAGGAACGGCAGGCTCGCCGTTTCACCCGCCCCCCGTGGTGGGCCCTGCCGACCGCGAACACGATCGACTCGGCGACCTCGGTGCTCCCGCGCTTGTTGGTGGACCGAATGGACGCCATCGGACTCGACTTCGCGGTTCTGTATCCGACCAATGGTCTGACCGCGGCCCATCTGGCCGACGAGAATCTCCGGGTAGGGGCCTGTCGAGCATGGAATGTGTACCAAAACGAGATCTTCGGAGCTCACCGCGATCGGGTGACCGGCGTGGCCGTGATCCCCATGCACAGCCCGGCTGAGGCGCTCGCCGAGCTTGATCACGCCGTTGGCGAGCTCGGTCACAAGGCGGTGCTCATGGCCAGCTACGTGACCCGTCATATCGCTTCGGGCCGGCGCCAGGGCACCTACCTCGACGTGTTCGCCCTCGACAGTGACTATGACTACGAGCCGGTCTGGGCTCGCTGTGCGGAGCTCGGGATTTCGCCGACCTTCCACTCGGGAGGCATGGGTTGGGGTAGCCGAATGTCGCCCTCGACCTACATGTACAACCACATCGGTCATTTTGCGGCGGCGAGCGAGGCGTTGTGCAAGGCCCTGTTCTTTGGCGGTGTGACCAAGCGGTATCCCACCTTGAAGTTCGGCTTCCTCGAGGGCGGCGTCGGTTGGGGCGTTGACCTGTTCGCCGCCATCGTGGCCCGCTGGGAGAAGCGGGGAGGGGGGAGTGTCGCCAACTATGACCCGGACAACTTCGACCGTGCGATGTTCGCGGAGCTGTTCGACACCTATGCCGAAGGCCGCATGCGTGAACGAGCGGACCAGATCGACGACTATTGGCAGCGGCTGGGACCAGGTATCCAGGACCCCGGTCAGCTCGACGATTTTGCCGCGGCCGGGATAGGCGAGGCCGCCGACATCGTCGACCGGTTCATCCCCAATTTCTATTTCGGGTGCGAGGCCGACGACCCGATGAACGCCTGGGCGTTCAACACCAAAGGGAATCCTTTCGGGGCCAAACTGAGGGCCATCTTCTCCTCGGACATCGGCCACTGGGATGTGCCCGACATGCTCGAGGTGCTGGAAGAGGCATACGAACTGGTCGAGCGTGACCTCCTGGACGCGGACGACTTCCGCGAGTTCGTGTTCTCCAATGCGGCGGGCTTCTACGGGGAACCCAACCCGAAGTTCTTCGAGGGCACCGCCGTCGAGGACGCGGTCGCGGCCCTGCCCAGCGTCGGCTGACCAGGGTGTGGGAGTTCTGGATCGATCGGGGCGGCACCTTCACCGATGTTGTTGCCCGCCGGCCCGACGGGGCCGTCATCACCCATAAGCTGTTGTCGGAGAACCCTCGCCGGTACCGGGACGCGGCCATCCAGGGGATTCGCAACATCCTCGGCGTCGGGACGAACGAACCGCTGCCGGTGGAGCGGATCGGTTCGGTGAAGATGGGGACCACGGTCGCCACCAACGCGCTCTTGGAACGACAAGGCGAACCGACGGTGCTCGTGACGACGCGCGGGTTTCGGGATGCGCTCCGGATCGGCTACCAAGCCCGACCCGACATATTCGCCCGCAACATCGTGTTGCCGGAGATGGTCTACACCGCGGTGATGGAGATCGATGAGCGGATCGGCGCTCGAGGCGATGTTCTCATCCCTCTCAATATCGACCAGGCGACCTCGGTGCTCACCACGGCGCGAGCACAGGGCTTTGAGTCGGTGGCGATCTCGTTCATGCACGGCTATCGCTACCCCGAACACGAAGGACGGGTGGCCGATATCGCCCGAGATCTGGGCTTCACCCAGATCTCGGTAGGTCACGAGGTCAGCCCGTTGATGAAGCTCGTAGCGCGGGGTGACACGACCGTCGTGGACGCGTACCTGTCGCCGGTTCTTCGCCGGTACATCGAGGCGGTCGGTGAGGACCTCCGACCAGATGGTCGAGGCCCCCGATTGTTGTTCATGCAATCGAACGGTGGGCTCACCGACGCCCAGGGGTTCGCGGGGAAGGACTCGTTGTTGTCGGGACCGGCGGGGGGTGTCGTCGGAATGGTGGCGACAGCGCAAGCCGCGGGGTTCGACAAGCTGATCGGGTTCGACATGGGGGGCACATCCACCGATGTCTCGCACTACGCGGGTGAGCTGGAGCGCACCTACGAGACCGAGGTCGCCGGGGTCCGCGTCCGGGCTCCCATGATGCACATCCACACGGTTGCGGCCGGTGGCGGGTCATTGCTGCACTTTGATGGAAGCCGGCTCACCGTAGGCCCCGACTCGGCCGGGGCCGATCCGGGTCCGGCCTGCTACGGGAACGGAGGGCCGCTGGCCATTACCGACTGCAACGTCGTTCTGGGGAAGCTCCACCCCCAGTACTTTCCTTCGATCTTTGGTCCGGAGGCCGATCAGGCCCTCCTGGTCGACGAGGTGCGGGAGCGGTTCGCGGGCCTGGCCAAAGAGATCGAATCGGCTACGGGGCGGAGCCGGTCGGTGGAGTCGCTCGCCGAAGGATTCTTGGCCATCACGGCGGACAGCATGGCCAACGCCATCAAGAAGATCTCCGTCGAGAGAGGTTACGACGTCTCGACGTACACCCTGGTGAGCTTCGGCGGCGCCGGGGGTCAGCACGCCTGTCTGGTGGCGGACAATCTGGGTATTGAAACCATTCATATCCATCCCCAGGCCGGAGTGCTCTCCGCTGTGGGTATCGGGCTGGCCGACGTTCGTCGGGTACACGAACAGACCGTCGAGACAGAGCTGGTCCCGGATGCGCCAGACGAGCTCCACCGGAGATGGTCGACGCTCGAGGCGCAAGGGGTCGCCGACCTCATCGCCCAGGGTGTCGACGAGTCCGACATCGAGGTGCGCCGGCGGCTCTCGTTGCGGTATCTGGGGAGTGACACGTCCTTTCTGGTCGATGGATATCCGCTCGACGATGCGCGTGAGCAGTTCGAACACCGTCACCGGGCCCGGTTTGGGTTCATCTCGCCCGGGACGCCCTTGATCGTTGAGGCGGTGCAGGTCGAGAGCATTGGTCGGTCCGGGGCGTTGAGCCAACCGGCGCGACGATCAGAGGTTCCTGTCGCAGGATCGGTGCGGACCGAGCCCCGAGCGCTGGACCGTCATGCGGTGTGGATGGACGGGGCCCAGCGGCTCTCGCCCTTCTTCGATCGAGGCACGCTCGAAGACGGCCAGGTCATTGATGGTCCGGCGGTGATCGTCGAATCGACCGCCACGACGGTCGTCGAGCCCGGTTGGCAGGCGACCATCTGGGCGGACGACCTTGTCCTGCGCCGGGTCCTCGCCCGGCCGGCCAGCTCAGGGGTGGATGTTTCCGTCGACCCGGTCCAGCTGGAGATCTTCAACAATCTGTTCATGAACGTCGCCGAGCAGATGGGGGTCGTGCTGGCCAACACCGCCACCTCGGTGAACATCAAGGAGCGTCTCGACTTCTCCTGCGCGGTGTTCGATCCTCATGGGGAGCTGGTGGCCAACGCCCCGCACATGCCGGTGCACCTCGGGTCGATGAGCGAGTCGGTCAAGTCGACGATCGTTCGGAACCCGGGGATGAAACCTGGCGATGTGTACGTCATGAATGCCCCGTATGAGGGGGGCACGCACCTCCCGGACATCACGGTCATCAAGCCGGTGTTCGTCGAGGCGCGTGACCGGCCCGGCTTCTATGTGGCGGCGAGGGGTCATCATGCCGATATCGGGGGTTCGGTGCCCGGGTCGGCTCCGTTCGATTCGACGTCGATCGTGGAGGAGGGTGTGCTGATCGACAACGTGCTACTGGTGGAACACGGTCGACTCCGCGATGACGAGACCCGAGCGGTGCTGGGCAGCGGTCGTTATCCCGCCCGCAACCCCGACCAGAACATGGCCGACCTCAAGGCCCAGGTCGCGGCGTGCGAAATGGGGGCAACCGAGTTGGAGGGAGTGATCGGCTACTACGGCCTCGATGTGGTGCACGCCTACATGGGTCATGTGAAAGACAACGCCGAGGAGTCGGTGCGGCGGGTCATCGGCGCGCTGGCCGACAGCTCGTTCACCGCCGTGGCCGACGATGGCTCACGCGTGTCGGTCCGGATCTCGGTCGATCGAGCTGACCGTTCGGCCGTGATCGACTTCACCGGCACGAGCGCGACCCATCCAGGAAACTTCAATGCCCCACCGGCCGTGGCCTTTGCGGCCGTGTTGTATGTGTTCCGTTCCATGGTCGACGAGAACATCCCGTTGAACGCAGGGTGCATGGAGCCCCTCAGGCTCGAATTGCCGGAGGACTCGATGATCAACCCCACGTTTCCCGCGGCGGTGATCGCCGGCAATGTGGAGACGAGCCAGCTGATCGTCGAAGCCCTGTTCGGAGCGTTGGGGGTGGCCGCCGCTTCTCAGGGAACGATGAACAATGTGTTCTGGGGCAACGATGTCCACCAGTACTACGAAACCGTGTGCGGCGGTGCCGGCGCGACGGCCGAGGCGGACGGCTGCGACGCGGTCCACACCCACATGACGAACTCGCGGCTCACCGATCCCGAAGTTCTCGAATGGCGGTTTCCGGTGACGGTGGAGGCCTTTGAGATTCGGCGCCGGTCGGGGGGCGCAGGCCTTCACCGAGGTGGTGACGGTGTCATCCGTCGGGTCCGGTTCGGTGAACCAATGGAGTTGAATATCATCTCGGGCCGCCGCCGAGTTCCCCCCTATGGGCTGGACGGGGGCGAGCCCGGGGCGGTAGGGGAGAACCGGCTCATCAGAGTCGATGGCACCATCGTCGAGATGTCCGGCAGCGACCGAGCGGTGGTTGGGCTTGGTGATGTGTTGGAGGTCCGCACCCCCGGTGGCGGTGGTTTCGGCCCGCCACCGTAGGGCCGGTCGCCTGACCAGCCCGGAAGGTTCGCTTCCGGGCTTGATCTCCTTACATCGCCCCGGTGAAGAGTGAGCCGCCGGTGTTGAAGGTGAAGGTTTCGCCGGCGGCCTTGGCCGACTCGTGGTTCTTCACCTCGGCGCGGGCGACGACATGGTGATGCACCTCATCGGGACCATCGGCCAACCTCAGGGTGCGCTGGCTGGTCCACATGTCAGCGAGGGGGAACCATTGGGAGATACCGGCCGCGCCGTGCATCTGAATCGCTTCGTCGATGATGTGACCGCACTTCTCGGGCACCATGGCCTTGACCGCGCTCACCCAGATGCGAGCCTCGGCATTGCCGAGCGTGTCCATGGCCTTGGCGGCCCGCAGCACCATCATGCGCATGGCTTCGACCTCGATGCGCGCCCGGGAGACGACCTCCATGTTCTTGCCGAGGTTGATCAGCTTCTTGCCGAATCCTTCCCGGGTCAGACCGCGCTCGACCATCATCTCGATCGCCTTTTCGGCGGCCCCGATCGATCGCATCGCGTGATGGATACGGCCTGGGCCTAGCCGGAGCTGGGAGATCTCGAACCCACGGCCGACGCCGAGGAGGATGTTGTCCTTGGGCACTCGCACGTCTTGGAAGCGGATGTGCATATGGCCGTGGGGGGCGTCATCGTTGCCCATGACCTCCATCGGCCCGACGATCTCCACTCCCGGTGTGTCTATCGGTACCAAGATTTGCGACTGCTGTTTGTAGGTGTCGGCATCGGGGTTGGTGCGGACCATGGTGATCATGATCTTGCAGCGTGGATCGCCGGCGCCGGAGATGTAGAACTTCTCCCCGTTGATGATCCACTCTTCACCGTCGAGCACCGCTTGGGTCTGGATCTGCTTGGCGTCCGAGCTCATCACCCCGGGCTCGGTCATGGCATATGCGGAACGGATTTCACCGTTGAGTAGCGGTTCGAGCCACTGCTTTTTCTGTTCGGGGGTGCCGACTCGTTCGAGGACTTCCATGTTTCCGGTATCGGGCGCCGAGCAGTTCAGCACCTGTGAGGAGAGGCGGTTCTTCCCCAGCTCGTTGGCGATATAGGCGTAGTCCAGGTTGGACAGCCCTTGTCCGGTCTCGGCGTCGGGGAGAAAGAAGTTCCAAAGGCCCTGCTCGCGGGCTTTGTCCTTGGCCTCCTGGAGCAGCTCGAGCTGACCTGGAGCCCAGCTCCAACGGTCGGCGCGGTTCTCGCCCAGCCGGTAGAACTCTTCGGTGATCGGATCGACTTCGCTCACGATGAACTTCTTCACCGCATCGTAAAGCGGCTGGACCTCATCGGACATCCTGAGATCGAAGTCGTCCATACTAGCCATCTTTAGCGCGCCGCCAACCATGTTGAGGCCCTTTCGCTCGTACTCGGGGGGGAGGTGCCGTCGATCCGCCCGTCGCGTTCATTCCCATTGCGGTGTGGGGCGAATAGGCGGACGACTAGAAACTAGCCCCCGGCCACCGGTCGATGCCATTGGTGGGGTGAGTATCGTCACACCACTAGCCTCGGGGGCTCGCGCCCCCGACGGCCGTAGGGGGCCTCCCCCGTCTCCGTCCGGCTCGCTGGCGCTCGCTCGGCCGGGCTCGTTCGGTCTTGAAAACTTGTCACAGAATCACGGGTTGGCGGGACCGAGCAATCTAGCCTCGGTGGATGGCCGATACGGACCCTGCACGCCGCTCGCATGACCGCAAGCGGGACCTCCTGCGATGGAGCGAGGCACTGGCCGGTGTGGCCCGTACTGGGCTGGGTTTCACCGAAAGTATCTATGAGCAGGAGCGATTCACCGAGATCCTCGAGATCGCCGCCGACATGCGGGTGGCGGCCGTCGTCGATCGGCCCGAACAGACCGAAATGGCGGACCAGCAGATCGACGAATGGTTGGCTTCGGTCGAGAGGGGTTCGGTCGGCTACGTGACCCCGAAGATCGCCGTCGGCGCGGTCGTGGGCAACGACGACGGGGAACTCCTGTTGATCCAGCGGGCCGACTCGGGGGTGTGGCTGTATCCGACCGGTTGGGCCGATATCGGTTACTCGGCCGCGGAGGTGGCGGTGAAAGAGGTTCGCGAGGAGACCGGTATCGAATGTGAGGTGGTGAACCTGTTGGCCATCTACGACGGGTTGCGCCGGGGTTTCTCCCATATTCCGCTCTACTCGCTGGTGTTCTTGTGTCGAGCCGTGGGAGGGAACCTCAACGGGCATCCCCTCGAGTGCAGTGACCTGGGTTGGTTCGCCGAGCAGGCTCTGCCGACACCGCTGGCCAACTATCACGAGTGGGGCGACCAAGCCTTCGCCGCGATCCGGGGCGAGCAGGTACCGGTCATCTATGACCATCCTCGACAGGAGACCTGGCGGAACGCCACTGAGTGAGAACCTCAGTTCAAATTGAGTGAGAACCTCAGTTCAAATTGAGTGAGAACCTCAGTTTGAACTGAAGAACCTCCACCCTCCCGAACCCCGCGCCGTCCAGAGATCCGGCACGGATCATGGCTGCATGTTTGGTCCGCGCCGCGCGACTTTGTCCTCTCACGGCTCGTCCTCGCGCACACACACAACGCCTTTTGTGCGACAAGAAATTCGCGAGACACCGAAATCCGTTGTCGACAAAGCCGTTGTAGTTACTGAGCGGGCGCGGGGCTTGGAAGAATTCGACACACGACGGGGAACCACAGCATGAAGGTGCTGATCACGGGAGGAGCAGGGCCCATCGGATCGGCTCTCGTTCCCGGTTTGACAGGCCGTGGTCACCGGGTCACGGGTATTGCCCGTTCGCCGGCTAACGCCGCTCGGCTGCGCGACCTCGGAGCCCGTCATGTTCGGGCCGATCTGTTCGCGCCGGAGTCGCTTCGTTCCGCGATCCTCAGTTGCAGCCCCGACATCATCATTCACCTCGCGACCAGCGGTGATCGTCAGTGTGTCGAGGGCACCGCCAACCTGGTGGAGGCCGCAGCGGTGGCCGGTGTACGGAGAGTCATCGCACGGAGTGCCGCGTTTGCGTATTCGCCCACCAGTGCCACGGTGTCCGAGAGCGCCCCGCTGTTCGTTGACTCACCCCGGCCGATGCGCCGCACGGTGAGGTCGTATGCCGCGCTCGAGCGGACGGTGCTCGCCGACCCCACCATCGACGGCCTGGTCCTTCGCTTCGGCACCCTGTATGGCCCTCGAACCCTCTTTTCAGCCCATGGCTTGGCGACGCTCCGGGTGCTGCGTAGGCGACTTCCTCTGGTCGGGGAGGGCCGGGGCTGGTTTGGCTTCGTGCATGTCGACGATGCTGCGGCGGCGGTAATCGCCTCGCTCCACGAGCCCACCGGGGTGCTCAACATCGTAGATGACGAACCGGTGCGCACGTCGAAGTGGCTACCGAGTTTTGCCGCGGCCATCGGTGCGAAGTCGCCTCGACATGTGCCGGCCCGACTGGCGGGGGCCGCGGTTGGAACCGGTGGCTCCCTGCGCTACTTCTTTGACCAGCAACCACCCGTCTCCAACGCGGCAGCCCACGATGTGTTGGAGTGGAGGCCGAGGCGTCGGCCGTGCAATCTCGGAGTTCAGTAACCCCGATCCGCACGACCAGGTCCGATGGGTCGGTCAGTCCGGGTTGCTGTCGCGCAGGAAGCGTTCGACCTCTTCGACGAGGTCATCCCCCTTGTCGAGGTCGTCATGGCGTTCCTCGAGCTGGCGCACATAGGCGGAGGTGTCTTCGTCCTCGCCGACCAGCTCGTCGACCTGACGCTCGTAGGCCGCGGTGGCGATCTCCAGATCGGTGGTGACCACGTCGGTCCGGAGCATCTGCAGGACCCGCTCGACCAACGCCAGGGCCGCCTTCGGTGACGGCGCTGATGGCACGTAGCCCGGTACTGCAGCCCACAACGAGGCGGACGTGATTCCGGCGTCCCGGCACGCGGCGTGAAGCACCCCGACAATGCCGGTCGGACCCTCGTAGTTCGACTGCTCGAGATCCAGCTCCCGCACGACGTCGGTGTCGTAGCCGACACCGTAGATCTCTACCGGTCGCGAATGGGCGACATCGGATATCAACGCGCCGAGCGTGATCACCATCGAGGCATCGATCTGCTGAGCGATCGCCACCACCTCTTCGCAGAACGTGCGCCAGCGCAGCTGCGGTTCGCTTCCGAGCATCACGACCACGTCGCGGTCCATCCCCGGAACCCCCGACGCGCTGAACACCGTGTCCGGCCACCGAATCTCACGATGGGCACCGTCCAGAAGCTGGATGGCCGGTCGGGTGGTGCTGAAGTCGAAGAAGATTTCGGGGTCGAGCGTGGCCAGCGTCTCTGCCGACCAACGATCGCGGAGAAACGATGCCGCGGTGGTCGCAGCATCGCCCGCGTCGTTCCAGCCCTCAAACGCCGTGATGATGATTGGCTTGTTGAGAGTCGTGTGCTCTGACCAGCTCACGTGGTCCATCAGGCCAACGCTATCGTTTCGGTCCCGTGATGCAAGATCGCGCCAGCGTAGCGGCTCGCTGGCTGCCGCACTGCCGGCGGGGCGAGGGGGAAGGTTCTTTGGAACAGCAGAACCTCAGTGCGAAAGTTTGCTTTCGAACTAAGGCACTTAGAGGCCGAGCGGATAGGGAACCAGATCGGTCAGGTTGCGCATCGGTCCGGAGCGAGGCCGTGGCCCGAGCGGCACAGCCCTGGGCTGCCCAAGGTCAGTGCCGCAGGCGACAAGAGCGGGAAGCAACGCCCCAGCCAAGCACAGGGTCGTTCCTATCCGCTAGCTCCCTTAGCCTGGGCAGCATGCGTATCGTGGAAGCCGTTGGTGTGACCCCTGAGCTGGTCGCCGCCTTTCAGAAACTGATTCCTCAGCTCTCGTCATCGAGCCCCCCTCCGACAGGCGAGGAACTCCAGAACATCATCGACTCGGAGGCATCGGCCCTGCTGGTGGCCTATGACGACGACGATTCGATCCTTGGCAGCCTCACCCTCGCCATGTTCCTGATCCCCACCGGACTTCGCGCCTGGATCGAAGATGTCGTCGTCGACGAGGCCGGCCGGGGCCAGGGGGTGGGCGCGGCATTGAACCTCCACGCCATCGAGCTGGCACGGTCGAGGGGTGCGGTTACCGTCGACTTGACCTCGCGGCCGTCACGAGAGGCCGCGAACCGGCTCTACCAACGTCTGGGCTTCGAACAACGCCAGACAAACTGCTACCGCTTCACGGTGTGAATGGTTCGGTTCCGGTCCTCTGGCCTGGGTCGCTGCGAGCCGGTTCGATCAGGACGGTAGGCACACGACTCGAGGGGCTTCACAGGTGAGGTTGGCCTGGGGGTGGGTCGTGATGTACTCCATGGCCGAGGTCCGCTGGTCCTGGCGATAGCCGACGGGCAGATGGATGTCGCCGAAGGCACTCAGGTAGTAGATCTCCCAGTGGTAGAACCCCAGGTAGCGACGGGGGTTCATGCGCATCAGCTCGGCGTAGTGCTGGACTGCGATCCCGTAGTTGTCGTGGTTGTTGTAACGCCACAAGGCGTAGGCGGGGTCGTCTTGTACCCCGTGATGGTCGAGCATGCGGGCCGCAGCCATGATCGAGTCGCGGTAGTCGTTGACGTCGCCCTCGCCGAAGAGGTCCCAGGTGCCCGGGATGAACTGCATCGGCCCCTGGGCACCTGCGATGCTCAAGCCCCGGATTCGGCCCATGCCCGTTTCCACCAGATTGATGGCGGCGAGGATCTCCCAGCTCACCCCGAACGCCGCTTCGGCCTCCTGGTAGTAGTCGAGCAGCTCCTCGGCGGGCGCGGGCGAGACCAATTCCCAGGCGGGCACCGTGTCGGGACGTGGCCGCTGCGACAAGGTGAGCAGCTTCCGGCGAGCATCGATCTGACGCACGATCAGGTCGTGGTATTGGACCGGGACGGCGGCGAACACCCCGGTGTCCCACGCTTCGTTTGCGCTCAACTTGCGATAGATGACCTGCTGGAGGTGCGCCAGTCGGGCTACCTCTGCGCCGGTGGTGGCCTCGTTCGTGATGGCCGATTCCACCTCGATGATTTGAGCGGCGAGTCCCGCGGCGTCCGTGGCTGCGACGGGGTCGGCTGACGGGTCGACGGGGACGGCCTCGACCCGATCGATGGAAGGGGCGGTATCGGCCGGCACCTCGGTGCCGAGTTGGGTGGAACCCGTGGCGCCCGGGGTTCGGATGGCCTCGCCGGCCGTCGGATTGGCCACCGTGGTCACGGAGTTGCAGCCCGAGATGATCAACAGTGCGGTGACCAGGGTCCATCGGCGAGAACCGGTGGGCGCCGGACGTTCGGACATGGATCGAAGATAGCGGGGCACGGTCAGTAGCTTCATTCGTCCTCTTCGTCCTCGGTGGACTCGATTGCTTGGACCGACAGGATCGAGCCATGTCGGAGCGATAGGCCGTACAGCTCGTTCTTGGCATTGGCCGCGAGCGCGGTGATCGGACCGGCTTCGAGCCCTTCGGCGATCGGTCCCGCTTCCACGACCTCGCCCAGCTGGTTTGTGACCATGCCATAAAGCCGCTGATCGCACGCATCCCCGTAGACGTAGACGCCTTGGAGGGGTTCGATCTCGCCACGGTAGACCGTTCCCCCGGTCAGCTTGCACAGCACACCCTGGTCGTACTCGAACAGGGGCGGTGTGTGGTCTGCTAGCGCGGCGAGGTCGGGGTCGGCAAGCCGGGACCCCTCATAGACATCCCACCCGAGGTTCGCGCCAACGTCGGCACCGGCGGTGAGCAGGTTGATTTCCTCGATTCGGTCTCGGCCGGCGTCGGTGAGCCACAGGTCGTCGGTGGCTCGATCCCAGCTGAGCGCCGTTGGGTGATGGAGGCCATAGAGGTACACCTCGGGTGCTCCGAGGTCACCGTCCGCGAACGGGTTGCCCGCCGGGATCACATAGTCCTCGTCCTCGAAGGGCTCGGGGTCGATGCGCAGCACCGAGCCGGCCAACGTTCTTGGATCCTGGGCCGTGCCCGAGGTGGCGCCGGAGTCGGCGACGCCCAACGCGATGTATAGGAAACCGTCGGGCCCGAACGCCAGATTGTTGCCGGCCACGTCCGACAACGGGGTGTCGAGCTGAAGGACCGTCCGACGGGTGCGGTTACTTATCTGGGCGTCACCGAAGGTCCATTCGTCGATCCGGGTGGTCCCGTTGGTGTCGGTGAAGCTGAGGTAGATCCGACGCCCGTCCGCGGAGATGGCCATTCCCCGCACCCCACGGTCGGCCATGGTCAGCGATGTTTCGCCATCATCATCATCATCATCGGTCGACCCGGGCGACAGGTCGATTTCGTCGCGCACGTCGACGAGATGACCGGACCGGAGCCGATAACTGATCCGACCGCGGGATCGAGCACGGATCTCCACCCGCCGAACGGTTCCCTCCCTCTGGGCGACGAAGATCATCTCATCCTGCCCGGATCGAAATGACAGCGCCACGGGGGCATCGAGCCCATCGAGGACCTCGACGACCTCGAGGTGGGCGTCGACGAGGGCCGGAAGGGGTGTGGTGGTCGTCGTGGCCGAATCCGGACCGGAGCCCTCCGCTTTTTGGTCGGCCGCGGGGGACTCCACCGTGGTGGTGACCGGAATCCGGGTCGTCGAGGTCAACCCTGCTGTGGCATCGGCTTCGAGCTCGGTCACACATCCGGTGGCCAGGAGCATCAGCACCGCCCACAGGCCCACCACCGCGGCCGTGGGGGAGCGAGTGGTCGATCGGCCACATCGCCGACTGGTACTCGAAGGGAACTCGTCACTCATCGTGCCCAATCCTGGCAGCCAGGACCTTGCTTCCAAACCGTGAGCATCAGAAACTCGGGTTTGACGCTGGGTAATGGTCGTTGGTCGTTGGTCGCGGGAATCGGGTCATCCGGGGGTTACCCTCGCCCGGGTGTCCTTTCGCGCCACCGTCGAGCAGTTGTGGGATGGTCACCGCGACAAGCTGATCCGCTACACCGGCGTGTCAGCCATCAACGTGGTCGTCGGTCAAACCCTGCTCATCGTAGGCAAGAGCGGCATGGGTTGGTCGGCGGTGTCCGCCAATCTGTTCGCCGTGGGGCTCGGCACGATCCCCGCGTACCTGCTCAGTCGCTATTGGGTGTGGAAGAAGAACGGGCCGAACCGGTTCTGGGCCGAGGTCGTACCGTTCTGGGTGATGGCGTTCCTGGGTTTGGGTCTGTCGACCCTGTTTGTGGGGGTGGCCGACGATATCTGGGGCGGGCAGCTCACGCTGAACCTGGCCAACTTTGCGGCGTTCGGGTTGTTGTGGGTCATGAAATACCTGGTGTTGGACCGGTTGCTTTTTTCCAGCTTGACCGAACGGGAGCACGGTCCGGCTCGCCCGTCGGCCTGAACTGGATCCACCGAAAGGCGGAGCTCCTGGTGGGCCCTTATGATGCGCCGATGCTCGATCTGACAGCCGACCAGCTGCTCTCCACCACCCGCGCCGTCCGCAAACGCCTCGATTTCGATCGTCCGGTGGACATGGCGCTGATCACCGAGTGCGTCGAGGCCGCACAGCAGGCTCCGACCGGGTCGAATCTTCAGAAGTGGCATTTTGTGGTGGTGACCGATCCGGAGCTCAAGGCTCGGGTCGGTGACTACTACGGCCAGGCCTTTGCCCGTTATCGAGACATGCCGACCTACGCCGGCAATCAGGATTTTGGTGACGTCGCCCGCAATGCCCAGCAGTTTCGGGTCACGGCGTCGGCGGAGTACCTGGCCGAGAACATGGGCCGGGCGCCGGCTTTGGTCATCCCGTGTGTGGAGGGGAGAACCGACGGCCTGCCGGGTGTGGCCCAGGCCGGCACGTGGGGCGGCATTCTGCCCGCGGCGTGGAGCTTCATGTTGTGTGCCCGCGCCCGCGGCCTCGGGACCTGTTGGACGACCCTTCACCTGCTGTATGAGAAGGAGGTGGCTGAGGTACTCGGCATCCCCTTCGACGACGTGATGCAGACCGTTCTCAGCCCGATCGCCTACACGATCGGCACCGACTTCAAGCCGGCTGCCCGACCCTCCGCGGAAACGATCATGCACATCGACGGCTGGTAGGCCGATGGCGGTGGCACCGATACGCGCCAGCGTCGAGGCCGTCGCCTTGGCGGCGAAGGGATTCATGCCGCCCGAGGAAGGCCGAGCCCTGTTCGCGGCGGTGGCACTGGCCCCGGTGGGACCTCTGCTCGAGGTGGGTGGCTACTGCGGAAAGTCCGCGGTCTATCTCGGTGCCGCCGCCCAACGGCGAGGGTCCCCGCTCTTTTCGGTTGATCACCACCGAGGTTCGGAGGAGAATCAGCGTGGTTGGGAACACCATGATCCCGAGATCGTCGACCAACAACTTGGTCTGATCGACACACTGCCGTTCTTCCGTCGGACCATCCATGATGCCGGCCTCGAGGACACGGTGATCGCAATAGTCGGGGAATCGGTGACCGTGGCTCGCCACTGGTCCAGTCCATTGGCGCTGCTGTTCATCGACGGTGGCCACGGCGCCGAGGTGGCCCACGCCGACTACGACGCCTGGACCCCTCGCGTCGGGCCCCACGGTCTGCTGGCGATTCACGACGTTTTCGACGATCCGAGCCAGGGCGGCCGACCGCCCTATGAGATCTATCGTCGGGCCATCGATTCAGGGGGGTTCGAGCCGGTTTCGGCCACCGGATCCTTGCGCCTGTTGCGCCGTGGCGGCGGCTCCGATTCAGCCTCGTGGTAGGGCTGACCCGGCGTCGTGGTAGACCGGGGCCATGGCTGCATATCTGATCGTGAACTTCCAGATCGACGACCGCGATGCGTACAAGGAATATCAGAAGGGTGCCGTGCCGTCGCTCAAGATCGGCGATGCGTCGAAGGTGGTGGCCTATGACACCAATACGAGCGTCGTCGAGGGCGAGAGTGCCGGCGCCCAGACCGTCGTGCTCGAGTTCGAGTCGAAGGAAAAGGCCAAAGAGATCTACGAATCCGGCGACTATCAGGCCGTGCTTCCCCAACGACTCGGGGCCACATCCCGCCACTTCGGAATTCTCGTCGACGGCGTCTAACCGGGTGTAGCCCTGTTTTCGTCTCGACCGCAGTGACGAACCGATCCGGCACCCGAAGTAGGGTCCGATAGGTTCGATTCGACCAGCTCAGGGGCACACGACGCGATGATGAACGACGCTGCGGGGAGTCCATCCCCGACCGGGATCGGCCCGGGGGTGCTCGCGGGCGTACGAGTGCTCGACCTGACGAGAGTCGTTGCCGGCCCATGTTGTACG
>Ga0316190_10000226_pt1 | contig 37551 bp, 29 predicted proteins | sample Eddworburrow2_MG_FD_204929 | JGI IMG/M metagenome (GOLD analysis project Ga0316190, IMG submission 204929) | Coastal sediment microbial communities from Maine, United States - Eddy worm burrow 2 | ecosystem: Environmental > Aquatic > Marine > Coastal > Sediment | place: USA: Maine | collected...
ACGCCCAGGCCGTCCTGATCAGCGCGGGAATGCTCAGCCCTGACTCGAGCACTTCATTCTTGAGCGCGGTTACGTCGTCCTGGTCGATGAGCTTGTGATCGACCGCCGGAACCGGGTCCTGCCAGGGCAGATCCACATCCGGGCCGCCCACGTAGCGCGCACGCGGGCCCATGTCGCGGTGCGTCAGCTTGAACCAGGCCCTGGCGAACGCATCCTCGAACTCCTCGGGATTCTCGAGAAAGCGCTGCGAGATCTTCTTGTAGGCCGGGTCGAACTTCAGCGACAGGTCAGTCGTCAGCATGACGGGTGCATTGCGCTTACCCGGAACGTGGGCATCCGGCACCATGTTCGCGGCATCCGGATTCTTGGGAATCCACTGGGTCGCGCCGGCAGGGCTCTTCGTCTGCACCCACTCGAAGTTAAACAGGTTCTGCAGGTAGTTCATGCTCCACTTCGTGGGCGTCACCGTCCATGCGCCTTCGAGGCCGCTCGTGACGGTGTCCTCGGCATTACCCTTGCCGCACTTGTTCTTCCATCCCATGCCCTGCTCTTCGATCGGGGCAGCGCCTGGCTCTGGTCCAACGCAGTCGGCCGGGCCGTGGGCGCCATGCATTTTGCCGAGCGTGTGACCACCCGCGATGAGCGCGACGGTTTCCTCGTCGTTCATGGCCATGCGGCCGAAGGTGTCGCGAATGTCGTGCGCCGCAAGGACCGGGTCCGGATTGCCGTTCGGGCCTTCCGGATTGACGTAGATGAGGCCCATCTGTACCGCGGCCAACGGCTTTTCGAGTTCACGGTCGCCTTCATAGCGCTCGTCCGCGAGCCACTCCGTCTCGGGGCCCCAGTAAACGAGGTCGGCTTCCCAGTCGTCCACGCGGCCGCCCGCGAAACCGAATGTCTCGAAGCCCATGTCTTCCAGTGCGACGTTACCCGCCAGGACCATCAGGTCGGCCCAGGACAGGCTGTTGCCGTATTTCTGCTTCACAGGCCAAAGCAAGCGACGTGCCTTGTCGAGGTTGGCGTTATCCGGCCAGCTGGCAAGTGGGTCGAAACGCTGCTGACCGCCATCGGCACCGCCGCGACCATCGAGCGTCCGGTACGTGCCTGCGCTGTGCCAGGCCATCCGAATGAACAACCCTCCATAGTGACCCCAATCGGCCGGCCACCAGTCCTGCGAGGTGGTCATCACCTCCACGACATCTTTCTTCACGGCATCGAGGTCGAGCGCCGCGAATGCCTCGGCATAATCGAAGTTGTCGCCCAGCGGACTCGACTGCGGGTCGTGGTCCCGGAGCGGACTCAGGTCGACCCTGTCAGGCCACCAGAACGAGTTCGGCTTCGCCATGCGATCGGCATGGGCAAAGTCCGATGACACCATTAGTGTCATCACTGCCGCCGCAGCGGCAGTTACGGTTAGTGTTTTCTTGAGCATTTGCAGTTACTCCCTTGGGGAATGAAACGTGGCGTTTCCTCGATATATTAAATCGCATATCAACACATTAAGTGATTGATATTTTCGATCACAATGCGCCACGAAATCGATTGCTGATTCGGAACAGGGGCGGTGGGCAACAAGCGCAGCTCCGCTGCGGAAACCGGAGAAACCGGCCGGCAGGAGCTCGCTTTGGATAACACGTGGTTTCTCACATCTTGCGCTCGATCACGGTACACGGAACCGGGCGCAAATCAGGGCGCGATCCGTTAGTTTACGCCTTGATCTGAATTTCTTGAATAGGGGGTTACCTAAACCAGTAATTCGCCCGGGCCGAACTCTGTGTAAGCTCTCACTGTCCTAATGCCTGTTGATCATCTATCGAGGAGCGCCCGTGAAAACCGAAAAACTGCACGCCGGGGCCGAATTTTCGCGGCTACCCGTCTACGACAAGTACGGAGAAACCATTGACATCAGCAGGCCGAGCGGCGACGCCGACTGGCAGATGGTCATTGTCTATCGCGGCTGGCACTGCCCCATGTGCACGAAGTTCCTCGACAATCTTGCCGGCTATCGGCAGCGACTGCTCGATATCGGCATCGACATCGCCGCCGTCTCAGCCGACAGCAAGGAGCAGATGGAGGAACATCTTTCGCGGCTCGACGTGAACTTCCCGTTCTTCTACGGGCTCACGATGGAGCAGATGCAGGAACTCGGGCTCTACGTTTCGATTCCGAGATCGGAAAAGGAAACCGACCACGAGTTTCCCGAACCCGGCCTGTTCGTGATCAACTCCGACGGCAACGTGCAGGTCGTCGATATTTCGAACAACCCCTTCGCCCGGCCCGACCTCGAGGTGTTCGTTTCAGGGCTGGAGTGGATCCGCGCGCCGGAGAACAACTACCCTATCCGGGGCACGTACCTGTAACGAATCAGTCGGCCGCGCCTGGAAACGCTTCATCGGTCGCGGTGTGCAGTGACTCCTGCCCCGATTCGAGACGCTCGATCGAGGCGACCATGTCCTCGCAGGAGCGGTACCCGATCTGGTCACGCCGCTCAAAATGCGAGACGGCATCGCCTGCTTTCTCCAGCGTGAGCGTGACGCGGTCTCTCGGCGACAGTCTGACCGGCATGCTTCGTGGCGGCGAGCTGTGAAGCTCGACGCGGTAATCACCTTCGGGAAGGTACAACGGGCCGCCGGAACCCAGCGATCCGTTTGCAATCTCGGTGCTGCCCTTGAAGACGCTGTACGAGGTTGCCACGGTCTGCGCGAGTGCCGCCTTGAGTTCTTCGGCGCTGCCTGCCGTGACGTATCGGCCGCCCGATGCATGGGCCACCGCCCGCAGGCTTGCGGTGTCTTCATCGGCCACGTTGCCGAGCCCGAAACCGATCACGTGCACGGTAATGCCCTGGTTTCGCAGTTCGCGCGCCGCCTGGACCGGGTCTCCACCGCAGCTCTCAATGCCATCGGTCACCAACACGACCGCGCGGTCGTCGTCGCGCGCACCGAAGTCCCTGCTCGCCTGCTGCAGGGCATAGGCGATCGGCGTCTGTCCCAGCGGCCGCAGGCCTTCGATGGAGGCACGAATCGGCTCGCGGTTTCGATCGGCGAACGGCACCAGTAGTGCCGAATCGGCGCAGTCCGCGCTCTCGCTCGGGCTGGTGCTACCGTAAGCGCGCAGCGCGAGATCGAGATCCTCCGGGAACCAGTAGGAGACGTCCCGCAGGATATCCTTGGCGACCACCATCTTGGGTTCGCCATCCATGCGGCCCCACATGCTCCGCGACGCGTCCACGACAATCTCCACGGACTTGTCGTCCAGCGATACGACGTCGCGGCCCGATTTCACTGCAGCCACCTCGAGAGCGGCGCAGCTCGCGTCACGCACCGTTACATCGATGAATGATTCCTGGGTGCGCCCGTCGATGCTGGTGGCAAATGCAACGATGCGGTTGTCGCCGGTTTCGAGCGGCACACTGCCGAGGAAGGTGCCGCCCGCAAGCTTCGCGGGAACCGGCGCCGAACCGTTCACGCTGAGTGTGACCGTATCCACGCCGGTCGTCCGCAGGTCCAGGAACGCTTGTGGCAGCATGGACGGATCCTCCACCCGAACGAGGCTGCCGCCGGTCGCCCAGGAGATCTCGTCGAGAATCTCGGTGCCTTTCCTGTTTTCGCCGAGCAGCAGCGTCTGGATGGTGACGCCCTGGCCGTGCGCCTGCACGGCGGCGGCATGCGCCGCTCGCCGGTTCGACTGTCCGTCCGTGAAAAGCATGATCACGCGCGACGCGTCCGGCCGGCCGTGCGCTTTGAGTTCCTTCAGTGCCGTCTTGATGCCCGCCGCCAGGTTCGTGCTGCCGGAGCGCGGCATATCGCGCAGTGCCCGGGCAACCAGCTTGCGGTCCGACGTCATGGGCTGCACGAGTTCACCGCGGCTGTCGAAGCTGACGACGCCGATCTTGATATCGCTTCGCGGCGACAGGTTATCGACCAGGCCGATGGCGCCCGCAGAGCGATAGTCTTTCGGGTCCGTGCTGCGCAGGCTCGTCGACGTATCCATGACGAACATCATGTCGAGATACTTCACGCCGCCGATGGTAGACGCGACGCCTTCGACCTCGACGATCGTCTCGCCGGCGCTCGCGACGAAATCGGGGGAAGGAGACTGGATCTCGATCTGCAGTCCATTCGGAGCCGTCGCCCCGGCACTGACCTGCTGGCCGAAGGCTATTGGAATGCTGGCGCAAGCCAGGGCTGCGGCCAGGATCGCTGGTTTGTTTCGCATGTGGGTACCTCTTGATATGGCAGGATAGTTCACACAGACGGGCATAATCCGGGAACTGCGACACACTTTCGGTATAAGATTCCGTCACTTATGGCTTATCCCGGCGCCGATCCAGGCAATTTGCGGAGCAGTTGGCGAACACCGCTGCTGGTGATCGCGGCCGGCTGCCTGATCGCCCTGCTCGGCTTCGGGACGCGCTCGGCCTTCGGATTGCTGCTCGAGCCGATGACCGTCGCGCATGGCTGGGGGCGTGAGACATTCGCGTTCGCGCTCGCGGTGCAAAACCTCGTGTGGGGTTTTGGCGTGCCGTTCGCCAGCATGCTTGCGGACCGCTACGGCCCATCCCGGGTGCTCGCAGTTGGCGCGCTCGTCTACGGCATCGGTACCGCCGGGATGGCAACGGCGACAACCGGCACCAGCCTTTTGCTGTTCGGTGGCGTCCTGACCGGACTCGGCATCGCCCTGACGTCGTTTTCGATCGCACTGGCGGCGATGGCCAGGGTCGTCGAACCGGGACGCCAGTCGCTGGTGCTCGGTATCGGCACGTCGGCAGGCTCTTTCGGGCAGGTACTCTTCTCGCCGCTCAGCCAGCTGGTCATCGTTGAATACGGCTGGGATTCCGCCCTCTTATTTCTCGCCGCATCGGTACTCTTCATCGCGCCGCTCGCGTTCCTGCTGCCGGGAAATGCGGACACCCCAGGTCATGCGACGGTCGAACAGGGCCTCGGCGAGGCAATCCTGGAGGCAGCGCGGCATCGCGGCTATATGCTCTTGACGGTCGGCTTCTTCGTTTGCGGTTTTCACGTCGCGTTCATTACCGTGCACTTCCCCGCCTACGTCAGGGACCTTGGGCTCGCAGCGGAGGTCGGCGCCTGGGCGATCGCGATCATCGGCCTGTTCAACATCATAGGCTCGTTCCTATCGGGCCTCGCCGGCCAGCGCTGGCCAAAAAAGAACGGCCTGGTCGTTATCTACTCACTCCGCGCCATCGCGATTTCCATGCTCCTGATTGCCGACAAGTCGGCGACGACGATCTACGCCTTCGCGGCCGTGATGGGCATACTCTGGCTTTCGACGGTGCCGCTGACGTCGGGAATCGTCGCGCAGGTGTTCGGGCTGCGTTTCATGGCGACGCTCTTCGGCTTCGTATTCCTCAGCCACCAGCTGGGCAGCTTCCTGGGCGTGTGGCTCGGCGGCTATCTCTACGACCGGACGGGCTCGTACGACGTCGTCTGGTGGACCGGCGTCGCGCTATCGGTTGCCGCTGCCCTGATCCACGTGCCGATCAACGAACGGCCTTTGCGACGTGTTTTGCGCCCTACGGCTCAACCCTGATCCTCTGCTTTGAGCCGCGCGAAATAGTCGTTCGCCGCCTCGCGGACCTTCGGCGCGAGTATCAGCGTGGATATCATCGTCGGAATCGCCATCGTCGCGTACATGCCGTCGAGCAGGCCGATCACGGCACGGAGTGACGCGACCGACCCCAGGGTGATGAGTCCGACGTAGAACCAGATGTACCACCTCTCGTAACGCGTACCGAACAAAAAACCCGCGCACTTGCTGCCGTAATAGCTGAAGGTCAGGACCGTGCTCATGCTCAGGAAGAAAACCATGATGACCAGCAGGTAGCCGCCGACGCCGGGAAACGTGGTCTCGAACGCGAGCGTCGTAATCGTTGCGCCGACCGCATCGCCCTCCCAGACGCCGGTGACGAGAATCGCAAGCGCCGTGCAGGTGCAGACGATCAGCGTGTCGACCACCGGGCCGATCATTGCAACGACCCCCTCGCGGATCGGCTCGTTGGTTTTCGCCGCACCATGGGCGAGCGCCTCTGTACCGATACCGGCTTCGTTGGAGAATGCACCTCGTTGCACGCCGATCAGGATGACCGTGCCCAGCGCGCCCCCGGCGACGGCCTGGCCGTGAAACGCTTCCTCGATAATCAACATGAACGCGCCGGGTATCGCTTCGGCATGAATGAACAGTAACGCGGCGGTGATGATGAAATAGAAGATCACCATGAACGGCACGACCCGGCTCGTGACGGCGGCAATACGCTGGATGCGGCCGATGATGACCGCGAAAACGAGCGCGCTCAGCACGATGCCGATGAGCAGGTCGAACATGAAGTGATCATCGGCGCTAGTCACGCCTGCCGGGACGGCGACGAAGTCCCGCAGCACCTGCACGAGCTGGTTGACCTGGAAGACCGGCAGGGTGCCGAACAACCCGGCCACGGCGAATAACCACGCGAGCGGCATAAAATGCCGTGGCAGCGCCTCGCGGATGACGTACATCGGACCGCCCTGGTAATGCCCCGCGTCGTCCGGCCCGCGGAACATGACAGCGAGTGACGCCGTGTAGAACTTTGTCGCGATGCCAACGACCGCCGTTACCCACATCCAGAAGATTGCGCCCGGCCCGCCGACCGTGATCGCGACCGCGACGCCCGTGATGTTGCCCATGCCGAGCGTGCCGGACAGCGCCGTCGCGAGTGCCTTGAAGTGGGAGATATCGCCGACGCTGCCCGACTGCGCATCGTACTTGCCGCTCAGGATCGCCACGCCATGGCGAAAATAGCGATACGGCACGGCGCGCGAGTGCAATACGAAGAACACGCCCCCGCCGACGAGGAGCACGACGAGCGGCGTTCCCCACATGAACGCGGCCCACGCGTTCAGCGCATTTCCTATGGCTTGCATGCAACCCCCCGCCTGAATCCGGTCCAAGGTTGCCTGTACCGCGGGCCGCCTGCAAACGCACGAGACCGGCCGGGGCGCAATTCGATGCCGGCACCGCTAAGATAGCGGGGAACAAAGGAGGTATTCCGGAATGTCCGCAGCAAACGCTGACGATATCGCCCGGTTCCGGCAGCAACTGCACGCGCGTCCCGAGCTGTCGGAGAGCGAGCACGACACGGCTACGGCCATTGTGGCTCGGCTGGCCCCGACCCATCCGACGGCTGTCGTCGACCGGCTCGGAACAATGCAGACGGGCATCTGCGCGATATACGACAGCGGTATACCGGGTCCTGTCGTGCTTATCCGCGCGGAACTGGATGCACTGCCGATACAGGAGAGCAATACGTTCGGGCACCGCTCGAAGACGTCCGGTGTCTCCCACAAGTGCGGCCACGACGGCCACATGGCGACGCTCGTCGCCGTCGCCGAAGGCCTGCACTCGCGGCCGATTCCCCGGGGAAAGGTCTACCTGCTGTTCCAGCCGGCCGAGGAAACCGGCACGGGCGCGGCGTCGGTGCTGGCCGATGAGCGTTTCAAAGACCTGGATCCGCCGGACGCCGTCTACGCGTTCCACAACGTACCGAAGTACCCGCTCGGGCAGGTGCTGCTGCGCAAAGGCCTGTTTGCACAGGGGTCCGTCGGCTTCATCGCCCGCTACCGCGGCAAGACGTCGCATTCGAGCTACCCGGAGCACGGCGTCAACCCATCCGCGGCCGTAACCGAGCTGGTCGCCGCGGTGAATCGTTTCGGCGAGACGCTGTCGGAGTCGGTCTCGGCGCCGATACTGGGCACCGTGAGCTACGCGCAGCTGGGTGTTGCCGAGAAGGGACCGAACTTCGGCACGACGCCCGGCGAGGGCGTCGTGATGGGCGTCGTTCGCGCACACAAGACCAGCGACCTGGAGCGGGTTCGGGATGAGCTGGCGTCGCGGGCCGGGCAGCTTGCCCGGGATGCCGGGCTCGAGCACGAACTGTCCTGGCACGAAGCATTTGCCGCCACCGAATCGGATGACGATTGCGTGGCGGCAATCGAAGCTGCAGCGGCACACGCCGAACTGGACGTCGGATACCTCGACGAGCCGTTTCGCTGGTCCGAAGATTTCGGCTACTTTACAGCGGCATTCAAAGGCGCGTTCTTCGGTCTCGGCTCGGGCGCGGACCAGCCGCAGCTGCACGATGACGGGTATGACTACCCGGACGCGCTGATCGGCATTGGCGCAAGTATCTACAGGTCAATCATCGACCGGCACCTCGGGGAAAACTGATCGGCTCACTTCAATGGAATGTCACGATGAGCGACGCAATTACGATTACGCACAACGAGACCGGCAGCAAAGGACGATACGAAGCTCGTGTCGATGGACGCGATGGACGCGGGGAATTGACTTACTCGCGCATCTCGCCGTCGAAGATCATTGCGGATCACACCGGTGTCGATGACAGCCTGCGCGGCACGGGCGTCGCCAGACTGGCCACACGAATCATAATCTGTGACTATGCGTACGCCGGATCGCGTTCCAAATAAAAATATCCAGCATAAGAAACACAGCGATCTAACATAAGGGGGAACCAGATATGGACCGTCGTAGCTTTATTCGTTCGTCATTATCCGTAGCCATTGCCGCATCGTTGCCGGGCGCACACGCGCTCGCCCTTTCGCTGGTGCATGCGCCTACCAGCGTGCCAGCCGACATCGACGCAATAACCGGCGATGGCGCCGAAATCACTCTGCCGCGAGCGGCCGTCCAGGAACTCAGTGACAGCCTCAAGGGCAAGCTGCTACTGCCGGGCGGCGAGGCTTACGATCAGGCACGTTGGCTGCTGCAGTCACGGTACGACAAGTATCCCGCATTTATAGTCCAGCCGACGGGTGCAGCCGACGTACAAAACGCCGTGACGTTTGCACGGGAAAACAACCTGCTGCTGGCTGTAAAGTGCGGCGGACACAGTGCCGCGGGCAAGTCCAGCTGCGACAAAGGTATGCAGATCGACCTCTCGCAGCTACGCAACGCGCGGGTCGACCGCGCTGCGAAGACCGCCCGCATTGCCGGCGGCAGCCTGCTGGGCGAACTCGACCATGAAGCAATGGCGCATGGCCTGGTCACGACTGCAGGTTCGGTATCCCACACCGGCGTTGGTGGCTTGACGCTGGGTGGCGGCTTCGGGCGGCTCGGCCGGCGCTTTGGTATGTCCATCGACAACGTCCTTGAAATGGACGTCGTCACACCGGACGGCAAGTTTCGACGTGTCGGCCCGGAAAGTGATCCGGACCTTTACTGGGCACTTCGTGGCGGCGGCGGCAACTTTGGCGTTGTGACCTCGTTCCTGTTCCAGCTGCATGAAATGCAGCGTGACGTTGTTACCGGATATATCGCCTACCCGCTTTCAGAGGCCAGGCAGGTTCTCAACTTCCATGCCGAGTACTCTCAAAAAGTGCCCGACGAAATGAGCATCGGCGCGAGCATCGGAGGCCGCCTCGGCGATGATCCGGGTGTTGGGCTGTCTTTCATATGGAGCGGCGACCCCGCCAGGGCCGAAAAATACATCGAGCCATTGCGCAAGGCGGGCACGGTCGTTTTCGAGAGTATTCAGACGATGGACTATGTCGCGGTACAACGATCCGGCGACATCGATGACACGCGCGCATTCACCGGATACATGAAGTCAGGGTTCATCAAATCCATATCGGGGGATCTCGTTGACGCCGTTGTGGACAATTTTGAAGCGCACCCTGACCGTGCCACGCGATTCATATTTACCCATTCTGGCGGCGCGATCGGGCGAGTCGGGAATTCGGAAACTGCATTTGCGCACCGCGACGCCGATTACGGCCTCCTGTCCTTTGTCAGCTGGAAGACCGGGGAAGACGGAAACGAGCATACAAAGTACATCAACTCACACTGGTCGAATGTCGAACCGTTTACCAGCGGCTTCTATGTGAACGACCAGTTCGACCAGCCCCAGGAGATGGTAAGCACCACGTACCGCGAGAACTTCCCGCGGCTGCTGAAGATCAAGCAAACGTATGATCCGACGAATCTATTCAGGCTGAACGCCAATATCCGGCCATCCTGATCGGGCCGCGCAATAGCTTCAGGTCGCCTGCCCCATGGCTTCGGCGCCACGCATTATCATCCGCAACTGGGTGATGGCGGCCTCGATGCCCCGGTCGCGATCCTCCGCAGGCCTGTCGAGCAGCGCAATCCCGGTCGTGAACAGGATGGCGACTGCGGAGTTCGCGGCGAGTTGCGGATGGCTCAACGGCACGCCTCTTTGTTGCGCATCCCAGACCAGGAAGTCCGCGAGGTCAACCGACATCGTGACAAACAGCTTCTCCGCCGCTTTTCGAAATGCCGACTCGCGGGCCAGGCTCTCCTGCAGGATCATCCGCGACACGCCCTGGTTGCTGAAAATGTAATCGAAGAGCGTCTCTACGGAGGCCCTGATTACGGACTGACCTTCCGACGCCTGTTCGCGCACACGATGCATCAGGGTCAGCATGCCCGCGCCGTGTTCCTCGATCAGCGCCAGGCCCAGCCCTTGCATGTCGTGGAAGTGGCGGTAGAACGACGTCGGCGCTATCCCGGCAAACTTGGCGACCTCCCTCAGGCTCAGCGTATCGAAACTCCGGCCTGACGCCAGCTGCGCGGTTGCTGCGTCCAGGAGTTTTTGCCGGGTTTCCTCTTTCTGCTGCTTTCTCGAGACCTTCAAGCCAGGCTCCTTTCAGCGCCGGATCGGCCCTTTCGTGAGCCACTCGATTGCATCCTAGCAGACCTGTGGTACAGTTGTGCGTACAAGTGTACGCTGAAATCAGAGAGAGTCGGGTATGACCATCTACAAAGCACCCTTGCGCGACATGCAGTTTGTGATGCAGGACCTCCTGCATTTCGAGAAACATTACCAGTCATTGCCTGCCTGCGATGAACTCAACCAGGAACTGATCGACGCCATCCTGGGCGAGGCCAGCAAATTCTCCGAGGAAGTCGTGGCCCCACTCAACGCGATCGGTGACGAGACCGGCTGTGAAATGCTGGAAAACGGCGACGTCAGGACGCCACCAGGATTCAAGGAGGCCTACCAGCAATACGTCGAGGGCGGCTGGCCATCGCTGGACCAGCCCTCCCGGTATGGCGGCCAGGACCTGCCCCTGTCGATCGGCATGACCATTCGCGAGATGGCCGGCACCGCGAACTGGTCCTGGGCCATGTATTCCGGCCTCTCTCACGGCGCGATGGAGACCATCGAGGCACACGGTTCCGAAGAACAGAAAGCTATCTTCATGGAGCCGCTGGTCAGCGGCCGCTGGACCGGCACCATGTGCCTGACCGAGGCGCATTGCGGGACGGATCTCGGTCTCCTGAAAACCAAAGCCGAGCCTGCCGCAGACGGCACGTACCGCGTCACCGGTTCGAAGCTGTTCGTCTCATCGGGCGAACACGATCTCGCCGAAAACATCGTTCACATCGTGCTGGCTCGCTTGCCCGATTCACCACCGGGCACGAAGGGCATATCGCTGTTCATCGTGCCGAAGTTCGTTCCCAACGAGGACGGCTCGGTCGGCGAGCGCAACAACGTGAGATGCGGCGCTCTCGAGCGCAAGATGGGCATTCACGGTAACTCGACTTGCCTCCTGAACTTCGATGACGCAACCGGGTACCTGGTCGGGGAGGAAAACAAGGGCCTGCACTACATGTTTACCTTCATGAACTTCGCCCGGCTCGGCACCGGCTTGCAGGGGCTTGCGCATTCGGAGCTCGCTTTCCAGAATTCCCTGGCCTACGCCCGCGACCGCCTGCAGATGCGTTCCCTGTCGGGACCGAAAAACCCTGCTGGCCCCGCAGACCCGATCATCGTGCACCCCGACGTGCGCCGCATGCTGTTGACGCAAAAAGCGTTCGCAGAAGGCGGCCGGGCGCTGATCTATTTCGCCACCACCCAGGCCGACATACTGACGAGGTCCGACGACCCCGAAGCGCGGGAACTCGCCAACCACGTGCTCAGCTTCCTGACGCCCATCATCAAGGCCTTCCTCACGGAAACGGGCTTCGAAAGCGCGAACCTGGGACTGCAGTGCTTTGGCGGGCACGGCTATATCAATGAATGGGGCGTGGAACAGAATGTCAGGGACGCCAGGATCAGCATGCTCTATGAAGGCACCACGGGCATCCAGGCACTCGACCTGCTGGGTCGGAAAGTGCTTGGCACACGCGGCAAAGCGCTGGCCCCGGTAACCGGCTTCATCCTGGACTTCTGCAAACGATCCCGCAGCCGCAGGGAACTCAGGCCTTACCTGAAAACGCTGGTTCGCCTCACCAAGCAATGGCAGTCCCTGACCCGGAAGATCGGTTTTGCCGCCATGCGCGACCGCGATGCCGTCGGCGCCGCGTCGGTGGATTACATCATGTTCTCCGGCTACGTGCTGCTCGGCGTTGCCTGGGCCGCCAGTGCGCGGGCTGCGTACCGGAGGCTCGAGCAAGGCACTACGGAAGCGGCGTTCTATCGCGCGAAGATCCAGACCGCAGAATTCTATTTCGCCAAAATACTGCCGCGGACCACGTCCTTGCTGGAAACAATGTCGACGGGGCCTGACCCGCTCATGAAGATGGACGAGAGCGAGTTCACGTTCTAGGCGAGCCTGATCAAATACTGAAGAGGACAGCAATGATTTATTCGGGAAAGGCGATAACGGTCCAGGTAGCAAACGATGGCATCGCGGAGCTCTGCTTCGACCTGCAGGACGAGTCCGTCAACAAGTTCAATGCGTTGACGCTCAACGAACTTAAGGATGCGACCGCGGCCATCGCGGCCGACAAATCGCTCAAGGGCGTGATCGTCACGAGCGGCAAACCGGTTTTCATCGTGGGCGCCGATATCACCGAATTCGGCGCGTTATTCGGCGCGGGCGAAGACGCGATAACGGAAAGGATCCTGGCCATCAACCTCGACGTCTTCAATGCTTTCGAGGACCTGCCGATACCCACCGTGGCCGCCATCAACGGTATCGCTCTCGGCGGCGGTTTCGAGATGGGGCTTGTCTGCGATTACCGGGTCATGTCGGAGGCGGCACGGATCGGGTTCCCGGAGACCAAGCTGGGCATCATTCCCGGTTACGGCGGCACCACGCGCCTGCCGCGCCTGATTGGCGCGGACAACGCGATCGAGTGGATTGCGTCGGGCAAGGAGCAGGATGCGGCCGAGGCGCTGCGCTGCGGCGCGGTCGATGCGGTCGTGGCACCCGACTTAGTGCGCGACGCAGCCCTGTCGCTGCTGCAACAGTGTATCGACGGCAAGCTCGACTATGCGGCGAAACGGAGCGAGAAGCAGAAACCGCTGAAGCTCAACAAGACAGAGGCAACGATGGTGTTCGAGACGTCGAAAGCCTTCGTCGCCGGCCAGGCCGGGCCGCACTACCCGGCCCCGCTCACCGCCATCAAGGTCATGGAGAAAGCGGCCGGTATGAGCCGTGACGAGGCGCTGCGTGAGGAGGCCAAAGGCATCGCGAGGATGGCCGGAACGCTGGCCGCGAAGAACCTGATCGGCCTTTTTCTCGGGGACCAGTTGCTTGCGAAGACCGGCAAGAGCCTTGCGAAGAAAGCCGGCAAGGTGGAACGCGCTGCCGTTCTCGGCGCGGGGATCATGGGTGGCGGAATCGCTTACCAGTCCGCGCTGAAGGGCACGCCGATCATCATGAAGGACATCGCACAAGACGGTATCGACCTGGGCCTGGCCGAAGCCGGCAAATTGCTTTCCAAACAGGTCGATCGCGGGCGGATGACCGTCGCCGAAATGGCGGGCGTGCTCAACAAGATTCAGCCGTCCCTCAGCTACGAAGGTTTCGACACTATCGATATCGTCGTCGAGGCCGTCGTGGAGAACCCGAAAGTCAAACACGCCGTGCTGACAGAAACCGAGGGGAAGATTCGCGACGATGCGGTGCTTGCGTCGAATACGTCGACCATTTCCATCAGCCACCTTGCCGGGCCGTTGAAGCGGCCGGAGAATTTCTGCGGCATGCACTTTTTCAACCCGGTGCACAGGATGCCGCTGGTCGAAGTTATCCGGGGTGAAAAGACGCGGGAAGAAGCCATCGCAAGGACGGTCGCCTACGCGCTGGCCATGGGCAAGAAGCCGATCGTGGTCAATGACTGTCCGGGTTTCCTCGTCAATCGCATCCTGTCGCCGTATATCGGCGCTTTCATGGGGCTGGTGCGGCGCGGCGTCGATTTCGTGACCATCGACCGTGTGATGGAACGCTTCGGCTGGCCGATGGGGCCCGCCTACCTGTGCGACGTCGTGGGCATCGACACCGGCGTGCATGCCGGTGCCGTCATGGCGGAAGGGTTTCCCGAGCGCATGAAGTATGACTTCAGGACCAGCCACGACGTGATGTTCGAAAACGAGCGCCTCGGGCAGAAGAATGGCCGCGGATACTACGCCTACGAGGCCGACAGGAAAGGCCGCCCGAAGAAAGTGGTGGACGAAGAGGTAGCGGCACTGCTCGCACCGGTCATCGAGAGCAGCGAAACGCTCGACGATGAGACGATCGTGGATTCGATGATGATCCCGATGTGCCTCGAGGCCGTGCGCTGTCTCGAAGACGGCATCGCGGCATCCGCAACGGACGTCGACCTGGCGCTGATATACGGGATCGGCTTTCCGCCGTTCCGGGGAGGCGCGCTTCATTACATCGACGACGTTGGCCTGGACAAATTCGTGGCCAGGGCCGACGAGCTTGCGGCGGCAGTGGGGCCGCTGAAAGCCATGTATGTACCCACTGACAAACTGCGTGAGATGGCCGCCAGTGGCGACGCCTTCTTCGGATAAGCTGCGAGCGGGAGTATAAAAATGAGCCTGAATCCGAGAGATGCGGTAATTGTAGATTTTGCACGAACCCCGATGGGACGGTCCAAAAACGGTTGTTTTCGCCACACTCGCGCAGACGACATGTCGGCGGCACTGATCAACGGCCTGTTTGCCCGCAACCCCAGGCTCGATCCTGCCGAAGTGGAGGATGTCCTGTGGGGCTGCGTCAACCAGACCCTCGAGCAAGGCGTCAACGTCGCCCGCATGGCGGTGTTGCTGTCGGTGATCCCGCACGAGGTGCCCGCCCAGACGGTCAATCGCCTGTGCGGCTCGTCCATGTCGGCTCTGCACAGCGCCGTGCAGGCGATCATGACGGGGAACGGCGACATGTTCGTGGTCGGCGGCGTGGAACACCTGGGCCATATCCCCATGACCCACGGCATCGATATCAATCCCGCTTTGTCCAAGCACGCCGCCAAAGCCGCGGGTTCTATGGGCCTGACCGCGGAATTGCTGGGCAGGATGCACGGCATTACGCGCGAGGCGCAGGACGAGTTCTCGGCCCGTTCGCACCATCGCGCACACGAGGCAACCGTGGCAGGAAAATTCGCCGAGGAAATCATCCCGCTTGAGGGCCACGACGCCAACGGTTTCAAAATACTGGTGGAGCAGGACGAGACCATTCGCCCGGATACGACCGTCGAAGGGCTTGCTCAACTCAAACCGGTTTTCGATCCAAAGAACGGAACGGTCACTGCAGGCAGCTCTTCGCAGGTAACGGACGGCGCGTCATGCATGATCGTTCTCGCGGCCGAACGGGCGCAGGCGCTGGGTGTCGAGCCGTTGGCGCGGATCCGCGCGATGGCCGTCGCCGGGGTCGATCCGTCCATCATGGGCTATGGGCCGGTTCCCTCGACGCATAAGGCGCTGAAGCGCGCCGGATTGAGCATGTCCGACATCGATCACGTGGAGCTGAACGAGGCCTTCGCCGCACAGGCATTGCCAGTGCTGAAGGACCTGGGCCTGCTGGATGTGCTGGATGAGAAGGTCAACCTGAACGGCGGCGCCATTGCGCTCGGGCACCCATTCGGCTGTTCCGGGGCGCGCATCACCGGCACCCTGCTGAACGTCATGCGGCAGAACGGGGGCGCCCTCGGCGTTGCCACGATGTGTATCGGACTGGGACAGGGCATTACGACGATCATCGAGCGCCTGTAGCCTTGCAAAATTGTGTAAATATTGCTTGCTTACTCAGCGAGTTAGCCTATAATTCGTTTCGCCTGAAAGTTTGCGTTTCTCTATGCATGCCATTTCGATGATCCATCAGAAGTTTCTTCCGTAGTTCCTCGTCCTGATTTTCATAAGTAATTGCATCACTTCCAGCACACCGGCCCTTTGTAAAGGGGCTGTATTACTTTGATTATTTAGGAAATAGACATGTCCACAACTACCGGAACCGTGAAATGGTTCAATGATTCGAAAGGCTTTGGGTTCATCGAGCAGGAAAATGGCCCCGACGTTTTCGCACACTTCAGTGCGATCCAGGGTGACGGCTTCAAATCGCTCGCCGAAGGCCAGAAGGTCGAATTCACAGTAACGCAGGGCCAGAAAGGTCCGCAGGCCGAGAATATCGTCCTGGTCTAAAAGGCAACGCCTTTAAGAGAAAGGGCCCCTGATGGGGCCCTTTTTTTTTGGCGCGCCCGGAGAGATTGATTCGCCGGCTACGCCGGCTCACCCCTTCGGGGCGCCTTCGGCGTCCAAAACCGCTGCGCGGTTTTGTCGAACAGCAGTCCTCATCTATCCCCCAAACACAACAAACAAAAAGGCACCCCCTTGTGGGGTGCCTTTTTGTTTGGCGCGCCCGGAGAGATTCGAACTCCCGACCGCTCGGTTCGTAGCCGAGTACTCTATCCAGCTGAGCTACGGGCGCATTGTCTGATTTCGCGAGTCGTTCCGCGAGGGCCGCACATCTTACTGTCCCGGGGTGCTCCCGTAAAGGACGAAAGCCCCCCCTAATCCACCGTTCCACCGGGGCCGCGGTGCCCGGCCGGCAGTGAGAAGAACTGCAGTTCCTCCAGATCCCCGCCCAGCTTGCTCTCTGCGGCTGCGGGCTCGGCGCGAAGGCGCTCGACCCATCGCGCCGCCTCGGTCATGTAATGGTCGTAGAGCTGCTTCCTGAGCGGCAGCGACAGGATCGCCGGCTCGCCCTCGTCCCTGGTCAGGGCCGCACCCAGCGAGAACTGCGGCAGCTTGACCGATGCCTCACGGTGCTCCCAGAAGCCCGTGCACAGGTCGAAATCGTAGAGTCCCAGGAATTTATGGCCGTGCCGCGCGATGAAACAGACCGCCCCGATGATGTAATCGACTTCCGCGTCATCCATGACCCAGTGCAGGCCGATCCGGCACCAGCCGGGCTTTATCCCGCAGTAGCCGTCCTGCACCGCGTGGCGATAGCGTTCGGAAGTCGCATCGTCGATGCCGAGCAGACGGTGCCCGTAAGGCCCCGCACAGGAGCAGCCGGCCCGCGACTGAATACCAAACAGGTCATTGAGCAGCGCCGTGACGAACTTGTGGTGCAGGTACTTGCCGTCCGGCGACTTGATGTTGAAGGAAATTATGCTGACGCGGCGTTCCGGGTCGGGATTGCCGAGTATCTCGACGCCGTCTTCTTCGCGCCAGCGTTTCATGGCGCGTGTTGTGAATTCGTGCTCGCGGCGATGGATCCTGTCAACGCCGACGCGGTCTTTGATCTGGAAAACGAGCGCCGCTTTCATCGTCTGCAGCACGCCCGGTGTGCCGGCTTTCTCGCGTTCCTCGATGTCCTTGATGAAGTCCTGGTCGGTCTTGCTCACGTAGTCGACCGTACCGCCGGCACCGACGCTTGGCGGCAGCTCGCCGTGATAGATACGCTTGTTGAACACGAGCACCCCGCTCGAGCCCGGGCCGCCGAGGAACTTGTGCGGCGAAATGAAGATTGCGTCGATGCTGGGATCCTCGCCCGCTTGCCCGGGCACCGGATTCATGTCGATGTCGACGTAGGGCGCGCACGCCGCATAGTCGAAGCACGCCATGACATCGAATTTGTGCAGCAGCGTGGCGATGGCCTTTACGTCGGTCTTGATGCCGGTGACGTTGGACGCCGCTGAGAACGAGCCGATGCGCAGGCGGCCCTCGTACTTCGGGTCCTGTAACAGCTCCTCGAGATGCGAGAGATCGATCTGCCCGCTCGCGTCGAGGCGAACTTCGACAGTCGAAGCGAGCGACTGCCGCCACATGATCTCGTTGGAGTGATGCTCGTAAGGCCCCACGAACACGACCGGGCCCTTTTCGTTGAATGTGCGGCGGAACGTGTCGCTGTTGATTTCGCACTCGGGCGAGTCCATGACGTCGAACAGCTGCTGCCGGGTCGCCGGGGCCAGCGCCACGCCGACAATCTGCTGCAGTTTTTCGATCGCGCCTGTGGCCCCGGTGCCGACAGCGACGAGGCGGCCGTCGGGACCCGCATTGACCGATTCCTTGATCGCCATCTCGGCATCGTGCAGCAGCTGGGTCATGCTGCGGCCGGTGATGTCGTCTTCCGTATGCGTATTCGCGTAAACGCGCTGCAGGCTCTGCAGGTAAGACTCCACAAAGCGCAGGCAGCGCCCGGAGGCGGTGTAATCGCAGTACACCATCAGGCGTTCGCCGAACGGCGTCTCGAAGGTCGAGTCGACGCCGACGATCTGCTGCCGGAGGTAGGCAGGATCGAGCCGTTGATTAGTCATCATGATCCGGGTTCCTGGTCCATCTGACTGGGCGGCCCGCAAAACAGGTCGTGCAGAGCTGCCATGACCTCGGTCGCCTCGGCACCGTGCAGCGAATAATATACCGATTGCGCCTCTTTCCTCGCAGAGACGAGTTTCTCGCGCCGCAAAACCGCAAGATGCTGTGACAGTGCTGACTGGCTGAGCCCGAGGATGCCCTGCAGCTCGCTGACGGTCTTCTCGCCCTGGGAAAGCTGGCAGAGGACCATGAGCCGCCACTCGTTGGCCATTGCCTTGAGCAGCTCGCAGGCCTGTGACGCCATTTCGTGGAGTTCGGTCAGTTCCCTGAAATCGTCACGCACCATCGTCTTTTGCGTGTCATTCATAATCCATAGCCTCTCGACTGCATACTATTCACTTCCACCAAATCCCCTGATAGCCATTTCTGCTTCCTACGCTTCCGGCGCGCCCCATTGGGTCTAGTCCGAAACCACGACACAGCTCAGGTCGTTCGCAACTACGACGTTGCCATCATAGAGCCTTCGGACGACATCGACGTTGCCGTCGAGGTCGCGCAGGCTTCTCGCCATAAAGTGGCTCAGCACCAGTGTCCCTGCGCCCGCCTCCGCGGCGATGCTCGCGATCCGGCTCGGCTGCGCATGCAGCTGCAGCGCGGTTCCCGTAGCGCCTTCCGGCACGGCAAGGTGCATCACGAGAACCGATGCATCGCTCGCAAATTCCGTGAAGGCCCCTGAATTGCCGTTCTGGTCACTCGCAAACACGATGGATACATCGCCTACCGTTACGCGAAACCCGAGTGCCGGCACGATGCCGTGCGGAACCGGCAGGGCATCGATCCTGACGTCGCCATCCAGCACCGTCTCGGGCTGTTTCGTGTCGCGGTCGATTTCCCGCGGCATTAGCTTTACGAGTCCGCCGCTGCCGTCGAGATAACCCGACAGGTACCCGTAAGCGCCCGTACCCCCGGCGAGCATGCTGTCCAGCCAGGCGCCGAGGCCGGGGAACGGCCCGCCGGGCCCCGGTCCCGCCACGGACAGGTTCGCCTCGCGCCCGGAGAAGTTGCCGGACTTGAGCAGCGCCGGAAAATCGGCCGAATGGTCCGTGTGGAAATGACTCAGGCCCACGAAATCGAGGTCGGCGAAGCTGGCGCCGGCTTCGCCAAATCGCAGAAACGTACCGCCGCCGGCATCGACCAGCACGCGCGAGCGCCCGCCGACCCATACGATATAGCCGGTCGAGGCGCGGCCGTCGTCGGCAATTGGACCCCCGGAGCCAAGTACCTGCAGAGCGATGCCTTCGCTCGGTGGGCATCGCCCCGCCGAATGTGCGAAGGCGATTGGCGCGGCTGTCAGGACAAGGGCCATCAATGGCAGGCAAACTCTTTGCGTCATTGCTACGGTGTACCTTCGCGTCGTTCGAAATGCCCAGTATAGGTCCAGCCTAGCATACTCATTAGCTACTTCTAATAGACTGCACATGCCACGGAAAGCTGATACGTAGTTTCCCCAGCTTGTGAATATCGAAATCGACCTCAAGAGTTGCTTTAGCGTAGAAAAAACCGCAAGTGAGGTGCGTGCCATGAAACCGGCTAAATCCAGGTCACTCCTGTTCTTCATTCTCCTGTTCGCGGTAGCCGCGCTGGCGCTGGACGCCTCGTACGCCCAGGGCCGCGGCTCGGGCGGCGAGCAAAAACAGCAGACGCCGCAGGGGCAAAAGAGCCAGGGGCAGATGATGCAGCAAGACATGCATCAAAAGAGCCCTATGAGCCAGCAGCAGTTGCACATGCGCGAACACATGCCCGACGACGGCATGTACGGTCACCAGATGATGACCACCGAGGAGCGCGAACGGTACCGGCAGCAACTGGACGGCGCCGACAACGACCGCGAGTGGTCGAGAATGCGCGCCGAACACCAGCGTGAAATGCAGGCCCGGGCGAAGGCCCAGGGCCGTCAGCTGGATCCGCCCGTATTCGGTCAGCACATGATGACCATGGAAGAACGGAACCGCTATACCCAGAGGATGCAAGCCGCCACCACGGACGCAGAAAAGGCACGTGTCCGCGAGGAGCACCAGCAGCAGATGATGCAACGGGCAGAAGATCTCGGCATCGGCGAGATGCTCCAGGGACAGTAATTACCAGCCGACACGGACGGTAGGGCCCTTCGGGGCCCTTTTTGGTGGCAGAGAGAGAGGGATGGGCGCTTCGCGCCCTCACTGGCGCCCGCGGCGCTGCGTGAGTCGAACAGGGATCTGCATCCAGCCCTCCCTCGGCGAGAAAGCAAAAAGGCCCCGCGAGGGGGCCTTTCGATTTCTGGCGGAGAGAGAGGGATTCGAACCCTCGAAGGGCTTTTAACCCTTACTCCCTTAGCAGGGGAGCGCTTTCGACCACTCAGCCATCTCTCCGGAATTCATATTGTAATAGGGCCGAAATGTCGGGCACGCCTCGCATACGGCCGGCCGCACATACTACTTACACGATAGGTCCCGGTAAAGCCTGAGCGACCCTACTCGCCCCCCACGGCTTTTTCTGCTTTCTCAGCGGCTTTCTCAGCGGCTTTCTCGCTCTGGATTCGCTCGTAGATCTCTTCGCGGTGCACAGCGACGTCTTTCGGCGCATTGATGCCGATACGCACTTGATTCCCCTTGACCCCCAACACGGTAATGGTGATATCGCTCCCAACCATGACCGTTTCTCCAGCGCGTCGCGTCAGAATCAGCATAGCTTCCTACTCCTGCCTTGCGGGCTTATTTCCCGTTCTTGTACGCGTCGTACGTCCTAAACGCTTGTAATACTAGCCGATTCTGGGCACATATGCCCACAGGTACAAGCGAAACTTTAGTCGTGATGGCCCGTTTCGGATGCACAATCAGGCGAGTTGCTCCGCCACCCAATCGGAAACGGAGTCGAGCGCCTCGTCCAGTGCCTCCGGCTTGCTGCCGCCGGCCTGGGCAAAATCGGGACGGCCACCGCCCTTGCCGCCAACCTTTTCGGCGACTGGCTTGATCAGGTCGCCCGCGCGAATTCGGTCGACGTTGTTCTTCGTGACGCCCGCGGCGAGAAGCACTTTGCCGTCTTCCACGGTGCCCAGCACGATGACCGCGTTTTGCAATTTGTCCTTGGCTCGATCGACGGCCTCGCGGAGCAGACTGGCATCCATATCATGCAGTCGCGCCGCGAGGACCTTGATACCGGCGATTTCCTGGATTTCGTCCTCCTGGTCCGAGCCCTCTCCCGTCAGGAGCGCGTGCCTCGCAGTCGCAAGCCGTTTCTGGAGATCCTTGTTTTGCTGCAGGAGCTGTTCAACCCTGGCTGCAGCCTGGTCGGGATTGCTTTTCAACAAGCCGGCCACCGCGGCCAGTGTCTGCTCCCGAGAATCGATCCACTCGAGCGCGCTCTTGCCCGTGACCGCCTCGATACGGCGCACGCCCGATGCGATACCGCCTTCGGACGTGATCTTGAACACCCCGATATCGCCCGTGCGGTCGACGTGCGTACCACCACACAGTTCGATGGAAAAATCGCCGAACCGCAGCACGCGGACCTTGTTACCGTATTTCTCGCCGAACAGCGCCATGGCCCCCGACTGCATAGCGTCGTCGTAGCTCATCAGCCGGGTATCGGCAACGACGTTCCTGCGGATTTCCTCGTTGACGAGCGCCTCGATCTCGGCAATCTGCTCCGGCGTCAGCGCCTCGTAGTGAGAGAAATCGAAGCGCAGGCGGTCCGGCGCGACGAGCGAGCCCTTCTGTTGGACATGCTCGCCGAGCACGTTGCGAAGTGCTGCGTGCATGAGGTGGGTTGCCGAGTGATTGAGGCGGATCGCCTGGCGGCGTTCTTCATCGACGATCGTGTCAAGCGAATCGCCCACCTGCAACTCGCCTTCCTCGACCGCGCCGTAATGCACGATCGCGCTGCCGTTCTTCTGCGTATCGACGACCTGGAACAGCTTACCGGTGTCCGCGAGGATGCCGGTATCTCCGATCTGGCCGCCACTTTCGGCGTAGAACGGCGTCGACGACAGGATGACGGCACCCTCCTCGCCCGCGGACAGCGCGTCGACGGGTTCACCGTCCCTGTAGAGTGCAACGACCGTGCCCGAGCCTTCTGTGCCCTCGTACCCGCAGAACACGCTTTCCGCCTCGGTACGGATCGCGCCCTCCGTGCTGGCGGCGAACTTGCTTGCCGAACGGGCGCGGTCCCTCTGCTGCTCCATGGCCGCCTCGAATCCTTCCTCATCGATCACGAGACCGCGCTCGCGCGCGATGTCGGCCGTCAGGTCCAGCGGGAACCCGTAGGTATCGTAGAGCTTGAATACGATCTCGCCCGGAATCTGTTCGCCGCTGAGTTCGTCGATGGCGCCTTCCAGGATCTCCATGCCCTGGTCCAGCGTTTCGGCAAAGCGCAGCTCTTCCTTCTTCAGGACTTTCTCGACATGCGCCCGTGATTCTTGCAGTTCGGGATAGGCATCGCCCATCTCCTCCGCCAACGGACCGACGAGCTTGTAGAAAAACGGCTCGTCCGTGCCCAGTTTCTTGCCGTGCCGGACAGCCCGGCGAATGATGCGCCGCAGGACGTAACCGCGGCCCTCGTTACCCGGGAGCACGCCGTCGACGATCAGGAACGCGCACGCGCGGATGTGATCGGCAATGACGTTCAACGAACTCGAGCCGTCGTTCTCGACACCCACGGTCTTCGCGGTTGCCTCGATCAGCTTCGCAAACAGGTCGATCTCGTAATTACTGTGCACGCCCTGCATGACGGCCGCCATGCGCTCGAGCCCCATGCCCGTGTCGACCGACGGCTTCGGCAACGGCCTCATGGTGCCGTCCGCCGCGCGATCGAACTGCATGAAGACGAGGTTCCAGACCTCGACGTAGCGATCGCCGTCCTCGTCCGGCGAACCCGGTGGGCCACCTTCAACGTGCGGGCCGTGATCATAAAAGATCTCGCTGCAGGGACCGCATGGCCCGGTATCGCCCATCGCCCAGAAATTGTCTTTTTCACCCATGCGCGTGAAGCGCTCGGGATCTATCTTCATCTCGTCGAGCCAGATTGCTGCCGCTTCGTCGTCATCGTTGAACACGGTGACCCAGAGTCTCTCGGGAGGCAGTTCGAGCGTCTTCGTGAGGAAGTCCCACCCGTACTGGATGGCTTCGCGCTTGAAGTAGTCGCCGAAGCTGAAATTGCCGAGCATCTCGAAGAACGTATGGTGGCGGGCGGTGTAGCCCACGTTCTCCAGGTCGTTATGCTTTCCGCCGGCCCGCACGCAGCGCTGCGATGACACGGCGCGGTCGTAGCTGCGCTTGTCGAGCCCGAGGAAGACATCCTTGAACTGCACCATCCCGGCGTTCGTGAACAACAGGGTCGGGTCGTTGCCCGGCACGAGGGGCGAACTCGAGACCACTTCGTGGCCGCGCTCGGCGAAAAAGTCCAGGAAGGCCTGGCGCAGTTCGTTGCTGGAAAGGCGTTTCATCAGGGTGATATCGGGACCGGGCGGCGGTTTTCAAACCCGCTAGTGTACGGGACTTGGGTGGCCGGATTAAGCGTTAATCCTCGAAAGAGGAGACGGCCGCCTGGATCTGGTCCGGCTCGAAGCCCCGGTACTGCAGGAAGCGCATCTGGCGCGCCTTTTCCGGAAATTCCACCGGCCGCGACCGGCCGAACTTTTTTGCCCGGGTTTCCTTTGCGAGCGCGTACCAGTCTTCGCCCGCCGCTTCCAGAATTTCGTCTATCAGGCCTGTGGCGATCCCCCGTTGCCCGAGATCGGCGTGAATGCGCAGCGGGCCCTTGCCCTGGTTGATGCGGGACTGGACGAACGACTCGACAAAGCGGCGATCGCTTTGCAGGCCTTCATCCGCGAGCCGTTGCAGGACGTCTGCCGTAACGTCTGCATCGAAGCCCGCGAGAGCGAGCTTGCGTTCAAGCTCTGCGCGCGCGTGCTCGCGGCGGGCAAGCAAGTCCATCGCTTTCCTGCGGGCTTCGATGGCGGCGTCGGACATGGTTCTGTTAGCGAATGATGTGGGAGCGGTTCTTGGACCGCGATCGGTTTGAGATCGATCGCGCGCCAGGGCGCGCTCCTACAGCAAACGGGTCAGGCTTCCTTCGCGACGGGCTCTTCGGCGTCCGGTGCAGGCGCCTTCACGGTTTTCGGCAGCAGCTTCTCACGAATCTTCTGCTCGAGCTCCACCGCCACGTCCGGGTTCGTCCTCAGGAACTCGCGCACGTTTTCCTTGCCCTGGCCGATGCGGTCGTCGCCATAGCTGTACCAGGAACCGGCTTTGTCGATGAGACCGTTTTCGACGCCGATGTCGATGATCTCGCCTTCCCGCGAAATGCCTTCGCCGTAGAGTATTTCGAATTCGGCCATCTTGAACGGCGGCGACACCTTGTTCTTGACCACCTTGACGCGGGTCTGGTTGCCGATGACCTCGTCGCCCTTCTTGATCGCGCCGATACGGCGGATGTCGAGCCGCACCGAGGAATAGAACTTGAGCGCGTTGCCGCCCGTCGTCGTCTCGGGGCTGCCGAACATAACGCCGATCTTCATGCGGATCTGGTTGATGAAAACCACCATCGCGTTGGAGCGCTTGATGTTGCCGGTGAGCTTCCTGAGCGCCTGCGACATCAGCCGTGCCTGCAGTCCGACGTGCGAGTCGCCCATCTCGCCCTCGATTTCGGCTTTCGGCGTGAGCGCCGCGACCGAGTCGATGACGATCACGTCGACTGCGCCGGAACGCACCAGCATGTCGGTGATTTCGAGCGCCTGTTCGCCCGTATCGGGCTGCGATACGAGCAGCTCGTCGACGTTGACTCCGAGTTTCTCGGCATACTGGGGGTCGAGCGCGTGCTCGGCGTCGACGAAGGCCGCCGTGCCGCCCATCTTCTGCGCCTCGGCAATGACCTGCAGGGTCAGCGTGGTCTTGCCGGAGGCCTCGGGCCCGTAAATCTCGACAACCCGTCCTTTGGGCAAACCACCGATGCCAAGCGCAACGTCCAGGCCGATCGAGCCCGTGGAAATGGACTCGATATTGGCGATCATGTTGCCGTCGCCGAGACGCATGACGGAACCCTTGCCGAACTGCTTTTCTATCTGGCCCAGTGCCTGGGCGAGTGCCTTTTTGCGGTTGTCATCCATTTTTTGCTGCCATCCAGTCGGTGGAAAATATCATGTGATTATATACAGTATTATGCCCGAAACCCAATAGCGGCGCAGCCTCCGATTCCGGGCACTTTGGGTAAAAACGAGGTTTCACGCCGAAGCTATTGTTTCAGCGGGCGGTATATAGCTCCGCCCGGCTGGGAGATCGATTCGACCAGCTCGAAACCCGTCCATTCGATCACGGCCGCCTGCGCCAGCCGCTGGGTCTCGAACGGCCGCGCCGTGCGTACCACGGTGATGTGCGGCCGGTAGGTGCGGTCCTCGACCGTGATGCCGAAGTCGGCGAGCAGGGAATTCTGCGCATCCACGAGGCGCTGCAGCTCGGGCGGAACGGTCGACCCGACGAGGCAGGCCACCTTCGGCCGCGGCCAGAACTCCACACGGTCGAAACGCAGGCGAAACGGCTCGACGGCAATCTCTGCGGCACGCGCCTGCAGTTCCGGCACCCTGGCTTCGGGAAAGTCGCCGATGAACGCGGTGGTGACGTGCCAGTTACCGCGATAAACCACCTGCCCCTCGACGAGTTTCGCGAGCGGACTGATGTGATCACGCAACCGATCGCGCTGCCTGTCGTCCGGCCAGAGGGCAAAAAATACGCGCCGATTGCTCACGTCGGCAGCCGCCCCCGGACGCCCCTGAGTCCGTGGATCACCGTCTGCATGCGGACACTCTCGCGATTGCCCTCGAAACGCTGCAGGTCCGTATCGGTCGTAATGCCGCGCGGCCCGCGCGTCGACCACGCGAACCACACCGTGCCGACCGGCTTTTCCTGGCTGCCCCCGTCCGGTCCGGCGACGCCGCTGACTGCCACCGAAATATCTGCACCGCTCAACCTCAAAGTCCCCTCTGCCATTTCGCGCACGACCGGCTCGCTGACGGCACCGTGTTCGGCAAGCGTGCGGCTCTTGACGCCCAGCATCGATTCCTTTGCGCCGTTGCTGTAGCTGACAATGCCATAGCCGAAGCAGCCGGAACTCCCCGGCACGTCCGTCAACGCCTTCGCGATCCATCCCCCGGTACAGGATTCCGCCGTCGCGACGGCCCTGTTCTTGCTGTTCAGCTCCCCGACGAGCGTGGCCGCGAGGTCGCTGATGGCCGGATCTTCAGGCATCGATCACCGATTCGTAGAGCGCTACGTGCTTTTTCGCCATCGTATCGATCGAGAAGTCATTCTGCATTCTTTTCTTCCCGGCCTCGCCGAGGCGGGCCCGCAGTTCCTGGTCGTTCATCAGGCCGGCGATAGCCTGCCGGAGAGCGCCGGCGTCTTCCGGCGGCACCAGGATACCGGTCTCGTCGTGCACGACAGCCTCCCTGAGCCCGCCGGCCTCGAAGCCGACGACCGGTACGCCGGCTGCGGCCGCCTTCAACGCGGCGACGCCGAGCCCTTCCGCGAGCGCGGGATGAACGAAGATGTCGAAGCAGCCGACGTAGTCGTCGAGGTCCTCGCGGAATCCGGCCAAGGTAACGACGTCCGCTATTCCGAGCGCCTCGGCCTGGGACTGCAGCTGGTTGCGGAGATACCCCTCCCCGAAGATCAGCACGCGAAACTCACCGTGATCCGCGCCGAGTTCGGCGGCCGCCTGCAGCAGGTAGCGATGGCCTTTCCGCGGAATCAGCTGGCCCGCCGCTGCGATCAGCAGTGCGCCCTCGGGCACGCCGTACTCCCTGCGGAACCCCGCACAGTCACCACGCTTTTCGAAGCGGGCGACGTCGACCGCGCTGCGTATGACGGCGAGCCGATCTTCCTCCACACCGCGTTCACGCAGCTCCTGTGCGATGGTCTCCGAGATCGCTATCACTTTTCTGAACGGCCGGTAGCGAAGCGCGGCAACGACGCGCATCTCCGTGTTGTCCACGCGCCGCGAGACAACGGCCGGCACGTCGGCAAAACTCGCCGCAAGCCCGCCGAGCACGTCCGCACCGCGCCGGCTGTGGCAGTGCACGATGTCCGGTTTCGTCCGGCCGATAAACTGGGTCAGCCGATAGGCGAACGGCAGGTCGAGATCGCCGGCACAGAACAGGTTGCGTACCGGGATGGCCGCTTTTCGCGCCGCGCTGTCGATGCCGGACCCGGGCGGGCAGACGATCAGGTTATCGTGGCCCATGTCGGAGAGCGCCCGGGCGAGGTAGACGACCTGCTGCGGTCCGCCGTAAAGATGGCGCCCGGTTTCGACATGCAGTATTTTCATTACCGAGAAGAATAATATGAAAGCCGAAGTCAGCCCAGCCCATACCCCGATGATGCGCCAGTACCTGGCGATCAAGGCCGAGCATCCGGATATGCTCGTTTTCTACCGCATGGGCGACTTCTACGAACTGTTTTACGACGATGCGAAACGCGCCTCCGAACTCCTCGATATTACCCTGACCTCGCGCGGCAAATCCGGCGGCAACCCGATCCCGATGGCCGGCGTGCCTTACCACGCGGCGGAGAGCTACCTCGCGAAACTGGTCAGAAAGGGCGAGTCGGTCGCCATCTGCGAGCAGATCGGCGACCCGGCGACGAGCAAGGGCCCGGTCGAGCGCAAGGTCACGCGCATCGTCACGCCGGGCACGCTCACCGACGAAGCGCTGTTGTCCGAGAGCCGCGACAACCTGGTCGCGGCGATGTTCGCGGACGGCGACGCCATCGGTCTCGCGTGGCTGGACCTGGCGGGCGGCCGCTTCCGGATGACGGAAGTCGCGGATGGCGAAGCCGTTGCCGGCGAACTCGAACGGCTGCGGCCGGCCGAACTGATCGTCGACGAGGACCAGGTCGATGCGCGCCGCTTCGGTGACGGCGTGCGTATCACGCGACGCCCGCCCTGGCATTTCGAACTCGACGGAACGACCCGGCTGTTGTGCCGGCAATTCGGCACCCGCGACCTGTCCGGATTCGGTTGCGATGCGTTTCCGCGCGGCGTGGCGGCCGCCGGAGCGCTGCTGCAGTACGTCGGCGATACCCAGAAAGCCGCGTTGCCGCACCTGCAGGCAATCACGGTGGAGCGGCGCGAGGACGCGGTCATCATGGACGGACCGACGCGCCGTAACCTGGAGCTCCAGGCATCGCTCAGCGGGCACGAACAGCACACGCTCGCAGGCGTCATGGATCGCTGCCAGAGCCCCATGGGCAGCCGACTGCTACGCCGCTGGATTCAGCGGCCGCTGCGCGATCCTGCCACGTTGAAAAGCCGCTACCAGGCCGTCGAGGCGATGCTCACCGGTAACGCCGTCGAATCGTTGCAGCCGCAGTTGCGCGGCATCGGCGACGTGGAGCGCATCCTGTCCCGCGTCGCGCTGCGATCCGCGCGGCCCCGCGACCTGCGCCAGCTTTGCGAGGCACTGTCACGACTGCCCGCGTTGCGTTCGCAGCTTTCGGACATCCAGTCACCGCAATTACATGCCCTGCGCGAGCGCATCGTCCCGCATCATCGGCAACAGAAGCTGCTCGCGGACGCGATCATCGACAACCCGCCGATGCTCATCCGCGACGGCGGCGTGATTGCGGAGGGCTTCGACGACGAGCTGGACGAATTGCGCGGCATTGCCGACAACGCGGACCGCTTTCTGCTGGATCTCGAGGCGCGCGAGAAAAAGCGCACCGGCATAGCCACGCTGAAGCTCGGCTATAACCGCGTGCACGGCTATTACATCGAGATCAGCAAAGGCCAGGCCTCGAGGGCGCCCGACGACTACGTTCGCCGGCAAACGCTGAAAGCCGCCGAACGCTACATCACGCCGGAACTCAAGGAGTTCGAGGACAAGGTGCTGAGTGCACGGGAGCGCGCATTGGCTCGTGAGAAGTTTCTCTACGAGCGATTGCTCGACGATCTGAATGAGGCACTTTCCGGTTTGCAGCAAAGCACCGTCGCCATCGCCGAACTGGACGTGCTGTTGTGTTTCGCCGAGCGCGCCGAAAGCCTGCGCCTCTCGAAACCCGAACTGAGCGGCGAGCCGTGTATCGAAATCCGCGGCGGCCGGCACCTTGTGGTCGAGCAGGTCATCGAAACGCCGTTCGTCGCCAACGACCTCACCCTGACCGACGAACAACGGCTGATCGTCATCACCGGCCCCAACATGGGCGGCAAGTCGACCTACATGCGCCAGACCGCGCTGATCGCAATACTCGCGCACATCGGCAGTTTCGTGCCGGCGGAGTCGTTGCGCATCGGGCCGATCGACCGCATATTCACGCGCATCGGCGCGTCGGACGACATTGCCGGCGGGCGCTCGACGTTCATGGTGGAAATGACGGAGACGGCAACGATCCTGAACAACGCCACGGCAGAAAGCCTGGTTCTGATGGACGAGATCGGGCGCGGTACGAGCACCTTCGACGGCCTGTCGCTCGCATGGGCGGCGGCCCACCATATGGGCGAGGCGACGCGCGCGTTTACGTTGTTCGCCACGCACTATTTCGAGCTGACCGCACTGGCCGACGAACTGCCCGCCTGCCGCAACGTGCACCTCGATGCGACCGAACACGACGGCCGGCTGGTGTTCCTGCACGCGGTGAAGCCCGGCCCCGCCAACCAGAGTTACGGCCTGCAGGTCGCCGCTCTTGCGGGCGTACCGAAACTCGTCGTGCAACGCGCCCGCGACTACCTTGCGACGCTGGAATCCCAGCAGCCGGCGCTCAGCCAGAGCCCGCAGGCGCAACTACCGCTGGGAACCGCGGAAGAGCCGCAAGCCGATGCGCTCCGCGATGCCGTGGAGGAACTCGACCCGGATTCGTTGACGCCTCGTGATGCACTCGAGGCGCTGTACAGGCTGAAAGACCTGTAATCGCGGGCCGTGGCCCGCTCCTACAATGCCGTTCGACCTGTAGGAGCGCGCCTCGGCGCGCGATCGCGGTTCAGGAACCGCTCCTACGGCTCGCGCAGGAACTCCCCGCGGCGCAGGAACGCGCCGATCTGTTCAGCCACGTTGCGCGATATCAGCATGCCCGTGTGGGTGGTCGGCATGACGATGTGATCTTTGGCGCCGTCGAGCCGCGTTTCGGCGACAGCGACGGTACCATCGTTCGGCTCCCCAAACGGCCCCGTAACGTGTCCGACGCCGAACGGGATCGAGCCCGCGATGGAACCGATTTCGCGTCGGGCAGTCACCTCGCTCGCCCATTCGTTGGCGGAACCGTGAACCGTCCCCTGCGGCACCGAGACACCGAGCAGGTGCTCACCCCAGCTCTTTGCATTGAGAATCCTGGCGGCACGCGAGCCGCGCAACGGCGAGCCGACGCAAACGATGCGTCCGGGAATGTCGGAATATTGATTTGCGAGCATGCGCAGGATAACCAGGCCACCCAGGCTATGCCCGACCATGTGCGCCTGTTCGATACCGTTGTCCTCGATGAAGCGAGCCAGCCGGCCGGCGTTCTCATCGAGCGTCTTCGTAACGGACGGGTAGTTGAAGACGTACGCCTTCATATCGTACTCGCGCTCGAGGTGCCGCTTGACCAGGTACATGCCCGTGCCATGGGCCCACAATCCGTGCGCACAGACGACCGTATCGATCGAATTCACGTTAATGCCGGGTTGCACAGCGCCTGGCCGTCGCCGCTGCAGACGACGCCTACGGATTCGGGCCGTCGGTAGTCAGTCGGCACGCGGCGTGCGCAGGCGGATACCGACTTCCTTGAGCTGTTCCTCGGAAACGGCGCCCGGTGCATTGGTCAGGGGATCGTGCGCCGACTGGGTCTTCGGGAACGCGATCACGTCGCGAATGCTCTCCGCGCCCGCCATCAGCATGACCACACGATCCAGGCCGAACGCGATGCCGCCGTGCGGCGGCGCCCCGAACTCCAGCGCGCGCAGCAGGAAGCCGAATTTTTCTTCGGCCTCCTCGGCGCTTATGTCGAGGAGCTCGAACACCGCCGACTGCATGTCCTGGTTGTGAATACGAATGGATCCGCCGCCAATCTCCGAGCCGTTCAGGACCATGTCATAGGCGCGCGACAGCGCGTTGCCGGGATCGGCCCGCAACGCGTCGGCGTCATTGACCGACGGCGCGGTGAACGGATGGTGCAGCGCGGTCCAGCGCGCGGACTGGGACGCCCGCTCGAACATCGGGAAATCCACGACCCAGAGCGGCGCCCAGCCTTCCCCGACGAGGCCGCGATCCTCGCCGAGCTGCACGCGCAGGGCACCCAGCGCCTCGTTGACGATTCGCGCCTTATCTGCACCGAAGAAGATCACGTCGCCGGATTCGGCCCCGGTGCGCTCGAGGATGCCGTCGACGGCTGCGTCAGGCAGGAACTTGAGTATCGGCGACTGCAGCCCCTCGCGTCCCCGGGCAACGTCGTTGACCTTGACGTAGGCAAGTCCTCGCGCACCGTAGCGGCCCACGAAGTCGCCGTAGCCGTCCAGCTCTTTGCGGCTCATTTCGGCCCCGCCCGGCAGGCGCAGGGCGGCAACGCGTCCCTCGGGATCGTTCGCCGGCCCGGCAAACACCTTGAACTCGACGTCACTGACGAGATCCCCGACTTCGACCAACTCGAGATCGATACGCAGGTCGGGCTTGTCGGAGCCGAAACGGTGCATCGCCTCGGCGTAGGTCATCCGCGGCAACGGCTCGGGCAAGTCGACGTCGAGGACGGCCTTGAAGACGTGCCGCATCAGCGACTCCATCTCGCCCGTGACGATCTCTTCGTTCACGAAGCTCATCTCGATGTCGAGCTGCGTAAATTCCGGCTGCCGGTCGGCGCGCAGGTCCTCGTCGCGGAAGCACCGCACGATCTGGTAATAGCGATCCAGCCCGGACATCATCAGGAGCTGTTTGAACAGCTGCGGCGACTGCGGCAATGCAAAGAACTTGCCGGGATGGGTGCGGCTCGGGACGATATAGTCCCGCGCGCCTTCCGGCGTCGCACGCGTGAGCATGGGCGTTTCGACGTCGACGAAGCCCGCATTGTCGAGGTACTCGCGCATGGCCCGGGTTACACGGTGCCGCAGGCGCAGGTTGCCGAGCATCTCCTCGCGGCGCAGGTCCAGGTAGCGGTACTTGAGGCGCAGTTCCTCGTTGGCCTGTTCGTCCTGATGAAACGGCGGCGTCTCCGCGCGGTTCAGAACTTCCAGCTCCTGGGCCAGCACCTCGACCTGGCCCGTCGCCATGTTCGGGTTGATAGTGCCTTCGGGCCGTTCCCGCACCTTGCCCTTCACGGCGAGTACGAATTCGCTGCGGATCCGCTCCGCCCCGGCGAAGATTTCGGCCCGGTCCGGGTCGAAAACGACCTGCAGCAGGCCCTCGCGGTCGCGCAGATCGACGAATATGACACCGCCATGATCGCGACGGCGGTGCACCCAGCCGCACACCGATACCTGGTTACCGATCATGGACTGGTCGACTTGTCCGCAATAGTGGCTGCGCATGATACTGATGGCCTTGAAAAAAGAGGCGGAATGGTAAGGCCTGAACGACAGCTGCGCAAGGCGCGGCTGCCTCGCCGGGTCAGCCTCCCTCGCCGGATTCGCCGGGTTTGCCCAGCGGCAGTTCCCGGGTCTTGTCGTTGCGCCACGGCGGAACGACGACGCCCAGCGAGATAATCATCTTGAGGGCCTCGTCCACCTCCATGTCGAGCACGGTTACGTCCTTCTTGGGCACGATGATGATGAACCCCGAGGTGGGGTTCGGGGTTGTCGGCACGAAACAGCAGGTCACCTCTTCGCCGGTCCGGCCCTGCACCTCCCCCAGTTCCGCCGACGTCTGGAAGGCGAGACTGTAGATGCCCTTGCGCGGGTACTCGACCAGCAGCACCCGCTTGAACGCATTACTCGAGTCGGAGAAAACGATCTCGGCAAAATTCTTCGCGGCCGAATAGATCGATCTCACGACTGGGATGCGGTTCATGAGCGATTCCCAGCCGCCGACGAATGCGCGCCCCACGAAATTGGCGGCGAGCACGCCGGTAATCAGCAGCATGATCACCGTCAGAATTACGCCAAGCCCCGGAATGTGAAACCCGAGGATGTTGTCCGGCCTGTATTGGGGAGGCAACAGCAGCAGGGAGCGGTCCATCAGCCGGACCGCAAATCGAAGCAGCAGGATGGTCAGGCCCAGCGGCAGCCAGACCAGTATGCCGGCAACGATATAACGACGCAGCGCCTTCATGCGACTCGCTTATCCGGCACTGGGCTTGCTGTTGCCGGCCGGCTTCGAATCCGTCTTCTTGGCCGCTTCCGCCGCGGGCTTATCGTCCTTTTTCGCGTCGTCTTTCTTCGACCCTTCCTTCTCGCCGTGCAGGTTGCGTTGCTTGTCCTTCTTGAAATCGGTTTCGTACCAGCCGCTACCCTTGAGGCGAAAACGCGGTGCCGACAGCTGGCGCCTCAATTGCGGCTCACCGCACTCCGGGCAATCGACGAGCGGATCGTCCGAAATCTTTTGCAGAACGTCGAGCGTGTGCTCGCAGTTCTTGCACAGGTATCCGTAGATGGGCATCGGTTTCTGTCTCCAGGAATTTGCCGGATTATAGTAGCAGCGCGCCACGGCGCGCGAATTCAAATCACCGCGATCGCGGGCCAGGGCCCGCTCCTACGGTGAATTTTGACCTGTAGGAGCGGGCCCTGGCCCGCGAATCATGCCGCGTTCTGAAATTCGAGCCGGTCCTGGTCGACGCCGACCTCGATCACGTCGCCCGGCTTGAACTTGCCCTGCAGGATATCCTGCGCGAGCGGATTCTCTACCTGCTGCTGTATCGCCCGCCTGAGCGGCCTTGCGCCGTAGACCGGATCGAAGCCGGCATCGGCGAGCTTGTCGCGTGCCGCATCGGACAGGTGGATGCGCATGTCGCGCTCGGCGAGCCGGTCGTGGAGGTAACCCAGCTGGATGTCCACGATCTTGCGAATATGCTCCCGGCCGAGCGGATGGAACACGACCACGTCGTCCACGCGGTTGATGAACTCCGGCCGGAAGTGTTGCCCGACGACCTCCATCACCGCGAGTTTCATCGCGTCGTAGTTCTCCTCGCCCGCCATTTCCTGGATCATCTGCGAGCCGAGGTTGGAGGTCATGACGATCACGGTATTGCGGAAGTCGACCGTACGGCCCTGCCCGTCCGTCAGGCGGCCGTCATCGAGCACCTGCAGCAACACGTTGAATACGTCCGGGTGCGCTTTCTCGACCTCGTCGAGGAGAATCACCGAGTACGGACGACGACGCACGGCCTCCGTCAGGTAGCCACCCTCCTCGTAGCCGACATAGCCCGGCGGCGCGCCGATCAGGCGGGCCACCGAGTGCTTTTCCATGAACTCCGACATGTCTAGCCGCACCATTGCGTCTTCGGTATCGAACAGGAAATTCGCGAGCGCTTTCGTGAGTTCCGTCTTGCCGACACCGGTGGGGCCCAGGAACAGGAACGAGCCGATCGGGCGGCGCGGATCCGAAAGCCCGGCGCGCGAGCGCCGGATTGCATTGGCGACTGCCGTCACAGCCTCTTCCTGTCCCACGACCCGCTGTTGCACGACGGATTCCATCTGCAGCAGCTTTTCCTTCTCGCCCTCGAGCATCTTGGAGACCGGTATGCCGGTCCACTTGGAGACGATTTCGGCGACTTCCTCCTCGGTGACGTTATTGCGTAGCAGCGTCGTTTCGCGCTGCTCGGCGCCCGCCGCCTCCTCGAGCTGCTTCTCCAGCTCGGGGATACGGCCGTACTGCAGCTCGGACATGCGCGCCAGGTCGTTGGCACGGTGTGCGGTTTCGAGTTCCAGCCGCGCCCGCTCGAGTTCTTCCTTGATGTGCGCCGTGCCCTGCATCGCGGCTTTCTCGGACTTCCAGATTTCCTCGAGGTCCGCGTATTCGCGCTCGAGGTCGCCCAGCTGGGCTTCGAGGTCGCCGAGGCGCTTCTTCGAGGCGTCGTCGGATTCCTTCTTCAGGGCTTCCCGCTCGATCTTGAGCTGGATGATGCGGCGTTCCAGGCGATCCATCGATTCGGGCTTCGAGTCGATCTCGATACGAATCCGGGATGCGGCCTCGTCCACGAGGTCGATCGCCTTGTCCGGCAGCTTGCGGCCGCTGATGTAGCGATGCGAGAGCGTTGCCGCGGCGACGATCGCCGGATCGGTGATTTCAACGCCGTGATGGATCTCGTAGCGTTCTTTCAGGCCGCGCAAGATCGCGATCGTGTCCGCGACGGTCGGCTCGTCGACGAGCACCTGTTGGAAACGTCGCTCCAGCGCCGCGTCCTTCTCGACGTACTTGCGATACTCGTCGAGCGTCGTCGCACCCACGCAGTGCAGTTCGCCCCGCGCCAGCGCCGGCTTCAGCATGTTGCCGGCGTCCATCGATCCCTCGGCTTTGCCCGCACCCACCATGGTGTGCATCTCGTCAATAAACAGGATGACCTGGCCTTCCTGCTTGGCCAGGTCGCTCAAAACGGCCTTCAGGCGCTCCTCGAATTCACCGCGAAACTTCGCGCCAGCGATCAACGTGCCCATGTCCAGCGACAGGATGCGCTTGCCGCGCAGCCCTTCCGGCACCTCGTTGTTGACGATGCGCTGGGCGAGCCCCTCGACGATCGCGGTCTTGCCGACGCCGGGCTCGCCGATCAGGACGGGATTGTTCTTGGTGCGGCGCTGCAGGATCTGGATCGTGCGCCGGATCTCCTCGTCGCGGCCGATGATCGGGTCGAGCTTGCCCTGCTCGGCGCGCTCTGTCAGGTCGATGGTGTAGCGTTCGAGCGCCTGGCGGGTGTCCTCCGCATTGGGATCGTCCACCTGCTGGCCGCCGCGAAGGTCGTCGACCGCCTTTTCGACCGCGCCGCGTACTGCGCCGGCCTGCTCGAAGATGCGCTTCAGCGGCGAGCTGTCGTCGAGAGCCGCCAGCACGAACAGGTCGCTGGAGATGTACTGGTCGTCGCGCTTCTGGGCGAGCTTGTCCGTAAGATTGAAAAGCCTGCCGAGATCGTTGCTGAAATGCACGTCGCCGCCGGCGCCCTCGACCTTCGGCAGCCGGTCGATGGCCTCCCCGAGCTGCGAGCGCAGCAGGTTGACGTTGGCACCTGCCTTGGTCAGCAAGCCGCGCGCGCTGCCGCCTTGCTGGTCCAGCAGCGCGACCATCACGTGGGAAGGTTCTATGAACTGGTGGTCCTGGCCTACCGCCAGCGACTGCGCATCCGCCAGCGCCATTTGAAATTTGCTTGTCAGTTTGTCCAGACGCATATCTCGCCCCTGAAATCCGGGTTACTCAAATCTGCCCCAGAAATTGAGCCGCGGCCGGCAAATTCAACGCCTGTGGGGAATATTCACCGTTTCAGGTGGATGAACGTTGCCATCCGGCCGCACTGGCCGTCACGGCGGTAGGAGAAAAACCGCTTTTGGTCGCCCACCGTGCACAGATCGCCTCCATGGGCGGCGCCGACGCCAGCGGCCTCCAGTTGGCGCCGGGCGAGCGCGTAGAGATCAGCCTGCCAGCGGCCACGCTCATTGGTAAGGAAACAGGCTTTCGCTCCGGCATCGCCGGCAACGAACGCCGCGCGCACCTCGTCACCTACCTCGAAAGCAGGTTGCGAGATCGCCGGGCCGAACCATGCGAGCAGGCGCCCGGGCGGCGTGCGCATGTTCGCCAGGGTCGCGCCAACGATGCCCGCGGCGAGTCCCCGCCAACCGGCGTGGATCGCGGCGATTTCGTCGCCGCCGTCCGCGCAAAGCAGTATCGGCAGGCAGTCCGCAGTCAACACCGCGACGGTTGCGCCCGGCTCGCATGCAATGGCCGCATCCGCCTCCTGCGGCGCCGTTTCCCCGGCCAGGCGAACGCCGGTACCGTGCACCTGCGTCAGCCAGCCGGGCTCCGTATGCAGTCCGCAGCCGGCAACGAATCGCCGCCGGTTCTCGGCAACGCACGCCGGGTCATCGTCGACATGAGCACCAAGATTCATCGACTCGTACTGTCCCTCACT